>ERZ840517.4319-NODE-4319-length-10015-cov-2.788956_pt1 | contig 10015 bp, 10 predicted proteins | sample MGYA00519876_ERZ840517 | MGnify/ENA primary metagenome ERZ840517 (study PRJEB31850, sample SAMEA3708882) | human gut metagenome | biome: human gut; feature: human-associated habitat; material: faeces | place: China | collected 2014 ... | reverse complement strand
TTGCTTTGCCAATTTCTTCATTTACAACTAATATACACATTATTTGGTTCGTGTATTTTCCAACTTTTATAACTATATGTCTTATTGCTCCGCTTTGCTTTTCTTCATCATATATTGATATTTTATTTTCTTTAATAAATTCTATTATGCTTCTGGCAATTTCTTGCGATACCTCAGTTTGAATTTTACAGTTTTGAATTGGTATTATTGTATGACTTCTTTGTGCAAATACACCAACTGTTGGATTACCTTCCTTATCTATTCCAACTGGAAATTGTGCTTTATTTCTATAGTTATACGGATTTTTCATTCCTATTGTTTTTTCAGCTTCAATTTTATTTTTTAGGCTTTTATTTATTAAACTTTGTACAGTATTTCTTTTTAAATTTAAAGTTGTTTCATACTTCATGTGTCTTAAATCACATCCACCACATCTTTGATAAGTGGTACAATCTGGTTCCACTCTATCTTCTGATGCTTCTAGAATTTTGATTACTTTCCCATACGCTTGTGATGATAAAACTTTTACAATTAGTACTTCACATTTTTCGCCTTTTAAAGCATTTGGAATAAAAATTGTGAAACCATTAACTTTAGCAATTCCTTCTCCTCCAAAGCCATTATCAATTATATCTACTATATATTTTTCATTCTTTTTTACTGGAATTTGATTCATTGTTTTTCCTTGTATTTTTTATTTAGGTTTTTGTCAGTTTTACCTATAAACCATTTATTTTACACATCAAGTATATCATATTTTTTTACTCTTTAAAAGTCTTTTAAAATTTTGTTATAAATAGCCTAGTAAAAAAATACTTTATTCTGGAGCAGATGATGGGAATCGAACCCACACTATTGCCTTGGGAAGGCAAAGTTCTACCACTAAACTACATCTGCATTATTTTCTTTCTATATTGTAGCACTTAAATAAATTTTTTCAAGTGATTTTTACATTATTTTTTATTTTAGTCGTCTATTTACATTTTATGTAAAGTGTGGTATACTGTAATTATGCAATTTTTTATGAATTTGCAGTCACAAAATTTTTTTGGAGGTAAAACACAATGTTAAGATTCACAAATGCAACTTATATGCCTCGGTATGAACTCAACGAGTTCCAAAACCGGTATTCTGAGCAGATAACTGCATCTGCCCGGACAGCCCTTCGGATTTTGGGCAAGCGTACTAACTCTATGTTCTACTTCAATGCTGAAGTTGAATATGGAAATTCGCTTTTTATCAAAATTTTGCTGACCACTCCGAAACTCGGGATTGAATTGGCAAAGACCATTAGTGACTTTGTCTCTGACATTCCGTGCCATGACACCTTTCGGCAGGTTATGTTGCATGATGTCAGGTCTGTCCGCGTAATTCCTGACATTTCTTTTTCTATTCAGGGAGATGAAACTTTCGCCATCAAGGAAGCAAAATTGCCTTACATCCTGTTACAAGATGACAAGTTCCTTGTTGCTGTTCTCAACAGAGAACGCTATGTGGAGGTTTTCCTCTACCAAAAAAATGACATGATTGCAGTAGCTTAATTAAGCAATCAACATCACGAGGCTTCACTAACAATATATGATAGTGGAGCCTCGTGGCGTATAATAATATTACACTAAGTAATATTTTTCTTATTCATAATTTTTAAATGTTTTTATTCACAAAATAAATTTTCTATTTTAACTTAAATAAATCATTTGGCGTGCATTCTAATAACTTACATAATTTCTCTATTGTTTCAAATTTTATTCCAGTGGTTTCATTATTCATCATATGACTTGATAACTACCTTCCATATTCTTTATTAACCAATATTTCGTTTTGCCTTTTTCTTTTAGTAATTCTTTTATATTTATATATACCATTCTTCACACCTCATTTATAAATTAATAATATATTTATATTATATCACATTCGTAGCAATTCTCCTCTATCAATTATTTTTTATAACTTTCAAATATTGCATTCTGCATAAAACCATAGTATAATAATTACATTGATTTTGCCAAAACTCTTAGTTTTGCAAATTTATTAAATATCCGAAAAATAATTTTTTAGGAGGATTAACAATGTCCGTAAGATGTGATTCTGCAAGACCTAGCAAAAACAAGTTCCCGAAAATGAAGAAACGGAATAAAACGAAAAAAACAAGTAAAGAAATCCAAGCAGAACTTAAGCACTATTCCCTTCCTTCACGTAATACTGAGTATGCTGTAGAACAGTGTAAAAAGCAGGTTCAAGAGGAAGGTAAACTGTGCTACTGCAAGGAAAAATGTCATTGCAGAAGCTGTCAAGAATCAAAGGATTCCAACGCAAGATGCAGTTTGGAAACTCTGCAAAAAGAGAGTGTGGGATGCACTTTAGGGTGCTACAGATGCTCTGAGCATAGTCCTTGTTATTAACAAATCAAAGAAGGTATCAGAAAATTTCTGGTACCTTCTTTGATTTTAATATACCTGAAAATGCTTTTAAGTACATATAAATAAATTATTTAAAACAAAAAAGTTAGAGTTACAAAACTCTAACTTTTCTCTACTATGGAGCAGGTAGCGGGAATCGAACCCGCATAGCCAGCTTGGAAGGCTGGAATTCTACCATTGAACTACACCTGCATTTTTGTGTATTTCCTAACGACAGTTATTATAATACCATAGGTTATTATTTTTGTCAATACAAATTTAAAATTTTTTCAAAAATTTTTCTTAATAAAATTTTTGCTAGTAATCTAATATTTATAAACAAATTTAGATTTTCGCCCAAAATCCCCCGTCCCCATTGGGCGAAAAATTTTGAGCGACTTATTAAATATTTTTATGCTCTTGGATGAGCTTTTTTGTATTCATTTTTTATTCCTGGGTCTTGAAATTGCATATATACTTGTGTTGATGATATGTCTGAATGTCCAAGCATTGTTTGTATTGCTTTTAGGTCTGCACCATTTTGTAGTAAATGTGTTGCAAAAGAATGTCTTAATACGTGTGGTGTTATATCTTTTTCGATATGAGCTTGTTCTTTATAATATTTTACTATTTTCCAGAATCCTTGTCTTGTAAGTCTTGTTCCATTTACGTTAACGAATAATGCCTCTTCGCTTTCATCTCTTATTAAGTATGGTCTTGCATCATCTATGTATTCTTTTAATGCTTTTAATGACATAGAGCCTAAAGGAATGTTTCTCGATTTACTTCTTCCTCTGCAAACTACATATCCTTCATCTAATTTTACATCATCTATGTCTAGAGAAATCATTTCTGTTACTCTCATGCCTGTTGCATAGGCAAATTCAAGCATTGCCTTGTCTCTAGTACCTTTTAAGTCAACGTCTTTTGGTTGGTCTAATAATAATTCAACTTCTTTTGATGTTAATATGTTTGGAGTTCTTTTATTTATTTTTGGAGACTCAATTGTCATTGTTGGGTCTTTCTTTATTTTTTTAACTCTTATTAAATATTGATAGAATGATCTTATTGAAGCTAAGCTTCTTGAAATTGTAGATTCTTTTTTGTTTTCTTCTCTTAAATATTCCATATATTCTAATATGGTTTCTTCTGTTACCTTTAGATAGTTTATTTTATTGTCTGAAACGTATTTTTCATATTGCTCTATGTCTCTTCTGTATGATTGTAGTGTATTATCTGATAATTTTTTATCATCTTTAAGAAAATCTAAAAAAAGTTTAACTTGTTTTTCCATTTGCGCTCCCCTATCCTATTTATTTATCTATGTAATAATTTTCTGAATTTACATAACTAATACATGTTATATCAAAATATTCTGAAATTGTAAATACATTTTGTAAAATTTGTGAAAATATTTTCCAATTAGCAATACTTTAAAAATATACCGCTTAAATTTCCAGAAATATATGTTTCTAACAGCGAAGATATCAATAATAAAATTAGCATTAAAATTGAAAATATGGTATGTTTTAATATCTGCAATTTTATGTTTTCTCGTCTTCTGTCTTCCATTATTAACCTGTACAGTTTTATTCCACTAACACTAAGTGTGAGTATTGTTGGAATGTAAATTATATTTTGAATAAGCATTGTGGCAATTATAAAAATTATGCCTTTTCCTGTTCCTACAGTTGCCATTACGGAAGAAACTGTATACCCTATGCAATAGCCTTTATATCCAACAACCACATATATTAGTGGAAATCCTATAACAGTAGAACCCAGAAACCACAATAGCACAGCTATCCCAACATTATTTATTATTGAATTTTTTAATAGTTCCTTTGTTGAAATTTGATAATTTTCTTTTATTGAATTTATAAAATTATTTATATATCCACTTATTTGATTTGCCTGTGTTTCATTTGCATTATTTACAAAAATCACACCTAATGTTAATCCTATAAAAAATATTACGGTTAATATTAGGTATGTTTTTATGTTTTCTTTTATGAATTCTATTATTATATTTTTTAGTCTATTTGGGTTTGTTTGTCTGCGGTTTCCTCTCATGCTCTCCTCCTAAGGTTATTGTTTATACATAATGTCTATTCAATAATCTTAGAATTAGAACTGTTTTTTATCCGACCGTTACTTTTCCGTAAACTCCGCCACCACCAGCATGAATCTTCATTTTGCCTTCTCTAGAAGCAATTATTTCGTTTGCAACTTTTTCGCCAACCACCGCTTCTATATCGTCTTTTGATAATTTATGTAAAATTGTCATCTCTGTTCCAAAGCTGTCTAATAGTCTATCTATTGTTTTGTTTCCTACTCCCGGAATGAATGTAAGTGGAACCTGATAAACATATGGTGGTCTGTTTGCAGGGCTCTTACTTTTTTCTTTATCTTTTATTAATTCTATTCTATCGAAAACTCCAAATGTTACTTTGTCACTTCCACAGAAGGGACACACTGCAACTGGTTCTTTAGTTTCTATTACTTGATTACAACTATCACAAAAAGTTCTATGATATTTTCCAAGCTTTGGATCTAATCCATAATTGCAAAGTACTTTTCTTCCATCTTCGCCTTTTAAAGCTTTTACAACTTCTTTAAAGCTTATATCATTTACAAGCATTTTGTTGTATTCTCTTGCAATCTTTGGAAGCGAATGTGCATCTGAATTTGTAACAAATGTTTTATCTTCTAATTCTGTTATCATATCTGCTAAATATGTATCAGCACTTAAGCCTAACTCGATTGAAAATATTTTATTAAATTTTTCTTTGAATATATCTTTCATTCTGTCCACACAGTTGCCATAATAACTTTTAAATGGTGTGAAACAATGTGCTGGAATTAATATTCCATTATATTTTTCAACTATATCTATCAGCTCATACCCAGAAACATCAGAACGTTGCGTACTTAATGTTATATTATGTATATGCCTACTCATTTCTTTAGAAAAGCCCTTAATATCTGATAAATGTGGAAAGAAACATACATTATGTGCTGCTCCGCACTTTCCATTTCTTCCAACCTCAGAAGTTTCAACTTCACTTCCTAGTAATATACAAACCTTATCTTTGTATATTATGCCTCCATCTTCAATTTCATATGCTTCACCTGTTTTTAAAAAATTTTCTATATCTTCAATAACATATGGTGATGCACAGTCTATAATTCCAACAATATTAATTCCCTTTCTATCGGCACATTCTTTTGCAATGTTAGCAAAATTTAGGCTTCTAGCTGCCGTGATTTTAATTGGCTTGCCATTCTCACTTCTTCCTATGTGTACATGTAAATCTGCAAATACTTCTTCCATTTATATATCCTTTCTTACTATTTAAATATTTTTTGATTTAAAAAGAATTATAATTTTGGAAAAACACCAAATTTTAAATAACACTAAAACATAATTATTTTTATGTAATTTAAAATTGCATTTGGCATAACCAAAATTATAATTATTTTCTTAACTTCTTATGTTCATTTAATACAACAAAGTTATAACTACTTTCTTAACTTCTTATGTTTATTTAATACATCACCAGTTATAATTACTTTACCGGTTTATTCTCTAAACCAATCCTCATAAACTCTTGAAGATTGTTCTTTTTCTTCTGGGTCTTCTTTTTTTACCACACTTCTTGTGGCGTCATTTGAAATTCTTGTTGGAGTTACCAATTTGTCTAATGCAACTCCATTTATTCTATTTTGTAAAATATAGTGTATTTTAGGCATTTCTCTTATGTATTCTGCTATGTTTTTATTTTTGTTTTCATCTTGTACAATATGTTCTCTGTATCTATCTAAATGTCTATTAGCCTCTATTGCAGCTGCAGAAATTGTTCCAACTGTTCTCGGTATTATCAAGTCATTTTCGTTTGCTAGACTCATACTTTTATAGCCTCCATTCTGTTTACAAAGTCCTTAAATATTTCTAAATATCTATTCTGCTTTCCCTTTAAGTTTCTATATTCAAGCAAAACTAATGCTTCATCAACTTTAAAACCTATTCTTTCTGGTCTATCTAAAAGCATACCACCAAATTGGTCTATTAGTTCTAACACATCAGCCTCTGGTTCTCTTGGTTCAGAACCAGTATATCTATTTACTTGCTCACAAATTTTACAAAATCTTTTATCAAATCCTAAAGTTTCTAAATAATCTGCGCCATCTTTTGCATAAGTTCTAATCTTGTTTAAATCTGTAAAATTATCTACTTTCTTACAATTGCACAATAAGCAAGCCGTTATTAGCATATTTTCATCAAAATTCAGTTCTGGAGTATTATCTAAAAACAACTTTAATAGTTCTGTTTTAAATACAACAGAATTATCAAAATAAACATTACCTCTCTTGTTTAGGTAATACATTATCTCCATTTTCTTTATCCAGTCTTTTTCCGATAATATGTAATCTGCAAAAGTTTGGTTTTCCATATTTTAACCTCGTCTCTTTCATAAGGTACAAAACCTAAGTTGAATAAATTATTCTTTAATTTATAACCTATAAATCAGATTATTTTGTTTATATTTTATATAGATTATATGATATCTTCACAGTATTTTCAACAAAGATACATAAATGTAATTCTATTGTAATATTATTGTAACTTTAGCATAATTTCATTCACCATTTTTATAGTTTCTTCTTTATTTTCATTGTTTATTACTGTATTACAATTCTTTGTAAAAAATTCATCATTTGGTTGGCTGTTTAACCTTTGTAATGCCTTTTCCTTTGATAGTTTATCCCTTTTACAAATTCTTTTTATTTTTTCTGTTTTAGGTGCAATTACGCCTATTGTATAATCGCACAGTTTATCTAATTTACTTTCAAATAGTAAAGGAACGTCTAATATTATGTATTGGTAATCTAAATTTTGATTAGTTTCTAATTCTTTTTTTATTTCTTCTACAACATATTCAAATGTTAATCCATCTAACTTTTCTTTTTCTGCTCTATTTAAAAATACAATGTCTGCAAGTTTTTTTCTATCTAATTCATTATTTTTTATAACATCATTACCAAAGGCTTGTCTAATTGCCTGTAAATACTCTCCATTATTCTTTGTCATTTCTTTTGCAATTTTATCAGCATCTATTATTTTTGCTTCATAATTTTTACTTATTAATTTTGAAATAGTAGATTTTCCACTACCAGAACTTCCTGTTATTCCGATTATCTTCATTTTTAATCATATTCCTCTCTTTTGGCTACAAATCAATAAAAAGAAATTTAAGAAACTAATACACTTTGTATATAGCCACTTTTCAAATGCGCATATTCTACTTTTTCTTCTAATTTGTTATTATCATGTTGTTAGTAAAGTCTAAATTAGCCTTTGATTCATATTCGTATCCAAGTGTATACACATCTGTTGCAAATATATCTATATCAAGCATTTCCGCTAATTGTTTATTTTTATTTTGGTCTACAAATTTCTTTACAGATGTAACCATATTTATTTTCGGATTTCTATTTGCAATCTCCGAAATTAACATTCTTCCTTTCGGATTAAATCCTAAAATTCTTGCATATGGTATTGTTTTTTTAGACATATCCATCATTTTTTTATTTATTCCAAGTAGTGCACACACTAAAATTCGTTGTATTCTAGTTTGTGTATATCTTTTAGATTTTATCGCTGTTATTAAATCTGTTAGATTATTGCAATTTGATGCAGCACTTTTAATTGTGTTTTCGAGTCCTTCTGAAACATCTGGTAAATCTGCTATCTGTGCAACCGTCATTTTTCTTAAAGTATATATTATCTCTTTTTCATACTTACTTAGGCTTAATATTACTTCCCCCTTTTTAACCTGTTGCCCTAGAATTTGGTAAGTATTGTTTGGAACAACCTTACGTAAATCAGCATATTGCTTTCTTTTCATAATATCCCTAATTCCAGTTGCACTTGCAAAACCATCCACAATTCTATTTTCATTGTAATATACCTTTTGTCTCTTTATCATTATTGGCTCTAAATGGCTCTTTTGAGTTTTTAACGCTTTTAAATATTCTATAGCTAAAATATTGTTTGGGCTTCCTAATACATTTGCATACCTCTTAATGTCATTTAAATACATCATTAGGGCATTTTCTCTTGCCATTGGATATGATATACCTTTTTTTAGTTCATGGCTTAATATATTTGTATAACCTCTTGGTTCATCATACAAAACATTAGCAATATTATTTAAGGTGGCTAAATCATCAGCTTCTGCACCAAAAGCAAAACTATCAACAATTTTCAAACTATCCAAAATTTTAATAGCTCCATTTGCAAAATTTTCCGCACTAGAAACACTGTATAAAGTTGGAAGTTCTATTACAAGGTCAGCCCCGCCACAAATTGCCATATAAGCTTTAGCCCACTTATTTACAATTGAGGTTTCTCCCCTTTGTGTAAAATTTCCAGATATAACAGCCACACAAAAATCTGCTTCTGCTTCTTGCTTTGCCTTTTGTAAATGATAATAATGTCCATTATGAAATGGATTATATTCTGCAATTATTCCAACTGTTTTAGCCATAAAACACGTCCCCTTTTTATATCAATCTTGTAGTTATTTTTTACGAAACATAAATGTTTCTAACTAATTTTCCCTATTTATTGCACTTTAAAATATTTATTGATATAATATCATAAATTAAAAATATTTACAATTAAATGAGAAAGGAATACAATTTTTGTAAGAATAAATTGTATGGTAAATAATATGGACGAAGTAACAATTTATACAGATGGTGCATGCTCTGGAAATCCAGGTCCTGGAGGCTGGGGAGCAATATTAATGCTTGGAGAAAATAGAAAAGAAATTTCTGGTGGTTCAGAGAATACTACCAATAATATAATGGAATTAACAGCTGTAATAGAAGCTCTTAAAATTTTAAAACGACCTTGCAAAGTCAATATTTATAGTGACAGTGCATATGTGGTAAATGCTTTTTTGCAAAAGTGGATTTATGGTTGGATGAAAAAAGGTTGGAAAACTGCCGGTGGCGATCCTGTGAAAAATAAAGAATTGTGGCAAGAATTATATTCTTTGACAAAAACACATGACGTAACTTTCAACAAGGTAAAAGGCCATGCAGACAATGAATTTAATAATAGATGCGACGAAATGGCAGTAGCAGAAAGTAAAAAGTTTACCCGAATATAGGTAAACTTTTTATTATTGTTTATTTATAGATTTCTATGTTTGAGTATCTTGTAAAATTCGTAAACGCTTTTAATTTCTTATTCGAAAAATTCTTAAAAATTTCTAGTTAATCGTACACAGCCACGACCATAACCTATATTCTCACTATTTGTCCTAACTGTTCCATTTTGAAAATCCATTAAACACCCACTATCTAAGAAAAAAACTGTAGAAGACCAATAATAATTACTTAGTCCATAATTTTTATAATTATCTGGTGTTATATTTAATTGTCCGGCAAATGCAATCAATTCTTCATTGGTTGGAGTTTTCCAATCTCCTGATGTTATGTCTTTTGCAGTAGCAAACGAATATAATTTCCCATTATTATAATCCTCTAATGCCATAACATTAAACCTTGCATTTCCAGAACTATTAGGTGTCAATACACCTTTA
>ERZ840517.4298-NODE-4298-length-10052-cov-2.484345_pt1 | contig 10052 bp, 8 predicted proteins | sample MGYA00519876_ERZ840517 | MGnify/ENA primary metagenome ERZ840517 (study PRJEB31850, sample SAMEA3708882) | human gut metagenome | biome: human gut; feature: human-associated habitat; material: faeces | place: China | collected 2014 ... | reverse complement strand
GGCCGTGAAGTAGAAGTAAGACTGTACAAGGCGATCGACAGACAGAAGGAATTTACAGGCACATTAAGCGCATATGATGATAAGACAGTGACACTGACCATGGAAGATGGAAGTGAGGCTGTATTTGAAAAGGCAGACATCGCACTGATCCGTCTGGCACTTGATTTTTAACTGTATCATACAGAGAACATGATAGGAGGATAAACATGAATAAGGAACTGTTAGAGGCAATGGAGGTATTGGAAAAAGAGAAAAATATCTCTAAGGATACCATGATAGAGGCAATTGAAAATTCCCTTATCACTGCCTGTAAAAACAATTTCGGCAAGGCTGACAATGTAAAAGTTGTTATGAACCGTACAACCGGTGACTTTGCTGTATACGCAGAGAAGACCGTAGTAGAAGAGGTAGAAGATCCGGTTATGGAGATCAGCCTGGCAGATGCAAGAATGATCAGCGCAAAATACCAGCTTGGTGATACCGTACAGGTGCCTTTAGATTCCAAAAAATTCGGACGTATCGCAACCCAGAACGCAAAGAATGTGATCCTTCAGAAGATCCGCGAAGAAGAGCGCAAGGCATTATACAATGATTACTACACCATGGAAAAAGACGTTGCTACCGGTATTGTACAGCGTTACCTTGGAAAAAATATCAGTGTTAACCTTGGCAAGTTAGATGCGATCTTAAATGAGAGTGAGCAGGTAAAGGGTGAGACTTTCCGTCCAAATGAGCGTATCAAAGTTTACATCGTAGAAGTAAAGGATACTACAAAGGGACCTCGTATTTCCGTATCCAGAACCCATCCAGACCTTGTAAAGCGTCTGTTTGAAGAGGAAGTATCTGAAGTACATGATGGTACTGTAGAGATCAAGGCCATCGCAAGAGAAGCAGGTTCCAGAACCAAGATCGCAGTTAAGTCCAATGATCCAAGTGTAGATCCAGTAGGCGCATGTGTAGGCGTAAACGGTGCCAGAGTAAATGCCATCGTAAACGAACTGCGCGGTGAGAAGATCGATATCATCAACTGGGATGAAAATCCTGCATACCTGATCGAAAACGCATTAAGCCCGGCAAAGGTTATCTGCGTTGTTGCAGACGAAGAAGCAAGAGAAGCACAGGTCATCGTTCCTGATTATCAGTTATCACTGGCAATCGGTAAAGAGGGACAGAATGCACGTCTTGCAGCAAGACTGACTGGATTTAAGATCGATATCAAGAGCGAGACACAGGCAAAGGAAATGGGCCTGTTTGAGCAGATGGGCTTACAGTACGGTGATGCTCCGGCTCCTTCTTATGAGGAAGAGAATGCAGAAGATGCAGAGCAGGAAGCAACAGAAGAGCCAGCTCAGGATGACTACCAGGAAGAAAACAACGAACAGTAAAAAGGTTTTCCGGAAGATGAGGAGTGATCAAAGGTGAGTGTAAAGAAGATCCCGCTGAGGCAGTGCATTGGCTGCGGTGAGATGAAAAGTAAAAAAGAAATGATTAGAGTGATCAAAACAGCCGAAGGTGAGATCTTATTAGATGCTACCGGACGTAAAAACGGCCGGGGTGCTTATCTGTGCCCGTCTATGGAGTGCTTTAAGAAGGCTGTGAAAGGCAGAGGCCTGGAACGATCCTTTAAAATGGCGATCCCCAGAGAAGTTTATGAGACTCTGGAAAAGGAGATGGAAGAAATTGACAGACAAGAATAAAGTATTTAGTATGATCGGACTGGCGACCAGAGCGAGAAAAGTGGTCAGCGGAGAATTTTCTACAGAGAAATCCGTTAAAAGCGGACGTTCCCATATGGTGATCGTATCAGAAGAAGCTTCTGATAATACAAAGAAAATGTTTACCAATATGTGTACTCACTATAAAGTTCCCATCTATCTGTTCGGCACAAAAGAGGAACTTGGGCATGCTATGGGACAGGAATTTCGTGCTTCCCTTTCAGTAGAGGACGCAGGATTTGCCAAGACCCTGGCATCACGGATGAATGTAAATGGAGGTAGTTTGAATGAGAGTAAGTGAACTGGCAAATGAACTGGGTAAGACCAGTAAAGAAGTATTAGATATTATTAAACAGAAAGACAGCTCTGCAGCTCTTTTTGCAGCTTCCAGCGTATCTAAGGACCAGGAAAATATGGTAAGAAATGCTGTTAGCCAGAAGAAAGAGGGAAAGACAGAGCCTGCAAAGAAGAAACTGACAGCTGTATTCCGTCCGCAGAACGCACAGCAGCAGATCAAGCGTCCGGTACCAAAGCAGCAGCCAAAGCCACAGCAGGCACCTGCTAAGGTAGAAGAGACCAAACCGGTACAGGCGGCAGAAGTAAAGCCACAGGTACAGGAAGCATCTGCTCCGGCAGCAGAGAGCAGACCTGCACAGGCTGAAAGAGGAGATTTCCAGGGCAGAAGCCAGAACGGCTACCAGGGAAGAGATAACCGCGGTGAGAGACCACAGGGCGGTTATCAGAACCGTGATGGAAGAAACGGCAGCTACCAGGGAAGAGACAATAACCGTGGTGAGAGACCACAGGGCGGCTATCAGAACCGTGATGGAAGAAACGGCGGCTACCAGGGAAGAGATAATAACCGTGGAGACAGACCACAGGGCGGCTACCAGAATCGTGATGGAAGAAACGGCGGCTATCAGGGAAGAGATAACCGTGGTGAGAGACCACAGGGCGGTTATCAGAACCGTGACGGCAGACCGCAGGGCGGCGGCTATCAGAACCGTGGAGACAGACCACAGGGTGGCTTCCAGAACCGTGGGGACAGACCACAGGGCAGCGGCTATCAGAACCGCGATGGCAGACCACAGGGCGGTTTCCAGAACCGTGACAGAAATCAGGGCGGCTTTGGCTCCCGTTTCGGAGAAGATAAGGATAAGGACAATACAAGCAGAAACGGCAGCAGAGACAACCGCCGTTCATCTGGAAACAGAGACAACCGTTCATCTGCTTTTGATACCCCGATCCAGACCAAGCCAAGCAGCACCCGTCAGGCAAACAAGAACGCTCATAAGAATGACCGTTTTGACAAGAGAGACAGAGAAGAAGACGGAAAGAAGAAAGCACCAAAGACAGGAAAGGGAGCTTTCATCATGCCGCAGCCTAAGAAGGAAGAAGCTAAGGTTGAGGATGTTAAGACCATTACCCTTCCAGAGCGCTTAACTATTAAGGAACTGGCTGATAAGATGAAGCTGCAGCCATCCGTTATCGTTAAGAAGCTGTTCTTAAAGGGACAGATGGTTACCTTAAACCAGGAGATCGACTACGATCAGGCAGAAGAGATCGCAATGGAATTTGATGTTCTCTGCGAGAAGGAAGAAAAGGTAGACGTAATTGCGGAACTTCTGAAGGAAGACGATGAAAATGAAGCAGATATGGTTTCCAGACCTCCTGTAGTCTGCGTAATGGGTCACGTTGACCATGGTAAAACATCCCTTCTGGATGCCATCCGTCAGACTAACGTAACTGCAAGAGAGGCAGGCGGTATCACCCAGCACATCGGTGCTTCTGTTATTGAGATCAACGGCAGAAAGATCACCTTCCTTGATACACCTGGACATGAGGCATTTACAGCTATGCGTATGAGAGGGGCCCAGTCTACTGATATCGCTATCCTGGTAGTAGCAGCAGACGACGGCGTTATGCCACAGACTGTTGAGGCGATCAACCATGCAAAGGCAGCTGGCGTAGAGATCATCGTTGCTATCAACAAGATCGATAAGCCAAGTGCAAACATTGACAAGGTAAAACAGGAACTGGCTGAATATGAGCTGATCCCGGAAGACTGGGGCGGCAGCACTATTTTCGTTCCTGTATCCGCACATACAAAAGAGGGTATCACAGACCTTCTGGAAATGGTACTTTTAACAGCAGATGTTCTTGAATTAAAGGCAAATCCAAACCGTAAGGGCCGTGGACTTGTGATTGAGGCTGAGCTGGATAAGGGCAAAGGACCTGTTGCAACTGTACTGGTACAGAAAGGTACCTTAAGAGTAGGTGACACCATTGCTGCAGGTGCATGCTATGGTAAGATCCGTGCTATGATGGATGATAAGGGCCGCAGAGTAAAAGAGGCTGGTCCATCCACTCCTGTAGAGATCTTAGGTTTAAATGATGTTCCACAGGCTGGTGAGGTATTCGTAGCAACTGAGAACGAGAAAGAAGCAAGAAGCTTTGCAGAAACCTTCATTTCTGAGAGCAAGAACAAGCTTCTGGAAGATACTAAGGCAAAACTGTCTCTGGATGATCTGTTCAGCCAGATCAAGGCAGGAAATGTAAAGGAACTTCCTCTGATCATCAAGGCAGACGTTCAGGGTTCTGTAGAAGCAGTAAAGCAGAGCCTGACCAAGCTGTCTAATGAAGAAGTAGTAGTAAAGGTAATCCACGGCGGCGTTGGTGCTATCAATGAGTCTGACGTTTCCCTGGCTTCTGCTTCCAATGCCATCATCATTGGTTTCAATGTACGTCCTGATGCAACTGCAAAATCCATTGCAGAGCGTGAGAAAGTAGATGTACGTCTGTACAAGGTCATCTACCAGGCCATCGAAGATGTAGAAGCTGCTATGAAGGGTATGCTGGATCCTGTATTCGAGGAGAAGGTGATCGGTCATGCAGTGATCCGTCAGCTGTTCAAGGCTTCCGGTGTTGGCACCATCGCGGGTTCCTATGTACTGGATGGCAAGTTCCAGAGAGGCTGCAGCTGCCGTATTACAAGAGAAGGCGAGCAGATCTACGATGGACCTTTAGCTTCCTTAAAGCGTTTCAAGGACGATGTAAAGGAAGTTGCTGCAGGATATGAGTGTGGTCTTGTATTCGAGAAGTTCAATGATCTTCAGGAAGATGACCAGATCGAAGCTTATATGATGGTAGAGGTTCCTAGATAGTCTGCTGCATAGAATATAGTTTCGTTTTTGAAAGAAAGGGATCATAATGCGTAAAAACAGCATTAAAAATACAAGGATCAATATGGAGGTCCAGAGGGAATTAAGTCAGATCATCCGTTCTGAGATCAAAGACCCGAGGATCCATCCGCTGACCAGTGTTGTAGCCGTAGAGGTAACTCCGGACTTAAAATACTGTAAGGCATATATCAGTGTGTTAGGTGATGAAGAAGCCGGCAAGGCAACCATCGAAGGACTGCGCAGCGCAGCTTCCTTCGTGCGCCGGGAACTGGCTCACAGAGTCAATTTACGTAACACTCCTGAAATTAAATTTATACTGGATCAGTCTATTGAATATGGCGTAAACATGTCAAAACTGATCGATGAAGTGACAAAAGATCTTCATGATGATGAGGAGGAGGGACTGGAATGACGGTTCTTGAACAGGCGTTAGAAGGAACAAAGTCTGTAGCGATTTTGGGTCATGTAAGGCCGGATGGCGATTGCCTCGGCTCTACTCTGGGTCTGTATAATTTTCTTCTTGCTTCCTATCCGGATATACAGGCAGCTGTATATCTGGAGGAAGCTTCCTCAAAATTTGCCTATTTAAAGGGCTATGATGAGATCCACCATGAAACAGATGACAAAGAATATGAGCTTTGCATCTGCCTTGACAGCAGTGATGAAGAACGTCTGGGGGATTTTAACGTGTATCTGAAGCGGGCGAAAAAAAGCCTTTGCATCGATCATCACGTAACCAACACCCGTTACTGCCAGGTCAATTTAGTGGCAGCTGATGCAAGTTCTGCCAGCGAAGTCCTTTTTGAACAGTTAAATCCGGATAACGTGGATAAAAATGTGGCAGAATGCCTGTATACAGGGATCGTACATGATACCGGTGTGTTCAAGTATTCCTGCACTTCTGCAAAGACGATGGAGATTGCCGGTTTCCTGATGGGAAAAGGCGTTGACTTTGGAAGCATCATTGACAACAGCTTCTACAAAAAGACTTATGTGCAGAACCAGATCATGGGAAGAGCGCTTCTTGAAAGCATTACCTTCCTTGATGGAAAGGCCATTTTCAGTGCTCTGCGCCAGTCTGATCTGGACTTTTACGGTGTGACCGGAAAAGACCTTGACGGTATCATCGACCAGCTGCGTCTTACAGAGGGAGTGGAGGTTGCTATTTTCCTGTATGAGACAGGACCTCAGCAGTATAAGGTAAGTCTGCGTTCCCAGAAAATCGTAGATGTAAGCCAGGTAGCGTTCTATTTTGGCGGCGGTGGTCATGTGCGTGCAGCAGGCTGTACCATGTCCGGAAGTATTCATGATGTGATCAATAATCTGTCCCTTCACATTGCCAAGCAGTTAGATGCTGCGGCAGCCGGGGAGGTTTAAATGTATCACGGAATCATTAATGTGTATAAAGAGCCGGGCTATACATCCCATGATGTTGTAGCCCGGCTTCGAGGGATTTTAAGACAGAAAAAGATCGGCCATACGGGAACCCTTGATCCGGCGGCCAAGGGCGTCCTTCCGGTGTGTCTGGGAAATGGGACAAGGCTTTGTGACATGCTTACAGACCGGTCCAAAACCTATGAGGCAGTGCTTCTTTTAGGACAGACTACGGACACCCAGGATACCACAGGAACGGTGCTTACGGAAGATCATGAAAAGGCGTTAGAACTGGATGAAGAACAGGTGCGCCAGGTGATCCTGGATTTTAAGGGAGATTATGACCAGATCCCTCCTATGTACTCTGCTTTAAAAGTAGATGGAAAGAAGCTTTGCGACCTTGCAAGAGCAGGAAAAGAAGTAGAGCGCAAGGCAAGAAGAGTACAGATCTTAGATATTTCTGTTGAAAAAATAGAACTGCCAAGAGTCTGGATGACAGTCAGCTGTTCCAAAGGGACCTACATAAGAACTCTCTGTGAAGATATTGGAGCTAAATTAGGAGTCGGGGGCTGCATGGAGTCTCTCCTGCGTACCCGTGTAGACCGTTTTCAGGTAAAAGACAGTTTGAAACTGGATGAGATCGAAGTTTTAAGAGATGAAGGAAAAGTAGGAGAATATATCTGTTCTCTGGAAGAAGCCTTAGAAGGTTATCTGCCTGTATACACAACAGCAGAAGGGGACAAGGCTTTGAAAAATGGAAATCCCTGCTTTAAACAGCAGTTAGACCTGGAAAAAAGTACATCTTTAGAAGAAAGAAAAAGCGGAGACAGATACCGTATGTACAACAGCCAGGGGATCTTTATGGGTGTATATGAATACCAGGAAGAAAAACACTGGTGGAAACCATGGAAAATGTTCATGCCGGATGGAGAAGGAAACTGATGAAATATATAGCAGATACAGTGGATTTTCAGCTGGAAGAGCCCACTGTGGTAACTCTTGGAAAATTTGACGGAAGACACAGAGGACATCAGAAGCTTCTGCATACAATGGAAGAACTGAAAGAAACACTGGGCTATGCAACTGCTATTTTTACCTTCAGCACAGCCCCATTAAGCCTTGTTACAGGTGAAGCTGCCACTGTGATCACAACCAGTGAAGAACGACGTCATAATATGGAAAAAATGGGGATCGATTACCTGGTGGAGTATCCTTTTACAGATGATGTGCGTAAAATGGACCCTTCTGTATTTGTAAAGGATATCTTGGTAAAACGGATGCGGGCAAAAGCCATGGTAGTGGGGCCGGACTGCAGTTTTGGCTACAAAGGCGCCGGAAATGTAGAACTTCTCAGATCTTTAAGCAAAGAGCTGGGATTTGAACTTTATGTGATCCAAAAAGAAAAAGATCACAGAAGAGACATCAGCAGCACCTATATCCGGGAAGAACTTTCCCTGGGAAATGTGGCAAAAGCAAATGAATTGTTAGGAGAACCATATGCCATCCACGGCATTGTAGTCCACGGCAACCATATCGGAGGACCGAGACTGGGCTTTCCAACAGCCAATATCATCCCGCCGGCAAACAAACGTCTGCCCAAATTCGGGGTCTATGTATCCAGAGTCCTTGCACAGGGAAAATATTATAAGGGAGTTACTAATATCGGCAGGAAACCTACGATCCATGGGGATAATCCGGTAGGCGTAGAGACATTTATCTTTGATTTTGACGGAGACATTTACGGAAAAATGATCGAGGTCCAGCTTTTGGAGTTTGACAGGGGAGAACAGAAATTTGCTTCTTTAGAAGAGTTAAAAGAACGGATCGAAAAAGACAAAGAATTTGCTCTTAAGTATTTTGCGGAAAATCCCCTTTACAACCCGGTTAAAATATGATACAGTAACCAAGTATAAAAGAACGCCGAAGCCCCGTTGCCTGGTGACTCCAGCCGGCAGCCTGGTTTAAGGTGAGAAAATTAAATTATTTTAGGAGGAATTACCATGATTTCTAAGGAAAAGAAAGCAGAGATTATCGCACAGTACGGACGTAAGGCAGGAGATACCGGTTCACCAGAAGTTCAGATCGCTATTCTGACAGAGAGAATTGCTGAACTGACCGCTCATCTTCAGCAGAATCCAAAGGATCATCACTCCAGAAGAGGACTTCTGATGATGGTTGGACACAGAAGAGGACTTCTTGATTACCTGAAGAAGACCGATCTGGAAGGCTACCGTGCTCTGATCGAAAAGCTGGGAATCAGAAAGTAATTATCATGAAAGTGTTGCCGGGCGGCTATGTGGATTGCGTGCTTGTACGCAAGGCCGCATAGACATTTGGCAGCGGGCTTTCATTCATGTTAGGGTGGAGTTTACTCCACCCTATATTTGCATGAAGACAGGTGCAAAAGGAACACTCCGGGACCGCTGATGTGTCCCAAACAGATCGTTTGGGATAGATCAGTAGTTTCGGCGTCTTTTGCCCTGTAAAAAACTTGTATATTTACAGAACGTTACATTAAAAGAGAAAAGGAGACACCCCATGTTTAAGAGTTTCAGTATGGACCTGGCTGGCCGTAAGCTGACTGTAGAAGTTGGCCGCGTAGCAGCTCAGGCAAACGGTGCAGCATTTATGCATTACGGCGATACTGTAGTACTTTCTACAGCAACCGCATCTGCAAAGCCAAGAGAAGGCATTGATTTCTTCCCTTTAAGTGTAGAATATGAGGAGAAGTTCTACTCTGTAGGAAAGATCCCAGGCGGCTTCAATAAGAGAGAAGGAAAAGCATCTGAAAATGCCATCCTTACCTCCCGTGTTATCGACCGCCCTATGCGTCCTTTATTCCCAAAGGATTACCGCAATGACGTAACCTTAGACAACGTAGTTATGTCTGTAGATCCAGACTGCAGCCCAGAGCTGACTGCTATGCTTGGTTCTGCTATCGCTACCAGCATTTCTGATATCCCATTTGACGGACCTTGCGCTACTACCCAGGTTGGTCTTATTGATGGTGAATTTGTTATCAACCCAACTTCCGCTCAGAGACAGGTATCTGAGATGGCTCTGACTGTAGCTTCTACCAGAGAGAAAGTTATCATGATCGAAGCTGGTGCCAAGGAAGTTCCTGAGCAGAAGATGATCGAGGCTATTTTCAAAGCTCACGAAGTAAACCAGGAGATCATCCGCTTTATCGATACCATCGTAGCTGAGTGCGGAAAAGAAAAGCACACCTACGAAAGCTGCGCAGTTCCGGAAGAATTATTTGCAGCGATCAAGGAGATCGTTCCTTCTGAAGAGATGGAAACAGCTGTATTTACCGATGACAAGCAGACCCGAGAGGCAAATATTGCAGCTATTACTGAGCGTCTGGAAGAGGCATTTGCTGAGAACGAAGAGTGGCTGCCATTATTAGGCGATGCTATTTATCAGTATGAGAAGAAGACTGTCCGCAAGATGATCTTAAAAGACCACAAGCGTCCAGACGGCCGTGCGATTACACAGATCCGTCCTTTAGCAGCTGAGATCGACATCCTTCCAAGAGTACATGGTTCAGGTATGTTCACCCGTGGACAGACCCAGATCTTAAATGCCTGCACACTGGCACCATTATCTGAGGCTCAGAAGATCGATGGCTTAGATGCAAATGAGACAACCAAGCGTTACATGCATCATTACAACTTCCCGTCCTTCTCCGTAGGCGAGACAAAGCCAAGCAGAGGACCGGGCCGTCGTGAAATCGGACATGGCGCACTGGCTGAACGTGCATTAGTTCCTGTACTTCCAA
>ERZ840517.4296-NODE-4296-length-10052-cov-4.778033_pt1 | contig 10052 bp, 7 predicted proteins | sample MGYA00519876_ERZ840517 | MGnify/ENA primary metagenome ERZ840517 (study PRJEB31850, sample SAMEA3708882) | human gut metagenome | biome: human gut; feature: human-associated habitat; material: faeces | place: China | collected 2014 ... | reverse complement strand
TTTTATCCTGCTTTGCTTTATCGGTATCATGTGTCATGTCGGTATCGACGTGGGCACAAACACTACCGCCCCGAAGATTTTAATGGAGCGCATCGGAATGGGATTGGATGATGCAGCTTTTGCAACGAGTCTTTATTTCATTTTCCGTACGGCAGGGTGTTTCCTCGGATCTTTCATATTGCGCAAGATGTCCGCGAAGTCTTTCTTCGCTGTCAGTGTTATTATGATGTTGGCAGCCATGATTGGCTTGTTTATCTTCCACGAAAAGGCAATCATTTATGTTTGTATCGCTTTGATAGGTTTTGGCAACTCGAATGTGTTCTCCGTTATCTTCTCGCAGGCATTGCTTTATTTGCCGGGTAAGAAAAACGAAGTTTCCGGTCTGATGATTATGGGACTTTTCGGCGGAACGGTGTTCCCGCTGGCTATGGGAGTGGCTTCGGACACTTCAATGGGGCAGAACGGCGCAATTGCCGTCATGACTGTCGGTGTACTTTATTTGCTGTTTTATACGTTCCGTATCAGAAAATAATTTTATATTTGAGAATCAATTAAACTCTGTTTATCATGAATAATATAATAGTAGGAATGGGTGAAGCGCTTTGGGACGTGTTGCCCGAAGGAAAGAAAATAGGCGGTGCTCCGGCAAACTTCGCTTATCATGTTTCACAATTCGGCTTTGACAGCCGTGTGGTCAGTGCAGTGGGCAATGACGAACTGGGTGACGAGATCATGTCGGTATTCAAGGAAAAGAAACTGAATACTCAGATTGAACGGGTAGATTATCCTACGGGTACAGTACAAGTGACACTGGACGCTGAAGGGGTGCCTTGCTATGAAATTAAGGAAGGTGTCGCCTGGGATAACATTCCTTTCACGGACGAACTGAAACGTTTGGCGCTGAACACACGTGCCGTTTGTTTCGGATCACTGGCACAGCGCAACGAAGCAAGCCGTGCCACTATCAACCGTTTCTTGGATACAATGCCCGAGATAGATGGACAATTAAAGATATTCGACATCAATCTCCGTCAGGACTTCTACACCAAAGAAGTGTTGCGTGACTCTTTCCAACGTTGTAATGTCTTGAAGATAAACGATGAAGAGCTGGTGACTATCAGTCGTATGTTCGGTTATCCGGGCATTGACTTGCAGGATAAGTGCTGGATTCTGTTAGCTAAATACAACCTGAAAATGCTGATTCTGACTTGCGGCATCAATGGCAGCTATGTATTTACTCCGGGGGTTGTTTCCTTCCAGGAGACTCCGAAAGTCCCCGTGGCCGATACGGTAGGTGCAGGCGATTCCTTTACGGCTGCCTTCTGTGCTTCCATATTGAATGGAAAGCCGGTGCCCGAAGCACACAAACTGGCTGTGGAAGTCTCTGCTTACGTTTGTACGCAGAGCGGGGCGATGCCGGAACTGCCGCAGGTGTTGAAAGACAGACTATTATAATCCTATTTTACATATTGGCAGATTGAATCAGTATCTGTTATCTATGTAGAACCTCTCAAAGTTAAATGTTATGCTTTGAGAGGTTCTGTTTTGATAACGTATGCTTTGAAAAAGCAAGCTACTGGCGGTAAAATGAGATTAACGGATATAACAGATATGGAGAACTTTTTCCGTCTTATTCAATCTGTTCTTTGTGTTCTTTTGAAAGAAAACCATTATCTTTATCCCGATATAGAATAGGATTTTGTATGGTAAGAGGTACGATGAAGAAAGAAAAGCACAGTGCTATGAGATATTTTCGTTGGACGGCAATACTGCTTTGCCTTATTGGGATAACGGCGTGTCGGCAGGATACTCCCCGTTTTCGTATCGGTGTGGCGCAATGTAGTGATGATTCGTGGCGACATAAGATGAATGATGAGATACTTCGTGAAGCGATGTTCTATGATGGTGTATCTGTCGAGATACGTTCTGCCGGTGATGATAACCGCAGACAGGCGGAAGATATTCATTACTTTATGGATAAGGGAGTGGATTTGCTGATCATCTCAGCTAATGAGGCTGCCCCCATGACTCCAATTGTTGAGGAGGCTTACCGGAAAGGAATTCCGGTCATCACGGTCGACCGGAAAATTCTTTCGGATAAATATACTGCTTATATTGGTGCGGATAATTATGAAATCGGTCGTGCGGTAGGCAATTATATCGCTTCCCGCCTGAAAGGGAAAGGTAATATCGTTGAACTGACTGGGTTAAGTGGCTCGACTCCCGCCATGGAACGTCATCAGGGATTTATGGCTGCTATCAGTCATTTTCCCGAGATAAAGCTGATTGATAAAGCAGATGCGGCTTGGGAGCGTGGGCCGGCAGAAGTAGAAATGGACAGTATGCTTCGACGTCACTCGAAGATTGATGCTGTGTATGCGCATAATGACCGAATAGCTCCGGGAGCTTATCAGGCCGCCAAAAAAGCCGGACGGGAAAAAGAAATGATTTTTGTAGGCATTGACGCCCTGCCTGGTAAGGGAAATGGTCTGGAACTCGTGCTCGATAGTGTATTGGACGCGACTTTCATTTATCCTACCAATGGAGATAAAGTACTGCAACTGGCAATGAACATTCTCGAAAAGAAATCTTATCCTCGCGAAACGGTGATGAATACGGCTGTTGTCGACCGTACCAATGCGCATATCATGCAACTTCAGACTACTCATATTTCAGAACTCGACCAAAAAATCGAAACACTGAACGGACGTATCAGTGGTTATCTTTCAAGGGTAGCTACCCAGCAGGTTATCATGTATGGAAGTTTGTTGATTCTGTTATTGGTGGCCGGATTGCTACTTGTCGTTTATAAATCTCTCCGTTCCAAGAACCGGTTGAATAGGGAATTATCAGAACAGAAGAAGCAACTCGAAGAACAGCGGGATAAATTGGAGGAACAGCGTGACCAACTGATTCAACTGTCGCATCAACTGGAAGAAGCGACTCATGCCAAACTGGTTTTCTTTACGAATATCTCTCATGATTTCCGTACCCCTCTGACTTTGGTTGCTGATCCTGTGGAACAATTATTGGCAGACAGAACGCTGACCGGAGATCAGCACCGGATGTTGTTGCTCATTCAGCGTAACGTAAATATTCTCTTGCGCTTGGTCAATCAGATTCTGGACTTCCGTAAATATGAGAACGGAAAAATGGAATATACTCCTGTTTCGGTAGATATCCTTTCTTCTTTTGAAGGGTGGAATGAATCTTTCCAGGCGGCAGCCCGTAAGAAGCATATCCATTTCTCTTTCGATAATATGCCGGATTCGAATTATCATACACAAGCCGATGTGGAGAAGTTGGAACGGATTTATTTTAATCTTCTGTCGAACGCTTTTAAGTTTACGCCGGAAAATGGAAAAGTTGCCGTCCGTTTGTCCACCTTGACAAAAGATGATAGCCGTTGGATTCGTTTTACTGTATCTAATACTGGTTCGATGATTTCTGCCGAACATATTCGTAATATTTTTGATCGTTTTTATAAAATAGATATGCATCATGCCGGTTCGGGAATAGGATTGGCTTTAGTAAAGGCTTTCGTCGAACTGCACGGTGGAACTATATCAGTGGAAAGTGATGAAAAGCAAGGAACTGTTTTTACTGTCGATTTACCGGTACGGACCTGCGAAGTATCTTCTTTGGAAGATTCTTCCGTAACCTCTGTTTCCGAAGTATCTCCCTTGAATAACGCTGTGCCCGTTGAAGAAGAGGAACTGGAGAAGAACTATGATTCTTCCAAACCTTCTGTACTTATCATTGATGATAATGCGGATATTCGTCTGTATGTTCATGGATTACTTCATGCAGACTATACTGTCATTGAAGCGGCAGATGGTTCGGAAGGTATCCGCAAAGCTATGAAATATGTCCCGGATTTGATTATCTCCGATGTAATGATGCCCGGTATTGACGGCGTTGAATGTTGCCGCCGTCTGAAAAGCGAACTGCAAACATGCCATATTCCTGTTATCTTATTAACAGCCTGTTCTTTAGATGAACAGAGGATTCAAGGGTACGACGGTGGTGCGGATTCTTATATCTCCAAACCTTTCAGTTCTCAATTACTGTTGGCACGTGTTCGTAATCTGATAGATTCGCATCGCCGTCTGAAACAATTCTTTGGTGATGGACAGGCATTGGCGAAAGAAGATGTTTGTGATATGGACAAGGAATTTGTAGAGAAATTCAAAGCTTTGATTGATGAGAAGATGGGAGATTCCGGTTTGAACGTAGAAGATTTGGGCAAAGATATGGGGTTGAGCCGCGTACAGCTTTATCGTAAGATAAAATCCTTGACTAATTATTCTCCTAATGAATTACTCCGTATTGCCCGTCTAAAGAAAGCCGCGTCTCTGCTTGCTTCATCGGATATGACAGTGTCGGAGATTGGTTATGAAGTCGGTTTCAGTTCCCCTTCTTATTTTGCCAAATGTTATAAAGAACTGTTTGGGGAGAGCCCGACAGATTTATTAAAGAGAAAAGGATAAAACAGGATAGTTTACGTCGAAATATAATAAGAAAGTCCGCCTCCCAATAATGGGTAAGTTTACCATTATTGGGAGGCGGACTTTCTTATTTGTATGAGTTAGTAATGAATCAATAGATTGTCGTTAGCATTTCCTTGGTTATACCAGTTCTGTTCATTCTTGCCACCACTTTGTGCCCATTTGGCAAAACCTTTATAGGCTTTCAGGAAATCACCTTTTTCAATGGTGTGTGCTACATTTTCCGGTACTCTTAATCCCCAGATCAGACGTTCGTTACTATAATAGTAGTTATCGTCTTCTTCCTCTCCATCTTCATATATCGGATATAAATTTTTGTCATTGAATGGGTATTGGTAAGCTATTGGTTCAATACCGTTCATGTGTATTTCCGTTCCGTTATCATTACGTTTTAGATATAAATCAAACTCGTCGTCTTCTAATATATCATCTATTTCTTTTGGTTCTTTGAGTTTAATTTCAATAATAATTTCAGGCAGATCTTCCTCCTTGGTTACTAAAGCATTCCTCTCTGTATTGAAGTATTTACTTCCACGTCTATCTAAGTTTTGAACTAAAGGAGTGCAATCAATGATGAGATTACCTTTTGGATTCTTATTGTCAATTAGGTTAACTTCAATTTCTTCTCCTGTTTTATAATGACTCATCATAACGCTTTCGATGTTTTTGTTTTTTATTTTTTTGAGCCTCAAATAAGGATTATAGGGGAATACGCCTCCGACGGCTTTTAAACATAGACCTATCACTATGTACTTACTTTCGTATTCATCTTTTTCTTTTGCTTTGCTTACTTCAAATAGTACTTGATAATTTGCTACAAAATCATTGAAATCATAATCACCGAGTGAAGGAAATTGGTCTTCAAACATAATTGTTCCCCAACCTTTTTTAGGATGATAAACGACTCCTCGCTCTTTATCATATTTTATATCATCTTCTATATTATAATCATCATCTTTTTTATTGTTATCGCGTGTGATAGCACGAGTCGGAATAGCTTCAATGGCATCAGGGATATTAAGTGTGTAGCTACCATTAGCATTTACGGCTACAGATTTAGTAATCATTTTACCGCTTTTACTTTGGTATTGGGCATATATAGTTTTTACGTAAGTCGGAAGACTTAAAGGTAAATTAATAGCCTTATTATATACCGGGATAGTTGCTACTTTTTCATCTTTACTACATTTTTCATCTAGAAATAATGAAACTTTAGTCTGTGTGTTGGCAATAGTCGTTCCTTTAGTGACTTGAGTTAAATTCCACTGAAAGTCTTCCGGAATGTTGAGATCGGTCATTTTGATTTCTTTCTCAGATTGCTTACTTTCATCATAGAGATTCTTCTCGCAGGAACTGAAAGCGAATGCTCCCAATAAACAGGTTGCAAATAGGATATTTTTCTTTTTCATAACAGAGTAGTTTGCTTTGTTAGTAACTTTATTGTTTTACCGTGGCAAATTTCGTAATAATTTGTAGATAAAGCAAGAAAAGTTGCAAATATTGTATGATGCAAACTAATTATTTGCAAATTCTTTTCTTTTTATCTAGCTTTGGGGAACGAAATCAGTAGAAACCTGGGCAATGAAAGATTATAAAGTAGATAAAGCGAGTCTGTCTGAAACCTTCTGCCGGGAAGTGTATCAGGTGGTGTGTGAGATTCCGTTGGGTAAAGTTTCCACCTATGGAAGTATTGCTGCGTTACTGGGGATGCCTCAATGTTCCCGTATGGTAGGACGTGCTTTGAAGCAAGTGCCGGATAATGTTTCCACTCCTTGCCATAGAGTAGTCAATGCATCAGGACGTCTTGTTCCCGGTTGGGAAGAACAAAAACAAATCCTATTGGAAGAGGGAGTTTCTTTCAAACAAAATGGGTGTGTAGACCTGAAAAAGCACCTTTGGAATTACTCCGTTTCTGAATAAAATTTGTATCTTTAATCTATTTTGCCTATCTTTGTCGAAATAATATGCAAAAACAGGCTGTCATTCATATATAAAAATACTGTTTTTACTGTTCATTGAGAGGATAATCTTACCAAATTCTATTCCTTTTAAACTACTCAGTCTGTTTTTTAATCATTTAAAACTCATAAGGTTGCCATGTTATCATGTAATGTGGCCGAACCAAGCGAACTTTCAACTTGTTTATCATTGGTGAGAATGGTAGGCGCGACAGTTGAAAACAAAACAAATATTATAATCTAAACCAATATATTATTATATGAGCAAAATAGAAATAAAGGATTTATATCTCATTTTCGGTAATGAGAAACAGAAAGCTCTCAAGATGCTGAAAGAAGATAAAAGTAAATCGGAGATCCTAAAAGATACCGGGTGTACAGTAGGAGTGAAAAATGCTAATATTTCAATTAACGAAGGAGAATTTTTTGTGATAATGGGGCTCTCCGGCAGTGGGAAATCGACATTACTGCGTTGTATTAATCGTCTGATACGTCCCACTTCGGGACAAGTACTTGTGAATGGAATAGATATATCCAAGGTGTCTGAAAAAGAATTGTTGCAAGTCCGGCGTAAAGAACTGGCAATGGTATTTCAAAACTTTGGTCTGTTACCCCACCGTTCTGTATTACATAATATAGCGTTCGGTCTCGAACTTCAAGGAGTGAAGAAAGAGGAGCGAGAAAAGAAAGCCATGGAAAGTATGAAACTCGTTGGATTGAAAGGCTACGAGAACCAAATGGTAGGCGAACTTTCCGGCGGGATGCAGCAACGTGTCGGACTGGCTCGTGCCTTAGCCAATAATCCCGAAGTTCTTTTAATGGATGAGGCTTTCTCTGCTCTTGACCCCTTGATTCGTGTACAGATGCAGGATGAACTTCTCGCCTTGCAATCAAAGATGAAAAAGACTATTGTCTTTATCACCCACGACCTGAGTGAAGCGATTAAACTGGGCGACCGTATTGCTATCATGAAAGATGGAGAAGTAGTACAAATAGGAACTTCGGAAGAGATTCTGACCGAACCGGCCAACGATTATGTAGCCCGCTTTGTAGAGAACGTTGACAGGAGTAAAATTATCACCGCTTCATCTTTGATGATTGACAAACCATTGGTAGCCCGTCTGAAAAAAGAAGGTCCCGAAGTCTTGATTCGTAAAATGCGTGCGAAGAATATAACAGTACTTCCCGTCATAGATGCCGACGATAAACTGGTAGGTGAAGTACGCTTGAACGACCTGTTGAAACTGCGTAACAAACAGGAAAAATCTATCGAAACGGTTGTGCGTACGGAAGTCCATTCCGTATTGTGTGATACGGTACTGGAAGATATTCTCCCCCTGATGACAAAGAGCAATTCACCCGTTTGGGTAATTGACGAAACCCGTGAGTTCCTGGGCACTATTCCGTTATCATCCTTAATCATCGAAGTAACGGGGAAAGATAAAGAAGAAATAAACGAAATAATTCAAAACGCAATAGACTTATGATCAATATAGGACAATATATAGAGAGTGCCATTAATTGGATGATGGTACATTTTTCTACTTTTTTTGATGCTGTGAATTCAGGCATCGGTAGTTTCATTATAGGATTTCAACATGTACTTTTCGGAATACCTTTTTATATAACTATCCTGGCGCTTGCTGTCGCAGCATGGATGAAGGCCGGGCGTGGAACGGCTATCTTTACCGTATTAGGCTTGTTGCTTATCTATGGAATGGGATTTTGGGAAGCAACTATGCAAACGCTTGCTCTCGTTTTGTCGTCTACTTGCTTGGCTCTGGTTGTCGGCGTGCCTTTAGGGATATGGACGGCGAACAGTCCGCGTGCAGATAAAATACTTCGTCCCGTTCTCGATCTGATGCAGACTATGCCTGCTTTTGTCTACCTGATTCCCGCTGTCCTTTTCTTCGGCTTGGGAGCAGTTCCGGGAGTGTTTGCGACTATCATTTTCGCCATGCCGCCCGTAGTTCGTCTTACCGGACTGGGAATCCGGCAAGTCCCTAAAAATGTAGTGGAAGCTTCCCGGTCATTCGGGGCTACCCGCTGGCAGCTACTTTATAAAGTACAGCTTCCTCTGGCATTACCTACTATTTTGACCGGAGTAAATCAAACGATAATGATGTCACTTTCCATGGTCGTAATCGCTGCCATGATTGCTGCCGGTGGTTTAGGGGAAATCGTCTTGAAAGGTATTACCCAAATGAAAATCGGTTTGGGATTTGAAGGTGGTATAGCGGTGGTTATCTTGGCTATCATCTTAGACCGTATTACCCAAGGTATGGCAGGACGAAAAAACAAGAAAGACTAAAAACAGAAAGGAACGAAAATGAGAATATATAAATTAGTAGGAATAGTATTGTCCGCCCTGCTTTTACTGGTTTCCTGTACGAATTCGGACGTAGATAAAAAGAAAGTGAAAATAGCTTATGCCAATTGGTTAGAAGGTATTGCCATGAGTCACTTGGCTAAGGTGGTACTGGAAGAACAAGGTTACGAAGTCGAATTGCAAAACGCAGACCTTGCTCCGATTTTCGTATCTATGTCAGGAAAGAAATCAGATGTCTTTTTGGATGCTTGGTTGCCGATAACGATGAAAGATTACTTGAACCAATACGGAGATAGCCTTGAATTCTTGGGTGAGGTTTATGGAGAAGCACGTGTCGGACTGGTCGTACCACAATATGTTACCATTAATTCCATAGACGAACTGGCAGCCAATAAAGACCGTTTTTCTTCTGAAATAGTAGGAATCGATGCCGGTGCAGGAATTATGAAAACCACAGATAAGGCGATCTCTGCTTACGGACTTGACGGATACACTCTTATGACTTCAAGTAGCTCAACTATGCTGGCGTCTCTGAAGAAAGCAATGGATAAAGGAGAATGGATTGTTATTACAGGCTGGACACCACATTGGATGTTTGACCAGTTTGATTTGAAATTTCTGAATGATCCGAAGAAAGTATATGGTGACCTTGAAGAGATACATGCTGTTGCTTGGAAAGGATTTAGTGAGAAAGACCCGTTTGCTGCAGAATTCTTTGCAAATATCAAATTGACGACGGAAGAACTTAGTTCTTTTATGACAGCTATGAAAGACGCCCGCATGAACGAAGAAGAAATAGCGCGTAAGTGGAGAAAAGAACATCGTGAATTGGTCGACAGTTGGATTCCGAAATCAAAGAATAAATAAGAAGAATTCAATAAACCAAATAAGGTCGGTACTGATTTCTATTCAGAGCCGGTTTAAATAAAAATGGGAGCCGTGCATTGAGCAGGCTCCCATTTTTATATGTATCAGAGTGTGATTAATTATTCAGCACCCCAGTTTTCTCTAGCCAGACGTTTGTAGCTGTTGTAACGCCATTTAGCGTTTTCTTCAGCAGCTTTGAACAGTTCTTCAGCTTCAGTAGGATATTGTTTCATTACAGAAGCGTAACGAACTTCACCCTTCAAGAAACCTTGGAAATCTTCCCAGTTCGGTTCTTTGCTATCCAATTGGAATGGGTTCTTGCCTTCTTCTTCCAAAGCCGGGTTGTAACGCCACAAGTGCCAGTAACCGCACTTAACAGCTTTTTCTTCT
>ERZ840517.4289-NODE-4289-length-10063-cov-3.051059_pt1 | contig 10063 bp, 9 predicted proteins | sample MGYA00519876_ERZ840517 | MGnify/ENA primary metagenome ERZ840517 (study PRJEB31850, sample SAMEA3708882) | human gut metagenome | biome: human gut; feature: human-associated habitat; material: faeces | place: China | collected 2014 ... | reverse complement strand
ACAAGAATATTTGAATTGAAAATTGAAAATGGAGAATGATGGTTTCGCCGCTGCGCGGCGCATTTATAACCGTGCTTCGTACGGACACCTTAATTTTCCATTATCATTTTCCCATTCTTAATTGATTATCCGAAGGAGAATCTTATGTCAACCATACTTGAAACGAGGGGCTTGACGCACGTTTACGGCGCAGGCACCCCCTTTGAGCGTGTTGCACTTGACCATGTTGACCTGAAAATCGAAAAAGGCGAAATTCTCGGTGTGATCGGTCACACCGGTTCGGGCAAGTCTACGCTCATTCAGCACCTGAACGGTCTGCTGCAGCCGTCCGAAGGCGAGGTCCTGCTCGATGGCAAGTCCATCTGGGATGCCAAGGGCAAGTGCAGCCGCGAAACGCGCTTCCGCGTCGGTCTGGTATTCCAGTATCCGGAATACCAGTTGTTCGAGGAGACCATCGCAAAGGATATCGCCTACGGCCCGACCAACATGAAGCTGCCGCAGGCCGAGATTGACGAGCGCGTGCGCGAATCCATGGCGGCAGTCGGCCTCGCCCCCGAGCTTGCCGACCAGTCTCCGTTTGCACTGTCCGGCGGCCAGAAGCGCCGCGTTGCCATCGCAGGCGTTATCGCCATGCGGCCGGACGTACTCGTGCTCGACGAGCCGACCGCGGGCCTCGACCCGGCCGGCCGTGACGAGATTTTTGAGCTGGTCCGCAGCTACCACAAGCAGTCCGGCGCGACCATCCTCATCGTGTCCCACTCGATGGAGGATATCGCACAGATTGCCGACCGTCTGCTTGTGATGAACCACGCCAAGGTGCTGTTCTGCGACACGCCGCGCGAGGTTTTCTCACACGCGGACGAGATCATTGCCGCAGGACTGGACATCCCGATGATCACCAAGGTCATGCTCGAGCTGAAAAAGCGCGGTCACGATGTTGATACCTCGGCCTACACCGTAGCGCAGGCCATGGATGCTCTGCGTGCCTGCAAGCGGAAGGAGGCTGCTCACGAATGCTGAAGGACATTACCCTCGGTCAGTTTTTTCCGGGCAACAGTGCGGTGCATCGTCTTGACCCGCGCGTAAAGATCGTGCTGACGGTGGCATTCATCGTGCTGCTGTTCCTCGCACAAGGCCCGGTTTCCTATGCGCTGATCATCGTATTTCTTGCTGTTGTCATCGGTATTTCGCGTATTTCGCCCAAAATGGTGCTGCGCGGCCTCAAGCCGATCCTGTTCATCGTTATCGTCACAGCGGTGCTCAACCTGTTCTATACACCAGGCACCTACATTTTCCAGTGGCACTTCCTGCACATCAGTGTGGAAGGCGTTAAGCTGGCCATTTTCATGGTACTGCGCCTGATGCTGCTCATCATCGCAACATCCATGCTCACCTACACCACCTCACCGATTCAGCTGACCGACGGACTCGAGCGTCTGCTTTCTCCGCTCAAAAAGCTGCACGCGCCGGTGCATGAGCTGTCCATGATGATGTCGATCGCACTGCGCTTTATCCCAACCCTTATCGAAGAGACCGAGAAGATTATCTCGGCACAGAAGGCGCGCGGCGCGGATTTCGACTCCGGCAACCTGATTCAGCGTGCCAAGGCCATGATCCCGATTCTCGTGCCGCTGTTCATCTCGGCGTTCCGCCGTGCAGACGAACTCGCAACCGCCATGGAGTGCCGACTGTACCGCGGCGATGTCGGCCGCACCCGCATGCGCCAGCTGAAGATCGCCCGCGTAGATGTTTGCGCTTTATTGTGGGTTGCGGTTTTGTTCGCAATTGTTATTATACTCAAGCATTTTGGCCTTTGATAATTGAAAATTGATAATGGAGAATTGCGGTATCGCATAAAGTGCGATTTATTATAATCGGCGCTTTTGCACTGCACCTTCATTTTCCATTTTTCCATTCTCAATTCTCCATTCACGACCCACTAAGAGTAACTGAAATGATGAAAAATATTGCAGTAGTGCTGTCTTATGACGGCACCCACTATAACGGCTGGCAGATTCAGAAAAACGGTCCTTCCATCCAAGAGAGCATGGAGGACGCGATTTTTCATCTGCTGAAGCAAAAAGTTCATGTTTCCGGTGTCGGACGCACGGATTCCGGCGTTCATGCCCGCCGGTATGTAGCAAACTTCCACGCAGACTGCACGATCCCGATGGACCGTCTGCCGTATGCGCTGAGCAGCTTTCTGCCCGAGGACATTGCGGTTTCCGGCGCAGTCGAGGTTCCCGAGGACTTCGATGCGCGCTTCAACTGCACAAAAAAGGAATACGCCTATTATCTGTTCCCTTCCACCCTGCGGGACCCGTTCCACGCGCGGTACGCATATCGGTACAATTATCCGCTGGATATTACAAAAATGCAGGAAGGCGCACAGTATTTTGTAGGCAAGCAGGACTTTGCATCCGTGAGAAGTCAGGGCACACCGGTCAAGAGTACGGTTCGCACCATTTTCTGGTGCGAGGTGGAGCCGGTGGATGACCTCATCCGCATCCGCGTCTGCGGCGACGGCTTCCTGTACAACATGGTCCGCGCGATTGCGGGCACGCTGACGTATGTCGGCGGCGGCAAGCTGGCGCCCGAGCAGGTGCGCGACGTACTGCTCGCCTGCGACAGAGAGCAGGCCGGACCGACCCTGCCTGCCTGCGGTCTGTTCATGAACCGCCTGTGGTACGACGATACGCCCGAACTGGACAGATTCCGCCTGTCAGACTGACAGATTTCAAGTTTTATTCACATTTTCACCCATCAAACACGCTACAATAAGGAGGCGGGATTTCATGAGCGAACAAAACCCAAAGCAGAATATCATCCGCTTTCCGCTCTCCAGGCGGGAGCGCCGTCAGCGCCTGCTCGACAGCAAGGACGCGCGTATCCGCATGACCGCCCTGCTCCGCATGCTCTGCGGCTGGGCTCTGGTGCTGGGAACAGCCATGTTCCTGATCGCCAACTACCGTATTTTTACGCCGACCTCGCTGCGCACACTCGGCAGCTATATTGCGGCCGGTATTCGCTCGCATGACGGCGATATCACCACCATCAACTACGAAAACGAGACCTTCAGCGACGGTGCGCTGTTTGAATCCGGTCTGGCGTACGCGGACAGTGACGCGCTGTTCCTGTCCCGCGCGGGCAGCATGACCACGCTGCGCTATTCGCTCGGCTACTCCGATCCCGCGGTGGAGAGCAGCACGAATTATGTGCTCGTGTACGACCGCGGCGGCGTCAAAGCCGCACTGGTCGGCTCGGCAGGCGCTGTCGCGGAGCTGGAGCTGGAATCCACCATTCTGAACGGTTCGATCGGCCGCAGCGGCCGTTTCGTGCTCACCACCAATGAGCACGGCTACCGTACCGCCGCTGCCGTTTACGACACCGCAGGAAAAGAGGTTTTCAAATACCGTGCATCGGAATACTATATTGTATCCGCCGTACTCTCGCCGGACTGCAATACGCTCGGCATTCTCGCCTTCCGGCAGAACGGCGTAACGCTTGAGTCCCATGTGCTGTTCTTTGATGTGTCCTCCGGCAAGCAGGTTTCGGACACCGCACTGACTGACGCGCTCGGTGTAACGCTCACTTATTCCGAGAACAACGCTGCCATCGCGCTGTGCGACACCGGCCTGTATCATGTCACCCGCAGAGGCACGGTCGATGTGCTGCTCGAGCTCAGCTCGCAGGATCTGATCGCCACTGCGTCTCAGGGCAGTACGATGGCTGTCGCTGTGCGCTCCTACCTGAACGATGCACGCAGCGATCTCTATACCGTCCGCAACGGCAGCCTGCACGGCCCGTTCGCACTGACCGAGGAGCCGACGGCGCTTGCTGTCTCCAACGCCGGTACGGCGGTGCTGTCCGCGTCCGGTGTTACGGTCTACAACACCTCCGCCGAGCCGCAGTGGCACAATGATGACGCTGTCGGCGCACGCCGTGTGCTCATGACCGATGACGGTACGGTTTTCCTGCTCTACAACCGCAACGCGCGTATCTTTACCGCGCATTCCGAACGATCCGAGGAAGTGCATGCAGATAACTGATATCAACGATATGATTTCCACAGCGGCGCAGCTACTCAACGCGCCCGACCTGATCCTCATTGCCGTGCTGCTGGCCAACGTGTGGCTCGGTGCCCGACGGGGACTGGTCGGTGCGCTGTACGGCGTGCTCGGCCGCATCGGCATGATCGCCGCGTCGGTCGCCGCCGCCAAGTATACCGCGCCGTATATCGCGCAGTGGGTGGTCGTGCCGGCAGTCGGTCAGCTGTTTGAAAAACAGGCCGCACTCAAAACCGCCGAAGGCGTGCTGGACGGTCTGCGGCAGAGCGTCACCGAAGCGGCTGTCGGCATGTCGGAGAGCATCGCGTTCTCTATGCTTGTAGTGCTGTTCAGCGTGCTGTTCGGACGGCTCATCTGGATTTTCGGCCGCAGCCTCAAACTCATTGTGCGGCGTACACCGCTCAGCGCACTCGATTCTGCAGGCGGCGCACTCATCGGCTTTGTAACCGGCGTTGCATTCGTCTGCATCCTGCTGATCGTGCTGCAGTGGCTGTTCCCGATCACCTACACATCGCTCGGCTATCTCTCGCCGGAGCGTGTCAAGCATACGCTGCTGCTCAAACAGCTTGTGGACGCTTTACCAATCGCCATTTAATGGAGAACACCTTAATTCTCCATTTTCTATTATCAATTCTCAATTCCTAAAAGGAGTTTAACCTATGAATATGCCAATGTGCTCGCGGTGCAAGAAAAACATCGCGGTGGTGTTCATCACCAAAATCGAGGGACCGGATAAGACCACCCAGGAGGGTCTGTGCCTCAAATGTGCACGCGAACTGGGTGTCAAGCCGCTCGATAACATCATGGAGCAAATGGGTATCACCGAGGATGACCTCGAAGCGCTCTCCGGTGAGATCGGCTCCCTGTCCGACCTGAACGACCTGGTTCCCGCCGGTTCGGACGGCACGGACGACGACGCCCCCCATGAGACCGATCCGGTTGCTGCCGGCACTCTGCCGGGACAGCCCGCAGGCGGCTCTCACGATGAGACCCGTACCCGTTCTTCCCGCAAGGAGGACAAAAAGCGTAAATATCTGAACAATTACTGCGAGAACCTGACCCAAAAGGCCGCAGAAGGCCGCATTGACCATATCGTGGGCCGCGACCGCGAGACCGACCGCGTCATTCAGATTTTGAACCGCCGCCAGAAGAACAACCCGTGCCTGATCGGCGAACCCGGTGTCGGCAAAACCGCCGTTGCCGAGGGTCTGGCAGTCCGCATCAACGAGGGCCGCATTCCGTTCAAGATGCGCAACAAGGAGGTCCATCTGCTCGACCTGACCGCTCTCGTGGCGGGCACGCAGTTCCGCGGCCAGTTTGAGAGCCGCATGAAGGGCCTGATCGACGAGGTAAAGCGTATCGGCAACATCATCCTTGTCATCGACGAGGTGCACAACATTGTCGGCACCGGCGATTCCGAAGGCTCGATGAACGCCGCAAACATCCTCAAGCCTGCCCTCGCCCGCGGTGACATTCAGGTCATCGGCGCGACTACGCTCAAGGAGTACCGCAAGTATATCGAGAAGGACGCTGCGCTCGAGCGCCGTTTCCAGCCGGTCTACATCGGTGAGCCGTCTGTTGCCGAGACCACCGAAATTTTGAAGGGTATCCGCTCGTACTACGAAACCTTCCACGGCGTTACTGTTTCCGATGAGATGTGCCGCCGTGCCGCTGAGATGAGCGAACGCTATATCACCGACCGTTTTCTGCCGGATAAGGCCATCGACCTGATCGACGAGGCGTGCTCGCGCCTCAATCTGGATTCTCCGCAGCTGTCCGAGATTCCCGAGCTGCAGAACGAGCTTGAGCGCCTGCAGGCGCAGCTTGACGAGCTGACCCAGTCCTCTGCCCGCGCCGAGGAGGAGGAGACCTACGCCAAGATCGCCACCTGCCGCAGCCGCATTCTGCAGGTAGAGGCACAGCTGCACGAGTTGCTGACCAAGCCTGCACCGCAGGTTGACGAGCAGCTTCTGGCTGAGGTTATCGAAATCTGGACCGGCATTCCGGCATCCAAGGTAGCGGCGCAGGAGTCCGCACGCCTGCGCGATATGGAATCCCGCCTGAAATCGCACGTTATCGGTCAGGACGAAGCCGTAGACGCGGTCTGCGCGTCCATCCGCCGCAATCGCGCGGGAATCAGTCCCAAGCGCAAGCCGGCATCCTTCCTGTTCGTCGGCCCGACCGGCGTCGGCAAGACCGAGCTGGTCAAGCAGCTTGCTCTCGACCTGTTCGACTCGCCGGATGCGCTTGTGCGTCTTGATATGTCCGAATATATGGAAAAGCACACGGTTTCCCGCCTGATCGGTTCCCCTCCGGGATACGTCGGCTACGATGAAGCCGGTCAGCTGACCGAGAAGATTCGCCGCCGTCCGTACTCTGTCGTTCTGTTCGACGAGATTGAGAAGGCGCATCCGGATGTGCTCAATTCTCTGCTGCAGATTCTGGATGACGGCCGTCTGACCGACGCGCAGGGCCGCGTTGTCAGCTTCGAGAACACGGTTATCGTTATGACCTCGAACGCCGGTTCGCAGTCCAATAACACGCCTGCAGGCTTCGGCCGCACCGTGTCTCAGATGAGCAAGGACCGCGTGATGAAGGCTCTTGAAGAAATTATGCGTCCGGAGTTTCTCAACCGCATTGACGAGATTATCGCGTTCAACCAGCTGTCCGAGGATAACTTCCGCCATATCGCAGAGATCATGCTCGGTGAGCTGCGCACCACGCTCGCAGACAAGGATATCCGCCTGACGTGGGACGACAGCCTGCTCGGTCTGCTCACCGAGAAGTCCTACTCGGTCAAGTACGGCGCCCGCAATCTGCGCCGCCTGATCGAGAAGGAGATTGAGAATCCGCTGGCCACCGCCATCGTCACCGGCGATAAGCCGCTGATGGGCGCTCACCTGTCCGCTGAGGACGGCAAGGTTAAGCTGGATACCATTTAACACACGAAAACCGCCCCAAAGGGCGGTTTTCTTTTGCACGCAGATTGACAATCTCTGTCGAATACGATATAATCGTGTAAATTACTGGAGGTGTTATTTATGGATTTCAGCGATTCCTCGACTTTCTCCACCGCATCCGGCAAGGACTATCATTACGTTGTTCTGCAGGTTACTTTGAAGGAAAAATTTCTCGGCACCGGTTCCGGCAACCTGACCGAACTGGAAGAAGCGATTAACCATCAAGCGCAAAAGGGTTATCGCCTGCACACGATTACTACATCGAACGGCGGCAGCAAGGGTCTGATGGGCGGCGACCGCATTCAGGCAACCATGGTATTCGAAAAAGTTATTTAATAAAGCAAAAACCGCTCTTTCGAGCGGTTTTTGCTATTTATCTACAAATTGGAACCAGAACTTCGGTCCGATTTCGGTATTCTCCGCTCCGCAGGCGTATCCATGCAGATCGAACACGGTTTTCGCAATCGACAGTCCCAATCCGTCGCCTTTTGCGCTGCGCGACGGATCGGCCTGATAATACGCCTCCCACAGCCGCGGCAGCGCGTCCGCCGGAATGGCTTCGCCGGTGTTTGTCACCGAGAGCACACCGTCTGCGAGGTACACCATGATGCAGCCGCCCTCCGACGTGTGCTGCACGGCGTTCTCGAGCAGTGCGTCCAGTGCCCGCGCAAGCAGTGCCCTGTCTGCATTGACCTCAAATTTGTCCTGTGCTGCAAATTCGGTGTGGATGGTGGAATCGGCCGGCAGAGCCGCCTGCAGGCGCTCCTGCGCCAATTCTGCCAGAGAGAACGCAGTTCGCCGCAGAGCCTTTGCGCCGGTCTCCAGTCTCGACAGTTCGAGCATGTGCCGCACACTGCCGTCCATCCGCTGCGCCTGCTGCTGAATGACACCCAGATAGTGCGCCTGCTTTTCTGGTGCAAGGTTGTCACCGAGCAGCTCGGCGGTGGCGCTGAGCACGGAGAGCGGCGTTTTCAGCTCGTGCGCGAGCGCGGCGGTCGTTTCACGGCGTACCCGCTCTACACGCTCCTGTTTGCGCCAGACGCGCAGCTGCGCACCGGACAGCACTGCCGCGCAGAATAGCGCCAGCACCAGACTGAACGCCCATACGGGAATCAGTACCGGCAGCAAGGCTTTGAGCGGATATCCTTCCGCCGCATAGGACACCAGCACAGCGCCGCTTTCCGCAAACGGACAATATCTGATCGTCCGCCGGTACGTTCGCACGAGCCACAGCTTCTCGACCGTTTGGCTGCTGTTTGTGCGGCTCGGGTATTCTGCCCATTCCCGCAGCGCCTGCCGCGCGGGCGAGGACAGGGATTCCGCAATCTGTTCGGTCGTGGCGCCGTTCGGTCCGGGGCACACCAAGCGACTATAACTCATGGTTTTCAGCGTCAGACCTTTCACCTGCTCCGCGTCATATGCGCATTCAATCGTGCGCACCTCTCCGGTCGGCTCCCAAGTGCCGCTCTTGGTCGGCTCGATCGTGATGGATTTCAGATAGGCGTCATCGCGGTATCCGGGCACGCTGTCCGCCCACGCCTCAAAGGTCATCTTCGGCAGCGATTCTATTTTCGACTCGCCTGTGCCCGCACCCGCAAGAACCGCCTCGCACACCTCGCGCGGCTGACCGCTCATATCCACGCGGTACAGGTTGTCTCCCTCGATCAACTCAAGCCACCAGCGGTTGCTTTGCAGAACTTTGCCGGATTTCAGGTCGGTGATAGCGGTCTCGATGATCTGCAGATTGGGCGGGTCTGCGCTGTCCGCCATGAATACCGGCTTGCTCAATCGTCTGCGCAGTTCCGTCTCGTCCGTCGTGTCATAGCTCGAGGGATCAAGCAAAACATCGGTATCCTCTCCCATCAGCTTGTCCGATTTGCTTTCCATTTCCGCCAGCATGAGCTTTGCACGCTGCTGCGACAGCAGGACGGTGAACACCGCCATCACTGCCAGCCAGAATGCAAGGAAGCCCGCGCCGATTCGTGTGAAAAAGCTCCAAAAGGTTCTACGTTTGGTTTTCATCTCCGTCCACCTCCAGCTTGTAGCCGCGCTTCACCACGGTTTTAATACAGTCCGCATGCGGACCGAGTGCTCGGCGCAGCTTTTTGATGTGCCCGTCGATTACCCGGTCCGTGCCGTCAAAATCCCAGCCCCACGCAAGGTTCAACAGCTCGTCACGCGTCAGCACGCGGTTTTTGCGCTCCATCAGCGCCCGCAGCAAAGCAAATTCCTTGGGCGGCAGGTCGATGCGCCTGCCGTCCGCTGTGACAATCCCCCGTTCCGGGTCGAGTGACAGGGTACCCGCTGTCAGCGTATTCCCGGCATTGAGGCCCCGCGCTCGCCGCAGGAGCGCCAGTGCCTTGGCGTACAACACCGCCAGCGAGAACGGCTTGACCACATAATCGTCCGCACCGAGGCCGTAGCCGTGCAGCTTGTCCTGCTCGTCCTCGCGCGCCGTGACGAACAGAATGGGCGCGTCTCCCTGCTCGCGTGCCGCGCGGCACAGCGCGAAGCCATCCGTGCCCGGCAGCATGATGTCGAGCAGCAGCAGGTCGAACCGCCGGGTTTCGATCAGGTGCAGCGCCGTGTCGCCGTCCGGCGCAGACACAACCGTGAAATCGCCGCCGCTCTTTGCGGTGAAGTAGTCGGTCAGCACCTCCCGCATGGCCTGCTCGTCCTCGGCCAGTAAGATCGTTGCTTTCATGCTCTCTCCCTCCTTTGATTACAGTATAGCATGACCGTCTGCCCTTTTGATGTTCTTTGCAAATTGGGCCGAAAAAAGTTTTTCAAAAAAATTTGAGAAAAGATGTTGACATTATAGGGTTTTATTGATATACTAAATGAGCGTCAGAAAGACCCGCGGGTGTAGTTCAATGGTAGAATGTCAGCCTTCCAAGCTGAACACGTGGGTTCGATTCCCATCACCCGCTCCATTTTCTTCGAATGGGTTTATCGGAATTGATATGCGCCAGTAGCTCAGCTGGATAGAGCAACTGCCTTCTAAGCAGTAGGCCGGGGGTTCGAATCCCTCCTGGC
>ERZ840517.4286-NODE-4286-length-10068-cov-2.263458_pt1 | contig 10068 bp, 14 predicted proteins | sample MGYA00519876_ERZ840517 | MGnify/ENA primary metagenome ERZ840517 (study PRJEB31850, sample SAMEA3708882) | human gut metagenome | biome: human gut; feature: human-associated habitat; material: faeces | place: China | collected 2014 ... | reverse complement strand
AGAGGAGAGCGAATGTCATCTGGCCGTAAGTCTGCACTCGCCCTATCCGATGGAACGTCTTTCCTTGATGCCGGTTGAAAAGGCATTCCCAGCGAGGGAGGTGATCGATTTAATCAAACAATATGATTTTTCGCATCAACGACGTGTCTCTTTTGAGTACATTGTTTTTAAAAATTTGAACGATAGCTTGAAACATGCCGAAGCTTTGAGTTGTTTATTAGGTGGAATTCCTTGTCGGGTAAACTTGATCCGTTTTCATGCGATACCGAATGTGTCTTTAGAGACTTCCGATATCGTTAAAATGGAGGCGTTTCGGGATTTCTTAAACGCCAAAGGAGTTGTATGTACGATAAGGGCATCACGAGGGGAGGATATTTTCGCCGCTTGTGGAATGCTTTCTACCGCGAAAAATGTTACATTTGTATAATATAAAACACACGGGTATGAAAACACGTTCTTTATTCATCGGTATGTTGCTGCTTCTTGTTTTGATGGGAGCATGTAATTCAGGTTCTGTGATGACTCAAGCTACGGGCTTCGCATATGAGGTTGTCGTGGTTATGGATCAAAAGGATTGGAAAGGCCCTGCGGGAGAAGCCATAAAGTCTGAGTTGGCCTCTTCGGTGCCCGGACTTCCGCAAGCCGAGCCTTCTTTGAAGATTACCTACGTACAACCAAAGGATTTTACAGGTCTGTTACGGTATGTAAGGAATATATTAGTGGTTACGATAGACCCCACCGCTTATACGAAAGTTTCTGTAGGCTACGAGAATAATGTCTGGGCTAGAGGGCAGGTGGTTGTTTCGCTGAAAGCTCCTAATACGGAGTCGATCGTCGAGTATTCAAAGACCCATGAGAAGGCGTTGGTCAACTTCTTCGTAAAGGTAGAGATGAATCGTGCGATAGAGCAATTACAAAAGGAATATAGTATGGTGGTTATGGATAACCTGAAAAGCGACCTGAACGTGATGTTAAACGCTCCGGCAAACTTCACGTACTATAAGGATACGACAGATTTCTTCTGGTCTTCCAATAACGCTAACACAGGCCGTATGGACTTAATCGTATATACTTTCCCTTATACTGATCCGAATACGTTTACGGAGGAATATCTGGTCGCTAAACGAGATTCTGTATTGAAGGCGAATCTGCCGGGTTCGTTCCCGGGTTCCTATATGCAAACAGAAACGCGTGCGGGAGTGGAGTATACGCCAATAACCTTAAATGGTAAATATTGTGGCGTGATGCGCGGTTTGTGGAGAATGCAAGGCGATATGATGGGAGGCCCGTTCGTAAGCCACACTCGCTTGGATGAAAAGAATCATCGTGTGGTTGTAGCCGAGGGATTTGTGTATGCTCCGGAGACAGACAAGCGTAATTTCATGCGTAGAATAGAAGCTGCCTTATTTACGTTACGTTTGCCGGGTGAATTTGATGAACCGGTAACTGAGACATTGGATATCCCAAAAGAGAAAAAGTAATAAACAAACAAAATATATGGAAGAACGACTGATTAAAGTGGGGATCACCCACGGAGATATAAATGGTATCGGCTATGAGGTGATATTAAAGACCTTTTCCGATACCCGCATGGCGGAGCTTTGCACGCCGATTATCTATGGCTCGTCCAAGATAGCCGCTTATCACCGGAAGGCATTGGAGCTTCCTCCTATCAATATGAATATTATTTCACATGCGGAGGATGCGGGAGTAAACCGGGTGAACATTATTAACTGCGTGGAGGACGAGACCAAGGTGGAGTTGTCGAAATCTACGCCGGTTGCCGGTGAGTCGGCTTTCAAGGCGTTGGAAGCGGCAGTTACGGATATGAAGCGGGGAGTAGTGGATGTACTGCTTACCGCCCCGATCAATAAACATAATATCCAGAACGAGGATTTTCATTTTCCCGGGCATACTGAGTATTTGGAGAAATGCTTCGGTGGCTTGGATAAAAAAGCCTTGATGATCTTGATGAAAGATGATCTTCGTGTCGCTTTGGTGACGGGGCATATTCCATTGTCGCAAGTTGCGTCTTCCATCAACGTGGGCGATATCGTGAATAAGCTGCGTATTTTCAATCAGTCGTTAAAGCAAGACTTCGGTATTGTGAAGCCACGTATCGCGGTTCTTTCCTTAAACCCTCATGCCGGTGATGCCGGATTGCTGGGTACGGAAGAGGAGACGATTATCATACCGGCAATGCAAGAGGCGGAGAAAAAAGGCGTAATGTCATTTGGCCCTTATGCGGCTGACGGTTTCTTTGGTTCGCAGATGTATGATAAATTTGATGGTGTCTTAGCGATGTATCATGATCAAGGGCTCGCTCCTTTCAAGACGTTGGCGATGGATGACGGGGTGAACTATACGGCAGGATTGCCGATCGTACGGACTTCTCCGGCACACGGAACAGCTTATGACATAGCCGGGCAGAACGTGGCCTCGGAAGAGTCGTTCCGCCAAGCCTTATATGCGGCGTTGGATATCTACCGGAACCGGTTGCGTTATCAGGAGGCTACCGCTAATCCGTTGCGTAAGCAATATTTCGATAGGGGGGGAGATAATGAGAAACTGGACTTGACGAAAGAGGACGATACGGACGGATTATAGTAGATCTTTCCTGACAAGTTTCAATAAATACATAAAATGTCATGTTAATAACGAATGGATGTTATTGACATGACATTTTTGTATGGGGCGTGGGACGCTTTTTGGTTTTAAACTTTTAAGATAGGAAAAGTTTGCGTAAGTTTGCGGTTTAAAACGAAAATTACGATTATGTTTAAAGACAAAACGATAGTATATACATCCGGGACGTTTGATATGTTCCATTATAATCATCTTAGGATGATCAATTACGCCCGTAGTTTGGCGGATATATTGATCGTCGGGGTTAGTACAGATGAGTTGGTCTCTTCTTATAAAGCGAAGCCGATCATTCCGTTCCATGAACGTTTGCAGATCATCGAGGCGTTGAAGACCCCCGATATCGTTATTCCACAACATTCCTTGGATCATACGGAAATCGTGAAGAAGCTGAACATCGACGCTTTCGTGGTAGGTGATGACTGGTTCGGAAAGTACGACTATCTGAAGGATTTAGGCGTTCAGGTATTTTATTTCCCTTACGGAACGGGGGTTTCCTCCTCGAATCTGAAAAAAACGATACATGATTCTTATGAGGCGAATCTGACAACCCAACGTCAGGCGAAGCCGGAAACAGTGAAAGGATCTGCCGCTAAATAACGATCAGTTTCATGGATAAATTTATTTTAATTACCGGTGGGACAAAAGGGATAGGAAAGGCGGTAGCGTCCTGTTTAGGAAAGGCCGGATATAACCTTATACTGACTTATGCTTCCGACCAAGCGGCGGCCGAGGAGGTACGTAGCGAGTTGGTGGGGCGTTTCGATATACAGGTTTCTATTCTGCGGGCCGATATCTCGGATCGGAATACGATCGGGGTTATCGATTCTTTCTTGGAGGAGAATAGGCTACGTTTGGACGGCCTTGTGTTCAATGCGGGAATGACCTGTCGGGATCCTTTTGAGGAACTTTCATTCGAGGATTGGGATCGGGTTTTCTTTGCGAATGTCCATTTCCCGGTTTTCCTTTTACAGAAGATTGTTGGACGGATTAATAAGGGGGGAAGTATCGTGTTTACGGGTTCCTTGATGGGAATACAGCCTCATTCGGTATCCTTGGCATATGGGGTGACGAAAAGTGCTGTTCATGCGCTGGTCAAAAACATGGTGAAGTTCTTAGTTCCCTATGAACTGCGTGTGAATGCCGTGGCTCCCGGTTTTGTCGATACGGAATGGCAGAAAACAAAGCCTGCCGAGATCCGTCGGAATATAGAGAACAAGGTCTCTTTGGGACGGTTCTGCGACCCGGATGAATTGGCGGAAGTTTATAAAATGTTGATAGAGAATAGTTATTTTAATGGCGAGGTAGTCGTTGTGGATGGCGGTTACTCGTATAAATAAGAAACAAATGAGCGAGTTGGATAAGGAATACGAAGCATCGTTAAAGTCGATAGAAACAGAAAATAAGATAGACCGAATTTTTTATCGTCCGATAGGATTTCGTATTGCTCGTATGTTGCGAGGCACGGGGATTACCCCGAATATGATTACAGTTATCTCGATCTTCGTGGGTGCGGCGGTCGGATTTATGTTTTATCACGATAATTTGACATATAATATCTGCGGTATATTATTGTTGGTATTTGCCAATATTCTCGACTGCGTGGATGGGCAGCTGGCACGTCTTACAGGGATCAAGTCCGCTATCGGGCGTATCTTGGACGGATTCGCCGGGGATATCTGGTTCGCCTCGATCTATATCGGATTCGCTCTTCGCCTGTCTCACGATTATGGTACGGATTGGTTCTTTGCCTTGGCGGTCTTATCCGGTCTGTCTCATTTAGTCCAAGCGAATATCACGGATTATTATAAGACGCTTCACCTTTATTTTATCAGTAAGGATAAAGGATCGGAGTTTCAGTCTTTGGAACAGGTGGAGGCGAAACATAAGGAGATGAAGTATGGCATTAACAAGTTTTTCTACTTCTTATATCGTTGGTATACGATGTTGCAAGTGAAGGCTACGCCTACCTTACAGAGTATGTTACAAAATTTGCATGCGAAGTATGGGGATAATATTCCGGAGAATATCCGTGTGGACTTTCGTAAACAGAGTCGTCATTTAATGCGTTACATAGACTTGTTGACCTTTAATGGCCGGACGATGGTTATGTTTGTGATCGTACTAACGGGACAGGTCTGGGCTTATTACCTATACGAGATCATCGTGTTGAACATCGTACTAGCAATAGTGATGAGGAAACACGAGAAGATGTGTGCCTCGTTTTTAGGATAAAGTATGAAGAAGAGTGTTGTTGACATTTACGATTTGCAAGAGATGGCCCCGTTCTTCAAGGGGCGAGTGGGGACATGGTTAGGTAAGTTGCTGATAAAGTGCTTACGTGTGGATCTGGTTAATAAGGTACATGCCCGGAATTGTCATTTACGGGGCGCTGAGTTTACTTCCGCTTTATTGCATGACCCCCTTATCGATCTCAGCTATGAGGTTCATAATAAAGAGATTTTAGATCATCTGCCGGAAGGGGCTTTTGTTACCGTTTCCAACCATCCGATCGGGTCGTTAGATGGAATCATGCTGATTGATATTTTCGCTTCCCGCCGTCCGGACTTTAAGGTGATGGTGAACGGCATCTTGACCAAGATCGGGGCGATGGAGGATAATTTCATATCCGTGGTGCCCGATTCCCACAAGCGAGGGGCGAATCCGGCGAATGTTAATGGCGTGCGACTATCCCTGCAACGCCTGAAAGAAGGTCATCCGATGGGTTTCTTCCCTGCTGGAGCGATCTCATTTTATAATAAAAAAGAGAAACAGGTACGGGATTTATCGTGGGCGCATAGCGTGATCCGCTTAGTTCGTAAGGCGAAAGCACCGGTATACCCTGTTTATTTTGATTTCCAAAATACCCATTTTTTCTATTGGCTAGGGAATATCAGCTGGCAAATACGTACCTTGCGTATTCCTACAGAGGCTTTCAATAAGCGTGGAAAGAAAGCGGATGTATATATCGGTGAGCCTATCTCGCCGGAAGAGATCGCCGCCATCCCGGAAGACAAGGATCTTGCCGAGTTCTTGTATAAACGTACATATGGTGCTAAAAAATAAGAAACGACCGATAGAATCTGTTATCAATAGTGGTAGTTTGAATTAAGATTTGTAATTTTGGCAGAGTAACTGAAATAATTACAGATTTTAAAAGTGAAAGAGTGATGAAGGTTGATGTACAACAGATAAAACAGCGTTTTGGGATTATTGGTAATAACCCGGGATTAAATCGTGCGATCGACGTTGCGCTTCAAGTAGCGCCAACCGACTTATCTGTTCTTATTACAGGAGAGAGTGGAGTCGGGAAGGAGACTTTCCCGCAAATTATTCACCAGAACAGTCAGCGTAAGCATGGACAATATATAGCCGTAAACTGTGGCGCCATTCCGGAAGGGACGATAGATTCGGAGCTTTTCGGGCACGAGAAAGGTTCTTTTACCGGGGCGTTGGCCGACCGTAAAGGGTATTTCGAGGTAGCGGACGGTGGAACGATCTTTTTGGATGAGGTCGGAGAGCTGCCAACTCCTACGCAAGCACGCTTGCTTCGTGTGTTGGAGACGGGTGAGTTTATCAAGGTCGGTTCCTCTAAGGTACAGAAGACGAACGTGCGTATCGTTGCCGCTACGAACGTGAATTTAGTGCAGGCGGTTTCGGAAGGTAAATTCCGTGAGGATTTGTACTATCGTTTGAATACGGTGCCTATTCAAGTGCCTCCCTTGCGGGAGCGTCCGGAAGATATCGTCTTATTATTTCGTAAGTTCGCCAGTGATTGCGCCGAGAAATACCGGATGCCGCCGATCCGCTTGGATGATGAGGCCCGTCAATTATTGGTTTCTTACCGTTGGCCGGGTAACGTGCGTGAGTTGAAAAACATCACGGAACGTATCTCCGTAATCGAGGAGACACGGGATATAACGGCGGATGTCCTGCGCCTTTATCTGCCGAACGTGAATGTTGAGAAATATCCGGTATTGGTGAAGCAAGATCCGGATCAAAAGATATTTAACAGCGAGCGGGAGATCCTTTATCAAGTCTTGTTCGATATGAAAAAGGACGTGAACGAGCTAAAGAAATTAGTGCATGATATCATGGGAGGGAATATCCCGATGCCAACGGTGGCGGACGATACCCCTTATGCGCATCCGATCCATCCGGCGGCGGTTCATGCCATGCACCCGACGATCCAAGATGCCGAGGATGTGGAAGAGGAGACTTTATCCTTGGAAGAGGTGGAGAAGGAGATGATCCGTAAGGCTCTGGAGAAGCATAACGGGCGACGGAAGAACGCGGCGGCCGACTTGAAGATATCGGAGCGTACGTTATATCGAAAAATCAAGGAATACAATTTGGAATAAAAATATGCTAAAGAAGATTGTCAACATACGTTTGTCGGCAGCCAATTGGCTTATACTCTCATTTTTGACAGTATTGGCTACGGCTTGCTCTATTTAATGGAGCCTCTATCGATTATACGAAGGTGAAGACCATTACGATTCGTGACTTCACGAACCAAGCTCCCTACGTGAATCCGACCCTTGCGCCGCAGTTTACGGAGGATTTGAAGGATATTTACATCCGTCAGACTCGTCTGCAACTGGTTCCGAGCAATGGCGACCTTGAGTTGGAGGGTGAGATCACTGGTTACGATTTCGCTCCAATGGCCGTGAAGGAGGATGCTATCGCCTCGCAGACGAGGTTGACGATCACGGTGCGGGTTCGTTACTCCAACCGGGTTAACCCGGATGAGGATTTCGAGCAGTCGTTCTCCGCTTACCGCGAGTTCGACAGTAACTTGATGCCGCAGCAGGTAGAGGGAACATTATGCGAGGAAATCATAGAGGAAATAGTAGACCAAATCTATAACGCTACGGTTGCCAATTGGTAGAATGAGGGCGGAGGATTTATATCGTTTGATGGAGGAGCCTTCGGAATTGACCGAGGGGACTCTTCTTGAGTTGCGACGAATCGTGGAGGATTACCCGTATTTTCAAGTGGCACGGATGTTGTATCTAAAGAATCTGGCCGTATTAAATGATATGAGTTTTACCTCGGAGCTGGAGAAGATGGCGATATTCTTGCCGGATCGGAAAAAGCTGTTCCAACTGATAGAGGGAGATAAATATGGCTTGAACTCCCGTGTGGAGCATGAGCCGAATATGCGAAAAGAGGATACTTTCTCCTTGATAGACGCATTCCTCTCTAACCGTAACGAGGAACCGGAGCCTAAGAAAGAAGCCTCGTTCCTGTTCCAGCCATCGGTATCGTCAGATTATATGTTTTGGTCATTATCGAAAGAGGAAGAAGAGAAGCCATCTGGAGAGGATGCGGAGAATAGGCTTCGACATCACGACTTGATCGATTCGTTCATTAAAAATGACCAACAGCGTATGCCGGGTAGCGGGCTGGAAATCCGAGAGGAAAACAGCCGTGCGGAGACTCCAGAGTCGGTGAAAGATTTGGATGATGAGCAGTCCAAATCGCTGGAAGACTCGTGCCTTACGGAAACTTTAGCCCGGATTTATATAAAACAGAAGCGATATGATAAGGCTTTGCAAATTATTAAAAACTTAAGCTTGAAATATCCAGAAAAAAATGTTTACTTTGCAGACCAAATCAGATTTTTGGAAAAGTTGATTATTAACACTAAAAAATAAAACTAAGATGTACGTATTTATTTCTATCTTAATCCTGATTGCCTCTATACTATTAATCTTGATCGTGTTGATCCAGAACTCAAAAGGTGGAGGTTTGGCTTCAGGGTTCTCTTCTTCTAACCAAATCATGGGTGTACGTAAGACCACGGACTTTTTGGAGAAAGCTACTTGGAGTTTGGCGGGTACCGTAATCGTATTGAGTATCTTGATTACCGCATTTATCCCCAGAGCGGAGCATGCCGCTCAATCTGAGATCAAGCAACAAGTAAACGACGCTATCTCTATCGATCCGAATACGATCGCTCCGGACTTTGGTACGGCTCAACAACCGGCAGTTCCGGCAGAGGAAACTCCCGCTACTACTACACCTGCGGAGGAAAGCAACAGATAAGAATCTTATTTGAAAACAATATAGAAGTCATGTCCACTAACAATGGATGTGACTTTTTTTTGTGCTACTTTAAGTGTAAGCTTCTTTAGGTCTTGATCTTTTCACCTATGTGAAAAGATCGTATCACAAGGGTGAAAAGATCGTATCACGTATATGAAAAGATCGTTTCATCTTTGTGGGACGATTATTACGAATAGAGGTTTCTATCTCTTCATAGAAAGAAATGATTAGTTAAGTGGAATATTGTTTGTATATTTGTTACATATAATAGTAATAAGTATAAATATTCAGATATGGATATGATAAATTTTGATGGGTTGTTGATCGGTATCGTTACATTTTTGATTATCGGTCTGTTTCATCCGGTAGTCGTGAAGGCCGAGTATTATTGGGGGACGAAGTGCTGGTGGATATTCCTTGTCTTGGGGATTTTAGGGGTGATAGCTTCCCTGTTTATAGACAGCGTGTTTGTGTCCGCTATTTGCGGCGTATTCGCCTTCTCATCGTTCTGGACGATCAAGGAGATTTTCGAGCAGGAGGAGCGTGTGCAGAAAGGCTGGTTCCCTCGAAATCCGAAAAGAAAATACCCTTGGGACGATAGTGAGGTGAAATGAATTCTTTTCGTATCTTTGCCCTCGTGAAAGCGATATAAAAGCAATAAAGCTATGAAGACAAAGAGAAAAAAGCAAGATCCGTTAGTCGAGTACATAAAGGCTAACCGGAAAGGCAGTCGTGAGGCCGAGTTAGAAAACCACGGCAGACCGGTCAGTCATAACCGGATTCATGTATCGAAGAAAGTTTATAATCGTAAAAGAATGAAGGCAGATGCCCAGAGGCCATCTGCCTTATTTGTTTTTAGTGGCCTAAAAGGAGACCTTAGTTCGCTGTATTGTTATTGATCGGTGTCTTTTCCTTGAACCACTCCACTAGTATCCCATTCTTGAAGCTTAGGATGTAGTAGCCTTCAGAGTAGTCGGCTATCGTCATGGTTACCGTCTTATAACTGATACTCTCTATCGGACCGTCGGGGGTTATCCGTGCGCCAGCCGACTCAAAATCCTTTCCTAGTATCGATATAACCTTTTGCTTGGTCATCCCTAGCTCTATCTTATGCATCCGGTTGTCCATTTTATAAGGATTCATTACCGTAGCGCATCCCATCAATAGGAACATTGTCAGCAACACGTATATCCCTTTCACCATCTTCATCTCTCTTTTTGTTATTTGTTGTATTGGGGGCTAAAGTAGACATTATCCCGGATATATAGTAATACGAGGATATAAAAAAAGAGGAAAACCTTTCGATTTTCCTCTTTTCCTAGAGCGGAAGACGGGGCTCAAACCCGCGACCCTCAGCTTGGAAGGCTAATGCTC
>ERZ840517.4283-NODE-4283-length-10073-cov-7.937612_pt1 | contig 10073 bp, 8 predicted proteins | sample MGYA00519876_ERZ840517 | MGnify/ENA primary metagenome ERZ840517 (study PRJEB31850, sample SAMEA3708882) | human gut metagenome | biome: human gut; feature: human-associated habitat; material: faeces | place: China | collected 2014 ... | reverse complement strand
GATACTCCCGATAGGAGAGTATAGAAGTGCGCCCTTTAGTTCCTAAAGGGATTTTATCAGTTCGACAAATGGGGAATTTGGTCAAGCTTTTGACTTAGAGCATTTCCAAGATACAAATGCAAGAATACCGCAGATTACAGCAACCCCGATGCATACGGCCCTCGCAATATTGCTCAAATCCAAGAAACCACTTCCTGTACCTGTAATAGCACAGGCGATTACTAAAATAGTTATGAAAGCAAAAACACTGCTAATAACTTTCAGAATGACACCTTTTTTCATGCAATCACGCTCCGTTATCAAATTCTGGTTTGTTGCTCAAATTTTGCATTCAAATTATACCATAAAACTTGTGAACAGTTCTACCGCAACTTTGGAATATATGAGAAAAGTCCGAACAGTTTTCTGCCCGGACTTTCTCCCTCAATCATAAATCAATTCCGCTTTCACACCTTCCTCTGCCTGTGCCTTGCAAGCGTTCATCTGCCTCACCCATTCCATTTGGTTTTCAGCTTTCAGTTGTTCGGTCACGCCGTTGCGCTTCGCCAGCTCTGGCACGATCAGCTCCATGCGGTTTCGTGCCGCTTCGTCAATCTCTGCGCAATGCTCAAAGAGGCTATCGGATAGCACCAGCTCATTGAGCAGTATCGGGCGGTGCATTTCCAGATACGCCTTGCGGAGTCTGCCGTAGTGTCCGAGGGCCTTTGTCTTGCGGATAATGATGTTCGGGATGCCCTTGCTCAAAAGCACCTTGTCGTGGGTTAACCTATTCTGCGCTGATTGGAATCGGAACTCTGAACCGTTTCCGAAACAGGCTCGCTCTCTTGACGGGAAAGCCATTTGGTATTCTTTTCGAGGATGTCTCCGGATACCGCATCCACCTTGTAGGAATACTGCTTCTCTGCGGTGTAGAACTCAAGGATATAGCAAGGCTTGCCCGAATTGCGGCTCAGCTCCTCTCGGGTGAACACGATCTTTTGTGTAGCTTCATTAAGTCCGGCATCCTTCAAGGCGATCTCCTTCGCCTCCTCCAAAGAGATGAAGTCCGTTGTCACGATTTCTTTCTGTTGCTTCTCCAACACAGTGCCCAGCACCGCATCAATGCGGTATGTCCACTGTGTTTTTGCATCGGCAAAGACGAGCTGGTAGTAAGGCGTTTTGATGCCGCCGCTCACAAGGGTTTCCTCGGTAAAGCTGACTTTATCCTTGCATCCGGCATCATCCAGGGCGATTTTCTTCGCTTCGGAAAGAGTGATAAATTTCCCGGCGTAAATAATGCTGCCGCTCTTTGCGTCGATTTGGTAGAAATATTGATTCGTCCCGGTGTAGAACTCCAGCAGGTAGCAGGGCTTGCCTGAATTGCGGTTCAGCTCCTCTCGGGTGAACACGATCTTTTGTGTGGATTCATCAAGTCCAGCGTCCTTCAGGGCAATCTTCTTCGCCTCCTCCAAGGAGATGAAGTCCGTTGTCACGATCTCTTTCTGTTGCTTCTCCAACACGATACCCAGCACCGCATCAATGCGGTATGTCCACTGTGTTTTTGCATCGGCAAAGACGAGCTGGTAGTAAGGCGTTTTGATGCCGCCGCTCACAAGGGTTTCCTCGGTAAAGCTGACTTTATCCTTGCATCCGGCATCATCCAGGGCGATTTTCTTCGCTTCGGAAAGAGTGATAAATTTCCCGGCGTAAATAATGCTGCCGCTCTTTGCGTCGATTTGGTAGAAATATTGATTCGTCCCGGTATAGAACTCCAGCAGGTAGCAGGGCTTGCCCTGATTGCGGCTCAGCTCCTCTCGGGTGAACACGATCTTCTGCGTCAGTTCATCCAGTTTGGCGTCCTTCAGTGCAATCTTCTTTGCGTCCTCCAAGGAGATGAACTTCGATACACTGACAGAAGCAATGCCGGAAGCCTCCTGAAATTTAAGAAGCTCGTCCAACGACATGCGGGCGACCTCGTCCGTGGGCAGCCCGGTTTTGTTTGCTGCGGTGAGGATCCAGTCAGCGCGGCCAAGGGAGACATGGAATTCCTCGGCGATCTTTGCTGCTTCGGCGTTTTCCGTCAGTTCGGAGTGGAAAACCAGCGTGCCGACGGCATCGGTCTGCTCCAGGGCCTGCTGGATCTCCGCGGAGAGCGATGCCTTTAGCTCGGCGTTCGCATCAAGACGGGAATCAAAAGAGATCAGAACCGTCGCTTCGCCATTTTCCATATATCCGCAGGCCTCGTAGGCGGCGACCGTGCGCGTTAGAGCGGTCTCGACACTCTGCTTTCCCAGCGCAACATCGCTGAGCGCATTTTCCGCATCGCTGTTCAGGCTGCGGACATTCTTAACGCTCCCGCTTTTGGCAATCGTATATTCCACGCTGGGGTTGACATCCATTGTGAAGGTGCCTGCTGTCGCATTGCTCCGGATGGCATGTGTCGCGATGCCGGTACAGAGAACCAGTGCAAGGCAGGCAGCCATTGTTCCAAGCCTGGCCCAACCGGGCTTTCTTTTGGTATTTGCTTCGCTTTCCGCGTCAGCGATAAGCTCGTCATTGATCTTTCCGATCGAACGAAGAAGAACTTCGGTTTTCATAGCATAATTCCCTCCTTTTCAAGAAATCGTCTTAATTCGTTTCTCATACGGAAAAGCAAAGACGTCACCTTGCTCTCGCTCATTCCGTATGCGTCCGCAATATCCCGTATTGCATAGAGATGATAGTATCTGCGGACAAAAATGTTACGGTTCAGCTTGGGCTTTGCATACAGGAAGCGGTCAATGGCGGCAGCCAACTCATTTTCTTCTATGGTCTGCTCCACAGTCGTTTCCGAAGGAACGCAGGCTTCCAGTTCAGACAGCGCGAGGACTACTTGTCCGTGTCCGCGTTTTTCGGCAGTATACCGCTTATAACGGTTCAGAGCGAGGTTGCGCGTGATTTTCCCTAAGTAGATCGACAAACGGCTCGGACGCTGCGGCGGGATCGAATTCCATGCGCCGAGATATGTGTCGTTGGCACATTCCTCCGCATCCTCTTTGTTACGCAGTATGTTATATGCAATCGTATGGCAGTAGTTCCCGTACTTTTCTGTGGTGGCGGTAATCGCGCTCTCGTTACGCGCCCAGTACAATTCTATGATCTCATGGTCTCTCATTGCGCCCTCCCTTCTTTCTGCGTAAAGGCCTTTCACTTATATAGACAACAAAAATCGCCGTTCATTGCGTGGACAGGAAAACTTTTCTTCAAGCTTATCATATCATGCGGGAGCGGCGATTTCTACCGGTCTGAAAGCACTGGCTTATCATGGTACAGAGGATTCTCGGTCACTTTGGGTTCTTGTGCAGTCTTTTTCATCGTTCGACCTCCTTATCGCCGCGCATCCCCGTCGGGTGCAATCTGAGTTCAAAGCGATAGACTTCCTGAGCGTCACCGCAGGTGACCATCAGTTGAAGCCACCGGCGCAGCGGAGGCACCCCTTCTATTCTGACATGGAAACCTCCAAAAAACACTTCCATTCACGATGGTTCTATGCTATAATTCAAAATCGAACCAACTGATTTAGATTTTGATTCCTCTGTAAAACTGCTAACATTTTGCTAATTGCACTACGAAATACCAGCAGATATAACGGAGTATCAACAATGTTGAATGAAGAAATTGCTCCCCTGAAGACTGTGTAATTCGGTGTACTACGAGAGTCGTGAAGGACTACGATTGACGACGTATAAGTTATAATCGTTACTCCTAATCGGTAGGCAGCCAGTTAGAGTCTGGCCGGAGGTGCCAGCGCGCAGAGAGGCTTTTGCCCCTCTGCGCGCCGTTTTATCACAGAAAAAAGAGCACCCCATGGGTGCTCTTTTGGCTTTCGCTTAAAATTCCGCGTTGCCCACCGTGCGGGGGTGCAGCTCCACGTCGCGGATGTTGCTGACGCCCGTGAGGTACATCACCATGCGCTCGAAGCCCAGGCCGAAGCCGGCGTGGCGGCAGGAACCGTAGCGACGCAGGTCGCAGTACCACCAGTAATCCTCCGGGTTCATGCCCAGCTCACGGATGCGGCTCTCCAGCAGCTCCAGACGCTCCTCGCGCTGGCTGCCGCCGATGATCTCGCCGATACCGGGCACCAGGCAGTCTGCCGCGGCCACGGTCTTGCCATCGTCGTTCAGGCGCATATAGAACGCCTTGATCTCCTTGGGATAGTCGGTGACGAACACGGGCTTTTTGAATACCTGCTCGGTGAGATACCGCTCGTGCTCGGTCTGCAGGTCGGTGCCCCACTCCACCTTGTAGTCGAACTTGTCATTGTTCTTCTTCAGGATCTCCACCGCGTCGGTGTAGCTGACCCGGCCAAAGTCGCTGGACGCCACGTGCTCCAAACGCTCCTTCAGCCCCTTGTCCACGAAGCTGTTGAAGAAGTCGATCTCCTGGGGGCAGCGCTCCAGCACCCGGCGGATGATGTGCTTGATCATGGCCTCGGCCACGTCCATGTCGCCGGCCAGGTCGCAGAAGGCCATCTCCGGCTCGATCATCCAGAACTCGGCGGCATGGCGCTGGGTGTTGGAGTTCTCCGCACGGAAGGTGGGGCCGAAGGTATACACATCGCCGAAGGCCATGGCGAAGTTCTCCGCATTCAACTGGCCGGACACCGTCAGGCTGGTCTTTTTGCCGAAGAAGTCCTGGGTGTAATCCACCTGCCCGTCCTCGGTCTTGGGGACGTTGTTCAGGTCGAGGGTGGTCACCTGGAACATCTCGCCGGCACCCTCGCAGTCGCTGCCGGTAATGATGGGGGTCTGTACATACACGAAACCCCGGCTCTGGAAGAACTCATGCACCGCGTAGGCCGCCACGGAGCGGACGCGGAACGTGGCGGAGAACAGGTTGGTACGGGGCCGCAGGTGCTGGATGGTCCGCAGGAATTCCACGCTGTGACGCTTCTTCTGCAGGGGGTAATCCGGCGTGGACTTGCCCTCTACCGCGATGCTGTGGGCCTTCACCTCCAGGGGCTGCTTGGCATCCGGCGTCAGCACCACGGTGCCCTTGACGATCAGCGCCGCGCCCACGTTCTGTGCGGCGATATCCTTATAGTTGGCCAGCTCCTCGGCGGACATGACCACCTGCAGATTTTTGAAGCAGGAGCCGTCGTTCAGCTCAATGAAGCCAAAGGTCTTCATGTCGCGGATGGTGCGTGCCCAGCCGCACACGGTCACGTCCTTGCCGCCCAGGGACTCCTGATCGGCGAAGATCGCGGCAATTCTCATTCGTTCCATATCATTCTCACCTTTTCTATGTTCTTCTGCGTTGCATTCCGCAGCCGTTTTGGCAGTACACTATATTATAAACCAACGCGCCGGGATTTACAAGGCCGACTTTTGACCTGCAGACGCCGTTCATAAAAAGAAAAGGCCCCGTAGCTTTCGCCGCGGGGCCTTTTGTCATGCCTGCCAATCCTTTACCTGCTTACGCAGCCAGTCGCACCAGGCGTCCATACCCTCGCCGGTCTTGGCCGATACCGGGAAGATCTCCAGCCTCGGATTGCGCCGGTGAGCGTATTCGATCACCTTCTCCATGTCGAAGTCGAAATAGGGCAGCACGTCGGTCTTGTTGATGAGCAGCACATCGCACACGGTGAAGATCAGGGGGTACTTCAGGGGCTTGTCGTGGCCCTCCGGTACGGAGAGGATCATGGCGTTCTTCACCGCGCCGGTGTCGAACTCCGCCGGACACACCAGGTTCCCCACATTTTCCAGCACCACCAGGTCCAGATCGTCCGTGCCGATCTCCCGCAGGCCCTGTTCCGTCATACCCGCGTCCAGGTGGCACATCCCGCCGGTGTGCAGCTGGATAGACCGCACCCCGGCGCCGGCAATAGCGGCGGCATCCACGTCCGAGTCGATGTCCGCCTCCATCACGCCCATCCGCAGCTCGTCCTTCAGCGCCTCGATGGTCCGCAGCAGCGTTGTGGTCTTGCCGCTGCCGGGGGAGGACATCAGGTTCAGCAGGAACGTTCCCTTTTGCTTCAGCGCCTCCCGTACCCGTGCCGCCTCCCGGTCGTTGTCGGCAAACACGCTCTCTTTTACTTCGATGATCTTATAGGTATCCATACTACGCACCCTCTATCTCTTTAATGCTGATCTCGCTGCCCCGCAGCAGCCAGGTATCCCCGCTGCCGCAGTGGGGGCAGCTCCGCCCGTGGGCCACAGTGGGGTAGTCCGCACCGCAGCCGCCGCAGTGTGTCACGGCGGGCAGCGTGTCGATGTGCAGCTGTGCGCCCCGCAGCAGGTCGGACTTCTGCACGGCCCAGTCCCAGCAGCTGATCAGCTCCCTTGGGATGGCGCCGCACACCTCGCCAAGCTCCAGTGTCACACTCGCCGCGCGGGTGAGATCGTTTTCCGCGCCCACGCGCTCCACGGTCTTGATCACGTGGAAAACAATGCCCAGCTCATGCATATCACTTGGCCGCTTTCTTGGCCCTGCGCTCCGCCTTCTTGATCTTGATGTTCCGCTTGATCATATAGGGCAGGATGGCCTTCATCTTGTCCTCGCAGGCGTACATGGTGCTGCACTCCGGACGCTCCCGGTGCAGGTGGATGGCGTCAAAGGCGCACTTGGTGGTGCACACGCCGCAGCCGATGCACTTATTGGGGTCCACGATGCTGGCGCCGCAGCCCAGGCATCGGGCCGTCTCCGCCTTCACCTGCTCGGCGGTGAAGGCCACGCGCTCGTCCCGGAAGGTCTTACGCAGGGCGTCGTTGTAGCCGATGCGCTGGCGCGGCGTGTTGTCGTAGCTGTCCACGGCGATCAGCGCGTTTTTCTTGTCCAGCTCGATGAACTGCCGGCGGTCGCGGCCGATGGTCAGCGTGGCGCCCTGCACATAGCGGTGCAGGCTGATCGCGCCCTGCTTGCCGGCGGCAATGGCATCGATGGCGAACTTCTGGCCGGTATAGACATCGCCGCCCACGAAGATGTCCGGTTCAGCCGTCTGATAGGTGACGGGATCGGCCTTGGCGGTGCCGTTGGGGTTGAATTCCACCTGGGTGCCCGCGAGAAGCATCTTCCATTCCGCCTTCTGGCCGATGCAGTACAGCACCGTGCCGCAGGGGGCCATCTGCACGGTGTTCTCATCGTACACCGGCGCGAAGCGCCCGCTTTCGTCCTTGACGCTCAGGCACTTGACAAAGGCGATGTTGGCGGCCTTGCCGTTCTCGGTCTGGACCTCCTTGGGACCCCATCCGGCGTAAATGGCGATACCCTCGCGCTCGCACTCGCTTCGGTCCTCCTCGCCCATAGGCATCTCCTCATAGCCCTCCAGGCAGTACAGGCTCACGCTCTCCGCGCCGCAGCGCACGGCGGTGCGGGCCACGTCGGCCGCGATGTTGCCGCCGCCGATGACCACCACCCGGCCCTTCAGCGCCTTTTCGTCCCGCAGATGCACGCCGCGGATGAAGTCGATGCCGGAGATCACGTTCTCCACGTCGCCGCCGGGCACGGCCAGGGTGCCGCCGTGCTGCAATCCGACGGCTACATAGAAGCCCTTGTAGCCCTCCTCACGGAGCTGGGCAATGGTGATGTCCTTACCCACCTCCACGCCGCAGCGGAACTCCACGCCCAGCGCGCGCAGCACGTCGATCTCGGCCTCCACCACGTCCTTCTCCAGACGGAAGGAGGGAATGGCGTTCATCAGCATACCGCCGGGGCGGCTTTCCTTTTCAAACACCGTGGGCCGATAGCCCTTTTCCGCCAGATAGTAGGCGCAGCTCATGCCGGCGGGGCCGCCGCCGATAATGGCGATCTTTTCGCTGAATTCGCCGTCCACCTTGGGAATGACCTTCTCCGGGATGAAGCGCGTCTCCGCGTCCAGATCCTGCTGGGCGATAAAGCGCTTGACCTCGTCGATAGCCACGGCCTCGTCCACGGTGCCGCGGGTACAGGCGTCCTCGCACCGGCGGTTGCAGATGCGGCCGCACACGGCGGGGAAGGGGTTTTCCCGCTTGATGAGCTGCAAAGCCTCCCGATACTTGCCCTGCGCCGCCAGCTTCAGATAGCCCTGTACGGCGATGTGGGCGGGGCAAGCGGTCTTGCAGGGCGCGGTGCCGGTGTCGTAGCAGTTGATGCGGTTGCGGTCCCGATAGTCGATGCTCCACTTCTCCGGGCCCCACTTCACCTCATCCGGCAGCTCCTGCCGGGGATACTCAATAAAGCCATCCTTGGTGCACAGCTTCTGACCCAGCTTCACCGCGCCGGCGGGACAGTTCTCCACGCAGCGCCCGCAGGCCACGCACTTCTCCGTCTCCACCGCGGCCACATAGGCGCTGCGGGACATATTGGGCGTGTTGAACATCTGGCTGGTCCGCAGGGCGTTGCACACGTTGACGTTGCAGTTGCAGATACCAAAGATCTTCTGCTCACCGTCGATGTTGGTGATCTGGTGGACGAAGCCGTTGTCCTCCGCCTGCTTGAATATGGCCATCGCCTCGTCATAGGTGATGTACTCGCCCCGCTGGGTCTGCACCACATAGTCGGCCATGTCGCCCACGGCGATGCACCAGTTCTCCACATCGTCGCCGCAGCCCTCGCCCAGCTTGTCGCGGCTGGCGCGGCAGGAGCACATACTCTTGGCGTACTTGCCTTCATACTTGTGCAGCCAGTAGGAGATCTTCTCCAGCCCGATGGCCTCCTGCTCCGTCTCGATGGCCTTCTCCACCGGGATCACGTGCATACCGATGCCCGCGCCTCCGGGGGGCACCATGGGGGTGATCCTCTCCAGCGGCAGCATGGTCATGCGCTCAAAGAATGCCGCCACCTCCGGGTGCCCGTCGATCTGGCTCTTTCGCATATTCAGGAACTCGGCGCTGCCGGGCACGAACAGGGGCAGGATGTACCGCTTCTCGTGGTTCGGGTTTTTGCCGTCCAGGTTCTCCCAGTTGTACTCAATGAGACCCAGCCAGGCCATTTCGTCCAGCAGCTTCTGCAGGGGCTCGCGTTCCATCTTCGTCAGCTTCATCAGCTGCTCGATGGTCTTGGGCTTGCGGACACCCATTTTCAGTGCCACGTCCGCCATCTCATCGGTCACCAGCGCATCCAGCCCCCAGTATTCGGGGTCGTCAGCGGTGGCCTTCAGGCCAATGCGGTTGGTGATCATGCTGCCCAGTTTCAGGATCTTCTCCCGGGGCGGCCGGTCGGGACAGGGGATCTTGAACGAGAGCTTTTCCTCGTCCAGGGGGAAACTGGTAGGCTTGCTGCCATTGATGTCGCGCATCGTCTCTCTCCTCCGTTATCTGCTGCTCTGACCAGAGATATTTTTCTCTCATAGGGGAGCAGCGTTATGATTTTAAGCTCTATTATACCTATAATACCAACTTTTTTGCCGATATCCTATTGACTTTTCTGCCAAAGGTGTGATAACTTTTTATATGGTCCTGATCGGACCAGAAAAGAAAGCAAAGGAGCATGAGCTATGGCCTTTCGTGAGATCGTCGCCCCCACCGTCAAGGAGCTATTCATCCAGCAGCTGGAGGGCATGATCCTCTCCGGCGAGCTGCGCCCGGGGGACCGGCTGCCCACTGAGCGTGAGCTGGCCGATGAAATGAAGATCAGCAAGACTGTGGTCCATGAGGGATTGCGGGAGCTGCATCGTCTCGGCTTTCTGGACATCGCCTCCCGCCGCGGCGTCACCGTGGCGGACTACGCCCAGACCGGCAGCCTGGAAACGCTGCGGGCCATCATGGACTTCCATGGCGGTCTCCCGGATGCCAAAACGGCGGGCAGTATCCTTCAGCTGCGTTATTATTTGGAGGGCCCCGCCATGGAGGAGCTGGCTGCGCGGCACACACCGGCAGACATGGCAGCGCTGCAGGCCTTACAGCGCCAGGCGGAGCAGGCGGCGCAGGAGGGGACGGATGCGCTGGCCGAGGCCCTGTTCCGCTACCACCGGGGCATCACCTTTCTCAGCGGCAACACCATCACACCGCTGCTGTTCAACGCCTTTACCCGGGTGAACCTGGAGTTCTGGAAGGAGTATATCCAGCTTACCGGCATCGACCGCTGTCTGGAACGGCTGTCCCAATTCACCGCCCATATCGAGGCGGGGAAGGGACAGG
>ERZ840517.4278-NODE-4278-length-10082-cov-6.801935_pt1 | contig 10082 bp, 7 predicted proteins | sample MGYA00519876_ERZ840517 | MGnify/ENA primary metagenome ERZ840517 (study PRJEB31850, sample SAMEA3708882) | human gut metagenome | biome: human gut; feature: human-associated habitat; material: faeces | place: China | collected 2014 ... | reverse complement strand
GTGGTCGCGGATGGTGCGCTTGACCAGAGCGATCACGGCGCTGGTAAAGTCCTCAGCGCTCTCCAGCTCGTCGGCGTAGCCCTTCAGTTCCTTTGCGACGGCGGTGTTCAGGATGGTGTTGGCATCACTCAGGTTCTCAGCGGAACCGGGCATACGGAACTCGAACTTGTTGCCGGTGAAGGCAAAGGGAGAGGTACGGTTGCGGTCGGTGGTATCCTTGCTGAACTTGGGCAGGACATCAACGCCCAGATCCATCTTCATCTTGACGGGGCCGGCATAGGGGGAATCGGATGCGATAGCATCGATGACAGCTTCCAGCTCTTCGCCCACGAAGATGGAAATGATAGCCGGAGGTGCCTCGTTGGCACCCAGACGGTGATCGTTGCCGGGAGTGGCAACGGAGGTGCGCAGCAGATCGGCGTACTCGTCAACAGCCTTGATGACAGCAGCCAGGAACACCAGGAACTGCAGGTTCTCCATGGGGGTGTCGCCCGGGTCGAGCAGATTCTCGTGGGTGGTGGACATGGACCAGTTGTTATGCTTGCCGCTGCCGTTCACGCCCTCGAAAGGCTTCTCATGCTGCAGGCAGACCAGACCGTACTTGGGAGCGATCTTCTTCATCATCTCCATCGTCAGCAGGTTGTGGTCGATGGCAACGTTGGTGGTGTCGAAGATGGGAGCCAGCTCATGCTGGCAGGGAGCAACTTCGTTGTGCTTGGTCTTGGCGGGAATGCCCAGCTTCCACAGCTCCTCGTCCAACTCCTTCATAAACTCGGAGACCTCGGGACGAATGACACCGAAGTAGTGCTCTTCCAGCTCCTGACCCTTGGCAGAGGGGGCACCGAACAGGGTGCGGCCGGTGAGGATCAGATCCTGACGGGCCTCGTAATCCTCCTTCTTAATAAGGAAGTACTCCTGCTCGGGGCCGACGGTGGTGGAGACGTAATCCACATCCTTGCCGAACAGCTTCAGGATGCGAACTGCCTGATTGGACAGTGCGTTCATGGAACGCAGCAGGGGGGTCTTCTTATCCAGAGCCTCGCCGGTGTAGCTGACGAATGCGGTGGGGATGCACAGCACGTCATCCTTCACGAATGCGTAGCTGGTGGGGTCCCATGCAGTGTAGCCGCGGGCCTCGCAGGTGGCGCGCAGACCGCCGGAGGGGAAGGAAGATGCATCGGGCTCGCCGCGCACCAGCTCCTTGCCGGAGAACTCCATGATGGCGGTGCCGTCGCCCACGGGGGAGACGAAGCCGTCGTGCTTCTCACTGGTGATGCCGGTCAGCGGCTGGAACCAGTGGGTGTAGTGGGTGGCACCCAGCTCCATGGCCCAGCGCTTCATCACGCTGGCCACAACGTTTGCCACCTCAATGTCCAGCGGAGCACCCTTGTGCAGGGTGTTCTTCAGGCTCTTATAGGTTGCGCTCGGCAGGCGCTCCTTCATCACATGTTCGTTAAAGACCTTGCTGCCGTAGATTTCCATAACATTCGCTGCCATAAATCCTACTCCTTACTTGATCTTATTTTTCTTACCCTTTCGTCTGCATTCTGGTCTGCCGCAATGCCGCACCCAGAAGTACGAAAGCATCTTAACAAAAACGGCGCTGCGAGTCAGGAGGTGACCCACAGCGCCGTTGCTGTCTATGGTTTGATTATAGCCGCTGCCGGGCAAAAAGGCAATTGACAAATCTGACGATTCTGTACAAACGCTCTCTGCGAATTTTGGCACAACTGAGCTTGGTATGACTTTTGAACCTTTAAACCGGAACAGAACGATTTGGAATTGCCTCCGCTTGCGCTCTGGCAATATCAGCGGAAATAATATTTTTAAATTTGCAGTTCCGGCAGGCCTGCGGGCCCGCCGGAACTGTTTTTTCACGGGAGAAGTCGTTACGGACAATTGCATTTGCAAAACCTAGGCTTATCCGTTGCGTGACAGCCGCAGATGCTACTACCCGCTACGACCCCTTTTGTGAAAATGCGTTTGGAGCGGCCCGCAGGCCGCGACAAACGCCAATATAAAAATAATATTTCCTTTAAATATGCCCAGAGCGAAGCGGAGGGCATTCTAAATGGTCAGATCACCTGGAACAAAAAGAACTTGAGGTAGTTGGTCTCCGGCACACCCCACAGGATCGGATGATCCGGTGCCTGCTGCTTCACCTCGATCTGCCGCAGCTGGCGGTGCGCATCCTTTGCAGCGGCGCGCAGCATCTTGATGAACAGCTCCTCGGTGGCAAAATGGGAGCAGCTGGCAGTTGCCAGATAGCCGCCGCGGGGCAGCAGCTTCATGGCACGGTAGTTGATCTCCTTGTAACCGCGCATGGCGTTCTCCACAGTGCGGCGCGCCTTGGTAAAGGCCGGCGGGTCCAGAATGATAAAATCGTAGGGGTGCCCCTCTTTTTCCAGCCTCGGCAGCAGCTCAAAGGTGTCCTCGCACAAAAAGTCCATATTGGTCAGACCGTTGCGCTGGGCATTGCGCTGCGCCATGGCAATGGCCTCGGCGCTGATGTCGGCGGCGGTCACACGGGCAGCGCCGCCCGCAGCGGCGTTCAGTGCAAAGCTGCCGGTGTGGGTAAAGCAGTCCAGCACGGTGTGACCTGCAGCAAGGCGTGCCACCGCCCGGCGGTTGTACTTCTGATCAAGGAAGAAGCCGGTCTTCTGGCCGTTCTCGAAATCCACATGATAGTAAACTCCGTTCTCGCAGATCTCGGTCTGGGTGCTTGCCGGGTGAGTCTCACCGGGCAGCTCAAACCAGCCTTTGTTCTGCTCAAGACCTTCCTTTGCGCGCAGAGCCTCATCGTTGCGCTCGTAGATGCCGTCGATGGTCTGGCCGTCGGCGCGCAGGACTTCTGCCAGAATGGGGAAGAGGACGGGCTTGAGCTTTTCCATGCCCACGCTCAGGGTCTGCGTGACGAGGATGTTGCTGAACCGGTCCACGGTCAGGCCGGGGAACTGGTCGGCTTCGCCAAAAATGACGCGGCAGGCGGAAAGGTCGGCGGGCTCCAACACGGTTTTGCGGTAGTTCCATGCATATTCCACCCGGCGGCGCCAGAACGTAGCATCAAAGGTGTCGTTGGCATTGCGGGAGATCAGCCGCACGCGGATCTTGCTTTTGAGCGAGACAAAGCCGGTGCCAAGGTAGGAACCCTTGGTGCTGACCACATCGGCCAGCGTGCCGTTTTCCGGCTCATTTTCCGGGAAATGGAGGATGTCGTTCTCATACACCCAGGGGTGCCCGCCCACCAGCAGGCTCTCGGCGTGTTTGTTGACGGTATACACAGGGTAAGCGCGTTCTTTCATATGGTTCTCCTTATCATGGACGAACTCCCTTCGTCCCGCGTTCGCTCGACACGCTTACCGTGCGGGTAGGCTTCCTCACTGAGGAAGCTGGCTGCGAAGCAGACTGAAGGAGTAAAAATCTACCCTTTATAATAGCACAAAATCATGTTATTATAAATAAGAAATGCCAAAAAACCGCATGAAAGAGGGATGCATTATGGAAATCGAACGCAAATGGATGGTGAAGGGCTGGCCTGAGGGGCTGCCCCTCAGGGAGGAATTTGCCATGCGGCAGGGCTATATCAGCGTGCGGCCCACTGTGCGCATCCGGGAAGAAGCCCTCACCGGCGGCAGAACGGACTACATCCTCTGCTTCAAATCCGGGGGCGGCCTTGCCCGTGAGGAGATCGAGCACAGCATCGACAAAGAACTGTTTGATGATCTGGAATACAAGATTATCGCTAAACCTCTCATCCCGAAGCTGCGCCGCAGCTACACCCTGCCGGACGGTTCTGTGCTGGAAGTGAACCATGTGGACGAAGGCCAGCCTACCGAGTTCTGGTATGCCGAGGTGGAGTACCCCACGGTGGAAGCGGCCCTTGCATGGCAGCCGGAAAGCTGCGGCCTTGGCGATTACCTTAAGGATGAAGTGACGAACCAGCCCGGCCAGAGCATGGGCGAATACTGGGTGGAGACAAGAGGATGAAAAAAGTAAAACTCAAACTGGAACTGCAGTACAACTCCCCGGTGATCCTCACATTTTTCCTGCTGTCACTTCTGGTGCTGTTCCTCGACCAGTGGACGGACGGGTGGACGACGATGCATCTGTTCTGTGTCTACCGCTCCTCGCTGAAGGACCCGCTGTTCTACATCCGGCTGTTCGGCCATGTGCTGGGCCATGCCAGCTGGGACCACTTTCTGAATAACATGCTGCTGCTGCTCGTTGTTGGCCCACCAATGGAAGAAAAGTACGGCAGCAAGCCGCTTTTGTGCGGCATGGTGTTCACCGCTCTGGTCACCGGCGTGCTGCAATGCGTGCTGTTCCCACGTTCGGGGCTGCTGGGCGCGTCCGGCATCGTGTTTATGCTTATCATGCTTTCGTCGCTGGCGGGCTTCTCCGGCGGCATCCCGGTCACCATGCTGCTGGTTGCAGCGCTGTACTTTGGTCAGCAGGTGTACGATATCATTTTTGTGCACGACAATGTAGCAAACTTCATGCACATTGTGGGCGGCTTATGCGGCACTGCCTTTGGCTACTACAGTGCGCTGCACAGCCGCCGCAGGCCGGCAAAAGCGGTGAAGTTTTCCAGCACGAACAGCCGCCGGAAGCGCTGAACCCACTGTGGACATAGGCTGATTTTGAAAAATTTGCAAACAGGTATTGACAAACGAAAAATCCGTGGTTTCATATGGCCAAATTCAATACACTAAACCGTTGAAGCGGAGATAACGGCGAACCATGCCTGTACAGAGAGCCTGCGCAGCTGAGAAGCAGACCGGAAACAGTTCGTCAAGGAAAGTGTGACTTTGCGTTATATTTTCCCGAAATGGACCGCTGAGGGTGCAGGGAACTGCGGAGAACTTTCGCCGCACAGTATTCTGCAACGTAGGGCATACGTCAGTTGCCGGGGATGTGTTGGCATCTCGCCAAGTGCATGGGGTCATGCCCATGAAGTCAGGGTGGCACCGCGGATAAAAGGCCAAATTTTATTCGTCCTTGACAGAAGAGAGTTCTTCTGTTAGGGGCGTTTTTCTTTTCCACTCCCTCGGCAGAAGAGCCGGGGGAGTTTTTGTTTTAGGGCTCCCTTGTTTCCGGCACTAAGGCTCATGCCTGCGGCTGCGGCCACGAAACCCTGAACAAAACAAATGCACCCGGTTGCTGCGGTTCTGCCCACAGGCCGGGTGCATTTTATATTTTAGGAAAAATTACAGGTCACTGCGCGGGGAAGCTGCCATGGCCCAGAAGTTCAGCTCGTGCTCCGAGCAGGCATGGAAGATCTCGCGGCAGCGGGCAAGGCGCTCGTCGCTCAGGCCTTCGCAGACTTTTTCTGCAAACGCGGCCCAGTCGCGGCAGGCCGCCTCATAGCCCTTGTCAGCATAGTCCACCACCAGTGCACCATAAAGGGTATCCTGCACGGAAGGCTTTTCTTCCAGCAGTTTCTGGAAGATCCAGCCATAGCTCAGCATACAGGGCAGGCAGGCCATCATGCACTCGGCTGCGCCCTCGCCGTTTTTGGCGGCTTCGATCATAGAGTCCACATAGGCACGGTTCTCCGGCCGCAGCGGCAGGCTCTGGATGCCTTCATCGGTCAGTCCAAAGTGCTTGAGATAGTGCAGGCGGGCTGCATCCTCGCTCTCATTCACGAAGGAAAGCAGGGAATAGTAGGTGCGGATGGTCTGCATATCCTTTGCCTTGGTCATGCCCCAGGCAAACACCTTGGCATATTCCCGCAGGTAAAGACTGTCCTCCACGATGTAGCCCTTGAAGCAGGCTTCATCCAGTGTGCCATCCGCAAGGTGGGTCAGAAATTCTGAGTGCAGACATTTCTCCCACACAGGCAGACTTTCCTGCACCAGCTGCTGCACAAAGGTCTGCTCACTCACCCACAAACTCTCCCTTCAGTGCAAACATATGGTCCATGGGGCCGGAGCCGTGGCCCAGATCCAGCATGGCAGAAAGACAGCCGGAAATGTAGGCCTTTGCGCGCTCCACCGATGCATCCAGATCATAGCCCTTTGCCAGATTGGATGCAATGGCGCTGGATAGGGTGCAGCCGGTGCCGTGGGTATTGGGGTTTGCAATGCGCTTGCCGCGGAACCATTTGCCGCAGCCGTCCCGCCACAGAAGGTCGTCGGCATCATTGATCTGGTGGCCGCCCTTGCACAGCACGGCACAGTGGTATTTCTCGCTGATCAGCTTTGCAGCGGCCTCCATTCCGGCCGCATCGGTGATCTTCATGCCGGAAAGGATCTCAGTCTCCGGAATGTTGGGGGTGACCACCTCTGCCATGGGCAGCAGCTTTTCGGTCAGTGCCTGCACGGCATCGTCCCGCAGCAGCTTGGAGCCGGAGGTGGCAACCATCACCGGGTCCACCACGATATGCTTTGCACCGTAGGTGTGCAGCTTTTCGGCGATCACACCGATCAGCTCTGCCGAGGATACCATGCCGATCTTGACGGCATCCGGGTAGATGTCGGTAAAAATGGCGTCGATCTCCTGTGCCAGAAATTCGGGCGTGGCTTCAAAAATGCCGGTCACACCTGTGGTGTTCTGGGCAGTCAGTGCGGTAATGGCGCTCATGGCGTACACGCCGTTTGCAGTCATGGTTTTGATATCGGCCTGGATGCCAGCACCGCCGCTGGAATCGCTGCCGGCAATCGTCAATGCAGTTTTCATGGTTACAACTTCCTTTGCAAAAAATGCGGAAATGCCCGCAAGGAGGCATCTCCGCACTTTGAAGCAGCAGTATCTCCCTACGTTGGCATTGTCCAAATCAGGTCACAGGTCTGGGCAAACAGCCCACTCTCAGCCTGCTTTTGCAGGCTCCCTTTTTTCTGCGTTCAAGAATACCACAGTGCCGCTGCATTTGCAAGGGGATGGCCCTTTTCAATCGGCCCGCTGCGTGGTAAAATGGAAAAAACAAAGGGGGAAATACCATGAACATCACGGTCTATCTTGGAGCAAATGCGGGCAATGATCCTGCGCTGGCGGAAGCTGTCCGGGAACTGGGCAGCTGGATCGGTGCAAACGGGCACCGCCTTGTGTACGGCGGCTCCCGCAGCGGCCTGATGGGTCAGCTTGCCCAGAGCGCGCTGGACGCAGGCGGCACGGTGACCGGTGTGGAACCGCAGTTCTTTGTGCAGCAGGAGCTGCAGCACGATGGCCTGACCGAGCTGATCGTCACCAAGGATATGACCGAGCGCAAGACGAAGATGATCGAGCTGGGCGATGCCTTCATCGCATTCCCCGGCGGCACCGGCACGCTGGAAGAGATCGCAGAGGTAATGTCCAAGGTCTCGCTGGGCCAGTTGGACGCGCCCTGCATCCTGTATGATCTGAACGGCTACTACGACAGCCTGAAAGCACTGCTTGCCAAAATGATCGAGAAAGGCCTTTCCACGCCGCAGCGCCAGCAGGGCATCCGATTTGCGGCGAATCTGGAAGAGATCACAACAATTTTGAATAAAGCCTAAAAGGAAACGCTTCCCCGGCCGGGAAGCGTTTCCTTTTTATATCATTCTCCCAGTGCAGTGCGGATATTTGCCAGCACCTTCTGGCTCAGCAGCACAAAAGCCTGCTTGGTGCGTCCGGCAGAAACATTCGCGCAATGCACATTCTCACGGGCAAAGAAGTCTTCGCCCACTGGGCCGGCAGCGGCACGGGTGTCACAGAAGAAGTGGGTGCCCGGCAGAGCAAGCCACTGTTCCAGAGCAGCAGAGTCAAAGCCCGGGCCGATGGAGGTGTTGAACAGCACCTTGCCTGCGCCCAGCTGTGCAAATTCGTCCTTGCCCAACAGCAGTACGTTCTTGTTCAGGCAGGTGAACACCACCTCGCTCTCGGTCAGCAGCTGTGCCAGCGGCTTATAGGCCATGCCCACAGCTTCGGCATCCGGCTTGCGGGTGCGGCTGTAATAGGCAATGTCGGCACCCATGAACTGCAGCGCGTCGGCGATCATTTTGCCGGACACACCCAGCCCGATGATGCCTGCCTTCAGCCCGGTGATCTCCACCGGCTCGTCCCGCAGCATGGGCATCCCAAAACCGTGCAGGATGCCGGTGAGCTCATGCAGAACGTACTCCACAACGCCGCGGTCGCCGTAGTCCCGGATGCCCAGCACTTTGATGCCGCGGGTGCGGGCGTAGGCGATATCCACATTGGCGCTTTCCTCAGAATACAGGCTGCAGCACATGCCGATGTAACGGATATTCGGGCAGCGCTCGATCACGTTTTTGCCCATGCGGGAGGTGTAGCTCAGAAGTACGGCATCTGCATCTCCGATGCGCTGCACGATCTGGTCATCGCTGGCCGGGATATCGCGGTACAGCACCACTTCTTTTGCGTACTGATGCAGCGCTTCCTCGGCGGAAGGAATCAGGCTTACCGGCTCAATGGCCACCAGTTTGTTGAACATCTGCAAAGCCCTCCTTTAATAGAAGCATACGGGGGAGGAGAGGTTGCGCAGCAGGCCAACTACGCTCCAACCGGCAATGGCGCTGGTGGAAGAGCAGATATCCACCACGGCCTTCACGCCCTCGATCTCGGCGGTGATGCAGTGGTCGTCGCCCACCCAGCCGGGTACCGAGTGCATGGTCACGCCGGTGATCTCCGGGCCGGTGGTGGCCAGCGAGGTGGCAACAGCCACATTCACGCGGCGGGGGAAGGTGGCAATGGCCTGCTTGGCATTGCCGGTGAACACGGTGGTCTTTTCGGTATCGGTCAGCAGGTGGTCGGCCCATACCGGCGTGTTGCGGAAGCCCTTGGCTCCGGTGTGGGTCTCAATGCCTGCCGTCTCGGCCAGCTTCTGGGCCTCGGCCATCAGAGTGACGGTCTGCAGCACATCAAAGCCGCCAATGGCACCGCTTGCCAGATGCACCTTGGCACCGCCCTCCACGGCAGCGGCCTTGACCTGCTCGTAAAAATCAAGGTCCGCAAAGGCACCAATGGAAATAATGACCAGATTCACGCCTTTTTTCAGTACAGGCACAGCCATGGCGCGCACAGCCTCCACCGAAGCAGTCTCCACAATGTATTCCGGCTGCAGTGTCAGCAGAGCATTCACATCATCGCAGACGGGACAGCCTACCTCGGCGGCAAGTTTTTCTGCCGAAGCACGGGTGCGGCTGGTCACGCCCACCAGCTCATAGTCCGGCAGCAGACCGTTCTTCCATGCATCGGCCACAATGTTGCCCAGAAATCCGCAGCCTACGATACCAAATTTTGTTTTCATATCCTAAACTCCTTTTTCTGCTTTTTCCAAAGAAAGCAGCATATTCCATTAAAGTATATCATATCAAAACAAAAAATGATATAATAAGGTGCAAGAAAGGAGAAAGCTATGTCGAAAACAAAGGAGCTTTTCTGGACGTTTTTCAAAATTGGAGCGTTCACGTTTGGCGGCGGCTATGCCATGGTGGCTTTGCTGCAAAATGAATTTGTGGAAGAGAAAAAGTGGGTGACAAAAGAAGAATTTCTGGACATGGTGGCAATTGCGGAGTCTACGCCCGGCCCGGTGGCGGTGAACAGTGCCACCTATATCGGCTACAAGATCGAGGGTGCGGCAGGTGCGGCAGCGTCCACGGTGGCGGTGTGTCTCCCGTCCTTCGCGGTCATTTATCTGATCTCGCTGTTCTTTGACCAGTTCCTCCGCCTTTCGGTGGTGGCAAGTGCGTTCCACGGCATTCAGGTGTGTGTGATCTATCTGATCCTCTCGGCGGGCCTGAAAATGCTGAAGCAGCTGGAACACAGCGTCTTCAATATTGTCATCCTGACCACGGTTGCGGCAGCGATGGTGGGCTGTTCCATTGCAGCAGTGTCCTTCTCTTCCATTTTTTACATCCTGTTCAGCGGTGCGGCCGGGCTGCTGGTGTATGCAGTACAGCAGCTGCGGAAGGGGGAGAAGAAGCCGTGATCTATGTAGAACTTTTCTGGAATTTTCTCATGATCGGCGCGCTGTCCTTTGGCGGCGGCTACGGCATGATCTCGCTGGTGCGGGAAACGGTCTTAGGACGCGGCTGGCTGACGGAAGGCGAATTCCTCAGCTTCATTGCCGTGTCGGAGTCCACACCCGGCCCGCTGGCCAT
>ERZ840517.4271-NODE-4271-length-10095-cov-4.231474_pt1 | contig 10095 bp, 9 predicted proteins | sample MGYA00519876_ERZ840517 | MGnify/ENA primary metagenome ERZ840517 (study PRJEB31850, sample SAMEA3708882) | human gut metagenome | biome: human gut; feature: human-associated habitat; material: faeces | place: China | collected 2014 ... | reverse complement strand
TGTCTCCCATTGTTACTGCCACCTTTCTATTTTACCTGTTTTTTGTATACAATTTTTATTCTCTGTGATCTAATAACTTTTTAAGAAAACTTCGGATTTCTTTATCTGCCAGCAGACGAATTGCGGTAACCAGCAAAAAGATAAGCTGTATTCTGCCCTTCACATCATAACTGCCCCTGATATAATATGATTCAGATTCAAAATCAGGGAATATATGAAAATCATACTGATACAAAAAAGGCATCATGCACAAAATACCTAACACCTGTCCGGTAAGCGCCGGATCAGCCAGCGCAAACGTCAGTTCTGTATGGATTTTCCGAAAGCCAAAATGTTTGAGCAGATATAATAATTCTTCCCACAATCGCCTCACAGCATACTGATTTTTCGTGTCCGTCACAATCTCTTTGACTTTTACCACGAACTCTTTGAAACTGATCAGCCTCTTTTGTATGCCAATGAAAAAATTCTTGATTTTTTTCATGAAGCTTTTTATTTTATCCCACATCCGCATGAAAATATTTTTTCCGGATGGTCGGGAATTTTTATCGGATGATTTTCTGTTCTGCTTACCCTTATGAGAATCTACCTCTTGATCCTGCTCTGGCTTAATCGGATTTTTCTCCGATTTATCTTCTTCCCCGGCAGCGGAAACAAGATCAGAAACAACCTCTTCCACCCCGTCTTTTACTTCAGGAACAGCTTCCTCCTCCAGCTCTTCTTCCGATACTCTCTCTTTTTTCTTCGGACGAAAGCCAAATATCCGGACTTCGCCGTTCAATTCCTGCTCCTGAAACGTAAAATCATATCGGAATATCGAACATAACCAGCTTATTTTGCCCTCTGCGGTGATATTGTTATCGACTGTTCCTTTCACGGAATAACGTACCGGTACAAACAATAAGACTGCCAGCAGAAAAAGCATGATTCCAAGAATCACCAGCAGCACAATCCCAATGATTTTTAAGATTGTGAGTAACACGGCGGTCATTCTGCTTTTCTCCTCCTTTTTTCCCTGAGATATGAAGCCACCTCAAATGCCCCGGTCTGGCGGTAAACTTCATCGATCACAGACGCAGCGACTTCCACTGCCTCATCATATCCTTTTGCCAATCCAATGACATATAACTGCTTCTTCGGGTAGCCCTTTTGCAGCAGTTCATGCGAAGGAATGATATCTAATAAATTCTTCTCACCTGATGCCAGAGTGATCACGTAAATATTAATCTGCCCTGCATTATGACGAATTTTCCATTTGATCTTATTTGTCTTATGTACGATGCTCTCACCTACGTATAAATCGTCATACCATTTCATGCGAATCCTCACATTAAAAGTACTTGTGGCTGCCCCACAAATTGTTTTTCTTCAACTCCAGATATTCATTATAAGCTTTCTCTAAAATCTGCTTCTCATTCGCAAATTTGAGCAGATGGTAAGCCTCATGATATTTGTAATATCCGGAATCAACAAAATATTCCTCACGCTGTGGTTTGCTGTAATAACTGTCTGCCATCATCAGATACCAGTGTACTTCCTTCTCCACGGTATCCTCCGGCACGGTAAACGTATACTGGCTCTTTCCAATATACTTAATGATACTCGCCGCCGCTCCTGTCTCTTCTAACACTTCACGAGTTGCAGTATCCCTGAATTCTTCCCCTTCTTCCACAGTTCCTTTCGGAAGAACCCAGCCCTCATATTTATTCTTATAATTCTTATATAAGAGAAGTATCTTACCACGGAATATTACCACACCACCACAACTTGTTGCCTCGATCATTGCAATACCTCCTGATGTGGTTTTTTGTTATAAGTATAATACTTTTCGTTTTTTCATGCAACCAATACTGAAATATCTTTCCTGCCCCGTTTACTGATAATATGCATCAAAAATCTTTTTTGCGATCGGAACTGCATACTCACTGCCTGATCCGGAATCCTCCACGATAACCGCAACTGCGATATCTTCCTTGTCCTCACGGTGGGCATAACCCACAAACCATGCATGGGAAGCCTTTGAGGACGTTGAAAACTCTGCTGTTCCTGTTTTTCCTGAGGCAGCATAACTCTGCCCCAGAAGACGCTCTCCTGTTCCATCCTCCACAACTTCCCTCATAAAAGTCTGCATTAAAGACGCATCCTCCGCTGACAACAGTGTTCCATATTCTGTCGGTTCATATGCATCAACCACGATACCATTATAATTTTCCGTGTGGTCGATCAGATAAGGGTTCATAAGCACTCCGTCATTGGCGATCGCTGACACAACGAGCGCCATATGCATCGGTGTCACCAGCGTTTTTCCCTGCCCGATAGACGTCTCTAACACCGTAGACACATCTGCATCCGCATCCAGTGAGAAACTGCTCTTTGAGGATTCAAACCTGAGTGGAAGGCTCGTATTAAAGAGCAAGCTGTCACACAGCTCTGTAAAAGAATCCGGATTCAGAGTAAGACCTAACGATGCAAACGAAGAATTACAGGAATCGGCAAATGAGCCGATCAGATCTTCCTGTCCGTGCCGCTTGTTTTTGTAACAGTGAATGACCGAATCCCCCTCTGTGAATTTACCATTGCAGTCAAAGGAATAATCTTCATAATCACTGTTTTCATGTACATATTCCAATGTCGTAAAAATTTTAAACACAGATCCCGGCGGATAAAGTCCCTGCGTCGCACGGTTTAGCAGCACAGAGCTCTCACTGTCTTCTGCTGTCAGTTCATCCCAGTCTTCTGCGATATTATTTGGATCGTAATCCGGTTTTGACACCATGGCAAGTATTTTCCCGGTCGATGGCTCCATCACGACAATGGCTCCATCATATTTTCCTAATGCCTCGTATGCCGTATCCTGCAGATCATAATTTAACGTTGTCACCACATTGTCACCAATGTTCTTCTCTCCCTGAAGTTCATTGACCACTTTCTCCAAAGTCATCGTGTGGGAGCGCAGCAGGTTAAAATTGGCAATCGATTCCAGTCCGGACTTTCCGTTGGTAGAGAAACCAACGACATGCGCAAACATATTGGCATACGGATAATATCTTGTCTCTGTCCCATCCGTATCTGTGATCGTTTCTGCGAGTATGTGGCCATCGGCAGAAATAATTTCGCCTCGCGTCACCTTCCTTGCAAAAAGATCCTGTCTTTTATTATAAGGACTATTGATAAAATCTTCACTTTTTACAAACTGGAAATATGCAAAATATCCCATCATGCAGACAAAAAGCACAAGAACTGCATAGGTAATGACCGTAAATTCCCGGTTGTTTTTACGAGAGTTTTTCGATGTCTGCGTTTTCGAATCCGGTTGTCTTTTTTCTGTTTTGTCTGTTTTTCCTGCTTTTAGACGCATTTATCTCTCCTTCATCCTGTCTCAAAATATACAAACCCTGGATCACTGCAAAAATGATCATAGAACTTAACAGGGAACTTCCTCCGTAACTCACAAGCGGAAGCGTCACTCCGGTAGACGGAATAAACTTTGTAACGCCTCCGATCGTCAGGAATACCTGAAATGCATAAATCGTTCCAAGTCCGAGTGCCACAAGTTTATAAAACTGATCTTTCATCTGCATCGCAATATTTAAAAACATCAGAAAGCAGCTAAAACATACCATGATCAGGCACAGTGCAAAAATACCGCCAAGTTCCTCTGAGATTGCCGAAAAAATAAAATCCTGTTTTACGACCGGTATTTTATCCGGCAGCCCCTGATATAATCCCATTCCAAACCATCCGCCTGTTCCAATGGCAAACAGTGACTGCGAGATCTGGTATCCCTCCTTATCGATATATGCCAGCGGATTCTGCCATGCTCTCACCCTCACCCGGATATGGGAAAAAAGATGGTAAGCCACCACAGAAGCTGCGCTTCCGGCGGCAAGTCCGCCCGCAAAATAAAACACTTTTTTCGTTGCAACATAAAGCATGACTACATAAGTCATGAAAAACAACAGTGCTGCACCGAGGTCGCGGGATGCCACAAGAATCAGCACATGGATCGCAGCGATCACCGTTGTCACACACACACGTTGAAAAGAAGTATCCTGATATAACATGCCCGCCACAAAAAATACAAATAAAATTTTTACGAACTCACTCGGCTGGATCGAAATTCCTGCAATGGAGAGCGAAATTTTAGCTCCATAACTTGTATTTCCGGCGATCGTCACAACCAAAAGCGCCAGGATCCCAACGATCGCAAATAACCAGTATAATTTCCGCACAAATCCAACCCGGTTGATCAATACCGGGATGATGAGTGAAAATATCATCGACACCAGCGCTATAAAATATTGTTTTCTGGCGCTGTCAAAAGAAAGCCTTGTCAGCATGATAAACCCGATCGTCAAAAGCATGCACAGATTGTTCGTCAGAAGTCTCGACGATCTGCTGTAAAACAACTGATAACAGGTCTGTATCATCGCCAGAAGTACCGCCTGCGCCGCATAAAAAATCAGCATACTGATATCCTCCGTCACCAGATAGATCACCGCAAAGGCATCAAAGTGGATCAGAAAGACCGCTGCGCACTGTCTGCTTAAAATATGTTCTCTTTGTTCCGGTTTGATTTTCTGACGAAATGCCGCAAAGCACTCGTACGTATAAAAAGCAAACATAAAAATCATGAAATATTTTGATATTTCTATGATAAGATTCGTCATGTTTTACTCTACTCCTCTTTTATAATGACCATTGGTATACTCCCCCTGATACACATCTGCAAGGTTTTTTCTTCCCTCATAAAATACAGTCTCATAAATCGCAAGGATCTGCCGCACTTCCTCCTCACTCTCCACTGTAAAGTTCAGTCTGAAGTTGGAAAAATCTGCTTTTTGCAGCTCCTTCCCATAGCCAAACAACATCAATGGCGTCGTATTATAAATGGTATTATAACATTCCATACAGTTATTTTTGACCGGGAAAAATTTTCCATAACGGTCTTTTAAATATGTCACTACAGATGTCGTATCACATTTTCCGGTATTGGCATGCACACACTGCGCCGATGTCATCAGCGGGAGATATCCATAAAGTACCACCTCGCTGTCTGTATTATCCCTCTTTTTCAGTTCACCACGGTTTAATTCGTAAGGCGCCGTCATACGGATCGTGCAAAATTCACGCAATATTTCCTGTGCCCTGTGATTGTAAGTATAAAGCCCCTGATCCAGGATCATTGGCATCTGCGGCAGATACCTGTGTACAAACCAGGCTGCATCCAGACTCTTTACCACCACTCCATCCACAGAACAGCCGTTCAGTTTTTTCAGGGATCCCAGATAAAAATCCGAGGTATTTTTCCGAAAAACAGATGGAAACACATAATATGCCTTTTTCCCCGCCGCATGGATTTTTGCAATATCCGCTTTTAATTCTTCCCACAAATCCTTTCTGCGGTAGCAGGCCTGATCCAGATAAATATCAGAAACCAGTTCATTCTCCAAAAGCGGCTGTAACTGACATCTCTGCTCTGTCAGAGCAGACAAATATTTCTCTGGTGTACCGGCTGTACTCTCCTGCGCCTTCATTCCGGCACGATCCACCTGTTCCACCTCCCTGCGGAACTGTTCCACACAAAGCTTTTCCAGTCCTTCTAACGCATCTCTTCTGAGCTGGTTTAAGGATTTCATCGGAAGGAAAATGGCATCTCTCATCGCAATGGTAAGATTCTCAAACTCAAACGGTGTGTTTCCTGTTTTCTCCATGTTCTCACGTACCTTTTCCATGGATAAAGGCTGCTTTAATGCAGGCTGTACCACATCACCGCATGCTGTATAACGAAGATCGCCCAGTGTCACGTCCAGTATAGCAGACGAATCTTGGGATAATATTAAATTTCCATTGATTTTTTCTTTTATTTCACCACGGCAGAAATCTTCCCTGACTTTCTCCTGAAGCACTTCATTTCCTTTTGCATGGTTTGGTTTCTGGAACGTAATCATATCTTTTCCATTATGTTTCTCATAATAACCCTTCGTAAAACCGCTCCGGTTTCCAAAGTCATAAAGCTTTTGCATATCCTCTTTGGATACATGATAGTCTTTCGCCCCATATTCGAAATATCGATCTATATATCTGCGATAGACAGACACAACACCGGCAGCATATTCTGCCTGTTTCATTCTGCCTTCGATTTTAAACGAGAAAATACCGCTCTCTGCAAGCTTTGGGATATCCTCGATCGTGCAGAGATCTTTCGGGCTTAACACAAATGGCTCACAGGCAATTTTTTTCCGCTTCGCATCGTAAACTTCATAGGGAAGCCTGCATGGCTGCGCACATCTGCCGCGGTTTCCGCTCCTGCCTCCAAGCATACTGCTGAGCAGACACTGTCCGGAATAACAGTAACACAATGCTCCATGCACAAAACTTTCGATCTCGATATCCACATGATCTGCAATATCCTTAATCTCCGCAAACGACATCTCACGCGCTGTCACGACTCTTGTTGCGCCAAGCTCTTTCATCATTTCTGCGCCATAGCGGTTACAGATAGTCATCTGGGTACTTGTGTGAATATCCATTTTCGGAAAATACTCACGGATAAACTGAAAAGCCCCCATATCCTGCACGATCACGGCATCTAATCCCTGCTCATAATATGGGCGCAGATAGTCATATAACTGCGCTTCTAACTCTTCTTCTTTCAACAGCGTATTTACGGTAAGATAGAGTTGTTTTCCATGAATATGTGCTTCGTCAATTGCACGCAGCAGTTCTTCCTCGGAAAAATTATTGGCATACGCTCTGGCGCCGAACTGTCCGCCACCTACGTACACAGCATCTGCCCCTGCATTTAGTACCGCCCTGAAAATATCATACGAACCGGCCGGTGCTAATAATTCTAACTGATTTTTTTTCATCTTTTCACCTGTTTATTTTCAAACCTGAACATTGTCTATAAGGAAAAAGGGACGATAAAATCGTCCCCGTATCTATTCTTCTTTTTTTGCGTTCTTTTCTTCTCCGTGCTTCTTTGCACCAGGAACTTTTCCAAGCAGGGCATCCTCTAAAGAAGCCTCCAGTTTTGTTTTGTTTAACAGAAGTTCTTTGTTCGCAGCCTCTAATTTGGCTTTGCTCAACAGAAGTTCTTTATTCTCAGCCTGCAATTCTGTCAGAGTCTTCTCATCGCTCTCAGTTTTAATCTGGTTTGAGATCAGATCATGCTTCAGATTATAAATCTCACGATCCTTCATCTCAATATCCTGTTCTAACTTCTCCACCTGTGCTTTTGCCTTAAAATAATCATCCGCAATATTCAGCTGTAACAGAGTTGCTTTCATATCCGTCGGAAATCTCCGATAGTCTTCCATGGAATCAAACTCATTGATTTTATTGTTGATATAAGCTGCTACCTTCTGCAGATATTCTTCTCCTTCATAGCCGCTTAAAGTATAAACTTTACCGCCAATGATCACTTCAGCACTGGACTTCTCAGACATAACGATCTCCTCCCGGCAGGCTTTTGCCTTTTCCAATATACGTACAAGCTATAGTATATGTTATATATTATATAAGCAAGATATTGTAAAAGCAATAACAACTTGCACTATTTTTCAATTCCAAAATGCTGATAGGCAAGATCTGTTACCATTCTGCCCTTTGGTGTCCGGATCACAAAACCGTTCTGGACAAGATACGGCTCGTAGACATCTTCGATTGTTCCGGAATCCTCCCCGATGGAAGCTGCCAGTGTGTCCAGTCCCACCGGTCCGCCCTGAAACTTTTCAATAATTGTCATCAGGATGTTCCTGTCATTCTGATCAAGACCAAACTTGTCGACTTCCAAAAGATCTAACGCAAAAGACGCAACATCTTTTGTGATCCTTCCGTCATATTTCACTTCTGCAAAATCTCTGACACGCTTTAAAAGACGATTGGCGAGACGCGGTGTTCCTCTTGATCTTCTTGCAAGCTCGTAGGCTCCATCCTCGTCAATCTCAACGCCTAACTTCTCTGACGAATGGATAATAATGGTTTTCAGTTCATCCACCGTGTAAAATTCAAGATGATGGATCACACCAAACCTGTCCCGGAGCGGTGCAGACAAAAGACCTGCCCTTGTCGTTGCCCCTACCAGTGTAAACTTCGGAAGGTCAAGACGGATGGAACGTGCGGTAGCCCCTTTTCCGATCATAATATCGATCACGTAATCCTCCATGGCCGGATAGAGCACCTCTTCCACCTGGCGGTTCAGGCGATGGATCTCATCCACGAACAAAATATCTCCCTCCTGCAGATTGCTTAAGATTGCCGCCATCTCACCCGGCTTTCCAATTGCAGGTCCAGAAGTGATCTTCATGTGGGTTCCCATCTCATTTGCAATAATGCCCGCCAATGTGGTCTTGCCAAGTCCCGGAGGTCCAAAAAACAGGACATGATCCAAAGATTCTCCACGCTGTTTTGCCGCTTCAATGTAAACCTTTAAATTCTTCTTGGCTTTCTGCTGTCCAATGTAATCATCTAACGTCTGCGGTCTTAGATTTTTTTCAATTTTAATATCCTCATCCTGAACCTGAGTGGAAATTACTCTCTTTTCCATGTTACCTGTCCTTTTTTACATAAAAGCCATATTTTTCAATGCAGCCTTTAAGATGTCTTCCACATCGGTATCATCTGTAATCTCAATACCGTTTAATGCTTTTAATGCCTCTGAGGAGGAATAACCCAGCGCAACCAGTGCCTCAATGGCCTCATTTTTTGCTCCTTTGGCTTTGTTCTGGACCGGGTTATCATTCTTTGCCAGTTTCTGCTCAAATGCATCCTCAAGGCTCAATTTATCTTTTAATTCCAGAATCAGACGCTGTGCCGTCTTTGCTCCGACACCCGGCGCTTTTGCGATTGCCTTTGCATCATCTCCAAGCACAGCAAACCGGAGGTCATCTGTCGTCATGACAGAGAGTATCGCAAGTGCGCCTTTCGGTCCGATTCCGCTCACTCCAAGCAGGAGTCTGAACACAAACAGATCATCTTTGGTGAGAAATCCAAATAAGATCATCGCATCCTCCCGCACATGCAGATAAGTATAAACTTTTACCTCTTCCCCCATGGACGGAAGATACTGAAAGGTCTGACCGGTCGTAAAGATCTGATACCCGATCCCGCCAGCCTCGACCACGATATAATCTTCGCCTGTCTCTTCTAATGTTCCTTTTATATATGCATACATCCTTTTTTATCCTGCTTTCACGAATCATTAAGCAAGTCTGCCAATGTAATAGAATCCTTTACATTCCTCAAGCACAACATTCTGAATCGTTCCAATCATGTCCGTCGTTCCCGGGAAATGTACCGTTGAATTATTAGTCAGTTTTCCGGTGACAAGAGATGTATCCTGTCCGTTCACTTCCTCAACTAATACCGGAAGTGTCTGACCTGTAAGTTTTCCCGCCTTCTCAGCAGAAATTGTCTGAACCTCATGCAGCAGACGGTCAAATCGTTCCTTGATCACCTCTTCCGGAATCTGGTCATCCATTGTCGCTGCCGGTGTTCCGGTTCTCTTGGAATATATAAACGTAAACGCACTGTCATAGCGGACTCTGCGCACAACATCCATCGTCTCCTCAAAATCTTCCTCGGTCTCTCCCGGGAAACCTACGATAATATCGGTTGTAAGTGCAATATCCGGCACTGCCGCCCTGATCTTATCCACCAATTCCAGATAATGTTCCTTGTCATAATGACGGTTCATGATTTTTAAAATGCGGCTGCTTCCAGACTGCAATGGCAAATGAAGGTGATTGCAGATCTTTTTGGAATTCTTCATCACTTCGATCAGTTCATCCGATAAATCCTTCGGATGGGAAGTCATAAACCGGATACGCTCCAGTCCCTCGATCTTTTCAATCTCCTGCAAAAGCTGTGCAAACGTCATCGGATGTTCCAGATTCCTGCCATAAGAATTGACATTCTGTCCCAGCAGCATCACTTCCACAACGCCGTCCTGCACTAAATGTTCGATCTCACGCACAATCTCTTTCGGCTCACGGCTTCGCTCACGTCCACGCACGTAAGGAACGATACAGTAGCTGCAGAAATTATTGCAGCCAAACATGATATTCACACCGGATTTAAAGGAATACTTCC
>ERZ840517.4251-NODE-4251-length-10147-cov-3.992965_pt1 | contig 10147 bp, 10 predicted proteins | sample MGYA00519876_ERZ840517 | MGnify/ENA primary metagenome ERZ840517 (study PRJEB31850, sample SAMEA3708882) | human gut metagenome | biome: human gut; feature: human-associated habitat; material: faeces | place: China | collected 2014 ... | reverse complement strand
CCCGCGATCCGCGTCAGGTTGCAGGCAAGGCCGAGGCCTACCTGAAGTCCACCGGTATCGCCGACACCGCCTCCTTCGCTCCTGAGGCCGAGTTCTTCATCTTCGACAAGGTCCGCTTCGAGAACGGCATGAACCGCTCCTTCTACGAGGTCGACTCCATCGAAGCTCCGTGGAACTCCGGTGTTGACGTTGAGGAAGACGGCACCCCGAACATCGGTTTCAAGAACCGCGTCAAGAAGGGCTACTTCCCGGTTCCGCCGATTGACCACACTCAGGACCTGCGCGACGATATGGTCGCCAACCTGCAGAAGGTCGGCCTGATTCTCGAGCGTTCCCACCACGAGGTGGCCGGCGCTGGTCAGCAGGAGATCAACTACCGCTTCAACACCCTGCAGCAGGCGATGACCTGATGAAGTACAAGTACGTCGTCCACGAGACCGCCGCTCTGGCCGGCAAGGCTGCGACCTTCATGCCGAAGCCGATCGCTGGCGACAACGGCACTGGTATGCACTGCCACCAGTCCCTGTGGAAGGACGGCAAGCCGCTGTTCTACGACGAGAAGGGCTACGCTGGCCTGTCCGATCTGGCTCGCTGGTACATCGGCGGTCTGATCAAGCACTCCTCCTCCGTGCTGGCCTTCACCAACCCGTCCCTGAACTCCTACCACCGTCTGGTTCCGGGCTTCGAGGCTCCGGTCAACCTGGTGTACTCCGCTCGTAACCGTTCTGCCGCCATCCGTATTCCGCTGGCCGGCACCTCCCCGGCTGCCAAGCGCATCGAGTTCCGCGCTCCGGATCCGTCCTGCAACCCGTTCCTGGCCTTCTCCGCTCAGCTGATGGCTGGCCTGGACGGCATCCTGAACCACATCGAGCCTCCGGAGCCGGTCGATAAGGACCTCTACGAGCTGCCGCCGGAAGAGCACGCTGGCATCAAGCAGGTGCCGAGCTCCCTGGCTGAGGCTATGGACGCCCTGGAAGAGGACCACGACTTCCTCACCGCCGGCGACGTGTTCACCGACGACCTGATCGAGACCTGGATTGGCCTCAAGCGCGACGAGATCGACCAGGCTCGCCTGTCTCCGACCCCGCTCGAGTACGAGCTCTACTTCCACATCTGAGTTTGAGAGCTTAGCCACGTTGGAATTCCCATTGCTCTTCCCTCGTGGGAGTCTAATGGGAGTCATTCAGCGTAACTAGAAAGAACCTCGTGAAATTCGTTTCACGAGGTTCTTTTTTGTATGTTGCGTTGTGTGTTATGCGATGTGTGTTGCTCCTGGAATATTCCAGGGGCGGGCCGCTACTTAGTCTCCCAACGCTCCTTGAGTACATAGGCGGCGGCTTTGGGCTGACGGTCGCGAGTGAAGACGTCCTTCTTGTTGCCGTCGACGCGCATGATACCTTCACCGGTTTGGAAGTCGCAGAGGTTCCATACCTGCTCGCCCACCACTGCCTCGAACATGTCGAACACTTCGTGCTGCATGGTGAGGTACTCGCATTGGTACTCTTCACTCCATTGCATGCTCGGCAGCTTGTGCACACCGGCATCGGTGTCCGCACCGTATTCGGTGAACAGAAACGGCTTGTTGGGTTCGGTGTTCATCCATTGGTTCATCTCGTTGATGAAGGCCTTCTTGGCTCCGATGAGCTGATACCCATCTTGCACATACCAGCCGTAATACCGGTTCAGGCAGATGACATCCGCGAACTGATGGCACTTGTCTTTGCCTCCGGCGGCCATCAGCAGATTGGTGTAGGTCAGCGGGCGATGCTGCGGATCGAGCGTGCGCGCGTAATCGAATATCTCCTTGAAATACGGCACGGCCGCCTCGGATTGGAGTCGTTGGCGGCGTCGATGAAATTCCAAGCGCCGGAGGCCCCGGCATTCTTTTCGTCGAAGGGGACAATTCAGAACACAACTGCCGACACAATCGTCAGGGAGGCCAGCGAGAACAGCGTGCTTACGAGCACGAAGCCGACCGCATACTCGGGCATGTTGTTCTTGCGACCGGTGAACATGGCGATGGTGGTCATGGTCGGCAGTCCGGCGATGACCGTGATCATCAGCACCATGTCATGGGTGATCGGCAGTTGCGGCAATGCGCCGGTCAGCGCGGTCAGTAGCGCGTAGAAGGCGAGCGGGAATGCGATCATCTTGGCGACTAGGCCAGCATAGAGTTCGTAGCGTTTGAGGACGCCCCACCACTTGGTCAGCGCGAACAGGCCGCCCAAGTAGATTAGCGACATCGGCGTGGCCATATTGCCGATGGTGTGCAGCGGCTTCAGGATGATGTCCGGCACCTTGACGCCGAGCAGAATCAGAATCAGGGCGAGCATCACGCCGACGAAGGCGGGATTGACGAATCGTTTAAGCAGGCCGAGGACGCGGGTGCCTGGCGAGGGGCGGACGATGGCCGGAGAACCACCGTTTGCGGCATTGCTCGCCGAACCAGCATTGCCCACCGAACCGGCGCCGTTCACCGAACCGTTCACGACCGCACCTCGCGCGTCAATCGCGTTGCCGCCAGTCGTTTCGTCGACCGGCTCGCACAGCCATACGCCGTACGTCCAGAGCAGCGTTTGGTCGATGATCGACATCAGCGCCACGTAAATCGCGCCGTTCTGCGGCCAAAGTGCCATAATCAACGGAATGCCGATGAATCCGGCGTTGCCGAAAATAAGCGACGCCTGAAATACATGGCTACGCGAACCTTTGAGCCGCAACAGTTCGGCGACCAGCCAGAACACCAGGATGAGCAGCGCGTACATCACGGCGGTCAGCAGCATCACGCCCCAGTTAGAGGCAAGCTGCGCGCGGTCCGCACCATCGACGGCGTTCGAAAACACAAGCACGGGGATGAGCACGTTGAGCAGCAACGAGCACATGCCGTCCAACGCCGTCTGACCGTAGAATCGAAGCCTCACACATCCATACCCGACCATCAGCATGATCAGAAATCCGACTAACTGGCCAATCATGACGCCGAACTGCCCCATGCACACTCCTCTCGCTCGCGTTCCCGTGCTTTTCTGTCACTGGTTCATATAGGCAGCCATCTGGACAGGCTCGGCGGCACACGCATCAGTATGTTCGATACCACCACATGCCAATCCACTTCTCGTTCAACCGTTCCCCGTGCTAATGCGCCGCCGGCCACCCCGTGTTGCCGGTGCTGCGCGAGCACCATTACACGTATTGCATTCCGGTAATCAGCGGGCGCAACGTGTGGGTCGGCGCGAACGTGTCGATTCTGCCGGGAGTGACCATCGGCGACAATTGCGTGATTGGCGCCGGTTCGGTCGTGACACATTCCATCCCCGCCAACTCCGTCACCTACGGCGCGCCCTGCGAGGTCGTGCGTGAAATCGGCGACAAGGACCGCGAGTATTTCTACAAAAATCGCAAGCTCGACGTGTGGGAGTGAGCTTTCGCGCTACTGCTCTTTGAGCTTAAAACGCTCACTGAATTGGCGGTCGCGCCAGTAGTAGACGTCGTCGCGTTCGTTGATTTCGCGAATTACCTTGCACGGGCTGCCATAGGCGACCGTGTTGGCGGGGATGTCCTTGGTGACCAGCGAGTTGGCGCCAATGACCGCGTTGCCCCGATGGTGACCCCGGGCAGCACGGTGACATTCGCGCCGATCCAGACGTTCTCGCCGATGTGGACTGGCAACGAATACTGGGCACCCTGATAGCGCAGGTCCGGACGCACGGGATGGCCGGTGGCTACAAGCGTGACGTTGGGGCCGATCATGGTGTGGGATCCGATGAAGATCTCACCATCGTCCACCAGCGTCAGGTTGAAGTTGGCGTAACAGCGCTCGCCCCAATAAGTATTGCAGCCCCAGTTCGCATACACCGGGCATTCGAGGTACAGACCCTCCCCCGCCGCGCCGAAGAACGCCTGCATGAGTTCGGTACGGCACTTCGGGTTGGTCAGCGGCGTGGCGTTGAGTTCGAGCTGGAGATCACGCTGGGCGGCCTGCAGATCAAAAAAGCCGTCCACATCATCCGGCAGGTAGACCTCGCCAGAGAACATAAGCGCCATTTTCTCGCGCGTCGCATCATCGATAATCGGCTTGGCGATCGGCTTGTCTTCGGTCATCATTGGCTCCTGTTCGGCGTTTTGGCGATTGCGTCGGTCGAACTATTCTGTCACAGACTCGTTTTCGACACCCAGCATCGAGCGCAGCCAGTCAAGTTCGGCGGCAATCTCGGCGTCATGCACGGCGATGATGCCACGGCGATAGGGGTCGTCGATCTGCTCGGTGGAGAGCGGATTGCCGGCGTCACAGGCATCACCGTCAAGGCTGGCGCCACCGTGCAGGTCATCGACCGCAACCCGGACAAGGCCGCAGCAGCAGCGGCTGAAGGCGTCACCAATCAGACCCCATGGACCAGCGGTTTTAAGGTTGTCAAGTAAGCGGCATATCGCAGCGAATCATTCTCAATAAGAAAAGTGTGAGGCAAACGCACAATATCACTCAATCGCGCATTCGCGGGAATAGCATCAAACAGCCATTTCTTGGATTCAGATGTGCGATTGGCACCGTGCGGGCCTCACACTTTTCTTATTGAGAACGATTCGCCGTGCAGTCAAGCCCTCCATCCACCCAAAAAGGACTCGCTTTTGGCCGCGTCGTCGCGGTAGGCCTTGCCGAACTCGTCAATAAGCCCATGGAATTCCTGCAAATCCTTGACGCTGAGGCTCGCATCCAGCACCACGGGCGAATAGGCCTTGTGGAATGCCAGATAGCCGGTTGGCACATCAAATCCAAGGAAGGCGAATAGTCGGCGAGCATAAGTATCGGCCACGAATGTGCGGCGCGAAAACACATATAGCATCAGGTCGTCGGCCGTTTCGCCCCCGATACCGAATAATCCGAGCAATTCGGTCCGCAATTCGGCGTCGGGAATATCTGCCGCGCCCTCAGGCGAGGCTCCGCAACGCTCCACATACCATCGGCTCAGTGACTGTACCGTCTTGGATTTGTTGACATAAAAGCCGGACGGGCGAATAAGTTCCTGCAGATGCGCTGGCCCCATAATCGCCAGCTTATGGGGTTCGAGCACACCCTCCGCGTTCAACGCCGCAAGCGAACGATTCACATTGCCCCACGCCGTATTCTGCGTCAGCACCGCGCCCACCATAATCTCGAATGTGGTTTCAGCCGGCCACCATCCGGTCGGGCCAAGGGCGGCAGCCATGGTGCGGTACAGCGATTCGATATACGCGGGAGAAGGAACGCCCGGCACCCGCTTTGCACTTCGATTATTCATAGTTGCCATCTACCATTCACCGCAATTCATGCAGGATTCGCCGCATGAACGGGATAGTGACTAGGAATGTCAGCACGTCGGACACCGATTGCGCCATTTCCACGCCGAGCACGCCGAACATCATCGGCAGAATCAGTACGATCGGTGCCAAAAACAGACCTTGTCGGCACAGGGCCAGGAATGAGGCGATGCCGGTGCGGCCCATGGTCTGGGTCATCATATTGCCCATCATGTTGAAGCCGTTGAGAATCACCGTGCAGCATTGGATGTGCAGCGCGGCCACGCCCACCGCCACCACGGCCGGGTCGGAGCGGAAGATCTCGACCAGTTGCGGTGCGAACACCCACAGCAACACCGCCAACACCACGAGCACGCAGGTGGCGAGCCGCACGCAGAACCAGTACCCTTCTTTGACGCGCGCGAACAGGCCGGCACCGTAGTTGTAGCCGCACACCGGTTGGAAACCTTGGCCGAGGCCGACGATCACCGAGTTGGCGCCCAACATAATGCGCATCACAATGGCCATGCCGGCGATGGCCGCATCGCCGAACGGATTGGCGGCAATGTTCACGCAGGTCACGGAAATCGAACCGGCGCCTTGGCGGATCAGCGAGGGCAGGCCACCGCCGGCCACTTCGCGCATGAGCAGCACATCCGGCCTGCAATTGCGCAGGGACAGTTTCATCACGCCGAATTTGCGGCTCATTGTGGTCAGAATCGTGAAGCTCACCGTCTGGCAGATGGCGGTGGCCAGGCCGGCACCAAAAATTCCGAGGTGCAGCACGAAGATAAACAACGGCGCGAGCAGGAAATTCAGCAATGCGCCCGAAACCAGCCCGATCATGCCGAACGTCGATTGCCCTTGGTATCGCAGCAGTCCGTTGAGTGCGAACGAACCGCATACACAGGGTGCGGCGACCAACAACGGCGTCAGGTATTGCACGGCGTATGGGGCGATTGTCGAGGTCGATCCCAGCATGACGACCAGCGGCCGCAGGGTCAGCAATCCGATTGTGGCAATCACCAAACCAGAGAGCACCGCACCCGCGAAGCCCACGGCCAGTAGTCGGGAGGCGCGCTCATTGTTCTGTTTGCCGAGTTCGCGGCTCATCGAGTTGCCCGCGCCGTTGCCAAAGAAGAAGCCGAGCGCCTGCATCACGGTCATGATGGAGAACGCGATGCCGATGGCACCGGACTGCGCGGTGCCGAGCTGACCAATAAAGAACGTGTCCGTGAGATTGTAGGCGGTTGTCACCAAGTTGGAGATGACGGCCGGCAAACACAGTTTGAGAATCAGCGGCTTGACCGGCTGCCCGGTCATCTGCCGATATTTCGCGTCCGCGCTTGCGCGTCTAATGCCATGAATCTGCACCATGGACGGCTATCCTACTCGCGCAGGGTCCTATGCAAAGGCGCGTTACCGCCATACGAGTCAGCGCAGATACCGCCCGGTGATGCTGTTCGGATTGGCCGCGATTTGTTCCGGCGTTCCGGTGGCGACGATGCGTCCGCCGCTTTCGCCACCGCCCGGACCCATGTCGATGATCCAGTCCGCATTGGCGATCACGTCAAGGTCATGTTCGATGACCACGACTGTTGCGCCGCTCGCCACGAGCCGGTCGAACACGCCCAGCAGCACGCGCACGTCGAACGGGTGCAGACCGATGGTCGGCTCATCGAACACGAATACCGCGTCCGATTGGGCCTTGCCCATTTCACTGGCGAGTTTCAGCCGCTGGGCTTCGCCGCCCGAAAGCGCCGGCGTCGGTTCGCCGAGCGTCAAGTAGCCGAGGCCCAAGTCGTGCAGGGTGGTCAGACGTGCGTGAACCTTCTTGAGGTCGCCGGTCACGGACAGCGCCTGGTCCACGCTCATCGCCATCAGCTGCGGCAGACTCAACGAAAGGTGCGATTCTCCCTTAACGGCACGCCGAATCGCGCCGGCTTCGGGCGCATACCGGGATCCGCCGCAATCCGGGCATTCGATGGTAACGTCCGGCAGGAACTGCACGTCGAGCGAGATCGAACCGGTGCCGTCGCACGTAGGGCAACGCAGTCGGCCGGTGTTGTACGAGAAATCGCCAGCCTTCCAGCCGCCCGCCTTGGCGTCGTCCGTGCGGGCGAAGGCGCGGCGCAATTCGTCGTGAATATCGGCATAAGTGGCCACGGTGGAGCGCACGTTCGCGCCGATCGGCGTGGCATCGATGAGATTCGCACGACGGATGCCCTCGGTCTCAAGCTCGCGCACGTGTTCCGGCAACAGCTCCCCCGCCGCCTGCGCTTTGAGTGCGGGAATCAGCGATTCGAGTACCATCGTGGTTTTGCCGGAGCCGGAGACGCCGGTCACCGCCACGAGCCGGCCGCGCGGGATATCAACGTCCAACGGTTTGACCGTATGCAGCTGACTGGTTGTCATGCGGATGTGGCCAAGGCTGAACACTTGCGATTCGGCCACACGCTCACGTATACGCGCACTCACCTGGTCGGATAGGAACGGCGCAATGCGACTACTGGGGTTCGCCGCCACCTCGCCGACCGTGCCTTGCGTGACCACATGCCCGCCTTCGGCACCGGCAACCGGCCCCATTTCGATAAGATGGTCACACGCTTTGAGTACACGCACATCATGGTCCACGACCACCACGGAATTGCCGTCCGCCACCAAGTCGTGCATCACGCCGAGCAGCCCGTCCACGTTCGAGGGATGAAGGCCGATGGATGGCTCGTCGAGCACATACAGCACGCCGGTGGTGCGGTTGCGCACGGCCCGGGCGAGCTGCACACGCTGGCGTTCGCCGGTCGAAAGCGTGGCGCCGGCGCGGTCAAGCGCCAGATAGCCGAGGCCCAGATCGAGCAGCCGTCGGGCCACATCCAGGAACGATTCGCAGATGTTGGCGGCCATCGGCCGCATGTCGGCGGGCAGGGATTCCGGCACTCCGCGCACCCAATCCGCCGCCGCGTCCAAGGTCATCGCGCCGGCTTCGGCCAAGTTCAGCCCGCGCACATGCGGGGCCCGGGCGGCGACGCTCAGTCGTGTGCCGCCGCAGTCGGCGCATGGGCCTTCCTTGAGGAACCGGGCCACACGCTTCAGGCCCTTCTCGTCCTTGGCTTTGGCGAGCGCGTTCTCCACCGTGTACACGGCGTTGAAGTAGGTGAAGTCGAGTTCGGCGAAATCGTCGCCTTTCTTCGGCTTGTAAAGAATATGCTTTTTGACGGCCGGCCCGTTGAATACGATGTCGCGTTCTTCGGGTGTGAGTTCGTTGAACGGCACGTTGGTGCGCACGCCCATCGTGCCGCACACCTGTTTCATGAGGTCCCACATGAGCGAACCCCATGGCAGCACCGCGCCGTCGTCGATGCTTTTCGACTCGTCCGGGACCAGGGCCGCGCGGTTTACTTCGCGCACGATGCCGGTGCCGGAGCAGGTCGGGCAGGCGCCGGCCGAGTTGAAGGCGAGCAATTCGGCGCCGGGCGCGTGGAATTCCTTGCCGCAGCCAGCACAGGTGATGGGCAGGCCGGCCGCCACGTTCAGCGTCGGTTCATTGCGCGCCCCGCAATGCGGGCACACGTGCGAGGCGACGCGGGAAAACAGGAGTCGCAGGCTGTTGAGCAATTCGGTCATCGTGCCGAACGTCGAACGGATGCCGGGCACAGTGGGCCGCTGGTGCAGGGCCAGCGCGGCCGGCACATGCAGCACTTCGTCCACCTGGGCGCGGCTGGCTTGAGTCAGTCGACGGCGCGTGTACGTGGACAGCGCTTCCAAGTAGCGCCGCGAACCTTCCGCATACAGCACGCCGAGCGCCAGAGAGCTTTTGCCCGAACCGGAGACGCCGGCCACGCCCACCAGTTCGCCCAGCGGAATGTCGATGTCGATGTTCTTGAGGTTATGCACGCGCGCACCGCGCACCTCAATCGCCTGCGGCCGTTGATCGTCGCTCATGCTCGGCACTGCTCCGCCGCCGCAAGGTCGGCTTTCAGGGCGGAAGACAGTTCATCGAGCAGCGGCAGCCATCGATCCGCACGCACCGAGCAAATGCGGCGGGTGGCGTCTTTGCTGATTTCGATGAATCCGGCTTGTTCCAGCAGTTTGATGTGATGGGACACGGCCGTGCGGGACAGTGCCGACGATTCGGCCAGCTCCCCCACCGTCTGCGGCCCATGGCACACCAATTGCACCAGCAACTGCTGCCGGTTCGGATCCTTCAGCGTCTCGAACAGCGGAACGCATTGGTTGAGGATTTCCAGGCTCCTGATCGGCTGGTCACATGCCTCGTGGCCTGCCGCCGCGCTATCTGACCTCTGTTCAAGTGTCACGCCGTCACCTCTTTCTCGACTTCGCCCTTGGCTGCCGCCGCCTGAGTTTCATGGTCTCCAGTATCATCACGGCCAACGACAGCGGCTGAACGCCGGACGAGAATCTTTCGTCTTGGGCACCGTCCGCCACCTGCAATCCGATTCCCCAGTTTCACTGATGGCCTTTGCGCCGGCGCGGTGTCAGCGCACCCATGCCATGCTGTTTCAGCGCGAATAGCAGCGCGCATGCCGCCGATGCGCGAATCCGGTTCCTTGCTGGTCGGGCTGGTCGGCGAGCGGCTGAATCTTGATTCGGCGTCGCGGCATCCGATCATCCTCCGGCGCTACGCGCTCTCAGCGGGGATTAAAGCAAAAAGGACCTCGTGAACTGGTTTTGATCAGGCCCCTCTATGCTGGACTGTCTGAATGACGACGAGCTGCACACCCTATACGGCTACCTGCAGCGCATCATCGACGCCTCCTCCGACGGCGTACCGGCTTCGACCGCCGAGGACGCCAAGAAGCGAGCGCTACTTATCGAGCACCCCAAGCGCAGGCACATGACGGCCGACCGCGCATAA
>ERZ840517.4250-NODE-4250-length-10148-cov-3.560785_pt1 | contig 10148 bp, 10 predicted proteins | sample MGYA00519876_ERZ840517 | MGnify/ENA primary metagenome ERZ840517 (study PRJEB31850, sample SAMEA3708882) | human gut metagenome | biome: human gut; feature: human-associated habitat; material: faeces | place: China | collected 2014 ... | reverse complement strand
GTGAATTGCCCGAAGGGCAAGAGAGGGTCCCCTGGGGGATAACAGTGCCGCACAATTCGTTAGCGTGTTATTACAGGCAGCACCTGCGGATTTAATCTTTGAAATTTATATTATATCATATCCGTAGAGCACCCCGCCCTACGATAACATTTAACTGTATATGTCATTCGCAGGCGCTGTTCGTAATCTCTAGACTAACAGAAAAGAAAACACCCGAGGCATTAAAAATGCTTCGGGTGTTACATTTTTGTCCGTGACGCGGGACTGGATGATTCCATTTTTATATGTTTCCTTTCAAAAACAGGTATAAAAAAACCACGCGGCTGCTGTTTCTCTGCAAGCCCTGCGTGGAACCGATCAAAAAGTGCGGTTACTTTTCGCTCTGCGTCTTATGGTCATCACCAAAGATCAGATCGTCGATGTCCGGACGGTCGGGCTTCTGCGGAATAGAGAGTCTTCTCATGATGTCATGCCTCCTTGCTAATTTACTCTATATATCATTATAGCATGTTATTCTAAAATTGCAAATTAAATTCCTGTAAAGTTACACAAATTTCACAAAAGATAAGGGGCGGCTAACGATAAGCCGTCCCTTCTTTTGCCATTTCGTATGTAGTGCTTAGCGGCCGAAGTAGCTGAAGTGCATGTAGTCGCGCTTGGTGTGCCAGCCGTTGCCGCCCCAGGTGAAGCCGTACTTGGTGAAGGCATTGTAAACATCGCCGCCCTCGGGGATAGAGTACGGATCAATATACGGCGTCCAGTGGGTGCCGCAGGTCGGAGACAGGGAACCGTCCGAGTTGATGGTAGCTTCCATGTTCTCGTCCGGGTTGATATCAACTGCGGTGCCCTGCGAGTGCTCGCCGGTGCGCCACGAGTAGCAGCCTACATCATAGATCGGGAACTTCTCGGAGCCGTTGAAGATCTCCTCAAAGATTGCCTGATAGATGGAAGCCAGCGAAGCGTTTACCTGCAGATAAGCCTTGGAGGCCACCTTGGTGCCGTCGGACTGCAGATGCCATACCGGAACCACGATCTCTACCATGTGAGCCTCAGCCTCAGCTGCGGACTGGTACTTGCCGTTGCCTGCGCCGTAAACGTAGGTCATCTTCTCGGCCTCGGTCTTCGGCAGACCGGCGATAGTGGTTGCGGCAGAGGCGGAAGAACCGGCGGTGGTCGGCAGGTTAGTGGAGCCGTCAACCGCTGCGATCGGCGTCTTATCCGGCTTGAAGGCGGTGCAGAAGCGGTTTGCCATAATGAGCGCCTGCTCACGGGTGGTGGTGCCGGACGGAGCCAGAATGGTGGTGTCCGTGCTGGTATCGGTGATGCCGTTGATGACCGAATGATCGACCATGGTAACGACCGGCTGCATTGCGTAATCGCTGATCATGCTTACATCGGGGTAATCCTCGATGCAGGCATCACCTGCGATCTCGGTTGCTTCGATATCGGCAGCGGCGAGGATGTTGTCGAGTATGGTGCACATTTCCTCGCGGCTGATTTTGGCATCCGGATCAAAGTTGCCGTTGGTGCGGCCGTTTACAATGCCGAGCAGGTAAGCTGCGGTGACATTGGGGTCCGAGCAGTCCTCAAACGGCTTTTTGCCCGAAACATAGACAGCCTTGCCGCTGACAGCCTTGTAGGCGTTCAGCGCAACGGCACAGAACTCTGCGCGGGTGATAGAGCCGGAAGCGGCACTGTTGGACAGGGACGAAGGTGCCAGACCGGCATTCTGCGCAGCGGCAACGCCTTCCTGCGCCCAGCTGGACACATCGGATAATGCTCCCGCGCTTGGCATGAGCATTGCGGCAGTCAGCGCAAGCATACCGGCACGGCGAGCGATAGGATGAGACATTGAATTTTTCCTCCTGACTGGTTGTTGGTTTGCCGATAAAACAAACCAGTATGTTAAGGCAACACCGCACAATTAAAGCGGCGGTGCTTTGCGGAAATTTTGTGCCCTGACTTTGTTGCAGTTTCACGGTAATACATCAAGTATTACCGCAAAACTGCGCCTCGTCAGTACGCAAAATTTGCTCGCAAATCGCTCTTGTTCAATTATGCGGTATTGCCTTAACGGTATTCACGCACCTGCACGGACAGACCGTCCGGATCGTAAACGTAGAAGTAGCGCGCGTCCGGCTCCGGCTGGCGGATATCGGACGGATTCATGTCGTGCAGGACGGCACGCTCATGCGCGCTGGCGATATCCTCCGTACCGAAGCAGAGGAACATACCGGACGCCTTGACGGTCTCGCCCTCCGGCATGCCGATCAGCTCCAGCTGGGTTTCGCCGTTGGCGTTCTGCAGATAAGCAATGCTGCCGCCGTTCGCGGAGAACTGCGTGTGGATCTTGAGCTCGGTGAGCGTCTGGTAAAAATGCAGCGATTTCTCGAAATCGCGCACGCGGAGCGCTAAATGGTGGATGTGCATAGCAGGCACCTCGTTTCGTTGTTTTGTTTTATTGTACAAAGCAGAGTCAGCCTGTGTCAATAGGGAAATTCCGGAGATTACCGCTACACATACGGGCTACTCTGCACAGGCGCGGCACAAGGTGAATTGCCCGTAGGGCAAGAGAAGGTCCCCTGGGGGATAACAGTGTCGCGCGATTTTTTCCCGTTATACCGGAAGGCACCTGCGAATTTAGGCGTTTGGTGCAATTTATCCTCGTAGGTGCTGTCTATAATAACGCGCTCACGAATTGCGCAACACGGGTATGTTGCGCCTGCTTAGATGAAATCACATGTGTAGCAGTAATGTATCTGACCCTGCGAACAGGTTGAGAAAGACACGGAAGAAAAAATCCTCTGCCGTTCCCCTATTTCGGAGCGGTCACATGTCGGCAATCTGCGCCAGACTCTCCAAGGGAAAGGTAGGAGTCCAAAGAGGAAGGAAAACCGCAGGTTGTCCTTCCTCTTTGCCCCTGCGGCGGGCGCCGCACGTTCCTGCGCTCCGCAGAGCACAAATCCCGCTGAATCGCAGGCGAAAACCTCGGTTTAACATAGATTTTACTCGAAAACACACACTTTACTTAAACTTAACGAACTCTCGCTTTTGCATTTTACAAAACTTCCGTAAGATAATCTTGTAACAAAAAACGAAGACGAATGTAAAAGGAGAACAAATTATGAAAAAGAGCATTTCCATGCTTCTGGCAGCACTGATGCTGATCGGTGCACTGAGCGGCTGCGGCGGCAGCTCCTCTTCCGATTCTTCGGATTCCCAGGCAAGCGGTAATGACAGCGGCGTATCCGGTGCGATCACCGTTATCTCCCGTGAGGATGGTTCCGGTACGCGCGGCGCGTTCATCGAACTGACTGGTGTAGAGGAGAAGAACGACGCAGGCGAGAAGATCGACAATACCACCGCGGATGCCGAGATCGCCAACAAGACCGATGTTGTACTGACCAGCGTAGCAGGCAACGAGAAGGCTATCGGCTACATTTCCCTCGGTGCGCTGAACGACACTGTAAAGGCTGTCAAGGTAGACGGCGCAGAAGTTACCGTAGATAACGTAAAGGCAGGCACCTACAAGCTGTCCCGTCCGTTCAATATTGCAACCAAGGGCGAGCCGACCGGCGTAGCCAAGGATTTTATCAACTTCATCCTCTCCAAGGAAGGTCAGGGTGTTGTAACCGATAACAAGTACATCGCTGTTGACGACAATGCAGCAGCCTTTACTTCCGACGGTTCCTCCGGTCAGATCGCAGTCGGCGGTTCTTCCTCGGTATCCCCGGTTATGGAGAAGCTGATCGAGGCGTACAAGGCTGTAAACCCGAACGCAAGCATCGACCTGCAGACCTCTGACTCCACCTCCGGCATGACCGGCACGATGGACGGCACCTTTGCCATCGGCATGGCATCCCGCGAGCTGAAGGACGACGAGGCTGCACAGCTGACCGGCACCGCCATCGCACTTGACGGCATCGCAGTAGTCGTAAACCCGGCGAACACCATTGACGACCTGTCTATGGATCAGATCAAGGGTATCTATGTCGGCGACATCACTGACTGGGGTGACCTCGCGTAAGCGAATTCACAGACTGATAAAACAGGGCGAAGCGATTCGCCCTGTGCCTGTATAGGAGAAAGATTTATGAAAAACTTTCGGGAAAACCTGATGCACATGGTATTTTTCCTCTGTGCACTGACCTCCATCTTTGCGGTGGTGCTCATCTGTATTTTCCTGTTTGCGAACGGTGTGCCTGCCATGAAGGAGATTGGCCTGCTGGATTTCCTCACCGGCGCGAAGTGGAAGCCGGGCAACGACATTTACGGCATCCTGCCGATGATCCTCGGCAGCCTGTACATCACCGCCGGTGCGATCGTTATCGGCGTGCCGATCGGTCTGCTGACGGCGGTATTCATGGCATTCTACTGTCCGAAAAAGCTGTACGGTCTGCTCAAGCCGTGCACCGAACTGCTGGCCGGTATTCCATCTATCGTATACGGCTTCTTCGGCATGGTCATTATCGTACCGGCAGTCCGTGCGGTGGCAGGCGTGTTCGACGCGGATATCTCCGGCTCGTCCATTCTGGCGGCGTCCATCCTGCTCGGCATTATGATCCTGCCGACCATTATCGGCGTGTCCGAAGCGGCGCTGCGTGCGGTTCCGATGAGCTACTACGAGGGCGCCGTCGCCATGGGCGCACGGCATGAGCGTGCTATATTCACGGTTATGGTACCGGCTGCCAAGTCCGGCGTGCTGGCCGGCATCGTGCTCGGCATCGGCCGCGCCATCGGCGAGACCATGGCGGTTATCATGGTAGCGGGCAACCAGCCGCGGTTGACCGGCAGTATGCTCAAGGGCATCCGCACCATGACGGCAAACATCGTGCTTGAGATGGGCTACGCCACCGGCCTGCACCGTGAGGCGCTTATTGCGACCGGCGTTGTGCTGTTCGTATTCATTCTGCTCATCAATCTGGCATTCTCGGTTCTCAAAAGGAGGAAGAAAGCATGACAAGAGAAGCTGTCTCTGCTGCAAAACCGGCAGTGCGCGTACAGGCAAAGAACGAAAAGGTGCACGGCGCCGCGTCTGCGGCTGTGCTCAAGGGTCTGGTGTACGGCGCGGCTGTGCTGACCTTTGCGGTGCTGCTGTTCCTGATCGGCTATATCCTGGTGACGGGCATCCCGCATCTCAAGCCGTCGCTGTTTCAGTGGAATTATACCTCTGAGAACGTCTCGATGATGCCTGCCATCCTCACTACGGTTGAAACGACCGCGCTGGCACTGCTGCTTGCCGTGCCGCTCGGCCTGTTCACCGCCGTGTACCTGAATGAATACGCCAAGCGCGGCAACAAGCTGGTAAACGTCATCCGCATCACGACCGAGACGCTTTCCGGCATTCCGTCCATCGTGTACGGCCTGTTCGGCATGCTGTTCTTCGTCACCAGGCTGCACTGGGGATACTCGCTGCTGGCCGGTGCGATGACGCTGGCGATCATGATCCTGCCGCTCATCATGCGTACCGCTGAGGAAGCACTGATGGCGGTTCCGGATTCCTACCGCGAAGGCTCGTTCGGTCTGGGCGCCGGACGTCTGCGCACGGTATTCCGCATCGTGCTGCCTGCTGCGGGTCCCGGCATCCTGTCCGGTGTTATCCTCGGTATCGGCCGCATCGTCGGTGAGACCGCGGCGCTCATCTTTACCGCAGGCACCATGGCACAGATTCCCGGTTTGTTCCAGTCCGGCCGTACGCTGGCCATCCACATGTATGTGCTCTCGGGTGAGGCGCTGCACATGAACGAGGCAAATGCTACCGCAGTCGTTCTGCTGCTGGTGGTCCTGCTGATGAATATGCTTTCCGCTCTGGCAGCGAAAAAGCTGACCAAGAAGTAAATGGAGAATGAACATGGAAAATAAGATCGAAATTCACAATATGAATCTGCATTACGGCGATTTTCACGCCCTGCACGATATCAATCTGGATATCAAGGAGAATGAGATCACCGCATTCATCGGACCGTCCGGCTGCGGCAAATCTACGCTGCTGCGTTCGCTCAACCGCATGAACGATCTGGTGGAAAACTGCCGTATCACGGGCGACATCATGCTCGATGGTCAGGATATCTACAAGAACTGTGACGTCAATCTGCTGCGCCGCCGTGTCGGCATGGTATTCCAGAAGCCGAATCCGTTCCCGATGTCGATTTATGATAACATCGCCTACGGTCCGCGCACGCACGGCATCAAGAGCCGTGTGCAGCTTGACGAGATCGTTGAAACCTCGCTCAAGCGTGCCGCTATCTGGGAGGAGACCAAGGATAACCTCAAAAAATCCGCGCTGTCCATGTCCGGCGGTCAGCAGCAGCGTATCTGCATCGCGCGTGCGCTTGCCGCAGACCCGGAGGTGCTGCTGATGGACGAGCCGACCTCTGCACTTGATCCGATCTCCACCGCGAAGATCGAGGACCTTGTGCTCGAGCTCAAAAAGGATTATACTATCGTTATGGTAACGCATAATATGCAGCAGGCCACCCGTGTTTCGGATACGACCGCGTTCTTCCTGCTTGGCGACATGATCGAAGTGGATGACACCGAAAAGCTGTTCTCCATGCCGTCGGACAAGCGCACGGAAGACTACATTACGGGGAGGTTCGGCTAATGAGAAACCGTTTTGATAATCAGCTTGCGGAGATGAACAATGAGCTGATCTCGATGGGAGCACTGTGCGAAAATGCAATCGCCAGTGCGGTAAAGGCTCTGCTTGAGGGCGATATCAAGCTGGCGGCGGCCGCCATCCGCATCGATCAGGAGATCGACCGCAAGGAACGCGAAATCGAGTCCATGTGCCTCAAGCTGCTGCTGCAGCAGCAGCCGGTGGCAAGCGATCTGCGTCTGATCTCCTCCGTGCTGAAAATGATCACGGATATCGAGCGTATCGGTGATCAGGCAAGCGATATTGCGGAGATTGTAACGTATCTGTCCGGTGCGTGCGGTCACAACACGCATATCGACCAGATGGCGCAGGCAACCATTAAAATGGTGACCGACAGCCTGGACGCGTTTGTCCGCCGTGACCTGACCCTTGCATGGAGCGTTATTGAATATGATGACGTGGTAGACCGCCTGTTTGACGAGTGCAAGAGCGACCTCATCGCGGAGATCGCGCAGAACCCGGAGGACGGCGAGCGCGTACTCGATGTGCTGATGATCGCCAAGTATCTGGAGCGTATCGGCGACCACGCGACCAATATTGCCGAATGGGTGGAGTTTTCCATCACCGGCTCGCATAAAAGTGCAATGCACGGCGCGGAAGCGGCGGCACGCTGACAGAAATCGGAGTGTAATATATGATATACTGTGTGGAAGATGATGCGGGTATCCGCGAACTGGTGGTGTATACACTGCGCAACACCGGTTTTGAGGCTGACGGCTTCGAGGGCGGTGCGGCGCTGACGGCTGCTCTGAAAAAATGCAAGCCGCAGCTGATTCTGCTGGATATCATGCTGCCCGGCGAGGACGGCATCACCATTCTGCGTCGTCTGCGCGCAGCGCCGGATACGGCGAGGATTCCGGTCATTCTGCTGACCGCGAAAAACACGGAGTACGACAAGGTAGTCGGTCTGGACACCGGTGCGGATGATTACATTCCCAAGCCGTTCGGCATGATGGAGCTGATCGCGCGCATTCGTGCGGTCCTGCGCCGCACCGAGGATATGCAGGACAAGGATGAGCCGCGTTCGCTGGTAGCCGGCGGCATCTGTGTGGATGAGCGTGCTCACACTGTATTCGTTAACGAGCAGGAGGTGCAGCTGACGCTCAAGGAGTACCAGCTGCTGTGCCTGCTGATGAAAAACCGCGGTGCCGTGCTCACGCGCGATGTGCTGCTCGAGAATATCTGGGGTTATAATAATGAAAGCGAAACCCGCACGGTCGATGTGCATATCCGCACGCTGCGGCAAAAGCTGGGCGCGGACGGTGCGCTGATCGAGACTGTCCGCGGTGTCGGCTACCGTATGGGAGAGCACACATGAGAAAGCGCGTATTCGGCAGCATTTTTCTCACGTCGCTTGTCACGCTGCTGCTGACGACCGGGCTGCTGCTGCTGGCGGTTCACGCCGGTCTGACCAATGACATGCGGCAGCGGCTGATAACGGAGAGCAGCTACCTGTCTGCGGTGGATGACATTCGGGAGGAACTGGAGGAGTGCGGCTCGGTGTACGCCGACCGTTTGACGCTGGTCGCGCAGGACGGCACGGTGCTGTACGACAACCGCACGAATGCCTCCGAGATGGAGAACCACGCCGTCCGTCCGGAGATTGCGGCGGCAGAGAAGAACGGCACGGGCGAGGACAACCGTCTGTCCGAAACCTTCGCTGAGCAGACGTTTTATTACGCGGTCCGTCTGAAAAACGGCGATATTCTGCGCATTTCCGCAACTGCGGACAGCGTGTTCGGCGCACTGTCGAATGCGTCGCCGTGGATTGTGCTGATCATCCTGCTGGCGCTGCTGGTTGCAGCTGTGCTGGCAGGATGGCTGACCGGTCTGTTCCTCAAGCCGATCGAAGCACTCGACTTGCATGATCCGATGAAGGGCGAAGCCTATGACGAGCTGTCGCCGCTGCTGCACCGTATGGACAAGCAGAACCGCAAAATTCAGGCGCAGATGGACGAGCTGCAGCGTCGTCAGGCCGAGTTTGACGACATTACGGCCCGCATGGACGAAGGTCTGGTGCTGTTTTCCGGCAAGGGCATGATTCTGTTCGCCAATCACGCTGCGCGGGCGCTGTTTCCGCATGACAGTGCGGAAGGCAGCTATCTGACGCTGTGCCGCGATGCGAATTACATTCAGGTGGTCGAGCAGGCGCTCGACGGCAAAGGCGCGCACGGAAAACTCGAGCGGAACGGCCGCATTTATGAACTTACGGCAAGCTCGGTGGAGGAGAACAGCGCATGGCACGCGGCCGTGCTGCTGATCGTGGATATTACCGAGCGCGAGCGTGCCGAGCAGCAGCGGCAGGAATTTACCGCCAACGTGTCGCACGAGCTGAAAACGCCGCTGACCAGCATCATGGGCTACGCGGAGATCATCGCGGGCGGCATTGCCAAGCCGGAGGACGTGGCGCCGTTTGCGGGCAAGATCCGCACGGAAGCGCAGCGGCTGCTGGCGCTTATCGAGGATATTATTCACCTGTCCCGACTGGATGAAGGCGGAGAAACGGTGGCCTTTGAGCCGGTGGAGCTGTCCGCCCTCTGTGATACCGTGCGCGACCGCCTGCAGAGCAAGGCAGCAGGCAAGGGCATCGCGCTGCGCATCGAGGGAGAATCGGCTGCGGTTTCCGGTCAGCGCCGCACGCTTGAGCAGATGATCTTCAATCTAACGGATAACGCCATCAATTATAATAGGCCGCAGGGCAGCGTGACGCTTGTGACCGGCACGGAGAACGGCCGGCCGTTCGTGCAGGTGGCGGATACCGGCATCGGTATCGCGCCGGCGGACCAGCAGCGCGTGTTTGAGCGGTTCTACCGCGTGGATAAGAGCCACAGCAAGATGACCGGCGGCACCGGACTGGGGCTTTCGATTGTCAAGCATGGTGCGGCGCTGCATCGTGCGGAGGTTGAGCTGAAGAGTGTACTCGGCGAGGGGACTTGCATTACTTTGCGGTTTCCTAAAGAATGATGATTGGGTGCTAACCCTTAGCTGGGGTTCCAAAAGGATAGACACCAAGGTTTCTATCCTCTTGGGACTCCAGTTTCCTTTATTTCTTAACTCGGCGAAAATCGGAGAGCGGCGACCGCTTCGAAAATAAGAGTACGGCAGAGGATTTTTTCTTCCGTGTCTTTCTTAACCGATTCGCAGTGTCAGATAACGTACTGCTACACATGCGGTTAAATCTACGCAGGCGCGACATGCCCGTGTCGCGCAACCCTTTGGTGCGTTGTAACGCACGGCACCTACGAATTTAGATATCTGGGACAATTTATCTTCGCAGGCCCTGTCTGTAACAACGTGCTAACGAATCGTGCGGCACTGTTATCCCCCAGGGGACCATCTCTTGCCCTTTGGGCAATTCACCTTGTGTCGCGCCTGCGCAGACGAAACCGTCTGTGTAGCAGTACGCTATCTGTGAACTGCGAAAAGGCGGGGAAAGACACGCAACGGCAACCCGACTGCCGTTTCCCATTTTCGCAGCGGTCACATGTCG
>ERZ840517.4245-NODE-4245-length-10156-cov-8.142857_pt1 | contig 10156 bp, 8 predicted proteins | sample MGYA00519876_ERZ840517 | MGnify/ENA primary metagenome ERZ840517 (study PRJEB31850, sample SAMEA3708882) | human gut metagenome | biome: human gut; feature: human-associated habitat; material: faeces | place: China | collected 2014 ... | reverse complement strand
CCACGATGGTGTCGATGGCCTTGTTGGAGGCACAGCCCACCACCGCGTCCACCTCGGGGATTTCTTCCTCGATCTGGCTGCGGTAGCGCTCGGCAAGACAACCGGTGACGATGACCTTCAGCTCCGGGTTCTGCTGCTTGTAGGAGCAGGCTTCCAGAATGTTTTCAATGGCTTCGGTCTTGGCGCTCTCAATGAAGCCGCAGGTGTTCACAAGGATCACATCTGCTTCGGCCAGATCGGCCACGGTCTCGTGGCCGGCAGACAGCAGGATGTGCACCATCACATCCAGATCGACCTGATTCTTGGGGCAGCCAAGGGAAATACACGCAATTTTCATAGGGGGTGATACTCTCTTTCTCTTTTGAGGGGTGCTTTTTATTCTTCTTCCGCTCTTTTTATCGCTTCTTTTATGACCGAATACGCAAAGCCGCGGCGCTGCAGGGCGGCCACCACAAGGTCGCGGCGGCCATCGGCCAGCTTTTTCATATAGCGGCTGCGCACCAGAGCGGCGGCAGCTTCCAGCTCCGGGCTTTCGCCGTCTGCGTCCGGGGCATAGACGCTTTCCAGCGCCTGCTCGATCTGCGCGCCGGAAAGGCCCTTCTGCCGCAGGTTCTGGGCCGCCGCACGGCGGCTCTTGCGGGCGGCAAGCAGGCTGTGTGCCCGGGCTTCGGCATAGCGGTCATCGTTTACGTAATCCAGCTCCACCATCTCAGCCACAGCAGCCGCTGCAGCCTGCTCGGTAAAGCCATAGCACAGCCGTTCATACAGCTGTGCCGAGGACATCTCGCGCGAGGCCAGCGCATCCAGTGCGCGGGCGCGGGCCTTGGCCGGGTCGGTGCACTTTTCTTCTTCCTGCTTCGGGCGGCGGCGTTTATAAAAGGACATTTAGTCCTCCACCATGATATCCAGTTCGCTCTCGCTGCTGCGGGCAGGAGCCTTGACCACCGGCTCCTTGGCATCTGCAGCCTTGGCGGGTTCTTCGGCCTTGGCCACAGCGCCCTTGCCAGCCGGGCGGCGGGAAGCGTACAGCTTGTCGGCATTGGCGCGGATCTGGCCCTCGATGTCGTTTGCGATCTCGGGATTGTCCTTCAGGAACTGCTTTGCGTTGTCGCGGCCCTGACCCAGACGGACATCGCCATAGTTGAACCATGCGCCGCTCTTCTGCACGATGCCCAGCTTCACGCCCACATCAATGAGTTCGCTCATCTTGGAAATGCCCTCGCCGAACATGATATCGAACTCTGCCTCACGGAACGGAGGTGCCACCTTATTCTTGACGATCTTGGCGCGGGTGTGGTTGCCGATGAACTGGCCGGAAGAGTCCTTCAGGCCCTCCACGCGGCGGATGTCGATGCGCACCGAGGCGTAATATTTCAGGGCGCGGCCGCCGGTGGTGACCTCCGGGTTGCCGTACATCACGCCCACTTTTTCACGCAGCTGATTGATGAAGACGCAGACCGTGTTGGTCTTGCCGATGACCGAAGTCAGCTTGCGCATGGCCTGACTCATCAGGCGGGCCTGCAGGCCCACATGGCTGTCGCCCATTTCGCCCTCGATCTCAGCCCTCGGCACCATGGCGGCAACCGAGTCCACCACGATGGCATCGATGGCACCGGAGCGCACCAGTGCTTCGCAGATCTCCATGGCCTGCTCGCCGGTGTCCGGCTGGCTGACCAGCAGATTGTTGATGTCCACGCCCAGCGCTTCGGCATAGGTGGGGTCCAGTGCGTGCTCCACGTCAATGAAGGCCACTTCGCCGCCCTGCTTCTGGGCTTCGGCCAGAATGTGCAGAGCCAGCGTGGTCTTACCACTGGATTCCGGGCCGTACACCTCAATGATGCGGCCGCGGGGCACACCGCCCACGCCCAGAGCCAGATCCAGACCCAGACTGCCGGTGGAAATGGCATCCACCTGCATGGAAGCGTTATCACCCAGCTTCATCACGGCACCCTTGCCGAACTGCTTTTCGATCTGGGCCAGCGCAGTGGCCAGCGCATCCTTTTTGGCCTCCGGCTCGGTCTTTTTGGTCGCCGGGGCAACGGTGTTGTTGTTCTGATTTTTTGCCATAGCGTGCTGCTCCTTTTCTTCCTGCTGCCCGCCGTGCGCGGGCTGTCCGTATACTTTCCAGTATAGTATACCACAAAATCAAAATATTACAACAAGAAGTTGTTTCTATTTTCACTTTTATTTTTCGGGTCTGTGGGCGATCATGCACCGGTCGTTGCCGCCAAAATCCTTGCGGCACTCAATGTCTGCCCAGCCGTTTGCAGCCAGCAGTGCCGCCACAGCCTGCCGCTGCTGCCAGCCGATCTCCAGCACCAGCGCTCCGCCGGGCCGCAGTGCATTCTGGTAATGCTCTGCAAGGGCACGGTAAAACACAAGGCCGTCCTTTCCTGCTTCCAGCGCCATTGCCGGTTCCTGCGCCACCTCCGGCTGCAGATGCCGCATCTCCTCGGCGGTGAGGTAGGGCGGGTTGGATACGATCAGATCAAGCTGCCCTTCCGGCAGGCCCTGCCAGTAGGTGAACAGGTCGCCCTCCACCGGCTGCACCGCATAGGCTGGCTTTGCCTTTGCGCGCAGAGCGTTCAGCGCCGGCCCCCAGTCAAAGGCCGGGGCATCTGCCTGCTCAAACGCGGTAGGCTCCAGCAAGTCCTCCGTCTGCCCGCCCTGCCCTTTCAGGGCGCAGCGGCAGTTCTTTTCCAGATAAACAAAGGCTTCCGGGCTTTTTTCCACGCAGGTCACCTGCGCCGCCGGGCAGAAGCGCTTGACGCCCAGCCCCAGACAGCCGGTCCCCGCGCAGAGATCCAGCACCCGGGGCGCTGCAATGCCCGTCAGGGTATTGGCAGCTGCTTCCGCTACCACCTCAGTGTCTGCCCGGGGGCAGAGCACACCGGGGCCAACGGCAAGGTCAAAATCCAGAAAGCTCCAGATCCCGCACAGGTATTGCAGCGGTTCCCGCTGCTCACGGCGCGTGCAGAGGGCTTCCAGCTTTTCCGCTTCCTCCGTGGTCAGCACCCGGTCGGAAAGGCGGGCATCCCGCCCGGCTGCCACGCGGAACAGCTCCCGTGCATCGTAATCGGCATCCGGACACCCTGCAGCGGAAAGCCGGGCTTCCACGGCCCGCACCGCTTCGCGCGGGGTCAAACCAGCAATTACCATCTGCCATCCTCCGGATCCTCGGGCAGCACAGGGGTCACAGCGGTAATGGCCACCTCGATCATGCTGTCGTCCGGTTCAAACACGGTCAGGTGCTGCACCCAGATGCCGGGCTGGCGGATGATGCGGGTAGCAATGTTATCGGACCGGCCGCACCACTTGAGCAGCTCATAGCTGATGCCCATGACCAGCGGCAGAAGCAGCAGCTTGAACAGCACCCGCAGGCCGATGCTGCCCCACGGCAGCACGCTGTAGAGGAACACGCTGACGATGACCACCAGAATGAGGAAGCTGGTGCCGCAGCGCGGATGGAACCGAGTGTACTTGCGCACATTCTCCACGGTCAGCTCATCACCGGCCTCATAGCAGGCAATGGTCTTGTGCTCGGCACCGTGGTACTCAAACACGCGGTGGATCTCCTTCATCCTGGAGATGGCCACCATATAGGTGAGGAAGATGCCAACTTTCAGCACCGCTTCCAGCACCACCTTGGCCCAGCGGCCCAATGTTACAAAGTGGTTCACGCCGCCCACGATGAGGGTGGGCAGCACGGTGAACAGCAAAATCGCCAGCAGGCCGCCCAGTACGGCAGCACAGGCCAGCAGTGCGTCCTCTGCCTTTTTGCCCAAGTGGTCGCCCACCCATTTTTCAAAGGCAGTCTCTTCCTCTTCGGGGTCGTAGTCGTCACCCATGCTCACCTGAGCCGAGTACATCATGTAGCGGTAGCCCACGATCAGGCTTTCGATCATGGAGATGGCACCGCGCACCAGCGGGATCTTTGTCCAGATGCCGTGGTTCTTCACAGGGTCGATCTTGGTCTCAATGGTGCCGTCCGGCTTGCGCACGGCGCAGCAGATGAGCTTCGGGCCGCGCATCATGATGCCTTCCATCAGCGCCTGCCCGCCGACGCTGGTCTTGAAACGTTCCTTTTTGGGTTGATTCATTGGGTTCTCCTATCGGATCATATTTTTCCCGGTTATTTTACCACAGAATTGTGACAAAATCTTCACGCCTTATGGTACAGCGGCAAGCCCAGTGTGACCACTGTGCCGCGGCCCAGCGTGCTCTTGATGTCCATGGTGCCGTCCAGTGCAGTCATGATGGAATCCACCAGCGCAAGGCCGATGCCGCTGCCCCGCACCGAATTGCTGCCCTTGTAGAACTTGGTCTTGACATTCTCAAGGTCTTCCGGCGGGATGCCGCGGCCCTGATCGATGATCTCCGCAAAAGCCTTGTATTCGCCCGCCCACAGCTTGACCGTGATGCGCCCGCCGGGGGCCGAGTACTTGATGGCGTTGTCCATGATGTTGATGAACACCTGCCGCAGACGGTCCGGGTCGGCATAGACCGGGATCATCTCCTCCGGCTCGGTGTAGCTGAGCACAAGGCCCTCGCGCTGGATGCGTGCTTCACAGAACAGCACCGCATCGGTCAGCTCTGCCACAAGGTCCAGCGGGCGGCAGTCCATACGGATGCGGCCGTTCTGCAGACGGCTGAAATCCAGCAGCTCTTCCACCATGTTGTACAGGCGGCCCGTCTCATTGTTGATGATCTCAAGGCCCTTGCGGTAGTTCTCGTCTGCCGGGTCGTCCAGTGTGCGCAGGGTCTCCACCCAGCCCCGGATGGAGGTGAGCGGCGTGCGCAGCTCGTGAGAGACGGAACTGATGAACTCGTTCTTCATCTTCTCGGTCTCTTCCAGCCCTTCGGCCATCTGGTTGATGGTGCCGCGCAGGCGGTCCACCTCGTCGTGCTCGTTGCCGGTGACCGGCAGGCGCACATCCAGCTCACCCCGGGCGATGCTGGCTGCGGTGCGCTCCACCTGTCCCAGCGGCACCACGATGCTGCGGATGAAGTACAGGCCGGACATCACGGTGAAAGCAAGGATCACCGCCGCGATCACAACACTTACCGCGAGGGCGTTCTTGATCTGGGCTCCCACAAGGGTCAGGCTGGTGACAAGACGCATCGCCGCCACATCCTCGGCGGCATAGGGCACCAGATAGCAGGCCGCCATCACCAGCTCGCCGGACTGGGTGCGGTAGACCGCCACACCAAGGCCATCAGAAGCCTCCTGCGCCTGCTCAAAGTCGATGCCGGTCACAATGCCGTCCGCATTTGTGCCGCTGGAGGACGCAATGACCCCGCCATAGCTGTCCAGCAGCATGAACTCGTATTTGTCCTTATCGGCAAACTGCTCCATCATGCGGCGCAGGGCCACGCTGCGGGTAGCCGCCGTGCTCTGCACCGTATCGCCGGTGTACATTTTCAGCTGGCCGGACACCGAAGAGAACCGCCGGTACATGGTCTGCTGCACGCTGTTATAATAGCTGCGTGTGTAGTTGTACAGGAACATGGTTTCGGCCAGCAGCACCAGCAGCACGGTGATGAGCAGGTTGCCCCGCAGCCACCGGCGGGTGATCCCGCTTCTCATTCTTCCCATCTGTAACCGTAGCCCCACACAGTAAGGATATGGGTGGGATGGCTGGGTTCATCCTCCACCTTCATGCGCAGACGGCGGATGTTCACATCCACGATCTTCACGTCACCAAAATAGTTCTCGCCCCAGACACCCTTCAAGATCTTCTCGCGCACCAGCGCAATGCCGGGGTTGCGGAAGAACAGCTCCATGATCTGGAATTCCACCTGCGTCAGCTCAATCGGCTGGCCTGCCTTGAGCAGCACGCGGCGGTTCTCGTCCAGCACAAATTCGCCGCTGGTGAGCATCCCCAGCGGGTTTTCCTTTTCTTTTTCGTCCCCGCCTGCAGTACGGCCGACGCGGCGGCACAGCGCTTTCACACGGGCCAGCAGTTCGCTTACGCTGAAAGGCTTGGTCATATAGTCATCGGCACCAATAGAAAGGCCGCGGATCTTGTCCTGCTCCTGTCCCTTGGCGCTGAGGATGATAATGCCGATCTTCTGATCGGTGCGGCGGATGGTCTCGCACAGGGAGAAGCCGTTCATGCCCGGCAGCATCACATCCAGAATGGCCGCATCGCAGCCCGGCTTCTTCTCCAGCAGCGGCAGAGCCGCCTCGGCGCTTTCGGCCTCCACAGCCTCCATGCCCGCAAGGCGCAGGTTCAGCGCGATCATCTCGCGGATGTTGGCTTCATCTTCAACGACAAGCACTCGTACCATGAACTGTTCCTCCGTTCTTTAGTTGAGCAGATACAGCGCCTTGGACAGGCGGTAATTTTTATCACGGATCTCCACATCCGGGGCAAGCTTCGCCTGCATCTGGCGGGATGCCACGATGCCAAGGCGGGTCCAGCCCTTCAGGCTGGAGGTGGTGCGCACCAGACGCAGGGTCATTACCAGCTGGTCTTCGTCCACCGTGCGCAGCTCCACTGCACCATCATATTGTTCGCTGTCGGTCAGTTTGAGGTTGCCCTCCCACTCCATGGGCAGCTCGATATAGCAGTTGGTCTCTTCGTCCAGCAGCCCGAAGCTTTTTTCCGGGTGCGGGCTGGTATAGTCCATCCACACGATAAAATCCATGCGGCGGCTCTGGCTCATGTTCAGCAGGCCCGCTTCGTCCGGCTGGGTGGGGATCTCCACGATGCCGTCGCCGTCCAGATCCTGACTGACCAGACTGGGCACATTGCGCAGGGATGCGGTGTAAAGCTTTTCGGTGCTGATCTGATCGGCAGGCACCATCTGCTGCGTGTCCTCGTCAAAACGCAGCAGCACGCTGGCCAGATTGTTGCCGGAAATGCCGGTCCAGCCATCCAGCACCAGATAATGCCTGCCGTCCGCACCCACACCCGCCGCCACCGAGGCGCAGCCGGCGAACCGATTGGCGGAAAGGCCCATAACAGCCACCTGCTGGAAGCTGCCCTCTTTATCCACGGTCAGCAGTTCGATCTGCACGCCGCCGTCCTCCAGCGTAGACATCAGGATCAGGTCCTGATTGCCGCCGCCGGTGATATCTTCCACCAGATACTGCTGGTACTGCTGCTCCAGGATCGTGGAAAGCACGCCGTCGGTGTAGGAATACACAGCCAGATAATGGTCGCCCTGTGCCGCTGTATAACCCACCACCAGTTGGGTGGCATCGCCGGGCTGCAGCTGGGCCAGCCCCACCGACTCTACCGTGTCTGCAAGGCCCTCTACGTTCTGGCGCACATGCCAGATGTCGGCATCATCCTTCTGCAGGATGGCAATGCACACGTTGGAGCTTTGGGCGGTGGTGTAAAGCACGGCGGCATCCTGCCTGCCGTCACCGTCCAGATCCTGCAGCAGGAAAGGCGAAAGCAGGTCGCCCTGCATGGGATATTTGAGCTGTGCGCTCTCCCCCAGCCAGTCGTTCAGGGCAGTCTGCACATCGCCGTAATCGCCGGAAAGCTTGGGCGCACGCAGAAGCTCTTCCACCTGCACCTGTTCACCGGGCATGCTGCAGCCTGCCAGAAGCAGGCACAGCAGCACGCAAGCCAACCACCGGCCAAAATGATTCGGATGTTTCAACCGCTGCGCCTCCTCTGTGTGGAAAACTTGTCCGGCCAAAGGCCGAAAACATGCTATTGTCAGTATACCACGGGCCGGGCGCAATTCCAACACCCGAAAACGAGAAAAGGGGCTGCCGCACCACATTTGGTGCAGCAGCCCCTTCGGGGTCCTGATTTTTATTCTTCGGTCTTGTCAAACAAGCCTTTTTCTTTTGCGGCGTTCCAGGTCAGGCAGGTGCGCAGCTTGCTGACGGGGAAGTACGGGTTGAATTTATTGTTGTCCGCATCATCCTTCATCAGATCCTGCTCCACTGCCCAGCGGGCGGCCTTTTGTGCATCGGTATCGCCCTCGTCGATGTCGCTGTAGAGGGCGGTGCTTACAGGTTCCGGCTTGCCGGCGTGCTCCCACAGCAGCTCGGCCAGCTCGATGCGGTTGGAGGGCATGGGGATGCCGGGCATATTGATGACGCGGTAGATGCCGGTGCCGGCTTCATAAATGATAACACCTGCGGCAGCACCCACGACCACAGCAGAGAGCGCGCCCTGAATGTTGCCGGCGGCATCGTCGCCCGTACCGAGGTCAACGATCTCATCTTCATACTCGGCAGTGACAAACACGTCATAATCCGGAACGATCAGCGTCGCTGTTTCCGGATTTTCGGGGTCATCATACCCGATTATGCCTGTATTCGGCACCTCGGTCACACCCTCGGCTGCAATTTTTTCCACCTTCCAGCGGGTGAACTTTTTGCCCCCTTCGTTGGAGAAAGCAGTCAAGGTCACTTTATCACCCTTTGCAAACTGGCTGTAAGGCCGCTTCTCGGTGCCATCCGCAGCCGTCATGGTAGCATGGATGGGGTTTACATAATACTTGCCCGGCTCGCGTTTGTTAAAGTAGCGGTACTCCATTCCGTCATCATCATGATCGTAGTCAATGATGTACTCCGGGTCTGCGCTGACCAGCTTCAGGTCTTTCTGGTAGTGTGTATTAGTTTTTGTGGTGACATGCAAGCCATCTTCTATTCCTATTACATCTACCACCGCCTTGTGGGTAAACTCTTTCGTTATTTCAAGATGCACTGGATGATTTGGATCCTGATAATAATTATCCAATAGAATATCGCTGAAGTCTCCCGATGAGCCGTTATTCTCAATTGTCACATTTTTCACTGTTAGCGCAACGTCATCCCCGCTATCACATCTCCTAACAATTCCAGCGCCTCTGCCACTTGTTGCATTTACCTTGATCGTTGCATTCTCAATTATGACGGGTCCGTTTGTATAAGGTATGTAGATTCCATCTACATTTTCTCCATTTATCTCAAAAGTGCCACCTCTGATAAACAATGCACTCTCTTCCACGTAACCATAATAGGAGTTGTACTCTACTACATGCCCCCACGTACTGCCTTGATTTTTGAAATCTCCACCGTTAATCGTTGTTTTCGTTGGGCCATCAGAAATAAATATCACATCAGCCCCATTTGTTTCAAACGTACCGCCGTCAATCTGCAGCTCTCCCTTAGAGTGGAAAACAGTCCCTTGGAAATCGCCATCTTCGATGATCGTTGTTCCATAGTTTCTAAGTGCGTTGGGTCCAATAAATGTACCTCCTTCGATCCGCATTACTGCAGATCCATCAGCAGCCCAATTTGCAGATCCAGCAAAAACTCTATTTACTACCGCACTGCCCTTTTCTGTCTTAAAAGTGCCTTTGTTGATGGTAAGGGTTCCATTGCTACCACGCTGGCATCCGACTGCGGCACCGAACTTCTTTCTATATGTGCCGCCCTTGATCTCAACCGTTGTATCATCATTCGCACCGGAAAGGCCGATGAGTGCACGATCTACAGCGTCGTAATCGTCGTAAAGCGCCCATTCACTCATGTTTTCCACAGTCGCGCCGTCTCCGTTGATCGTCACATGGCCATTGACCACTTTGATCAACATATCCCGGATATTTGTGGTCACGTCACCGGTAATGTTGATGATCACGTCATTGCCATCCTGAACATTTACCGTGATCTGTCCGGTATACTCGCCGCGCTCCATTGTATACGTACCGCCGGTAGTAATGCTGTCGCCGTTTTTACCCAGTATATGTACTTCTTCCTGCGCGGTCACCGCATTCTCCGGTTCTGTGCCCGGCTCCGCCGCAAACGCGCCCACTGGCAGAACCGACAGCATCATGCACGCCGCAAGCGCTGCACTGAGAAGTCTCGTACTCTTTTTTCTCATGTTCTCATCCTCTTTTCGTTTGTTATTTTGCAGGCACCCACCCCAAAAGGCACCGTCTGCATTTTAAGTTTACCCCCCCATACAACATATCAAGAGGCATTTTGCTAGAAAATAGGTTCGAGTTTTTAGTGGAATTGTTAAAATGTTTACGGCTTGGCCTGATATTCCCGGGAACATTCAGAAGCAATGAAAATGCCACGCAAAAAAAAGCCCTCTCCCATTGCTGGGAAAGGGCTTTTGAACACTGTATCAAACAGTCAGAGCAGATCAGACGAGCTCCAGAACTGCCATCTCAGCAGCGTCGCCGCGGCGAGCGCCGA
>ERZ840517.4243-NODE-4243-length-10157-cov-2.878440_pt1 | contig 10157 bp, 9 predicted proteins | sample MGYA00519876_ERZ840517 | MGnify/ENA primary metagenome ERZ840517 (study PRJEB31850, sample SAMEA3708882) | human gut metagenome | biome: human gut; feature: human-associated habitat; material: faeces | place: China | collected 2014 ... | reverse complement strand
GTTTATATGATAGAACATAAATAACGGAGATTTTGATTTATGGTAATTTTCTTAAATGCGTTATTTGTGAGGTTTGTTACAGGTGGAGAAAAGATATGGATATAAAGGTAGATCATGTCAGTAAAGCATACGGAGAGCAGCAGATACTGAGAGATTTGTGTTGCGTTTTTCCAGAAGGGAAAACCACTTGTATAAGAGGAAGATCCGGATGTGGAAAAACTACACTGATACGGCTTCTTCTGGGGCTGGATATTCCGGATAAGGGAAAAATAGAAGTGATAAGTGACAGGAAGATCAGTGCAGTATTTCAGGAAGATCGCCTGTGCGAAAATCTGAGTGCTGCTTCCAATATAAGACTGGTATGCACAGAAACAATTGATTATATTTTAAAAAAGACCGAGGGAAAGACATTGATCTTTGTTACCCATGAAGAACAGGAAGCAGTTTGGCTAAAGGCAGACAAAACATTAAAATTTATGAAGGATCATCTGATAAAATAATCCGGAAAGTGATGGGATAAAATAATGCAGACTTATACATATGTTTCAAAGGGAAAATTTGAATTAATGGAAAAACCAAAACCAGTACTTACGCATGAACGAGATGCAGTTGTAAAGGTAACGCTTGCAAGTATCTGCTCAAGTGATCTGCACATTAAACACGGAAGTGTTCCCCGTGCAGTTCCTGGTATAACTGTGGGACATGAGATGGTAGGTATTGTTGAATCAGTTGGAAGTGCTGTAACTCATGTAAAACCAGGGGATCGTGTGACTGTAAATGTAGAAACCTTTTGTGGTGAATGTTTTTTCTGTAAAAAAGGTTATGTAAATAACTGTACAGATGAGAATGGCGGATGGGCTCTTGGCTGTCGTATAGATGGTGGTCAGGCAGAATATGTGCGCGTACCGTTTGCTGATCAGGGCTTGAATAAAATTCCAGAAGGTGTTACTGACAGACAGGCTTTATTTGTAGGTGATGTTTTAGCCACAGGATATTGGGCAGCACGTATTTCTGAGATTACAGAGGATGATACAGTGTTAATCATCGGTGCTGGGCCGACAGGAATTTGTACGCTGCTTTGTGTCATGTTAAAGAAGCCGAAGCGAATCATTTTATGTGAAAAAGATGAAAACAGGATTCATTTTATTAATGAGCATTATCCTGAGGTAATGACAGTTTCACCAGAAGCATGTGCAGACTTCGTTTTGGCAAACAGTGATCACGGCGGAGCAGATGTTGTTCTTGAGGTTGCAGGAGCAGAATCAACGTTTCGCTTATCTTGGGAATGCGCAAGACCAAATGCAATTGTGACGATAGTTGCTCTTTACGAGAAGGCGCAGCTTTTGCCGCTTCCAGATATGTATGGAAAGAATCTTACATTTAAAACAGGCGGAGTGGATGGCTGTGACTGCAAAGAGACACTTAGGCTGATTGCAGAGGGAAAAATTGATACAGAGCCGCTTATCACGCATACATATCCGCTTAGCAAAATAGCAGAAGCATATGATCTTTTTGAAAATAAAAAAGATGGAGTGATAAAGGTTGCAGTGGAATGCTGATATGGGACGACCATTATATGAAAAAAATATATTTTTTGTTTGAAAAAGAAAGAAAAGGAATGGTTTTCTCGTTATGAAACGAATTGACTTTGAACACGGAACTGTGACTGGAAATATCCTAGGAGCAGCGCTTCCGATGCTTGTCGCTCAGATTTTAAATCTTTTGTATAATATTGTGGATCGTATTTATATTGCTCGTATTCCAAACATTGGAACAGCGGCTCTCGGTGCGGTTGGACTTTGTTTTCCACTAATTGTGGTGATCACAGCATTTAGCAATTTGTTTGGAAGCGGTGGTGCACCATTATTTTCGATTTATCGAGGAAAGGGTGAGCCGCAAAGAGCTGCAAATGTGATGAATACATCATTTACGATGGTCTGCGTATGTGCAGTAGTGCTGATGGCAGTTGGCTTTATATTTGCCAGACCGCTTTTAGTATTATTTGGTGCCTCAACTGATGCGCTTGTCTATGCATATCCGTATTTGATGATTTATCTGATTGGAACGCTGCCGTCTATGATTGCGACAGGTATGAATCCGTTTATTAATGCACAAGGGTATTCCACTATTGGAATGACCTCAGTTGCGGTTGGTGCAGTAGCAAATCTTTTGCTCGATCCGCTGTTTATTTTTGTGTTGGGATTTGGAGTACAGGGGGCAGCGATTGCCACCGTAATTTCCCAAGCGTTATCTGCGGTATTTGTGTTTGTCTTTTTGACAAGAAAATCTGAGCTGAAGGTTCGCTTTTTAAAGAAAAAAGAGTTCTCTGAATGCATAGGCTACGCAAAAAACATTGTGAGCCTTGGTACGGCAGGATTTATTATGCAGCTGACAAACAGTCTGGTGTCTATCTGCTGCAACAATATTTTGTCAGATGTCGGCGGCGATATTTACATATCTGTTATGACGATTGTGTCAAGCGTGCGTCAGCTAGTTGAGACTCCAATTTATGCAATGAATGAGGGCACTTCCCCAATTTTAAGCTACAATTATGGTGCGTGTCGTCCAGCGCGAGTGCGAAAAGCTATGGCAGTGATGAGTACTATGATTCTTGGCTATACAGCAGTGATGTGGAGTATTATTATTTTATTGCCAAATGCATTGATTGGAATTTTCAGCTCTGATGCGGCCTTGATGCAGGATGCAGTTCCGGCATTAAAACAATATTTTGCTGCATTTATCTGCATGGATTTTCAATATATTGGACAGACCGTATTCAAGTCGTTGAATAAAAAGAAACAGGCAATTTTTTTCTCACTGCTTCGCAAGGTCTTTATTGTTGTACCACTCACGTATATGATGCCGTATATGTTTCACATGGGAACGGCAGGAGTGTTCCTTGCAGAGCCAGTATCAAATGTAATTGGTGGAACACTTTGCCTTGTTGTGATGCTGTGCACCGTTCTTCCAGAGCTAAAGAGAATGGAGAAGCAAAATTCGAAAAATGTGTTACAATAAAAAAAGAGAAAGGATATGCCACTAAATGACAAAAGAGTTATCTAAACTTGAACAGCAAATTCAAAAATTCATGCCGTTTAACGAGCAGGAGGAGCATGACAAAGCCATTTTATTAAAGTGGTTTGAGAGTGGCTCAGACATTCTTACAAGAGAAAATGAAATTGCCCATCTAACTGCATCTGCGTGGGTAGTGAGTCCAGACAAAAAAAGCGTGCTGATGGCATATCACAACATCTACCATTCCTGGGCGTGGCTTGGTGGTCACGCAGATGGTGATGCCGATCTGCACCATGTAGCACAAAAAGAAGTCATGGAGGAATCTGGATTGACACATGTAAAATTTCTATCAGATGAGCCATTTTCGATAGAAATTTTGTCTGTGGACGGTCATATGAAAAAAGGACACTATGTTTCTACACATCTTCATTTAAATGTGACGTATCTGATGGAGGCAGACCCAAAAGATGCTGTGCAGAATCGCCCAGAGGAAAATAGTGCAGTTGCCTGGATTCGTGTAGATCAGATTGCAGAGAAATCAACAGAACCATGGTTTGTGGAGCACGTATATGCGAAGCTGTGCGAGAAGATGCAAGTTAAATTTCGCGGGAGACTATCTGATTTGAAATTTAGCGAAAAAGGATTAAAATAAAAAGGAAGAACGTTTGTATGCTTAATAAAAAAGATTTCTTAAAATACGCATCAAAATTAGCATTTCCAATCATGATTCAAAATTTGATTGGAACATTAGTAAACATTGCTGATACGGTAATGCTTGGATATGTAAGCCAGACTGCTATGTCGGCTTCATCACTTGCTAACCAATATACTTTTATTCTTTTCTGTTTATATTACGGTATGGCCACAGGTACTTCGGTGTTATGTGCTCAGTACTGGGGAAAGGGTGATAAAAAGACAGTAGAGAAGATTCTTGGTCTGGCAGAACGAATATCACTGATCAGTTCTTTGATATTTTTCATTATCTCATTTTCCATGCCAACTACGATCATGAGGATTTTTACAAACAGTCCTGATACGATTGCTGCCGGCAGTGAGTATTTGAGGGTGATTTCATTTTCGTTTGTGTTTATGGGATTCTCTCAGGTTTTTATGAGTGCCCTTCGAAGTATCGGAAAGATAATGCTGCCTTCTGTTACATACGTTGTTTCTCTTTGTGTCAATGTGCTTTGTAATGCTACATTTATATTTGGTCTGTTTGGACTTCCGAAGCTTGGAGTTACTGGTGTTGCCCTTGGTACTGTTATTGCCAGAATGGTAGAAGTATTGATTTGTCTTATCTACTCATTAAACAGTTCTGATGTCAGATTTAGAATAAAATACTTCTTCTCAAAGTCTGGTATTCTGTTCAAGGATTTTATAAAGATTGCAAGTCCAGCCGTAATAAATGATGTTGTCTGGAGTTTTGCTAGTTCAGCTTTCGCAGCAATCCTTGGCCATATTGGAAATGATATGGTAGCTGCAAATGCCGTTGCTGTTATGGTGGTAAATATTGGTGCTATCGCCTGTCGTGGTTTTGCTAACGCTACCACCATTATTGTCAGCCAGGAGTTAGGCCAGAATCACATTGATACAGCCAGAGAGTATGGAAAGCGTATGCTTAGAATAACGACTATTGTAAGTATGGTCGGATGCGTTATTATTCTGGCGATTCGCCCTTTGATACTGGATTTCTATCGGGATAAGCTGACAGAGACAGCCATTTATTACCTTGGCATTTTTATAATCATGACAACCTGGCGCCTTTTGGGAGAAGGAATCAATACTTGTCTTATATGCGGATGTTTTAGAGGTGGCGGCGATTCAAGATTCGGAATGATCATAGATTCTGTATTTATGTGGCTTGTTGCAGTTCCGCTCACATTCCTTGCAGCATATGTTCTCAAATTGCCACCAATCTGGGTATATTTTATAATGACTTTGGATGAGTTTGAAAAAATGCCGGCAGTATTCATTCACTATTTCAGAGGCAAATGGCTTACAAATATTACAAGAGATTTTGAGTGATCATGATCATCAAAAGGAGGCAACGCTGTTCACAACAGCGCAGCCTCCTTTTTAGATAAAAATATTCTGTTAAATACAAAACATTAAATGAAGCTCATTGTCTTTAATATAAACAGCCAAGCGGTTAGTGAGAATGCAGACAAAAGTGTTGTAAGCATGACGACACTGGCACTTAGTGTACCTTCATGTCCCATGCTTTTTGCCATTGTGTAGCTGCTGACCGTTGTGGCAGATCCAAGCATAACGAGAATGGCAACAAGTGCTTCATTTCGATAACCTAGAGCAATAGCGACTGGCATAAGAATGCCAGAATAGCCGATAAGCTTTAGAAATGCGCATGCTATTGATGGTTTTAATTTGTAAAAGGCTTTTTTGATGTCGAAAGATGCTCCCATTGCCATCAGACCAAGCGGTGTGGCAAGTACGCCGAGGTTATGTACTGTTTTTTGAAGGATGGTCGGATGCGGAAGTTTAAGAAGTGACCAGGCAAAACCCACGGCGATGCCTAGGATAATTGGGTTTGTAATTATGCCTTTTACAGTACGAAAAAGGCGGTCACTACTAGAAACTGAAGTTGATTTTGATGCTGAAGTTTCAGAGGTTGGATCACTTTTAGCAGATGATAGTGCCGGAGAAGTCAGCGTCAGTGCTGCTACTGCACAAATGTTATAAAGCGGCACAGTTCCGATAATCATAAGTGGTGCCATGCCAGATTGCCCATAAATGTTAACGATGAAGGCGATGCCAAGAATAGCTGCACTGCTGCGGTAAGAACCCTGAATAAACTCACCACGGTCAGATTTATCTTTCAAAAAGGACGACAAAGCAGTAGATACAATGATGCAGCCAAGAGTAGCACAGAAACAAAAAAGTACAAAGCCCCCATCCCAGGCCTGATAAAAATTTTCTTCCCATAAGTCTTCAAACAGCAGTGCAGGAAGTGCAAATTTAAATACAAAGCTGTTCATTCTGTTAGTAAAAGCATCATCAAACACACCGATCTTGCGAAATACAAGTCCGAGAACCATGGTTAAAAAGATCGGAAGAGTTGCATTGATGCTGAATATAAAGTTGTCCATTTTTGTTGCTCCTTTTGATTTTTAAATCGAAAGCTGACTAAGTATTAAAAGCAGCTTTGTTTTACACGGAAATGATACCATATACTATTTTCATCCGCAAGATGATTGTTATTTTTATTGGTCAGTCTCGTGAAAACTCGTTACTGTTCACGCGTCATGTTACGAAAGCCCTTCGGTGCAAATATTGGGAATAGTAACAATTTTGCCGTCATGTCTATAATCACGTAATATATTTTGAAAATCAAGAATAAAAGAATCTGGAACATGTAAAAACTGCACAAAAAACGCACGATTGAACTGAATAAAATAAACAAAAAACAAATTTTTGTAAAAAAACACTTGTCAAACTATCTAATTGGTGATAGTATAAAGCCATCAACCGGAAACGTTACCGGAAACGTTACTGACAACGTTTCCAGAACATTCCAGTCGGAACAATTATTCATTTATTTTATGAAAGAAAGAGGGATTTCAAAATGAAGAATGTAAAGAAAATTGCAGCACTTGGACTTTCAGCAACCATGGCAATGGGTATGCTCCCAGCTACACTGGTATCAGCAGACGAGGCAACAGGAACAGTTTATTATCTGAATTTCAAACCAGAGCAGGCAGATCAGTGGAAGGAACTGGCAGAAAAGTACACCGAAGAGACTGGTGTGCAGGTAGATGTTGTTACAGCAGCTTCCGGAACTTATGAGTCTACTCTGAAATCTGAGATGGCTAAGTCAGAGGCACCGACATTGTTCCAGGTAAACGGACCAGTTGGTCTGGCTACATGGAAGGATTATTGCTATGATCTGAAGGACAGCGAAGTTTACAAGCATTTAAAGAGTGATGATTTTGCACTGAAGAATGATGACGGATCTATACCAGGTATCGCCTATGTAATCGAGACTTATGGCCTGATTTATAATAAGAAACTTTTGAATGATTACATTGCAACTGATGGAGCTGTTGTTTCTTCTGTTGATGAGATTAACAATTTTGAAACTCTGAAAGCAGTAGCAGATGATATTCAGGCAAAGAAAGATGATTTGGGAATTGAAGGTGCTTTCGCTTCCACAGGATTTGATTCTTCTTCTGACTGGAGATTTAAGACACATCTGGCAAACCTGCCGATCTACTATGAGTACAAAGAAGACGGAATCGATGATACAGAGGCAATCAAAGGAACATATCTTGACAACTACAAGAACCTGTTTGACCTGTACATCACAGATTCTACCTGTGACGGAGCTGAACTCTCTGCAAAAACAGCAGATGACTCCAGAAACGAATTTGTAAACGGCGAAGCAGTATTCTATCAGAATGGTACCTGGGAATATGCAGAACTGTCCAAGACATACGGAGATGACGAGCTTGCAATGATCCCGATCTACTTTGGTGTAGATGATGAGAACGAGGGACTTGCAACAGGTACAGAGAACTACTGGTGTGTAAACAAGAATGCATCTGATGAAGACGTTCAGGCAACTCTGGACTTCATGAACTGGTGTGTAACATCTGAAACAGGAACAAAATCCATGGCAAACGATATGGGATTCACACTTCCTTTCAAAACAGCACAGGAGTCTACAAACGTATTTGTAAAACAGGATGCTGAATACACAGAAGCTGGAAAAACACCTGTTTCATGGAACTTCACAACAATGCCATCTGAAGAGTGGAAAAACGGACTTGGAACAGCTCTTACCGCATATGCAGCAGGCACAGGTTCATGGGATGATGTTGTAAGTGCATTCGTTGACGGATGGGCTACAGAGAAAGCTCTCTCCGAGTAATCAAAATAATATGTGATCAATCATCAAGAGGAGGCGAGGTTCTTGCCTCCTCCTGTGGGTTCTATGAGAGGGAAAGAGGAGAATTATAATGGTAGGAAGAACGATCAAAAAATGGTGGCCGATTTTTGTACTGCCGACTTTTGCGGCATTTGTTATCGGTTTCCTTTGGCCTTTTATCTGGGGCATTTATCTTTCATTTTGTAAATTTACAACCGTAAATGATGTAACCTTTGTCGGATTTTCAAACTATTCCAAGATCTTACTGGATAACACCTTCAGTCATTCATTCTGGTTGACCGTTGTGTTTGCTTTTGTTTCAAGTATTCTGATCAATGTGCTGGCATTTTCCATCGCACTGGTACTCACCAAGGGATACAGAGGAACCAATGCATTCCGTACCGTATTCTTTATGCCGAACCTGATCGGTGGTATCGTACTTGGATATATCTGGCAGACACTGTTAAACGGACTGCTCTCCAAATGGGGACAGCCGCTGCTTTCACTTTCTGCAAGAAACGGATTTATCGGTATGCTGATCCTTCTGATGTGGCAGCAGATCGGATATATGATGATCATCTACATAGCAGGTCTGAACAACGTTTCTCCTGATCTGATCGAGGCAGCACAGATCGATGGTGCGACAAGCAGACAGATCCTGTTCAAGATCAAGATTCCGATGATCATGCCGTCTGTTACAATCTGTACCTTCCTGACTTTGACAAACGGATTCAAGATGTTTGACCAGAACCTCTCTCTTACAGGAGGAGATCCGGGCAAACAGTCACAGTTATTGGCTTTGAATATTTATGATACATTTTATGCAAGAAGCGGTGCTCAGTGGAAGGGTATCGGTCAGGCAAAAGCAGTTGTATTCTTCCTGCTGGTTGTAGCGATCGCACTGATACAGCTTCGTGCAACATCATCTAAGGAGGTGCAGCAGTAATGGAAAATAAGAAAAAAAATCCGGTTGCGTCAATTATTTTGACGCTGATCTGCATCCTCTGGATGTATCCGATCGTACTGATCTTAGTCAACTCTTTAAAGAAAGAAGTTGCGATTACAACTTCAGGTGTATTCAGTCTTCCTACAGCTGAGACATGGAATGGTGTTGCAAACTTTGTGGCAAGTGTTACACAGATGGATTTCCTCAAATCCTTCTGGTACAGTCTTGTGATCTCAGTGATGTCCGTTGTTCTGATCATGCTGTGCTGCTCTATGGCAGCCTGGTACATTGTTCGTGTAAACGGAACATTATCCAAGGTTTTCTATTACCTCTGTGTATTCAGTATGGTAGTACCGTTCCAGATGGTTATGTTCACACTGGCAAAAACAGCCGACACCTTACATCTGAACAATCCATACAACATTTGTATTATCTATCTTGGATTTGGTGCAGGTCTGGCGGTCTTTATGTTTACAGGATTTGTAAAGGGTATCCCGCTTGAAATTGAGGAAGCGGCTCTGATCGATGGATGTACTCCTCTTCAGGTATACTTCAAGGTTCTGATCCCGATCCTGAAACCAACAATTATCTCTACCGCGATCCTGGAACTGATGTGGGTATGGAATGACTATCTTCTGCCGACACTGGTACTGGATATCAAGAAATACCGTACCATTCCGATGGCAGTCCAGTATTTCCGCGGAAGCTTCGGACATGTGCAGATGGGACCGATGATGGCAAGTATCATGATCGATATCATTCCGATCATTGTTGTCTATCTGGTATGCCAGAAACACATTATCGAAGGTGTTGTAGCCGGCGCAGTCAAAGGCTGATAATTACATAACGAAAATTCAGTCTCCGGGAAGAAATATTCTTTCCGGGGACTTTGTGGTATAATGAAAAAGATAAATATAAGACACAGACAGGAGAATGCATGACAAACGTTTTAATTGTAGATGACGAAAAAATCGAACGAGAGGGGCTGAAATATCTGCTTTCCAGAGAGGAAGGAGAGCGTACCGTCTTTGAAGCGGCCAACGGCAAACAGGCGCTACAGGTTCTGCGCTCCGAGGATATCCAGCTTCTTCTGACAGATATCAAGATGCCGCACATGACCGGCCTGGAACTTTCAAAGAAAGCCAAAGAAGAAAATCCCAACCTTCAGATCATCATATTCAGCGGCTTCAGCGACTTCACCTTTGCGCAGGAGGCAATCCGCTACGGTGTGACCGAATACATCCTCAAACCGGTAAATCCGGATGATTTCCACAAAGTGTTGGAGCGCGCAGAGAGCGAGATCAGCAAACGAAG
>ERZ840517.4242-NODE-4242-length-10160-cov-2.573380_pt1 | contig 10160 bp, 7 predicted proteins | sample MGYA00519876_ERZ840517 | MGnify/ENA primary metagenome ERZ840517 (study PRJEB31850, sample SAMEA3708882) | human gut metagenome | biome: human gut; feature: human-associated habitat; material: faeces | place: China | collected 2014 ... | reverse complement strand
GTACTCTCTACCAGCTTAGACATGCTAACCGTGTCAACATATTGCTCGTCGATAATGTCCAAGATGGCATTTATCTTGTTACCGCTGGAGTAGGACCGTTTTTTTCCTTGACTGATAGATAAATAATGGTTCCCAATAAAGATACCTAAAGCGATACTAGCCGCGATGATAACCGGGAGCCATACGGTCAGTCTTTTGTTTTTATCCATAAAAACGTTTTATTTATTCGTTCAAATCTATATAATCTACTATGATACCGGCACGCTTCAATAATTCGCAGCCGTCCGCTATGCGATAATTCTCGGAATAGACCACTCGCTTGATCCCGGATTGTATGATTAATTTTGCGCATTCAATGCAAGGGGAGGAGGTCACATAAATGGTCGCTCCTTTACTGCTGTTCGATGCCACTTTTGTGATGGCGTTAGCCTCCGCGTGTAGAACATAAGGCTTGGTGACATTGTTCTCGTCTTCGCAAACATTTTCAAAACCGGCGGGTGTTCCATTGTATCCGTCGGATATGATCATTTTATCTTTTACTAATAATGCGCCCACTTGGCGTCGTTTACAGTACGAATTCTCGGCCCAGATAGCGGCCATTCGCAGGTAACGTTTATCTAATTCGTGCTGTTTTTCTGTTTTCTCGCACATTTGTTTACTCTTTTGTCTTTTAATCCAGACACAAAGGTAGTGATTATTTAGATTTACCGGGCGATAAGCCCGGTAAATTATTACTTCTTAATACCATTACGGATTAATAAGGCGTCTATCGTAGGCTCTTGTCCACGGAAACGCTTGTATAACACGGCGGGATCTTCTGTACCACCTTTGGATAAGATATTGTCACGGAAAGATTTAGCGACCTCTTTGTTGAAGATTCCTTTCGATTTGAAAACGGAGAAAGCGTCGGCGTCTAATACCTCGGCCCATTTATATCCGTAATAGCCTGCCGCATATCCTCCGGAGAAGATATGTCCGAAGCTTGTGCCCATCAAGGCTTCCGGTACTTCCGGTACGATTACCGTCGGAGCCCAAGCTTTTTTCTCGAATGCCGCTACGTCACCGTCGAAAGGTTGCTCCAACGTATGCCATGCCATATCCAGCAAGCCAAAGCTTAATTGGCGGCAGCAAAGGTAGCCGGCGTTGAAGTTAGAGGCGTTTACCAAGCTTTGTATCATCTCTTGCGGGATTTTCTCTCCGGTCTGGTAATGAACGGCGATCTGATCTAAGAACTCTTTTTCAGTCAACCAGTTCTCCATGATCTGGGAAGGTAATTCTACGAAATCACGATAAACGCTGGTTCCCGAAAGGCTGGAATAGGTTCCTTGCGCTAGCATGCCGTGCAAGGAGTGCCCGAACTCATGCAAGAGCGTGTTCACCTCGTCGAAACTTAACAAAGAGGGCTTCGTGTCTGTCGGACGGGTAAAGTTCATCACGATAACGATCTGAGGACGGCTATCTTTTCCGTCTTTATCTTTGTATTGAGCCTTGATATTGTTCATCCAAGCGCCGGATTGTTTTCCGTCACGAGGGAAGAAGTCCGTGTAAAGGATCGCTAGAAACTTGCCATCAGCATCGTATACCTCATAAGCGTCTACTTCCGGATGATAAACCGGGATTTTCTTGTTTTCCTTAAAGGTGATACCGTAGAGCTGGGTAGCTAATCCGAATACGCCTTTCTTTACGTTGCTTAACTCGAAATAAGGGCGAGTCATCTCGTCGTTTACCTTGAAGCGGATATCCCGTAACTTCTCGGAATAATAACTCCAGTCCCAAGGCATAACGGTGATATTCTCTTTCTCTGTACCTAATGCGAATCCTTCTACTGCATTGTATTCGTTGATCGCTATCGGTTTATAAGCTTCGAGTAACTGATTCAATAATTTGTATACGTTCGCTGAGTTTTTAGCCATCGTGTGTTCCAGCGCATATTCGGCGTAATTCTTGAATCCCATCAACTGGGCGATCTCTAGGCGGATATTAACGATCTTTTTGATAATGTCCTTATTGTCGAACTCATCCCCTTTATTTCCTACGCTCATGTATTCACGATACATTTTTTCTCGCAAATCACGCTTGTCGGAATAACGCATAAATGGAATGTAACTCGGAGCCGAGAGATTGAATAACCATCCATTTTTATCTTTACTTTTGGCTAACATGGCCGCTGCGTCACGAGCACTTTCGGGTAAGCCGGATAGTTCGTTCTCGTCCGTTATTAGTAATTCGAATCGGTTTTTATCTTTCAAGGCGTTTTGATCGAACTGCAAGGTTAACATGCTTAGGTCCATACTTAGCTTGCGGTATTTTTCCTTGTCATCTTTATTTAACGTAGCCCCATTCGCTTTAAACGACTCGTAAAGGTCTTCCAGCAATTTAGCATCCTCGGTAGAAAGGTTCAATTGTTCTTTTTTATCATAGATTGATTTGACCCGAGCAAGTAGCTTCTCATTTAAGAAGATGTTATTGGATGTCTGGGATAACTTCGGGGAGACACGTTGCGAGATTTCCATCATTTCGTCGTTAGCCTCTGCCCCTAATACATTAAAAAAAACAGAAGAGACTGTTTCTAATAATTTGCCGCTACGTTCCAGAGCTACTACCGTATTCTCGAAAGTAGCCGGTTGCGGGTTATTGGCGATCTCTTGCACCTCTTTTTCCATTTGCTTGATTCCTTCGTCGAAAGCGGGCTCATAATGCTCGATCTTGATCTTATCGAAAGGAGGGGTCTCGAACGGTGTTTTAAACTTCCCGAAGAAAGGGTTATTTGCTGCGTGTGTCATTTGAATTGCGCTTAATAAAATTACTACATTATATAATAACTTCCTCATATTAAAAATTGTTTGAAAATTTCCGCAAAGGTAGGCATTTTAATCACAGGAACATTATAGGCATCTGTTTTTATATTCAGATTGATTTAAAATGAAAAATAGAACATTTCCTATGACTAAACCGAGGCTTGTTTTCGGGGGGCTGTACCTTGATTTTGAGCTTTGATGAATATGATAATAGGATTGATTTAACAAAAATTTATATGTTTGAAAACACTCCTTTAGAGCACCTTTCTTTTTAAAGCCTTGATCTATAAGTTTATCGTAGAAGAAGGATGCCTTTTTTTCTAAATAAATATAAAAGACAGTTTGTTTTTTTAGTTATTAAATAATACTTTTGATTCTCAGAAACGAAAATAATTTCATTTTGATATTAAAGAAAGTAACTTAAAACCCAAATACACATATGAGTTATCTTAAATTTGACAAAACAGTAATGATAAACCTGGAAGAGTCGCTGACTCGTGAGGTGCTTCGAACCAACCGTTTGGGAGCCTATCACTGCACTACTGTTGTTGATTGTAATACCAGGAAATACCACGGACTACTCGTTATGCCTGTGCCTGCGATTGATGATGACAACCATGTGTTACTGTCTTCTTTTGATGAGACGGTAATTCAACATGGTGCCGAATTTAATCTTGGGTTGCATAAATATGCAGGCGATAATTTCAGTCCCAAGGGACATAAGTACATCCGCGAGTATAGCTCAGAGACAGTACCTCGTACGCTTTACCGTGTAGGAGGTGTGATCTTCTCGAAAGAGAAAGTGTTTTCCATGTACGAGAATCGTATCATGATTAAGTATACGTTGGAAGATGCTCATTCCGCTACGACCTTACGTTTCCGTCCTTTCCTCGCTTTCCGTAGCGTGAAGAACTTAACGCAAGCCAATGGTAACGTGAACCAATCTTACGAGGAAGTCACAAACGGAATCAAGACATGTATGTATCCCGGTTATCCGGAACTGTATATGCAATTTAACAAGAAAGTTAAATTTGTGTATGAGCCATATTGGTACAATGGCATCGAGTATCCGAAAGAACAAGAGAGGGGATATCCTTATCAGGAGGATTTGTATGTTCCCGGATATTTCGAGGTCCCTATCAAAAAAGGGGAGACTATTATTTTCAGCGCTGGCGATAGTGCAGTGGCAACTACCCGCTTGAAGGCACTGTATGAGAATGAGGTCGTAGCTCGTACACCTCGTACTAGCTTCTTCAATTGCTTGAAGAATTCCGCTCAGCAATTTTATTTTCGTCCCAAGGAAGACGACGCTTATCTATTAGCGGGCTATCCATGGTTTAAAGTACGTGCGAGAGATTTGTTCGTAGCTCTTCCGGGTAGTACGTTGTCTATCGATGATCCGGTTCGTTTTGAGAAGATCATGCATACGGCGATGCCGGCGATGCGGGCGTATATGGAGAATGGGCGTTTCGATGCGGTGATTCGTGAGATCGAGCATCCGGATGTCTTTTTATGGGCGATCTGGGCGATCCAACAGTATGCTAAGCATGAGGGCGTTGAAAAGGCACGTGAGCTATATGGCGATTTCGTGAAAGAAGTTATCGATTATATACGGGACCAGAAACATCCCGATATGAAATTGATGGAGAATGGTTTACTTTTCGCTAATGGAAAAGATAAGGCGATTACTTGGATGAATTCTACCGTAAACGGAAAACCTGTTGTAACTCGTTCTGGTTATATAGTGGAATTTAACGCTCTTTGGTATAATGCTCTTTGTTTCTATACGGAATTGATGGGGGGAGTACCTGTCGAGGGTATTGATCCGATTATCAAGTCGATGGATAAATCGTTCCCGGAAACCTTTGTGAACGGGTATAATTATTTGTTCGATTCCGTGAATGGTTCTACGGTAGATTGGAGCGTACGGCCTAATATGATTTTCGCTGTGGCATTGCCTTATTCCCCATTGACGAGGATGCAGAAACGTGCCGCGGTGGATATCGTGACGAAAGAGTTGCTTACCCCGAAGGGTTTGCGTTCCTTGAGTCCGAAGAGCGAAGGATATCGCCCGTATTATGTGGGGCCGCAATATGAACGAGATTTGGCTTATCACCAAGGTACTGCTTGGCCGTGGTTGTTAGGCGCCTATTTGGAAGCTTATTTGCGTGTATTCGGAAAGAGTGGCGTTGCTTTTGCTGAACGTATGTTGATAAGCTTGGAGGAGGAGATGTCATTACACTGTATCGGGACGATCCCGGAATTGTTTGATGGTAACCCACCGTTTACCGGACGTGGAGCTGTCTCTTTTGCGATGAATGTTGCGGCTATCCTCCGTGTTGTGGATTTGTTGAAGAAGTATAACGCCGAATAAAACTAAGTACCATTATGAAAGCATTAATGTTTGGATGGGAATTTCCTCCTCATATCTTGGGCGGTTTAGGAACGGCCAGTTTCGGTTTGACACGAGGCATGGCAATGCAGCCCGATATGGATATTACTTTTTGTATACCGAAGCCCTGGGGCGATGAAGACCAGAGCTTTCTAAAGATAGTGGGTGTCAACCAAGTTCCGATTGTTTGGAAGGATGTTGACCGTGAATATGTGCAGCAACGGGTTTCCAAAGCGGGAATGAACGCTGACCAGTATTATAAGTACAGGGATCATATTTATGCGGATTTCAGTTATCGTCATGTGACTGATTTAGGGTGCCTTGAGTTTTCCGGACGTTATCCGGATAATCTTCTGGAAGAGATCAATAACTATTCGATCGTTGCGGGAGTAATCGCTCGTACGGAAGAGTATGATATCATCCATGCGCACGACTGGTTGACTTATCCGGCGGGTATTCACGCTAAAAATGTGAGTGGTAAGCCTTTGGTAATCCATGTTCATGCTACGGATTATGATCGTAGCCGTGGTAATGTGAATCCGGATGTCTATGCGATTGAGAAGAATGGTATGGACAATGCAGATCATATCATAACGGTGAGTAATTTGACTCGTCAGACGGTGATCGAGAAATATCATCAAGATCCCGCTAAGGTAACGACCGTACATAACGCCGTAGAGCCTTTAAGTCCTGAGATTTTAGCGATCCCAGATAAAAAGGGTGTAAAGGATAAGGTTATTACATTCTTAGGTCGTATCACGATGCAGAAAGGGCCGGAATATTTCGTTGAGGCTGCCGCAAAGGTTTTGGCTAAGGCTCCTTATGCACGTTTCGTGATGGCTGGTAGTGGTGATATGATGGATCAAATGATTCGTTTGGCCGCAGCACGTAATATTTCAGATCGTTTCCACTTTACCGGATTTATGAAGGGCAAGCAGGTCTATGAGGTGTTGAAAGCCAGTGACGTATATGTGATGCCTTCGGTTTCTGAGCCTTTTGGTATCTCTCCGTTGGAAGCCATGCAATGTGGTGTACCCTCTATCATTTCTAAACAATCCGGTTGCGCCGAGATCTTGGATTATGCGATTAAGGTGGATTATTGGGATATTGAGGCGTTAGCGGATGCCATGTATTCAATTATTACTTATCCTGCCATGCATGAGTTCTTGAAAGTGGAAGGTAAGAAAGAGGTGGATAATATCAAATGGGAATATGCCGGACAAAAGGTTCGTCGTATTTACGACAATGTGATAGGTAACAAATAAATTAACGACAAGACAAAAATAAAACAAACAATATTATGAAAACGATCTGCTTTTATTTTCAAATACATCAGCCGTTCCGTTTAAAAAGATATCGCTTCTTCGATATAGGTAACGACCATTACTATTACGATGATTTCCAGAATGAGGAGATTATCCATCGTATAGCTGAACAATGTTACTTGCCGGCTAACCGGACTATTTTGGAGATGATTAAGACCAGTGGTGGTAAGTTTAAGGTAGCGTTCTCTATTTCCGGCGTAGCGTTGGAGCAGATGGAGATTTATACTCCGGAAGTGATCGATAGCTTTAAGGAATTGGCGGCTACGGGGAATGTGGAATTCTTGTCTGAGACTTATGCTCATTCTCTTTCTTCCTTGGGAGATCCGGAGGAGTTCAAGCATCAAGTAAAGAAACAAGAAGATAAGATCAAGACTTTATTCGGGGTTAAACCGAAAGTGTTCCGTAATACGGAGTTGATTTACTCGGATGATATTTCCGCTATGGTTTCTGAGATGGGCTATAAGGGGATGTTGACGGAGGGTGCTAAGCATATCTTAGGTTGGAAGAGTCCGAACTATATGTATTCTTCTTGCGTAGCTCCGAAGTTGAGCTTATTATTGAAGAATGACCGTTTCAGCGAGGATTTATCGAACCGTTTCAGTGATTATAGTTGGAATGAGTATCCTTTGACAGCCGATAAGTATATGTCATGGATCGCTGCTACTCCGGATTCAGAGCAAATCATTAATTTGTTTATGAATTATGAGGTGCTGGGATCTTTGCATCCAGCTTCAACCGGTATTTTTGAGTTCTTCAAGGCTTTGCCTCGTTTTGCTGCGGATAAGGGGATTAGCTTCTCTACTCCATCGGAAGTATTTACATTGATCAAGCCGGTAGACTCTATCTCCGTTCCTTATCCGATCTCTTGGGTAGATGAGGAGAGAGATTGTAGTTCTTGGTTAGGAAATGTATTGCAGCAGGAAGCGTTCCGTAAGATTAATGAGATCGGTGAACGTGTTCGTTTGTCTCAGACTCGTCGTATCCGTCAGGACTGGTACTATCTGCAGAGCAGTGACCATTTCTATTATATGAGTACAAAGCATATGGGACAGGGAGGCTTTAGCCCTTACGATAATCCGTATGACGCATTTAATAACTATATGAATGTTCTTTCCGATTTCATTGTTCGTGTGAATGCGGAATTCCCGGAGAATATAGAGAATGAGGAATTGAATTCATTGCTTTCTACGATTAAGAATCAAGGAGAGGAAATCGAGAGTCTACAGAAAGAATTAGATAAATTAAAAAAGAAGGCGGCGAAGAAATAAGTCGTTAATTGATTTGACTAGACTATTTTTGGAGAGTGACGGGTCCTTTTAGGGACCCGTTATTTTTTGCCTTAGAGATACGGATATAAAAAAAGCGAGATGAAAAACATCTCGCTTTTTTATTATATAGATTCTTTGCTATCTGACATATTTACATGATGTAATACCAATTTTCATCACCTCTTCATCCTTTCGTATCTTTACTCCTGAAGGAGCTAGATAATTCGTGATGGCTGTTGTAACAACTGTACTTTGACCGTAACTGTTACCTGTGGTCGTTGTCCGTTGAACAGGGATAAGAAGTAAACTCAAATCTTTGTCCGGATTATTCTCCATCTGATATTTTAATAAATTGGCAAGATTCGGGAATGAGTACGTACGAGTAGTCGCATCGTAAGCATTGGATAGAAACGAGGTTACATTATTGTCAATCTGACTACCCTCAAAGAAACTTTTTACCGAATCCTCTGGCAATATTAATAGATAAGGAGGAGGAGCCAATGCATATTGCCAATCTTCTTGCGGCATCGCTTTTAACTCGAGTGGTAAATTATTCACGATACGCTCTTTCATGATCGGAGTGATTTCCTTTGTCGGAAGAACAATGCGTGTACAAACGCCGGCAGGAGTCTTAAAAAATGCATAGCTGTCGTTCGGTTGTAGCAATTGACTCATATCCGTATTTTTGAAACGACTTAGCTGAATGACCTCTTTAGTGACGGAGAAAGCTTCCCACGTGGTTATTAAAGAGTCTTTTCCTGCTGTGCTTTTAACCGCATAATTATAATATATCTTAAGGACAGAGCTAGCCACGGACAATATATTACCACTACCGAAGGTAGTTGTTACATAAAGCCCCGGGAAAAACTCATTGAAAGTTTCTTGATTCTTGAATGTACCCGGATTATTAATCGTTTCATCATAAAATTTTTGTCCGAACTCAGTAGGCATTTTAATGCTTACATGAGGGCTGTAACCATCAGAGTTTCTAAGGGAGTCGGATATACTTGTGTTATAAGCTGTATAAGCTTGAGCACCCATTGACTCTTGCATATTGCAATATTGCTTAGGGTCAATATTTGTATAAAAATTCTTTTGTAACGGACTTGTAATTTTAAAGATCTCCGCACGCATAGGCGCCAAGGAGTCTCCTACCCATACACCGTTTTTATTGGAACCATTATAATATATATTGAATTCCACCGAATCAATTTTTCCCTCATAAGGTGTATGCGCAAATTGAAAATCACTCGGACAATAGAATTGGCACATATAATCCGATACAAGGTTACCATACAGCGGATCGTAGAGTTCACCCAACTGGGCGCTAGTAGACCTTGCGTAAATAGAATCTAATTGCACCGTAGTGGCTTGTATCTGGAACGTGTCCATATATACCGCAATTGTATCGTCGCCTGGCTGAATACTTGTTCCTATCGAACTAAAATCATCATTACACCCGGCCAAAATGCTAGCACCAAGGCCAAGTCCAAGTATTAAAAGCTTGATTTTCATTACTACATTTATTATTTCGTGTTAGAATCCAATACCACGTCGTAGAACTTATTGAACTCGTCCATATAAGTTTCCGGTGACTGATAGGGAAGGAAAGGAGTATCTTTCTTGGCAGAGATATAATCAAGGACTTCTTGATTGATCGTCTCGCTACCTTGGATTACACCATCAGCGAAATCAATCGCTAATTTGGTTAGGCCCACAAAACTTGTATCTGCCTTGATTAACTTCAAGTCAGCTTCTTTGGCTCCGTCCGCCTTCAGTTTTGTCGCGAAATCTTTGTTTAGCGGGTTCTTGAAGTCATCGTTGTAGATCGAATAAACGATTTTCGCATTACGCAGGCACGGGTCATCGGCATACATTCTCTTGATGTAAAGAGCCGTTAACGCTGACATCCAGCCATGGCAATGGATTACATCAGGAATCCAACGCAATTTTTTTACGGTTTCCAATACTCCGCGTACATAGAAGATCGAACGATCGTCATTATCTTCATACTCATTTCCATTCTCATCGCTGACCGTGGATTTCCGTTGGAAGAAATCCTCGTTGTCAATAAAGTAAACCTGCATCCGGGCCGATTGAATGGATGCTACCTTAATGATCAGAGGATGGTCCGTGTCGTCAATAATAAGATTCATACCAGACAGACGGATAACCTCGTGCAACTGATTGCGGCGCTCGTTGATATTTCCGAATTTTGGCATGAATGTCCTGATTTCGCGACCACGCTCCTGAATTCCTTGCGGCAAATTTCTACATATTGTCGCAATCTCGGATTCGGGAAGGTAGGGAGTGATTTCTTGGGCTATAAACAAGATTTTTTTTGCATCCATTCTGTAAACTAGTTTTATAAAGACGC
>ERZ840517.4228-NODE-4228-length-10184-cov-2.700168_pt1 | contig 10184 bp, 10 predicted proteins | sample MGYA00519876_ERZ840517 | MGnify/ENA primary metagenome ERZ840517 (study PRJEB31850, sample SAMEA3708882) | human gut metagenome | biome: human gut; feature: human-associated habitat; material: faeces | place: China | collected 2014 ... | reverse complement strand
GCATCTGATACCGCTAAAATTAATAGAATGATGAAAGCATATGAGGTTGGGGTATTAGATACTCTAAAAAAGGAAAAACCAGAACCATTTGAAAAACAAATGCTCATTGATAGACTTGTGAATCAGCATGATATGCAGGAAAATAAGGCAACCGAAGCAGTAGAGGAATGGTTTGCAATTGCAAATAAAGCTGTGATTAAGGTATATAGAGAATACCTTAATACAAAGAAAAGTGAAAAAGAGGAGAAACAGAAGCAACAGGAAAAACAAATTCAAATTGAGTTGAATAAGGCTCAAAAAGCCAGAGAAGACCAGAAGATTTTGGATAGTAAAGCCGGCAATTTGAATTTGGATTATGATGATTATGAACGTTATATGAATCTTGACTTGGCAAAAGGCGATATTGTACGTGGTATTCCATGCGGAGTAGGCGATTCAGACTATGGCTTTATTGTTAAGGGAACTGGTACAGAAGATGTAAACAAGAACGAATTGTATCCAAGTCTTCATGCACTGGTATATAATTTCTTGATTAGAGATTCGCATATTAAGCGTGAAAACTATCCGCAGTATATGAAAACGCATTTTTTTAATCATGAATTAGACTATGGACGTGTATATAGATACATTATGATATTACTTGATTTATTAAATCCAACAGGAAAAACAGTACTTCATCTTAATATATTGGGTGATAAAGATGAGATTACGGCAGCAGTAGATATTCTTAATGAATATTTAGCAGTTTTTTCCAGACTTATAAAGGTTGAATTATGTCAATTAGAAGTAATAGATGATCCAACAGGAAAAACGATTTCTGCTGAATCAAAAGCAAATTATTGTGTAAAGAATCTTGAAAAAGACTGTGGATTGAGAAGAAGACTTAGGTATGGAACAAGAATAAATTACAGACTGGATAAATCTGACAGAGAAGATTTGGAGTTTTTGTTAAAAGAAATCTCTCCATTTAAAAAGTTTAAGCGGGGTCAGTTTGATGCCTTATGTTCTGTGATGAATACAAATGGGCATGCGGTATGTATTATGCCGACAGGAAGTGGAAAATCTTTAATTTATTATTTTGCATGCATATTGCAACCGCAAGTTGTATTTGTGGTTGCACCTACAGATATATTAATACATGATCAGATTAGGAATTTGCGCAAATTTCATCATTTTGACAATGTAACTCATCTTAACTTAAAATCTGATAATGATTTTTCGTTCTTTAAACCAGCGACCAATTTGATTTTTTTGACACCATCTACTTTTCAAAATAGAAATTTATTTGGATCGTTTAAAAGGTGGAAAAAGGAAATTGCCTATGTTGTATTGGATGAAATTCATTGCCTTTCAAATTGGGGACATGATTTTAGACCGGAATATTTAATGCTATCAAGAAATATGGAAAGTTATCTTGGAGAAGCAAGGTATTTAGGATTTACTGCAACAGCTAATTATACGGTTGCTCAAGATATACAGAAGCAGCTTAAGATACCTCAAGAAAACTTTTTTTCTCCAGTTTTGTTTGAAAAGTATAATGTAAGATATGATTTTCGTGAAGTAGATGATATTGATGAAATGTATGAGCAGGTAAAACTCATAGCAGATGATATAGTTAGGAGAAATGAGCGAGCATTGGTATTTACTAAGAATGATGATATATCTATTAAAGTCGCTGAGGCAATTGGATATGAGGCAGATGTCTTTACGGCTGATAAAGAAGATTCGTACGAACAGTTTGCACAAGGATATTGTCGAATTCTTGTTGCAAGTGAAGAACTTGGAATAGGAATCAATTTACCAAATGTAAATTGCACAGTACATTTTGGAATGCCAGTATCAAAAAATGAGTTTGTACAAGAGATAGGACGAGCTGGACGAGCAGATGAAAAAGTAACATCTTATGTAGTATATCTGAAACCATCGGAAAACAATATTGTTAGTTCATTACTTAAAAGAGACACAGTAGTGGATAATCTCCCACAGATATTAAATAGTATGAATAATGATTATTCTGATGTGTACCATAAATTGAATTGTGGAGAAGACACCAGTGATATGCTGTATGATCGCCTCATAGATATATTTTCCGATTTTTACAGTGGAAACAAAACAGCATATATAGTGGATTATCCAGTAAAAACAGTTGAAACCTATAAGCAGTTTTTATATATGCTTTATGTAACAGGATACATTAAGGATTGGTATACATATAGAGCTTTAGACGATAATAAGATTGAAATTATTATTGACATATGTACGGAGACTGTTGCAGGTCATCAAGTACTTGTATTAGATGATGAAAGTATGTTGGAGCGTATGAAAAAAACATCAAGAGATTATTTTGCATCAATGGATAATGATAGGGAGAGTATTTTTAATGTGTCCAGGGCATCTACATTAGAAGAAGTAGTCAAGGTATATGTGAAATGGTATTATGAAAAATTCTTGTATCATCACAAAGAGCAGTTTTTGGATTTTTATGAGTTTATAATCAATAATAGAGATTGCGATGCAGTTAAGATTACAGAAGAAATTGAGGATTATTTTGTTCTTCCGTTTATTCAAATTAAAGAGGATGAAGATTTTTATAGCAATATGACATTCGATGAAGTGTCAAAGCAATTGATATCTGGAATCGGTAGGAATACATTATCCAACATAGAAAGAATCAACAGCAATTCATATTCGTATAGACTTGATTTTTTACTCTTCGTTGGAAACTGGAATCGCTTGGGAAGATTTGAGGCTACACGAATTGAGCGTCTTTGGAGTAGATTAAACGATGGAGAAAAGGCTGTTTTATTTAACACGTTAGCTTTGGTTTATTCAGAGTGTAAAGAAGACGCAAAGTGGAATTGCTTAAAATATCTTGATGGAAGAAATAATGTGACAGATATAACACTATCAAAATTTGTAGATGAAGTTTACAAAGGGAAGAATAAGGACAAATTATATTACGGAATTTTGGCAAAGTGTGCGAATGCGAAATTAAGTTATAGATAAAGGAGCGGATAGACATGCTGGAAACGATTGAAGAACTCGAAAAAGAAATTGATGAATTTCAAAATAATATTGCGGCATCTGGTGAAATGGTATTAGCACTTAAACAGATGATAGAACAGATAAAACAGCAAAACTCAGAATTTGACATGCAGTCAAAGTCATTATTATCAAGACTGGATATTTTGCCTTCGAACATTGAAAATACAATAATTGCTAATAACGAAAGAATAAGAAGTGATGTTGCAAGTGAATTAAATAAGTCATTGCAGGCATTTTCAGATGAGCAGGAAAAGTATATTGTATCATTGCAGAATGTTCAGAAGACAATTCAAGAATACTCTGTTTTAGCAAAAGAACAGGGAAATTCATTTGATGAGAAAACTGCTGTAATGATAGATAAAATAAATTCAGTGGTGAAACAATTATCGGAAGAAATATCAAATACTAATGCATTGTTGGAAAATATAATACATAATGCAGTAAAAGAGTATTCAGAAGTGGCAAGAGAGCAGGGAGAATCATTTAGAGAACAGACAAATCTAATGAATGAAAATATAAAATCGGCTTTGTCAGATTTGAATGGAAAAATACAAAATACTACGAATTTATTAAAACAAGATATTGATGTAAGTGTTTTGGAAAGAAATAAAGAGGTTATAGTCGCACAGGAGAAGTACATAAAGGAAATTGATAATGCAAATGTATCAATGAAAAAATGTGAGGAGGCATTGGATAGTAAATACAAAGATTTTCTGTCAGTACTTGAGAAAATGAACATATCGAATATTTATGAGCAAAACATTCAGTTAAAAGAAGAGCTTAGAAAGAAGACCACAATTTTAATGGTTATTTCTGCTGTTAGTATACTTATAGGTGTAGTTGGTTTGTTTATATAAGATATTGTCTTAAGAATGAATCGGAAAGGAATGTGAAGTATATGTCTCTATTAGAAGAAATAACGCCATCACCAAGACGAGTAATGACATTATTTTATATTATTGATACATCAGAGAGTATGAATGGTACAAGAATAGGAACTGTTAATAGTGCAATGGAAGAGTGTCAAGAACTGCTAAAGGAAATTGCAAAGGCAAATGATGATGCTGAGATTAGAGTGGCGGTAATGCAGTTTTCCAGTGGATGTACATGGATTACTCCAGTATCTGGACCAGTTGAGTTAGATAATTGGGTATGGAGTGATTTAAAAGCGGGTGGAATTACAGATTTTGGTGCAGCTTTGCTGGAATTAGATAAAAAGCTTTCAAGAAAAGAATTTTTAAAATCCCAGACTGGAGCTTATGCTCCTGTAATATTGCTTTTTAGTGATGGTGGACCAACAGATAATTGGGAAAAAGGTTTAAATCAGCTTAAACAAAATAATTGGTTCAAACATGCTATTAAAATTGCGTTAGATATCGAGGAAAGTTCAGATAAAGATGTACTAGAGGCGTTTACTGGACATGTTGAAGCAATTTTGGATGCAAAGGATCAACAAACTTTAAAGAAAATGATACATAAAGTTAGCGTGAGAGCATCAGAATTTCAAAGTCATAGTAAGCAGTCTACAGACACGATATCTACAGCTGAGGAAGATTCGGCAGATATAGTAAAAAATGTAGTAGATGAAATGAATAACGAATCAGATGAAACAATTGCTGATAGTGGAGACTGGGGACAATGGTAATGATGTAATATTCTTGATGAAACGGAGGTCTATGTGTTATGTATTCAAATATAGAGGCAAAAGTGGCGCTTGCGCACTGCCGAGAGGGCAAAAAGATATATGGAGTTAGAATGGAAAAAACATCTTTAGGGTGGAAATATAATTGGGCATTTAAATTGACCGATAGTAGAGCAAAGACAGAAGGTTATGGAAGCACAAAGATTGTTGGAAATATATATCCCGATGAAGAATATCCAGGTTGTCCATACTGTAAAGCAAAGAGTTTTATAGTTTGTGGTACATGCGGAAAATTGAATTGCAATAATACTAACGAAAAGATTTTTACTTGTGGTTGGTGTGGTGCACAAGGTGAGTTGTCAGATTATGAAGGCGATGGGATTAATTCCGCAGGAGATATATAGGTGGTGTTATTTTGAAGCGTGTTAACATTTGTTATATGGTGGATGCATCGGATGTAATGATTGGAAGTAGAATTGGTACTGTAAATAGTTCCGTAGAAGAATGTATACCAATGTATAAGGAAATTGAAAAAGAAACAGGTGTCACATGTTATTTTAGGGTAATGAAATATAGTACATGGGCTTCTTGGGTGAATTCCGAATGGCAATCAAGCGATGATTTGATTTTTAATGATATTCAAGCTTCAGGAGACTGTGAATATGGAGCAGCATTAAATTTGTTGGGAGCTGAGTTAGAAAGGTATAAAAATGATAATGCCTATTGGATTATATTGAATATTGCTTGTGGCAAACCAACTGATAATTGGGAATCGGTTATGCGGAAACTGAATCAATTGAATCAGTTTCATCAAGCTTTGAGAATTGTAATGAACATTGAGTCTGAATTTCCAGTTGATGTTGCAAAACAATTTACTGGAAATATTGAGACAGTCTTATCAGCAAAAGAAGTAAGAAAGATGAAAGAGTTAATTTTAGATGGGATATATCATTACTTTGGAGAATAAAAATATTTGAAAGAGTACTTTTGTGAAAAAAAGATTGATAGAAGCAGTTGGCATGATAAATTTCTATATACATATTAAGATTTTAAGATGAGGTTTCTTCGGAAGCCTTATTTTATTGTATAGTATCTGGCATAAATCTGACAGTTTCGGAACATACTAAGAAAAAATAAAAGAGGTGAACGGCAATGGGTAAAACAAGAGTAGAGTTAATAAAAGGATATCTGAAAAGATTGGGAGATGGTGAGTCTCTGGAAAGCGTCAAGGCGGATTTTGTGGCAACTTTCAAGGATGTTGAATCTGCTGAAATTCTGAAAGCGGAACAGGAAATTCTTGCAGAGAGCACACCATTAAGTGAGGTACAGAGATTATGTGATGTGCATGCGGCATTATTTCACGGAATGCCGGTAAGACATACGTCAAATGCGGCTGCCATCCGGGCGGAAAAAGCAGAGAAAACAAAGAAACTGGTTGGTAAAAAGGGACATCCATTGCATCTTTTTACCAGAGAAAATGAGGCACTTGCGAAACGTCTGGAAACCGCAAAAGAGGAGGTCAGAACAGGAAAAGCAGACCGGCAGACGATATTGTCGATAAGGGATATTGCAGGGCACTATGCAAAAAAAGGAGATTTACTGTATCCTGTTTTAAAGGTACATCATGGAATTTCCGGACCATCGGATGTGATGTGGACAGTGGATGATGAGATACGCGACGAGATTTCGAGACTGTTTAAAATGGACTGCAGGGATGAAGCCTGGAATTCTGCACTTGAGGATGTCATTGGAAGAGCAGATGATATGATTTATAAAGAAGAAAATATTTTATTTCCGAATTGTGCTGCGAATTTCACGGAGGAAGAGTGGATTGGCATTTACCATGATATGAAAGACTATGCAGAGTGTTTTGGAGTAAAATGGGAGACCTGGGAAGAAGCGGAAGATAGAAAAGTGACAAAAACACCGGTTTTTCAGGAAGAAGAAATTGTGATGCCGGGCGGACATATGACGGTAAGCCAGCTGACAGCACTGTTAAATACCATTCCGATGGAAATTACATTCGTGGATGAAGAAAATAAGAATCGTTATTTCAATGAAGGACCGAAAGATTTTAAACGACCGGGCATGGCGATAGGCAGAGAAGTGTTTTCCTGCCATCCGCCGAAAGTGGAAGAAAAGGTCAGAAAAATTGTCAGTCAGTTCCGGGAAGGGACATTGGATGAACTTCCAATCTGGATGGAGAAGAACGGAAAACAGGTGCTTGTCAAATATATGGCGGTAAGGGATAAGGATAAAAATTATATTGGAACACTCGAACTTGTACAGGATATGGAATTTGCAAAGGAGCATTTTCTGGGGAAAAAATAAAGTGCCAAAAAAATAATTGACACAAAAGAACATATGTGCTATATTGGTGTCAGAAAATAAAATGACACAGAGGTATTAGGATGAAAACATTAGAGGAAGCATTGTATAAAAATGTTGATGTTAAATGTAAATTTTCATATAATAATTAATGGAGATGTTTATAAATATTGATATTATTGGTATCCGTTATAACACAATAATTTCAATATACCAATTTTATGTGAGGTGATTACCATGAAAATAGAAGATACAAAAAAAACAAGAGATATTCGGAATGTGGCTGCCACTATGGCTATTGAAAATATGTATTTGAGTAAAGCTTTTGTAGAAGAATTAGTTAAGGTTGCGAATGGAGAAAAAACATCTGAAGAACTTAGACAAGAGGTGATACATAAGTATGCCAGATAGTAAGTATTGTTATCCTGATTCAGAGGTTTTAAAAAATAAACTTAATATAACGGATGAAAACGAATTATTTGAAGCTGAAAAGGAACTTACAGCAATTCGATTAAAAGAACTTCAAGATAAACCAATAAAAGGAAAATTTGATTTCAAACACCTAAAAGCAATTCATAAATATATTTTTCAAGATGTGTATGACTGGGCAGGAAAAGAAAGAACTGTAGAAATTGGTAAAGGAAATTTATTTTGCACAACTCCTTGTATTCAAAGTTATGCAGAATCGGTTTTTAATAAGTATTATTCTCAATGTTATAGTGCTAAAGATAATTATGAAGATTTTATTCGCGTTTTTGCCGAGAATTATGGAGATTTAAATGCCTTACATCCATTCAGAGAAGGAAATGGCAGAACTCAGAGGGAATTTGCCAGGTTGATTTGTTTAGAGTGTGGATATGATTTTAATTTATCTGTTGCTTCTCATTATGAAATGCTTGAAGCAAGTAAATTATCATTTAACAAAGCAGATAACTCTGCTTTTATAAAAATATTCTCAAAAGCAGTAACTCCTTTAAATGAGGTGTTAAATAGAGATTCCAATGTTATTAGTATACTAACATCTGATGATTTAATTATAGGCTCATCGTCTTATTATGATTATTATGGCTATAATGAACACGAGCAGTCTAATGTTTATGATAGTATTTATCAGGCAAAAATCACGGAAATGGATGCAAAAAAGAGAATATCTGATGCTAAAGAATATTTAAAAGAGAATAATGATTCTATAGAAATTGAAGCGAAAAAACGAAAGAGGTAGATGACATTGTTATAGACACAGAGGTATCAGGATGAAAACATTAGAGGAAGCATTACAGCGTATCAAAGAATTAGAGATGGAAAATGAAAAATTGCGGGCAGAACTGGAGGTATGTCAGAAGCGGAGTATTGGAGGGAGAAAAAAACATGACGAAACATGGATGGCTTCCTATAATGATTTTGCGGTAAAATACGAAAGTGGGATGAGTATTATGGATATTGTCACAGAAGGAAGAATCAGCAGAAGAACAGCTTATCGGTATAAGTCTTATTATGATGAACTGAAGAAAATGCAGGAAGGGCATTTGACTGGGGGAAAACTTCATAGGACTATGTAAAGTACAGGGACATTTATCCGGACGAATTTTATCAGTATATTTTAAGCCTGGGAGTATGCAGGGACGGGTAGCAGGTTCTTGATATTGGTACAGGAGCCGGTGTATTGCCGCGGAATATGTACCAATACGGTGCTAAATGGACGGGAATAGACAGTTCAGAAAATCAGATTGAGCAGGCAAAAAAAACTGGCAGCAGACAATAAGATGGATATCCGTTTTCTAACCTGTAAGGCAGAAAATATCGATTTTGAAGAGGATACATTACAAGGGCGAAATCATTTATTTCGCCCTGATATGAGTAAAAAGTTAAACCTCTTTTTTTCAGAAAGTTTTAAACCAGACAGCAGTAATGCAAAAGTATAAAGTAGTGAAGCTATGAGGCATACCAGCATACGATTTTCATCTGCAGTTACAACAGATATATCTGCTAAGAAGGAAGAATAGATATTACGGTCACTGAAACAAAGGGAGGAAAATTGTATCACATGAATAAAAAACAGGAAGCAAAAAAGGAAATCGAAAAATGACACTTCAGCAATTAAAATATGTGATAACGGTAGCAGAAACCGGGACAATTACAGAGGCGGCAAATAAGCTCTACATCTCACAGCCGAGTCTGACAAATGCGGTGCATGAGCTGGAAAAAGAGATGAATATAGTTATATTTAACAGAACCAACAAAGGAATCAGTCTTTCCAAAGAAGGTGAGGATTTTCTTGGGTATGCCCGGCAGGTATTAGAACAGGCGGCAATTCTGGAAGATAAATATAAGAAACATGATGGCGGCAAAAAACAATTTTGTGTGTCCACACAGCATTATTCGTTTGCTGTAAATGCATTTGTGGATTTAATCAAACAATATGGTCAGGAAGAATATGATTTCAGTCTCAGAGAGACACAGACGTATGAAATTATAGAAGATGTGGCAAAAATGAGAAGTGAAATCGGAATATTGTTTCTGAATGATTTTAATGAAGCAGTTATAGGCAAAATCCTAAAGTCCCATGACCTGCAGTTTCATCTGTTATTTGTTGCAAAACCGCATGTGTTTATCAGCAGAAAGCACCCGCTGGCGGCAAACAGCGTTATTATAAACAAAGAACTGGAAGAATATCCATATCTTTCCTTTGAACAGGGAGAACATAATTCTTTTTACTTTTCCGAAGAAATTTTTTCGGCTTCCGAGAGGAAGAAAAATATCCGGGTGCGCGACAGGGCAACATTATTTAACTTATTAATCGGGTTAAATGGTTATACTGTATGCAGTGGAGTAATCGATAAAAAACTAAATGGAAAAGATATTATTGCAGTACCACTGGCGGATGAAAGCGATATGCGGATTGGCTATATTACGCATCGAAAAGGAATGTTGAGCAGACTGGGGGAAACCTATCTGGAAATGTTGAAAAAATATCTGAAATGAATATCGTCCATAGCTTAAAACTATGGCCAACTGTTTCTTTTATGTATTTTGCAAATGGTGAGGCTTTCTATATAATAAGGACCATCAACAGCAGAAAGAAAAGGAGACAGAAAGATGAAAGATTTACAGACACCGTTCAGATATGATTTTGTAGGAAGTTTTTTAAGACCGCAGGTATTGAAGGATG
>ERZ840517.4210-NODE-4210-length-10206-cov-3.275342_pt1 | contig 10206 bp, 7 predicted proteins | sample MGYA00519876_ERZ840517 | MGnify/ENA primary metagenome ERZ840517 (study PRJEB31850, sample SAMEA3708882) | human gut metagenome | biome: human gut; feature: human-associated habitat; material: faeces | place: China | collected 2014 ... | reverse complement strand
AAGGAAATTCAAAAACGAATGAAAAGTATCCGGGATACCATGAAGATTACAAGCGCCATGTATATGATATCCTCTGCCAAACTGCGCAGTGCCAAGCAGAAGCTTGAGCAGACGGAACCTTATTTCTATGCACTTCAGGGTTCCATTTCCAGATTCCTGCGCCACATTCCGGAGGTGCAGAACCGCTATTTTGACCAGAAGAAGGAGATCCCGGAGGAAGAAAAGCGGCGTGGATATATCGTGATCACTGCGGATAAGGGTCTGGCAGGAGCATACAACCACAACGTCATCAAGATGGCGCATGAGCTTTTCACGCAGGGCGAGAACAATAAGCTGTTTGTCGTCGGCGAGCTCGGACGTCAGTATTTTGCGAAAGAGGGTCTCGCGGTGGATGCGGAGTTCAAGTATACCGTGCAGAACCCGTCGCTTCACCGCGCGCGTGTCATTGCGGATCACGTCATGGATCTGTACGCGGAAAATGAGCTTGATGAGGTATATATCATCTACACAAAGATGGAAAACTCTTTTTCTATGAATGCGGAGAAGATGAAACTTCTTCCGCTTGTAAAGGAAGACTTCCTGCATCCTGCCCCGGCGGATATCTACCAGGAGGAGATCCGGGTGGAGTCATCCATGGAGGCGATTCTGGAGCATGTAGTACCGAACTATGTCACAGGATATATCTACTGTGCGCTGGTAGAGTCGTTTGCCAGCGAGCATAATTCCAGAATGATGGCAATGCAGGCGGCAACGGACAGCGCAAAGGACATGATACAGACACTGTCGATCGAGTACAACCGGGTACGGCAGGCGGCGATCACACAGCAGATCACAGAGGTGAGCGGCGGTGCGAAAGCGCAGAAGAACAAGAAAAAGAAATAAAGCGGAAGGGAGCTTGTATGAAGAAAGGGAAAATTGCACAGGTCATGGGACCTGTCGTTGACGTAGAATTTGAAGATAATGACCTTCCATATATTAAAGATGCGCTTGAAGTGGACAACAACGGAAAGCGCTGCGTGATGGAGGTTGCACAGCACATCGGCAATAATACCGTCCGCTGCATCATGCTCGCGGCAAGCGAGGGCTTATGCAAGGATATGGAGGTTATTGCCGAGGGCGGCGGTATCAAGGTTCCGGTTGGAAATAAGACCCTGGGCAGACTGTTTAACGTGCTCGGAGATACACTCGACGGAGGCGAAAGCCTTGACGGTGAGGAACACTGGGTGATTCACAGAGATCCGCCATCTTTTGAAGACCAGAGCCCGGTCGTTGAGGTGCTTGAGACCGGTATTAAGGTCATCGATCTTTTGGCACCGTATGCAAAGGGCGGTAAGATCGGTCTCTTCGGAGGTGCCGGAGTCGGTAAGACGGTATTGATTCAGGAGCTGATCCGCAACATTGCGACAGAGCATGGCGGATATTCCATTTTTACCGGCGTCGGAGAGCGTTCCAGAGAGGGAAATGACCTGTGGTCTGAGATGAAGGAATCCGGCGTACTGGATAAGACGGCGTTAGTGTTCGGACAGATGAACGAGCCGCCGGGAGCACGTATGAGAGTTGCTGAGACGGGACTTACGATGGCAGAATATTTCCGCGATGAGGAGCATCAGAATGTACTTCTGTTCATCGATAATATTTTCCGTTTTACACAGGCAGGATCTGAGGTATCCGCGCTGCTTGGACGTATGCCGTCCGCAGTAGGTTATCAGCCGACCCTGGCGACGGAGATGGGCGAACTGCAGGAGCGGATTGCCTCCACGAAGAACGGATCTGTTACTTCGGTACAGGCTGTTTACGTGCCTGCGGATGACCTGACAGACCCGGCTCCGGCGACGACATTTGCACATCTGGATGCCACCACGGTACTTTCCAGAAAGATCGTAGAGCAGGGTATTTACCCGGCGGTAGATCCGCTTGAGTCCAACTCCCGTATCCTCGAGGAGGACGTCGTTGGAAAAGAGCACTATGAGACTGCCAGAAGAGTACAGGAGATTTTACAGAAGTACACAGAACTGCAGGATATCATTGCAATTCTCGGTATGGAGGAGCTGTCCGAGGAGGATAAGCTCGTGGTATACCGTGCAAGAAAGATCCAGAAGTTCTTATCCCAGCCGTTCCACGTGGCAGAGAACTTTACCGGCGTGCCGGGCAAGTATGTGCCGCTTAAGGAGACGGTAAGAGGATTCAAGGCAATTATTGACGGTGAGATGGATGAGTATCCGGAAGCAGCGTTCTTCAATGTAGGTACGATCGATGATGTGATCGAGCGTGCGAAGGAGATGGGGGCATGAATACATTTAGTCTGAAAGTGATTGCCTGTGACCGTGTCTTTTTTGACGGAAGATGTGAGCAGGTCGTTCTGCCGCTGCATGACGGAGAGAAAGCAATCCAGGCGCATCACGAAAATATGGTGTTTGCCGTTGAGATCGGCGAGATCCGCATCACGGACGAAACAGGCGAGGAGATCGTGGGTGTGACAGGCACCGGATTTGCACAGATCATCAATAACCGTGCAATGGTGATTGTTGACACCTGTGAGTCCCCGGAGGAGATCGATGTGCGGCGTGCCGAGGAGGCAAAAGAGCGTGCACAGGAGCAGCTCCGCCAGAAACAGAGCATTCAGGAGTATTATCGTTCCAAAGCATCGCTGGCGCGCGCGATGTCGCGCCTCAAGGTCGGGAAAAAAGACCGTCCGACCGGATATTAAGAAGAAAAATGGTCTTGTGCAAGGTTCCGGCGGGTCTGAGAGAGAAAAAACGTCTCTCCAGACCCGCCGGGACCTTGTTATTATGCGCGTGGGAAGAAAAAAGGGCTGTTCGCGGGTCTGGGAATGAAAAACCAGCCCGTGAGACCCGAAAAGAAACTGATTTCGGGTCTGGGAGAGAAAAAGAGTGTCGCCAGACCCGGCGGAAGCCAAAATGCAGCCATGTAAGTCAAAAAAATAGAAGATTGTACGCAAAAACGGGTCTACAGAGAGAAAAAGTCCTCTGTAGACCCGTTTTGATCGTATGCACAACATCAGCAAACAATGATTGACCAAGAAAGCTCCTGTGGGTGCATGTAAGGCTCAGCCCTGCAGCTTGCCAGTCGATGTAACTTACAAATTTACCCAGTCGTTGCAGGTCACACAACGTTGCAGCCCAGCCAGTGTATGCAACGTACCTATCCATGCAGCCAGTCATTACAGATTACATACCGGTATATTGCCAGCCAGCCGATACAAGTATTAACGCACATGCCGTTGCAACTTACTTAAGCCCCACTGTAGCCAGTAATGCAACTTACTAGCCAGCTTATACGGCTTACTCATCGGTGCAGATTGCTTCCCCGCGCTGCTTACAGTACGAAGAATGTACAGGTTGCCGGTGCAAGAGTCACTGTTCCGGCTTCCTGTGCTGCCGGAGTGAGTTCCGGAAGCGAATTGCCGGCACCCAGAACAAGTGGCTTGCCATTTAAAGTCATGACAGCGGCACGCACGTTGCCGCCCTCGCCGGCGAGTGTGTAGCGCTCTGCGCTCTTCGGAAGCTCTACGGTGGTTGCCTCTGTCAGCGAGTTGTTGATCACAAGATATACAACGCCCTCTTTTCCATCTTTGCGGGAATGTGCGAAGACATGTGCGCCCTCGCGGATTGGCTCTGCGGTATCGTAAACGGTCGTACCCATCAGGCGGTTCCACAACAATACGGCAAAATAGTTCGGGCGCGGATCAAATACTTCGCGGGCCAGGAAGCCGTAGTCGGAAGAAGCCAGTGTATTGTGGAAAATAACGCCGTCTGTGATCGCTGCGAATCCAGCGAGCTCGTTTAAGGTACGGAAAACATCCAGATACGTGGAAGCCCATGTATCACCGCCACCGCCTGCGTCGCCGGACTCCGTTACCCACATCTCGCCGCCCGGGCAGTATTTGTCGCGGAGTGGAGCATAGGTGCGCGCACAGTTTAATGCAACGTCCAGATACGCCTCGGTATGGGCGGTATCTGCCAGCCAGTGTCCGCTTGGCATCACGGAAGCAAGACGCTCGGATACACCGTTGTAATAATGGTAGCTGAATACGTCCAACGGCTCTTTGGTGTCCTCTAACAGGTCGGTTGTGGAGCAGTTCTCTCTTACAAGCTGCTCGATACCACCACTCTTGCTGTTGTCATCACCGCCATTGATGGTAAGACCCTCGCCAACACTGCTCGGTCCGATACAGATACATTCCGGATAGTTGGCGCGTACCCACGCGAAAAACAGATCCTGATCGCGGTGGTAATCAGCCGGTGTATAACCAGCCGGGAAGCCGGTATCCTCCATCATGTTCGGTTCGTTTGCGAACTCGGCGCCGTCGATCGGTACGCCGTGTTCTTTGCTCAGACGAAAAATCTTCTCCGCCTCACTCGGATTCCACGGTTCCTCTGCGGAATGCAGACCCGGGCAGTTCGCAACGGAAATCATCAGTTTCGCATCGATCGCTTTTACGAAGTCGAGCACACCAATCCACTGCTCCTTTGTCAGGACATTTAAGTAGCCCTCCGGAGCAATACCGCCTGTTGCATTGTCAAAATCATAGTAAGTCTTGGTTGCCCAGGTGCCGGACACACGCACCCATGCGGTTCCGAGCTCCTTTGCGAGGGAGCGGAGCTTCTCGTTGTACAGATCGATCGGTGCGTATACCTGCATCAGATCCTTGTACATTGCAGCAATGCCGTCTGCGCTCGGAGCGACATGGAATTCCTCGGTTCCTGCAACCTGCTCCGGTGTGTACGCTTTCCAGAAGGTGCCGCCGGTTACCTCGGCGAATTCTACATTATAAGACATCAGGCGCGGATTTACTTCGCGCAGCGCCTTTAAATTCTCGGGAACTAATTTTACAAACTGTGCCATAGAAATCATTCTCCTGTTCGTTTTTATTTGCCGGTGATCCGGATCCCCGTATCACCTTTGCATAAAAACAGCGTACCACAAAAATTGTATTGTGTATGCAGGAAAACAACTATTTACAAAAATTGTGCAAAAACAGGACAAAATCGTTCCCGCCCTTAGCGCTCAAATCTGCCGCTTGCCCCGCACGGAAGCACCAGACCGTTGCTGGAAACCGGCAGACCGATTTCATCTGCGGCGATATGACCACCGTGTTTTTTTAAGACGGTATTCATCATATAGCTGAGCACTGCCGGCTGAAGACCAGTGGTGTAGGAGTTGATCAGGAAAAACAGAGGATCGTCCGACAGCAACTGCTCACAGAGCTGCACCAGCGGATAGATGGCGTCCTCGATTTTCCAGATCTCACCCTTGGGCCCTCTTCCGTAGGAAGGCGGGTCCATAATGATCGCATCATAGTGGTTGCCGCGGCGGATCTCGCGCTCAACAAACTTTACGCAGTCGTCCACAATCCAGCGGATCGGGGCATCACCAAGACCGGAAGAGACGGCGTTTTCCTTCGCCCAGGTCACCATTCCCTTGGAGGCATCCACATGCGTGACGCTGGCACCGGCAGCAGCGGCGGCAATCGTGGCACCGCCAGTGTAGGCGAACAGATTTAACACCTTGATCGGACGTCCGGCGCTGCGGATCTTTTCGGAAAACCAGTCCCAGTTGGCAGCCTGCTCCGGAAACAGTCCGGTGTGCTTAAAACTGAACGGCTTTAAGTTGAAAGTCAGCTTGCCGTAATGGATGGTCCACTGCTGGGGAAGATCAAAAAATTCCCACTCCCCGCCGCCCTTGGCGCTGCGGTGGTAATGGCCGTTCATTTTGCGCCAGCCGCGCTCGGTCTTCGGCGTGTCCCAGATGACCTGCGGGTCGGGACGGACGAGAAGATAATCTCCCCAGCGCTCGAGCTTTTCTCCTTTTGAGCAGTCAATGACTTCGTAATCTTTCCAGTTATCTGCAATCCACATAGCAATCTCCATTCCTGTGTACTTCTAATTTAAAACTATAACAAATATATACCACAAGCCAGCAGAGGGCAAGGAAAAAGTAAAAACGTCTGCCTGCGGGCAGAGAAAAAGCCCTCGCTACGGCGCGGTGCAAGCTTTAACGGATGCGGATACAACATCCGGAGCAGAAAAGAGGCGATAAAAAGCCAATAAAAAACCGGTAGAAAAATATCTACCGGTTCAAAACTGCGCAGCCCAAATTGCCGGCTGCACGTTATTTTTTACGCCAGGTGGACGGCATGAACAGAATCATGAGCGGGAAAAGCTCCAGTCTGCCGGCAAGCATGTCAAAAATCAGCACAATTTTGGAGAGCGGCGAGAAGATTGAGAAATTCTGCGCCGGTCCGACACGGTTTAAGCCAGGACCGATGTTGTTCAGACACGAGACGACTGCTGTAAAGTTCGTGGTAAAATCGAACTCGTCCAGGCTGATGATAAGCGTTGACAGCATGAGCAAAATAAAGTAAATGACCAGAAAAACATTGGTAGAGCGCAAGGTGCTGTGTTCTACGACATGTCCGTCCATGCGGATCTTGCGGATCTCGCGGGGGTGGATAATCAGGGAAAGCTCTTTGCGGATGGTTTTGAATAAAATCACCAGCCGGGATACTTTCATACCGCCGCCTGTGCTTCCCGCACATGCGCCGACGAACATCAGCGTCACAAGAATCGTCTGGGAGAGTGCAGGCCACATGTCGAAGTCGGCAGTGGAATATCCGGTGGTGGTGATGATCGCACCGACCTGGAAAAAGGCATTCCGCAGCGCGTCCCTGGTATTTGCGTAAAGCGGGCGTATATTATAGGTAATCATTCCGACAGAAGCAAAGATCAAAAAGAGATACCAGCGCACTTCCTCGATGCGGAATGCATCCTTGATTCTGCGCGATAAAATACAAAAATAAAATGTGTAATTGATACCGCTTAAGATCATAAAAGTTGTGACCGTGTTCTGGATAGCAGGCGAAAAGCTTGCAAAGCTGTCGTTACGGAAACCGAAACCACCGGTGCCGGTCGTGCCGAAACTCGTCAGAAGAGACTCAAACAGCGGCATGCCGAGCGCACACAGAATGACAATCTCAAGGAGCGTGATGGCAAGGTAAATGCCGTATAATATTTTCGCGGTATCCTTGATGTGCGGAACCAGACGGCTGACGGAAGGTCCCGGGCTCTCCGCCTTCATGAGGTTGATCGTAGAGCCGCCCATCAGAGGCAGGATCGACATAATAAAGACGAACACACCCATGCCGCCGATCCAGTGGCTGAAACTGCGCCAGAAAAGGCTGGCATGCGACAGGGACTCGACATCGGAGAGAATACTTGAACCGGTCGTGGTAAAACCGGAGACCGTTTCAAACAGGGCGTCTACATAATATGGAATGTCGCCGTTCCACACGAAGGGGATAGCGCCGAAAATACTCATAACGATCCAGCTCAAGGCGACAGTAACAAACCCCTCCCTTGTATACACGGTCGAGGAAGACGGTTTTTTATGTGTGAAAACAATCCCTAAAACCAGACAGATTGCAGCGGTAATGACAAATGGAATGCCGGCCTCCTCCTGATAGATCAGCGAGACCAGCGCCGGGAGCATCAGAAACGCGCTCTCAAATTGTAAAATATAGCCCAGAATATATAAAACCATGGAATAATTCATTGCAGGTTAATCCTCCAGAATCTCTTTGATGTCGGAGATGCGGTATCCGGAAATGACGACCAGAACGGAGTCTCCGGCGAGCATCATATCCTGTCCACCTGGCAGAATGACCTTGCCGTTGCGGTAGATGCAGCAGATTAAGGTGTTCTTCCGGAAATTCAGATCCTGCAGCGGAATGCCTGCGACGGCAGAATTCTCCTTGATGATGAATTCCAGAGCCTCGGCTTTTCCGCCGGCAAGCTTGTAAAGCGTCTCCACGTTGCTGTTGATGGAATTCACTGTGGAGCGCACATATTTTAAAATGTAATCAGCGGTAATGACACGCGGATAAATAATACTTCCCAGATTCATCTCGTTGATGACGGAGTTAAAGCTGCTCCGGTTGATCTTGGTCACCGTTTTTGCATTGGAGACATCGTTGGCGTACAGCGACAGCAGGATGTTTTCCTCGTCAAGACCAGTGAGAGCTGCAAAACCCTGCGCCTGCTCTAAGCCCTCCTCGGACAGCAGATCCTGATCGGTGGCATCACCGCAGATGATTGTCGCCTCCGGAAGCAGCTCGCTTAAAACGTCGCAGCGGGACGGATTGATCTCGATGATCGTCACACGGATGCCCGACTGGATGAGAATCTTTGCGAGGTAAAAGGAAACCTTACCGCCGCCAGCGAGAATGGCATTGCCGACGCGGTTCTTGACGATGCCGATCTTACGGAAAAAGTCAATGGCGTTGCGGCGCTCGGAAGCGATTGCGACGGTATCTCCGGCGCGGAATTCAAAATCACCGTTCGGGATGATGACCTCGCTGCCGCGGATGACGGTACACACCAGCACGTTGCTGTGCAGGGTCTGGTGCAGATTGAACAGCTTTAAATGAATCAGCGGGGAATTCTCGCTGACTTTAAAGTGAAGCAGCTCTACATGCCCCTTTGCAAAAGAATCCACACGGATGGCGGAAGGAAACTGAAATACTCTTGAAATCTCGTTGGCTGCCGTCAACTCAGGATTGATAATCATGGCGAGCCCGAATTCCTTTTTCAGGAAGGCGATCTCGCCGTTGTAGATCGGATTGCGCACGCGCGCGATGGTCTGGCAGTGGCCGGTCTTCTTGGCAATCACGCAGCACAGAAGGTTTTTCTCATCATCTCCGGTAACTGCGATCAAAAGATCGGCAGTGGCGATACCCGCTTCCAGCAGTGTCTTATGGTTGATGCCGTTCCCCACGATGCCCATCACATCCAGACGGTCGGTAATATATTGAACCTTTTCCGGCTTTTCATCAATGACAACAATATTGTGATCTTCGTTGCTGAGCTGTTCGACAAGCGTAAAACCAACTTTTCCACAGCCTACGATAATAATGTCCATAGAAATCTCCTTAAAGAATAATCTAAATCATTATAGCATATACAAATTGTTTTTGGGAAAAAAAGCGTAGAAATTGGCAAAATCTTAATGATAAAAACAATTTTTTCAAGAAAACGCCCGCGCGGACAGTTCTTGTGTTTTAAATGAGGGTACGTTACAATGAGTGACAGAGAACTAAATGACAGGAGAGGAAAGAGGAGTTTATGCTGGAACAATTAGTGGAGTGTGAGAACCGGCTTTTAGAGGAACAGAGACGGTTCAATGAGTTACTGCTTGCCTGGCGGTCCGGGGATCTGGGGGACGATCTTACACGGATGAAGATTGATCAGATGCAGAGGGAAGTGGATGCGCTGGGACGACAGCTGACGGCGCTGCGCACAGTGATCGCGGCACAGGCAGACCGTGAACGGGCGGGATACCGTCAGGGGGCGATGCCGAAGGCGGCGTATGGATGGCCGGCGTATGGACAGCCGGGGGCAGCGGCACAGCGTGGGATCAGACAATGCCGCGGCCGGCAGCGCAGACAGCGGAGCCGGGAAAACCGCAACAGGCGTATCAGCAGACACCGCCGCAGCCGGCAGTGCAGACAGCGGAGACGGGAAATCCGATACCGCCGGCGCCGGGCGTAATGTCACAGTCCGCGCGGGAGCCGGGAAACCCGCAGCAGGCGTATCAGCAGACACCGCCGCGGCCGGTGGCAGCACAGGCGGGATACCAGCAGGCATCCGGGAAGCAGGATCTGGAAAAAACGATCGGCAGGGCGATTCTGCCGGTCTGCGCTGCAGGACTGATCTTCCTGAGTCTGGTGTTTTTTGCGATGCTGGTGCTGCCGTATCTTAGCCAGGGAGTAAAGATGGTTCTGATGTATACCGTCAGTGCCGCGATCACGCTGGCAGGAGGAATTCTTGTGGCACATGACCGCAGGAATAAAGCATTTCTTGGGCTGCTGGGCTGCGGCATGGGAGCGTGGTATCTCTCGCTGTTTTTAAGTGATTTTTATTTCCATGCAATAAACGACGGCATACTTTATCTGGGACTGCTGGTGTGGGCGGTGGTTCTGTGTGTGCTGTCACGTCTGCGGTCGAATCTCTTCCTTATCATAGGGCAGATTGGTGTGGGCATCTCATTGATTCTCGGCGTGCTCATGTGTAACTGGACGGAGAATGCGGAAAGGTTTCTGATTCTTTCTATATATTATGCGGTAACGCAGACCATCTTTTTCGTGTCCCACCTACGGCGGGAATATTACCGTAATGCGGTGAATCTTGT
>ERZ840517.4209-NODE-4209-length-10208-cov-2.925539_pt1 | contig 10208 bp, 7 predicted proteins | sample MGYA00519876_ERZ840517 | MGnify/ENA primary metagenome ERZ840517 (study PRJEB31850, sample SAMEA3708882) | human gut metagenome | biome: human gut; feature: human-associated habitat; material: faeces | place: China | collected 2014 ... | reverse complement strand
GGGCCAGTTGCGACATGTATTTCTGTACCATATCGTTGTCTACAGCCACTTCAAATGTTGTCTGGTCTTTGAGCAAGTGAGGCTGCATGTTCATCATACGTGCAGCATTGGCTGCTTCCTCTTTGGGCAGACGAGTCGCAAATTCCCGCCAGTAATAGTTCAGATTCTTTTCATTGAAGATATAATCCTCGTAGGTCTGGTCTGCCGGTACAGTTGCAGCTGTATTTACCGGTCCGTTGTTTGCAGCTTGTGGCTGGACAGCTTGTCGCCGGATTGATATACCTATGCTTCCTGCTTTCATTACAGGAATTTTCTTTTCTGTATTTGCTTTAGGTATCGGACTGGGATGTGCCGCAGCAGAAACGTTGGTAGTTGGAGCCGCTGGCTGCTGTACCGCAGCTGATCCATTAGGAGCAGATGGTTTTGCTGGCTGCTTGGGAGCTGTACTTCCGTAGTTGCCTGATACCTCATGGGTAGCCTGCGGATAAGGCTGGCTGTTTGAGGCCTGAGAGGATGAAGAAGATGGCTGTCCCTGATTAAAGGCTGGTTTTAAGGTCTGTTTGGTAGGGCCTTGCCCCCCACCAGGAACATCATTGTCGCCTGTTAGCTGGGCAAGTTGAATTAAGGTCAACTCTACCAGCAGACGTTTGTTTTTGCTTACTCGGTAATTCAGGTCACAGTCGTTACACAATTTCATGGCTTTATATAAGAACTGCGGGCTGCATTTCTGAGCCTGAGCCTGATAGCGGTCGCGTATGGATGCACCTACTTCCAATAACTGTAATGTTTCAGCATCACGACTTACCAGCAAGTCGCGGAAATGTGAAGTTAATCCTGTTATAAAATGGTTGCCGTCAAAGCCTTTTTTCAGAACTTCGTTGAATGTAAGCAGGCAGTCGGAAACCCTGTTCTCTAAAAAGGCATCCGTCAGTTTGAAGTAATATTCATAATCCAGCACATTCAAGTTCTCTATTACACTTTGATAAGTGATATGCCCGTTGGTAAAACTTACAACCTGGTCGAAAATAGACAAGGCGTCACGCATGCCACCGTCAGCTTTCTGTGCAATAACGTTCAGAGCCTCCGGTTCTGCTTCAATATGTTCTTTTCTGGCTACATTTTCCAAGTGTTCTACCGTGTCGTTCACACTGATACGATTGAAATCGTATATCTGGCATCGACTCAGAATAGTAGGAAGAATTTTATGCTTTTCGGTTGTGGCAAGAATAAATATAGCATGATGAGGCGGTTCTTCCAATGTCTTCAGAAAGGCATTGAAAGCTGCCTGAGAAAGCATGTGTACCTCGTCGATGATATATACTTTATATTTTCCAATTTGTGGCGGGATGCGTACCTGTTCGATCAGCGAGCGTATGTCTTCTACCGAGTTATTGGATGCGGCATCCAGCTCATGAATGTTATACGAACGCTGTTCGTTGAAAGCACGGCATGACTCACATTCATTACATGCTTCTCCATCGGCAGTAGGATGCAGGCAGTTGATTGTCTTTGCAAATATTCGCGCACATGTTGTTTTTCCGACTCCTCGTGGACCGCAAAACAGATAAGCATGTGCCAGCTTTTGATTGGCAATCGCATTTTTCAGGGTGGTCGTCAGGGCGCGCTGTCCTACAACAGTATCGAATGTTGCGGGACGATATTTACGTGCCGATACGATATAATTTTCCATATGCCGATATAAGTGATTAATAGTTTTTATGTTCGGAAATACAAAAGTACATAAAATCTCGGTTTTCTCATGGGCTTGACCTGAAATATATTTATCTTTGTCACAAAATAAAGTAAGTTATGCAGACAAGTGACAGTATCGTTATTATCCCTACTTATAACGAAAAAGAAAATATCGAAAATATCATCCGTGCAGTTTTCGGTTTAGAGAAATGTTTTCATATTCTGATTGTTGAAGATAATTCTCCCGATGGTACTGCTGATATTGTACGGAAATTGCAGGCTGAATTCCCAGAACGCCTTTTCATGATAGAAAGAAAAGGAAAATTAGGCTTGGGTACAGCGTATATTGCAGGTTTCAAATGGGCTATTCAACATCAATACGATTATATATTCGAGATGGACGCGGACTTCAGCCATAATCCGAATGATTTGCCTCGTTTGTATAAGGCTTGCCACGATGAAGGAGCTGATGTTGCTATCGGTTCACGATATATAAGTGGTGTAAATGTGGTGAACTGGCCTATGGGACGTGTATTGATGTCATATTTCGCATCGAAATATGTACGGTTTATAACAGGTATTCCTGTGCATGATACAACAGCAGGATTCAAGTGTTATAAACGTAGGGTTTTAGAAACGATACCTTTAGACAATATTCGGTTTAAGGGATATGCTTTTCAGATAGAAATGAAGTTTACTGCTTATAAGTGTGGCTTTAAAGTAGTGGAAGTTCCGGTTATTTTCGTCAACCGTGAACTGGGAACTTCTAAGATGAATAGCAGTATTTTTGGTGAGGCCGTGTTCGGAGTGATACGGTTGAAATGGGACAGTTGGTTTAAAAGTTATCTAAAAAATAAGTAAATATGAAACGTACATGGATTTATAACGCAACGATTGTAAACGAAGGATTAAAATTTGCCGGTTCTGTTGTCGTTGAAGATGATACTATCTGTGAAGTGCTACAAGGAGAAGTTCGCCCTTCTGTACCTTGCGATGCCGAAATCGACGCCCGCGGTTGTTACCTCATCCCTGGAGTTATAGATGATCATGTACATTTTCGTGATCCGGGATTGACGCATAAGGCTGACATGGCAAGTGAAACTGCGGCTGCGGCAGCAGGAGGAGTAACTTCGTTTATGGATATGCCTAACTGTAATCCGCAGACAACAACTCTGGAAGCTCTGGAAAACAAGTTTGCCGATGCTGCAAACAAGTGTATCGTAAACTATTCGTTTTATTTCGGAGCAACCAATAACAATACGGAGTTGTTGCAGCAGCTGGACAAGAAACATGTGTGCGGTGTAAAACTGTTTATGGGAGCCAGTACAGGGAATATGCTTGTTGACCGTATTGAATCCTTGCGGAAAATCTTTTCGGAAGCAGGTATACTGATTGCTGCTCACTGTGAAGACCAGACTATAATTCGATGGAACACGGAACTTGTAAAATCAAAGTATGGTGAAGAAGATGTGGATATTCTCTTCCATCCTCGCATACGAAGCGAAGAGGCTTGCTGGCGTTCGTCTTCGTTGGCTGTACAGCTGGCTAAAGAAACAGGAGCACGCTTGCATATTCTCCATGTCAGTACAGCACGCGAGCTGGAACTTTTCGAAGATAAACCGATATCTGAAAAGAAGATAACTTCGGAAGCATGTGTTTCACATCTGATGTTCTGCGATGAAGACTACAAAACGTTAGGAGCACGCATTAAATGCAATCCAAGTATTAAAACAAAGAACGACCGTGATATGTTGCGCCGGGCTCTGACAACAAATCGCATTGATGTCATTGGTACAGACCATGCTCCTCATTTGTTGAAAGAAAAAGAGGGAGGAGCTTTGAAGGCTGTATCTGGTATGCCGAGCCTGCAATTCTCTCTGGTCAGCATTATGGAACTTGTACATGAAGGCGTTTTGACCGTAGAGCAGCTGGTACAGAAGATGTGTCATGCTCCTGCTGAGTTATTCCAAATAGAAAAGCGTGGATATATCCGTCCGGGATATAAAGCTGACCTGGTTCTGGTTAACCCGGATAGCGAATGGGAAGTAACGTCAGATTGTGTTTTGAGCAAGTGTGGATGGAGTCCGATGGAAGGAAGACGCTTCCGTGCGAAAGTAGAAAAGACATTTGTAAACGGAACATTAGTTTACAGCGACGGCAAGGTGGATACTCTTCACCGGGGAGAGCCGCTTGCTTTTAACCGATAAGAAATGCAGACAGACATTACGACAGTAGTTTACGATATACACGATTTGACAGAGTATATTAACTGGATTTATTTTTTTCATGCATGGGGATTTCAGCCTCGTTTTGCGGCTATTGCAGATATTCATGGGTGCGATGCTTGCAGAGCGAGCTGGCTTGCCTCTTTTCCCGTGGAAGATAGGGCTAAAGCTGCCGGGGCTATGCAGCTTCATAAGGAGGCAAACCGTATGCTGAACAGTGTGGACGGAAAATATAAGGTATATGCCATTTACCGGCTCATGAATGCCAATTCGGATGGTGATAACCTGCTGCTGGAAGGAACTCGCTTTCCGCTATTGAGGCAGCAGACGCGAGTTCGTCCGGACGATCCGTTTTTATGCTTGAGCGATTTCGTGCGTCCGTTGTCATCGGGGATACCAGATACAGTAGGAGCTTTTGCTACAACCATCGACGAGAATATGGAACAACCGTTCGAGGGCGATGATTATAAATTGATGCTTGTCAAAACCTTGGGCGAGCGTCTGGCAGAAGCTGCGGCCGAAAAGGTGCATGAAACTATCCGGAAAAGCGTATGGGGGTATGCCAAGGATGAACATCTCACCATGAAACAATTGCTCAATGAGGATTATCAAGGTATACGTCCTGCTGTAGGATATCCGTCTCTTCCTGATATATCGGTCAGTTTTTTATTGGATGAGCTGTTCGATATGAAGCGTATCGGTATCAAACTCACTGAAAACGGTATGATGCAGCCTCATGCTTCAGTATGTGGGTTGATGTTTGCCCATCCTGCATCTCGTTATTTTTCTGTGGGGAAGATAGACGAAGAACAGCTTGCCGATTATGCTGCCCGACGAGGATGTGAGGTAAGTGAAATCAGAAAATACTTAGTAGCTAACCTGCAACAATAATAGGATTATGATATTGCTGAGAGTTTCGTTGTTTTTTATCGTGTTGTTACTGTTGCCCGACTGGTATATATATAAGGTATATATAAAGTATATCCAGCATAAATGGCAAAAAAGATTATATTGGCTGCCCACAGTTTTGTTGCTGATGGTATTGCTTGTTTTCATCGTAGCACATGATTCGTTACACGATGCTTTTGGCATTTATCTTATTGTTACATTGTGCGTTGCTGTTCCCAAACTGGTTTTTGTATTATGTGATATCCTGATGAAGGTGTTGCGTAAGTTTCTTCGTATACCGTTGTTTGGGAAAACCGTATCGTCTGTTGTAGCAATTGTCACGCTTGCTTATCTGCTTTTCGGAGCAATTAAAGGAAAGGAATATTTCCAGGTTAAGCAAGTTGTCTTTTCTTCACCCGATTTACCTGAGTCTTTTGACGGATATCGTATTCTTCAATTGTCCGACATACATAATGCTGAAGCACTCCGTCGGGCTGTTGAAATCTGTAACGCACAGCACCCTGATCTGGCCGTGTTTACGGGTGATCTGGTAAATAGTCGGGCCGATGAGATTAAGGAGTTTATGCCTGTTCTGTCAAAACTTCGTGCAAAGGATGGGGTATTTTCTGTATTGGGAAACCACGATTATGCTACGTATGTGCAGTGGGACAGTGAAGCAGACCGTCTTGCTAATATTGATACGCTTCTGGCAAGACAGGAACAGATGGGCTGGAAGATGCTTATGAATGACCATCAGATACTGCATCGTGGAAATGATTCTATCGCTTTAATAGGAGTAGAGAACAGTGGTAAACCTCCTTTTCCCGATTGTGGGGATTTACCTCGGGCACAGAAAGGCACGGAAAGTATGTTCAGGGTTTTGCTGAGTCATGATCCAACTCACTGGAGAAGAAGCGTTCTTCCGGATACCGATATTCAACTGATGCTTGCCGGACATACTCACGATATGCAGATCAACTTATTCGGCTTTTCATTTTCACAGTTTATTTATCCCGAGCATAAAGGTCTGTATCTGGAAGGCCAGCGGGGACTTTATGTCAATATCGGGCTAGGTTATGTACTCTTTCCGATGAGGCTGGGAGCATGGCCAGAGATTACAGTCATTACTTTACGAAGAAAATAATAATTCCTAAACTATAACAAGCAATGAGATTCTTATACATTATTTATCAAATCTGTATCGGGGTGCCGATTTTTCTGGTGGCAACTATACTTACTGCTTTGACTACCATGTTGGGATGTTGGTTGGGTAACGGACATTTCTGGGGATATTATCCGGGCAAATTGTGGTCACAGCTTACATGTTTTTTGTTTTTGCTTCCGGTAAAAGTCAAGGGGCATGAACACCTGGATAAGAAAACATCCTATGTATTCGTTGCCAATCATCAAGGTTCATTCGATATCTTTTTGGTTTATGGATTTTTGGGGCGTAACTTCAAATGGATGATGAAGAAAAGCCTTCGTAAACTTCCGTTCGTTGGTAAGGCGTGCGAATCTGCCGGCTTTATTTTTGTCGACAAATCTAGTCCTCGTAAGGTATACGAAACAATAAAGAGTGCGGAAAAAGTATTGCAGGGAGGAACTTCATTGGTTGTATTCCCCGAGGGAGCACGTACGTTTACAGGACATATGGCAAACTTTAAGAAGGGAGCTTTTCTGCTTGCCGACCAGTTGCAACTTCCTGTTGTTCCACTTACCATAGACGGATCGTTTGATATTCTTCCCCGCACAGGTAAGCTTTTGCATTGGCATCCGATGACTCTGACGATACACGAACCTATTTATCCGTTAGGAAAAAAGGGAGAAGAGAATCTGCAAATGTTGATGGCTGAATCGTATAAGGCTATCGAAAAAGATTTACCTCAGAAATATAAAGGCAAGATGGAGAATCCCGATCAGTAATAAAAAGTTTACCCCTTTCATTTTCGCTTAAACAAAAGATCATTCTTGTTGTTGAATGATAGCGTCAGATGAAAGGGGTAAACTTTGTTATTGCTTGAAACAGAGTGATTTAATATCTGCGAAAAAACAACGTGAAATGTTGGGTGAAATTTGTACAAAAAAACGGAAAACATGCTGATGTTTTCCGTAAAATTATACCTTCTTTTTTTATTTGATTCTCTAAGATGGCGAACTTCTAAAGGAAAAAGAGTTTTATTGTACGGCTTGCAGCTTGTCCATGTTGCTGCGTGCAACCGATACATATTCCTTTATCATCGGATTGTTTTTAAAAGAATCGGGAGCATCGTTTATTATTTCCTCCATAATCGGAGTCAATACCGGATAAGGAAATCCGTTGCATAGCATCAGAAAGACTCCTGTTCCCAATACATTGTTGTAATTTTCTTGGATAAATGTCTTGGCAAGGTCGTCCATGTCGTTTCCTAACGCGGTGCGCTGTTTTTCCATCTCTTCTTGGATAAATTTAGGATCTTTGCCGTCCATAATCATACGGCTTTCCATTCTTTCCACTTCATACGCACGATCTTCCAGCGAAGTTTTCTTTATGATAAACTCATTGAAACTGTCGTTCAACGGAGTTCCTTTTACAGAAAAACCTGCTTTGTCGATATTGATACTGATATTTCCTTCCTCTATGACAACCGGCATGATGCAGTCGTCGTCCATATACAAAGAAGCAATTACGGTAGAGTCGACTTTTCCTTTCATCTTGAATATCCCGTGTACCACTTCAGCCGAGTCTATATTTACCAACTTATCTCCGGACGGCACTTTTATGAAAAGCATTTTTCCATCCAGTTTCGATACAGAAGAAATACCTTCTATTTTATATTTCTTTCCGCACGAAGCGCAAATAATGGCACAAAAGAGAAAAAAGTAAAATCTGTACATGCAATAAGCCTTTAGAAATTTCTGCGGCAAAGGTATAACGTTTAGAAATGACGTGAAAATAAATTATCAAAAATTAAACTAAATAGAGGATTATTACTGAATTAAGCTACTCAAAACGTATTTTTCGCTATCTTTGCTGGCTATTTGCTGACAACGAAAAAATATCAATTATTATTTTTAAATATCATAACAATGAAAAAACTTAAAGTATTAGCATTGGCACTGATTTGTGCTGCCTTTTCACCGGTGAAAGCCGACGAAGGAATGTGGCTTCTTCAGCTGATGAAGGAGCAGAACCTTGCCGACCGTATGAAAGCACAAGGTTTGAAAATGGATATTGCCGATATTTACAATCCGAACAGCGTAACACTGAAAGATGCTGTTGGTATATTCGGACGAGGATGTACCGGTGAAATTATTTCTCCAGACGGACTGATTCTTACTAATCACCACTGTGGTTACGATGCTATCCAGCAGCATAGTTCTGTTGAACACGATTACCTGACTGACGGATTTTGGGCAAAAAGCCGTTCAGAAGAACTTCCAACTCCGGGGTTGACATTTAAGTTTGTAGAACGAATTGTAGATGTAACCGACAAGGTGAACCAGGATATCAAAGACGGAAAAGTGACTGAAATCAATTCTTTTGGTGCAGAATATCTGGATAAGCTTGCTGCTGATGAACTGAAGAATAGTGATTTGAAGGACAAACCGGGTATTTCTACCGAAGCTCTTCCGTTCTATGAAGGAAACAGATTTTATCTGTTCTTCATCAAGACATACAGCGATGTGCGTATGGTAGCTGCTCCTCCTTCATCAATCGGTAAATTCGGTGGAGAAACAGACAACTGGATGTGGCCGCGTCATACAGGTGACTTCTCTATGTTCCGTATCTATGCCGATAAAGATGGTAACCCGGCTGAATATAGTGCCGACAATGTACCTTTGAAAGTGAAGAAGCATCTTGCTATTTCGCTGAAAGGTTTGCAGGAAGGCGACTATGCTATGATTATGGGATTCCCGGGAAGCACCAGCCGTTACCTGACTGAAAGTGAAGTGAAAATGCGTATGGAAGGAATAAACACTCCTCGTATTGAAGTTCGTGAAGCACGTCAGAATGTTTTGCGTAAGGAAATGGCTGCCAGCGATAAGGTACGTATCCAGTATGCAAGTAAGTTCGCTTCTTCCAGCAACTACTGGAAAAACTCTATCGGTATGAACAAGGCTATCGTCGACAATAAAGTATTGGAAGCAAAGGCTGAACAGGAAGCTAAGTTTGCACAGTTTGCAAAAGAACAGAACAATGCCGACTATGCTAAGGTTGTAAGCCAGATTGACGAGTATGTTCAGAAGGCTACTCCGATTACCAAGCAGATGATTTACTTCAGTGAAACTTTCAGAAGCGGTATCGAGTTTGGCGCTACATACGTTTTGTTCAACGATTTGAAAACTGCTTTGCAGAAGAACAAAAAGAAAGATATCGAAAAAGCTATCAGCAGCCTGAAAGAAGCATATGCCGATGTACACAACAAGGATTATGATCATGAAGTAGACCGTAAGGTAGCTAAAGTCTTGATTCCGCTGTATGCAAAGAGTGTACCAGCTGATGCTTTGCCTGCATTCTATCAGACTATCCAGACAAAGTATAAAGGCAATTATGATGCTTACATTGATGCTTTGTATGACAATAGCATTTTCTCTAACGATAAAAACTTCAATGCTTTCATCAGCAACCCTACCGTTAAAGCTATCGAAAACGACCTTGCAGTACAATATTCTTCTAGCAAAAATGAATTGTCGAAGAAACTGAATGAAAAATATGATGCAGTAAGCGGCAATATCGATTTGTTGCATAAGACATATGTACGTGGCTTGTGTGAAATGTATGCTCCAACTCCGAAAGCTCCGGATGCAAACTTTACTATCCGTCTGACTTACGGTAACGTAAAATCTTACGATCCGAAGGATGGTATCCATTATAAATATTACACTACGCTGAAGGGTGTAATGGAAAAAGAAGATCCGAACAATCCGGAATTTGTCGTTCCTGCTAAGCTGAAAGAGTTGTATGCTACGAAGAACTTCGGTCGCTATGCATTGCCTAACGGTGAAATGCCGACTTGCTTCCTTACTACCAACGATATTACCGGTGGTAACTCTGGTTCTCCGGTGTTGAATGGTAATGGTGAACTGATTGGTGCTGCATTCGACGGTAACTGGGAATCACTTTCGGGTGATATTAATTTCGACAACAATCTCCAGCGTTGTATTGCTGTAGATATTCGCTATGTATTATTCATCGTTGAAAAATTGGGTGGTTGCAAGAACCTGATTGACGAAATGACTATCGTAGAATAATGAAGAAAACCATATTATTTTCTATGCTTGCCGCATGCTCTCTCGCTGGATATGCCGACGAGGGCATGTGGATGCTGACAGACCTGAAGAAGCAGAACGCTGCCGTGATGCAGGATTTGGGTTTGGATATCAGTATAGATAAGGTATATTGTCCCGACAGCATCAGTCTGA
>ERZ840517.4205-NODE-4205-length-10220-cov-4.032759_pt1 | contig 10220 bp, 8 predicted proteins | sample MGYA00519876_ERZ840517 | MGnify/ENA primary metagenome ERZ840517 (study PRJEB31850, sample SAMEA3708882) | human gut metagenome | biome: human gut; feature: human-associated habitat; material: faeces | place: China | collected 2014 ... | reverse complement strand
GCTATCGACGGCCTGCGTCCGGTTCTCATGGCTAAGGCTGCTACCGAGTCCTGCCAGGCTGGCGGCGTGTTCGTCAAGGTCGGCGAGTAATTCTTCTTAGAATTTCTTTCTCCTCTCTCTATTCTAAATTAGAAAAGCAGCTCCAAATGCTTTTCATTCCCTCAAATACAACAGCAAGGCATTTTTTGAAGTGACCTCTAAAAGTCAGACAAAAATTGTTCAAGCGACCGAAAGGGCTTGCTGCCTGTGAATTACAGGCGGCAGGCCCTTTCGCTTTGCCTTGATTCTGCGGTTGCTGCAGTAGTCCTGACACTCCATCCGTTCCTGCTTGAAGTATTCTGATGTCAGACTTTACCGCAGGGTTTGCCAACCTTAGCGCACCGAATCTAACGCAAATCGCCTTGTAAACAACTCCGAATACCAGCTGAATATATCTGCAGGGCGCTCTGCCGTTTGCGGGCTTTTCCTTTACTCTCCACCTTCATCCTATATACAATTCGTTATATTTCATCTATATATAACAAAAGAGTGCTGTTCCCTCAACAGCACTCTTTCCCTTAATACTGATACTTTTTCCGTCCCTTGACGAGAAAAAACACCGAAACCATCACACCGAGCGCCTCTGCTACCGGAACAGCCAGCCAGATGCCGGTTTCCTGCAAAATCAGCGGCAGGAGCAGCAGCATCGCCACGAGGAACACAAGCGTGCGCGAAAACGAGATGATCGCAGACACGAGACCATCCGAGAGCGCGGTAAACAGCGAGGACGCGAAAATACTCGTGCCCATGAGCAGGAAGCTGACCGCATAAATCGGAAAGCCGTGCATGGCAATCTCATACACACTGCTGCCGCGCGGCGTAAACAGGGTCAGCGCCGGCTCGAGCGTCAGCCATGAGAGCACATATGTGCCGAGCGAGCACGCCAGCACGAACGTTATGCAGATGCGGAAGATATGCCTCAGCTGTGGGATATTTTTCTCGCCGAATTTGTAACTGATAACCGGCGCGACGCCCATCGAAAAACCGAAATACACCGCCGTAAACACAAACTGGAAGTACATTGCAATCGTGATGGCGGCTACGCCGTCCTCGCCGCGGTAGCGCATGAACAGCGTATTGAACACGAATGTGGTGATGGCGTTCGCAATGTTGCTGACCATCTCGGACGAGCCATTGCCACACGCGGCAAGCAGAGTCTGTCCGTCGAATTTGAAGGGCACAAAGTACAAGCTCCCGGTGCGGTTTTTAGTGAAATACACCAAACCAACGATGGACGGCACGCAGTAGCCGAGGCAGGTGGCAATCGCCGCACCGGCAACACCCATGTTCATCGGGCCCATGAACAGCCAGTCAAGCACCACGTTTGTAATGCCGCCGCCCACCGAGGTCAGCAGACCCAAGCCCGGCTTGCCTGCGGTGACGAACAATGTCTGAAAGGCAGTCTGCAGAAACAGCATGGGTGCAAACACCAGCTGAATGCGTGTGTAAATACGGCAGTCTGCCCACTGCAGCTCACTCGTGCCAAGCAGACGCAGAATGGGGTTCAGAAACAGATTGCCAAACACGGCGAAAATCAGGCCGATACCCAGCGCGACTGCAATCAGCATGGTGAAGTTGCGGCGCGCCTCGTCTGTTCGTCCCTCCCCTTGCCGGCGGGCGATAATAGCGCTGCCGCCCGTGCCGAGCATAATGCCGGTAGCCATCTGCAGGCAGTTGAGCGGATACGACATATTGATTGCGGAAAGCGCGGTTGTGCCGGCAAACCGCGAAATAAACATGCCGTCCACGATGGTGTACATCGACAGCAGCATCATCATTGCAATGTTCGGCAGTGCGAATCGGAGCAGCGATGCGGCGTTGAATTTGCGCGCAAGCGCGTTATTCTGCTCCATTGCGAATCTCCTTTTCAAAAGAATCGGTAAATTTTCGGGTCATTTCCACCATCATGGCGAACTGCTCAGTGCCCATGGCAGCGGCGGCGCGTTCCTCTGCGCGATACAGACCGCCCAGCTTATCCGCTGTGTAGCGTTTGCCGGATTCGGTCAGGCGCAGCGGCTTTTCCTTGCGGCCGGATACGCTCACCTTTTCCAGATAACCGGCCTGCTCCAACTCCTGCACCACCGTATGAATTGTCTGCTTGGGCAGCAGGCACATCTGCGCGATTCCTCCTTGTGTCATCTCCGAAAACTGATCTAACATATACAGCACCGTTACTGTACTGGGTTTCATGCCGCTGTGCTTCGCCCAGATGTCGTACAGCTCATCCTGTCGAAAAATATATGCGCACAAGTCGTTCATTTGTCTGCGAAAATCCATAATGCACCTCAATAGTCCTAAATCGTACCACGCCATTATAGTATGATTTAGGACTATTGTCAAGTAAAAGAAAAGCAGACCCGTAAAAGAGTCTGCTTCAAATTTATCCCATCAGCATGGTCCAGAGTGCGCTGAACGGCATGACGAGTATCAGCGCGGGCATGAGATCGACCAGCAGCACGGATTTGATCTTGGAGACACGAAAACCGGCCGACATAGTCAGCACGCCGCCGCACGCGGACAAATCCGCGAACATTTCCGGTGTGAGCACACCGGACAGCAGCCGTCCTGCGATAAACACGCACAGGAGAATCACGCACTGCGGCAGCGGGATAGCACAGATGGCCTTGCCGAGCGTAGACGCGAAGATCATTGCAGTGAACAAGTCCAGCACGGACTTTGCAAACAGCAGGTTCGGATCGCCCGCGATGCCCTCAGTCAGCGTGCTGTACCACCCGAAGCCCGAGCAGCAGAACAGCGCGACCGCCGTGATGTAGAACTCCATATCAATATTATCCCCGCCGAGGTGCATGGTTTTGACCAGCCGATGAAAAAACCGGCTTGCCCAATCCTCAAGGTGCAGCAGGTGCCCGATGGTAAACCCCACCAGAATCGCCAGCACGACCGCTGTCATGCTGACCGCCTTGATGATGGAATTGATACCGATAGCGATCGAACACATGCCGAACAGCGTCGGCAGGTGCTCTTTCAGGCTGTTCGGCAGGACGTGTCCCAGTGCAGAACCGATCACGCCGCCGGCCAGCACCGAGATACAGTTGACAATTACTCCGATTGGCATAGGATTTCCTTCTTTCTCTTTCCCCTTCTCCTCTATTTCCCATTTTACAGTAGAAAAGCGTCTTTGGCAAGCAAAAGAAAACCGCACAGCCGAAGCTGTGCGGGTTTTATTGCATTTTCGCTTACTTTTCCACGTTTTCGCAGAAACGCATGAGCATTGCCGCTACTTCCGCGCGGGTCGCGTAGCCCTTCGGGTCCAGCTTGCTGCCGGACTTGCCGGTAACAACGCCAGCCGCATTCGCCCACTGGAGCGCCGGAACAGCATAGCTGCTTACGCTCTGCGCGTCCGTATAGCCGTCGAGGCTCTTCGCGCCGGAAACGTCATACTTCTTGTTCTGTGCGTAACGGTACAGCATAGCTGCCAGCTGCTCGCGGGTGATGTTCACCTGCGGGTTGGTGCCGTCGGATACGCCGTTCGCCTTAGCCCAGTTCATGCCCTTTTCGTACCAGACAGAGCCGCCGGTGGTGTCCTCGCCGGCATGGCGTGCCAGAACCGTCATCAGCATGCCGCGGGTGGTATTAGCCTTCGGAGAGAAGGTATTCGCTGCGGTGCCGTTCATCATGCCCTTGCCGGTTACATAATCAACCGCGGAAGCGAACCAGTCGTTCGCGGAAACGTCGTTAAACGTGGTCTTAGACGGGGTTTCGGTGGCCTTAACATAGCTTACGCCAACCTTCACTGCGGAAGCAGGCATGGTGAAGGTGTAAACGGTGTCGCTCTTCTTAACGGTGGAAACGGACTTGCCGGAGCCGTCGGTAACGGTCAGCTTATCCAGCTTGTAGCCCTTGTCCGGGGACAGGGTAATGGTAATGGTAGCGCCCTTTTCCGCGTTGGACGGAGAAGCGTTTACGCCGCCGTTGTTGACCGCCGAGGTGGTTACCTTGTAGGTCGTCTTGCCGGAGGAGCTGCCGGAAGAACCGCCGGAGGACTTATTATCAAATACAGACGTTGCCTTAACTGCCGTCTTACCGTCCAATGCGGTCAGCAGATCATCAGTCAAGGTAGTGTACGTGCCATTTACGCCCTCAAAAGACCAGCCCTTGAATACCTTGCCGCTGGGTGCGGTCTTGGTCGGCAGAGCGTCATTTACGTTAGACGGACCATAGGAAACAGCCGCTTCACCGTCAAAGCTGATGGAAGTGCTTCGGCTATCGCTCAGAATCGTAAAGGTGCTGAAACCCTTATCGTTCGTGAAAGTTACCGTACGGTTTTCCTTATCAACAGTTGCGTCATGGTAGCCTACCAGAACACCGTTCTTCTCGTGCTTAACCTTGATCGTCGAAACATCGCTGATAGCAAAGTTATCCGGCAGCTTGATGGTAATCGTAACCGGCGTAGTAACCGTTACTTCCTTGTTCTCCAGCACAACTGCATTCTTATTGTTACCGGACAGTGCAATAGCGTCTGCGTTCTCTGCGGTAGACGCAACCTTCTTAACCATCGGAACAATATCCAGCGTTACAGAATACGGTGCATTCTCGTTATCGGCACTGACCTTAGCGTCCTTGACCGTGATATCCAGATACGGCTGAACGTATACCGTAACGGTCTTATCTGCAACAGATACGGTCTTTGCCAGCTCAGTCTTTGCCGCAGTAACCTCATCAGTTGTAACCTTGTTTGCTTCCTGTCCGCCGACAGCTTCCAACCCTTCCGTCGTAGCACCGTTATTCTGAATGTTCTGAGCAATAGAAGTCATGGCGTCTGCAACAGTCGTTTCCTTACCTGTTGTCTCAGCCTTTGCTTCGGGTGCTGCGGGAGAAACTTCAACATTTTCCTCAACCGTGCCAACGGTGTACGGATAAACGTCCTTCGTTGCTGCGTCGGTGTTCGGAACTACCGCTTTACCGTCTGCGCAGTATGCGTTATTGAACGCAGCAGCAAACAGACCGCCTGTTACCTTAATATAATCAGTTGCAGAGTTGTACGCCGGATAAGCAGGATTAGACGCGTCAAAATACAAAATCTGTGCTGCGTCCATATCAAATTTCTTATCACCAACTTTGCCCTTCGCAGAGCCGTTGCAAATGAATCTGCCGCCATTAACAGTTACCTGCCCAGCGCGTGCTACAATACCGATACCGTTGTTAACAGTAAAATCGCCGCCATTAACAGTGATGATATCCTTCCACGGTGCGTAAATGCCGCAGGCAATGTAACCCGAGGACTGGATATTGCCCGTAAATGTGCCGCCATTGATGGTAATCTTATTGGCATTTACACGTTCAGGGGTTCCCTCTGTATTCTTGTCAGTTTTATTGCCATTACCCGCAACTACCGCATTATCCAGTGCCGTAAATACGCCATCTTCAATGGTGATCGTTGCACCCGTAGCATAGCCGGTAATAACCGCGCCTTCCTGTGCCTGAATATTAGCATACTCGATTGTTGTGGTAGAGTTATGATTTACGCCAATACCTACATTGCCCGTAGATACAATCTTACCGGACTTGTCAGCAGAAGAATCCTTTACAACCAACGTGCCGCTATTATACAGCGTAGTACCTGTATGTGTCATCGTCTTACCGTTCAAATCCAGCACAATATTTTTATCTGCCGGAATTACAGTCTGACCATTGATATTCGCCAGAAGCTTAACGGTTTCGCCGCTCTGTGCTGCTGCAACAGCGTCAGCCAGCGTCTTATAATAGGTATCGCCAATCTTTGCTGCATAGAACTGTGCAAGGCTGTCATCACCTGTCAGCTTCGGCTGATTCGTGGTAATAATGCTTTGCGTATGGTCATCATATACATACAGCAACTGCTTTGCGCTTTTCGGTGCAGACAGCTTCGTTACATTGATAGTAATGCCACTGAAATTCTGTACATCAGAACCCTTAGAATAATCCTGCAGCAGAATCAGACCCTCATATACGCTATCTGCCGAATCAGCAGCATAAGTATACTCATCGCTATCAATCTTAAAGGTTACGCCCGTTGCATTGCGAAAATTGCTGATACGGATACCGTTGCTGCTTTTTTCTGCCAGTAATAGCTTATTATTTACAATATCAATCTGTGCATTAGGAGTCATATTGTAAAAGTTAAAATAGTTGTTCCTGATAGCGCTATTAAAGGTATTACCACTGATTACAGCCTTACTCAAATCGTTATTACTTGCACCAATACCAAACTCGATAGCATTATAATAACCATTGGTAATGCCGCCAAAAGTATTATTTGTTACCTCTGCTTCACCAACATTTAAGGTAACAGCAGTACGAACTGGCAACTTCGTTGCGTTATCACACACCGTTTCCGGCGTAAAAGTACAACCAGTCAGAGTAAATTTACCGCTGGTATTAACCACCAGCTTTGCCTTATCACCAAATGTCAGGTTCTTAATCGTAACATCTGCCGCGGTAACAGTAATTGTACCATTCTTATAAGTTACACCTGCACCATCAAGCACAGCGCCCTCTTCCGAGATAGTAAAATCGCCGGTATTGTTTGCCGGAAGCGATACGCTACTCTGCGGGGCAGTATCGCCTTCATCCGCCGCAAATGCCACCGGCGCCATGGTCAGCACCATCATCACAGCGAGAAAAGCCGATAACAATCTTCTTTTCATGTTTATCCTCCTCAAAATTATTTTTTCCGGCAAAAGCGGTGCCGTTTCGCCTTTCCTTCGCAAAATTTGTACTTAGGAAGGTTTTGTGTCTGAGGGCGAGTACCTCAGACACAAGGGTACCCTTGTGCCACTTTATTTGCCTACATCATATCACTGTTTTACATTTTTTGCAATGATATTTATCACAAAATTTTGTCGATTTGGTGTCGGTTTTGTGTATTTATAACTTTTTCATTGCTTTTGCACAATTGGAACCGACAGTATTTGTACATATCTTCACCGCTTGTGTTTTGCGCCCGGTTATGCTATGGTAAAAGCAGTAATTTGGAAAATTTGTGTTCAACCGCTTCTGAGTCCGTTTTATCGGACACCCGATATGCGATACTCAAAGCATGAAAAGGAGGCATGGCATATGAAAAAAGACGATTACGGCTTCTACGGCAAGGGACTTGACGGCTATGTGCACTACCGGCAGGGCATGCAGGAAGCACAGCGCAACGCACCGAATGCGTCCGGCAGCCGCCGGCCTGTCTCCGCAGAGCAGAAAACAACCGAGCCTGCACCGAAATCCGACGAATCCGGTCAGATCAGCAAGTGGATCCTGCAGCATCCGCTGCATACGGCGTGCATGATCAGCTGGTTTATTGCGCTGACCTGCGTGATTATTGAAAGCCTGGGCGAACCGTCCATCCAGTTTATGACGGCAGCGGCTGTCATCTGCGTGGTTGCCCTGATTTTCCTCGGCATAGAGGTTATCAACTTTATCATCTGGTTTTTCAAAAACTGCTGAGCACCAAAAAAACGAGCCGACAGCATGGCTTTCGGCTCGTTTTCTCTTTGTTGCTATACCTGCGGGAAACGCGTATCAGTATCCCTCCGACCGGTTTACGACATTTTTCAGCGGGTTTCCGGTCAAATACCGGTCCAGATTGTCCATGCAGATATGCCATATCGTGTCCTGTACGTCCGCGTTGCCGCCGAAGCTCGGGCCTGCGATATGCGGCGTGAGCAGCACGTTCTCCATGTCCCACAGCGGACAGTCCGCCGGAAGCGGTTCGGTCTCGAACACATCGAGTGCGGCGCCGCCGAGGTGACCGTCCTGCAGGGCCGACACCAGATCGTCCGTCCCTGCCAGACTGCCGCGTCCGACATTGACCAGCACCGCGCCTGCTTTCATCGCGTGCAGACGCTCCGCAGTCAGCAGACCCGCAGTCTCGCGCGTGTTCGGCAGACAGCCGATGACGATGTCCGCCCGCGGGAGCAGAGCGTCTAACGCATCGAGCGTATGCGCCTCCTCGAAGTCTGCCGGTACAGCCGAAACCGCTGTGCGCTTCACGCCGAGCACAGCTGCGCCAAAGACTTTCAACCGGCGGGCCACATTCGCACCGATGTCGCCCATGCCGAGTACAAGCGCGGTCTTGCCGGAAATCGTCTCCGCATGGTCGTATTTTTGCCAGATATGCGCCTGTTTATTGCTCCAGTATCGTCCAAACGAGCGGTACAGCGCCACCAGACTGCCAATCGCGTACTCCGCGATGATCGTGCCGAACGCGCCGGATGCATTCGCCAGCACCACGCTCCGCGGTAGATTTTCCATGCGCGTGTACTTGTCCGCGCCCGCCCAGGTCAGCTGCAGCAGACGCAGGTTTTCGGTCTGCGCCAGCTGGGCTTCACTCGGTTCACCGAAAATAACCGCAGCCGCGCGAAGCTGCTCTGCGGTCGGGTGTTCGCCGTTCTCCGCGAACGTGAACGCGCACCGCGTACCGAATCGGGTATTTAACGTCTCACGCATGGTCAAATCGCACTGTGCGAGCACCAAAACGGATGTTTTTTCGTTCTGCATTGTGTTTTCTCCGTTATCTGTCAGAATATTTACAATTATATAGTACAGATTTCCGGTTTTCAACAATGGGATAATAAAAAGCATCTGCATGAGCAGACACTTTTCAAATTATTTTTATAATTTCATTTCGCGGTTCTTTCTGCGCAGATGGGTCGCCAGCGCATACAGAACGCCAATATCCTCCTCGTCCAGACCTGTTAAATCCAGTGTCTGCGTTTTTGCAACACACAGCAGATAGTCTGTCGATACCTTGAAAATCTCGGATAATTCGATAATATACTGCGTACTCGGTACATTCAGGCCCAATTCCCACGCATTTACGCTCGACCGTGTGATGCCCAGCCGCTTTGCCAGCGCGGCCTGTGAGATGTTGTGGCTCTCCCGCAGCATTTTAATTCGTTCCCCTATAATCAGCATGCTATCACCTTATTATAGGGTATGCTAATCACGATGATATTACGATATCATTATGATATTTTTAATTGACATACATATTTCTTCCAGCTATACTAAAGAAGATAATAGGAGGACTGTACATGGTAATCTTACTAACGCTCTTAGTATGTCTGATCATAGCTCTTATACTCTGGGGAATCTATGCTGCCCTTCGTTCCATACTATCCAACAAGTGGCTTCATGACGAGGCACGACAGGATGTTGTACATCTGTTTAATCGAGACTTACCTAAATGGTTAGAAGCAGCTTATACCGCCTTATACCAGCATTTGCAGACACAGGGCAGCAAATGTGACTGGAGCATAGAAATTACATGCCCCTCCCATGCTGTTATTGATCGATGCCGTATCAATTTTTCCGGTTCGCAAGGTATTATTCTGGACAGTGCCAATCAGCAATTACTCTATTATAAAACAAAGGATTTGCCGGAATTACATGCCCTTCAATGCACAAATGCCCATCCGTTAGAAGCATTTGAGTGTTTTTCTCTTCCCTACTCCGATATTCTCCAGGCACAGCTTATTACTTCAAAGCACGCCTATACGCAAATGAAAACGAAAGGCGGCATTTCTCAAGACGCCGCCGAACAGCATGCCGCCGGGCAAACGGTCTATGACAAATTAGCAATCGTTATTCAAAGCAAGAATCCCTATCACCCATATATAGAATTAGACTTTTCTAATCATACCGCGGTATCTGAAATGTGGAAAAGCCTTCAGACCTCCAGTATATTAGGAAATATCTTTGAAACCGAGACTAAATTCAGCATTTCATATGCAGGCTGCGATACCGATATCAAGATTCGGAAGCGTTTCTCCGCTATTCCATCGCTTCCATTCACTCTGACGTCGATCGGACCGGCACAGCTGAATATGGTAAATCAAACCCTGCTCCATCTGGAAGCGATTGCACAAGCTGATCTGTCCGATTCCGCACCCGTTTCATGATTTTCATAATAAAAAAGCGCCTGCTCACGCAGGCGCTTTTTCGATTCATTTACGCATCATTCGACAGATGGAACTTATCGAACGCATAGAACACAAGGCTCATGATCATGCCAACGATAGCGGCGAGGGTCATACCAGAGAGCGAAACATCGCCCAGCGCCAGCGTCACGCCGGACAAGCCGGTAACAAAGATAACCGAGGTCAGGATCATGTTGCGGTTCTTGCTGTAATCCACATGGTTGTCAACCAGGATACGCAGACCGGAGGTGCCGATCATGCCGTACAGCA
>ERZ840517.4182-NODE-4182-length-10269-cov-7.703446_pt1 | contig 10269 bp, 9 predicted proteins | sample MGYA00519876_ERZ840517 | MGnify/ENA primary metagenome ERZ840517 (study PRJEB31850, sample SAMEA3708882) | human gut metagenome | biome: human gut; feature: human-associated habitat; material: faeces | place: China | collected 2014 ... | reverse complement strand
CAACTGTTTTTTTACCTTTTTCTTCAAATGCGTTTTCCGTGCAGAGAAACGGCAGGAAAAGCCCTGCAGCCATGCAGGCACGGCAAAGTCGGAGAAAAAAGCCAGCCGGAAGAAATTGATAGGCAAATTGCAAGAAAAACTCGGGACAATATGTGAAAAGTGCAAGACTTTTTGTCTCTGCATTGAAAAACGCAGTAAGGCGTGATATATTAAAAGCGCAACAAAGTGCAACAAAATGGATGGCGCTTTTGTCACTCTGTGGCAAATCAGGCGGGATCAGTAGAAAAAGAAAGGCATAGCGACAAACCATGACGATTCAGGAATGTTATAGACAGATGGGCGCAAATTATGAGGATGTGCTCAAGCGGCTTTACAACGAAGGCATGATCTGCAGATTTACGCTGATGTTTTTGAACGACGACAGCTATCCGAAACTGGAGCAGGCATTGAAGGAAGGAAATGTGAAGGAAGCATTCCGTGCGGCACACACGCTCAAGGGCGTGTGCCAGAACCTGGGCTTTACCAACCTGTATCAGCCCACCTACGATTTGACCGAGGTGCTGCGCACAGGCACACTGGAAGGTACCAAGGAGCTGTTTGACAGCGTGACCTGCCAGTACAAAATCACCATCAATGCGATCCGTGCGCTCCAGTAAGCTCCGCATTTGGCTCGATCTCCAAACGGCATCCTTCCTTATAAAAAGGCAGGATGCCGTTTTTTATTGCATTCTGCGCAGTTTTATGATATAATGCCGGACGAACTGAACAGAAAAACAGCAGGTGCCTTTTGCCGATGCACTGCACGGCGGAAAGGGTAAAAGGGAAGCGGGTGCAGATCCCGCACGATCTCGTCACTGTGATAAGGGAGTCCGCATCAGGGTGCTTTGCACCAGCCACTGGAGCTTTTGCTCTGGGAAGGAGATGACGGGCGGCGATCTTTCAGTCAGGAAACCTGCCTGCTGTTGGTACGGGGGTGCAAACCCCAGATCACGAGGAATTGGTTGTACCAAAAAGCCCTGAAACAACAGAGGTCTTTTTGTCATGCCATCCGCAGGACAGAAGGGCCTCTTCTTTCATCTTTCTTTCCTGTACCCTTTGTTTGGTTCAAACCGCAATTTACCCAGCAGGAAAGGACAAGACAATGAGAAAGATCGAAACCAAAAAGCTGGCCGCAGCTGTTACGGCTCTGGCTCTGTGCGCCGGCATGCTCACCGGCTGCGGCGGTGCTGCTTCCGGCACTGCATCCAGCACCGCTGCGTCTTCCGCTTCCAGCGAAGCGAGCAGCGAGGAGGCTGACGAAATGGCAGCAAAGAACGTGGCAGACCTGATCGATGCCATCTATGTGCAGGAGCGCAATGAGGATACCGATGCCCAGTGCGAAGCCGCCAAGGCTGCATGGGATGCCCTGACCGACACCCAGAAGGAACTGGTGGAAGGTGAGAACGCCGACCCCGACTACTTTGGCCGTGACACCGGCGATGCTTCCAAGGACGATGCCCGCAATCAGGACGACATTGGCGACAACGAGCTGCTGGTGGTCTCCTTCGGCACCTCCTTCAACGACAGCCGCGTGAAGGACATCAAGGGCATCGAGGATGCTCTGCAGGCCGCATACCCGGATTGGTCTGTGCGCCGCGCATTCACCGCACAGATCATCATCAACCATGTGCAGGCTCGTGACGGCGAAAAGATCGACAACATGCAGCAGGCCATGGACCGCGCTGTGGAAAACGGCGTGAAGAATCTGGTCGTCCAGCCCACCCACCTGATGCACGGTGCTGAGTACGACGAGATGATGGAAATGATCGACACCTACCGCGACAAGTTTGAATCTGTCGCTGTGGCTGAGCCCCTGCTGGGCGAGGTCGGTTCCGATGCCACCATCATCAATCAGGATAAGGAAGACGTTGCCAAGGCTGTCACCGCTGCTGCCGTGAAGGAAGCCGGCTACGACAGTCTGGATGCCGCTGCTGCGGACAAGGTCGCCTTTGTCTTTATGGGCCACGGCACCTCGCACACCGCAAAGGTGAGCTACAGCCAGATGCAGACCACCATGCAGACTCTGGGCTACGACAATGTGTTCATTGGCACCGTTGAGGGCAAGCCGGAAGAGACTGCCTGCGAGAACGTCATCGAGGCCGTCAAGGCTGCAGGTTACACCAAGGTCATCCTGCGCCCGCTGATGGTGGTTGCCGGCGATCACGCCAACAACGATATGGCCGGTGAGGATGCCGACTCCTGGCTGAGCCAGTTCAAGGCTTCCGGTGCTTTCGACAGCATCGACTGCCAGATCGCTGGTCTGGGTGGGATCGAGGATGTCCAGAAGCTGTATGTCGCCCACACCAAGGCGGCGATCGATTCTCTGAACGGTTGATCAAACGAACCCTCTCCGTCTCGCGGCCGCTTTGCGGCATCCGGTGGAGAGGGTTCATTTTTTACCCGAACAATGGTATAATAAAAGCTGATTTTTTATAATGTAGAGGTATTTCCTATGAAACGCGTTTTTTCCTGTGTTGTCGCTGCTTCTCTGGCACTGAGTCTGCTGGTGGGCTGCGGCGCTTCTTCCACGGCATCTTCTGCAGCTTCCAGTGCTGCTTCTTCCGAGGCGGCATCCTCTGTGGCTTCTTCTGCCGCTGAAACCGCCGCTTTGCCGGATGGTGTGTATACCGCCGAGTTTGACACCGACAGCAGCATGTTCCATGCCAACGAAGCCTGCGACGGCAAGGGCACCCTGACCGTGAAGAACGGCCAGATGACCTTCCATGTCAGCCTTGCTTCCACCCATATCGTCAACCTGTATCTGGGCAAGGCTTCCGATGCCGCCGACCACGAGGCCGACTGGCTGCAGCCCACCACAGATACCGTCACCTATTCCGACGGCACCTCGGAGGAGGTGTACGGCTTCGATATCCCGGTCTCTGCTGTGGATACGGACTTTGACCTTGCCATTCTGGGCACCAAGGGCAAGTGGTACGACCATGTCGTCAGCGTGCGTAATGCCGTGGAAAAGGCTGCGGAAGCCGAGACCCCGGCAGACGGCACCTACACCTGTGATGTGACGCTGGAGGGCGGCTCTGGCCGTGCTGCTGTGGACAGCCCCGCTGCCCTGACCGTGGCGGATGGCAAGATGACCGCTACCATCGTGTGGAGCAGCCCGAACTATGATTATATGATCGTGGACGGCGAGAAGTATTTGCCCACCAACACCGAGGGCAATTCCACCTTTGAAATTCCGGTATCGGCGCTGGATACCGCACTGGATGTCACCGCCGATACCGTTGCCATGAGCACCCCCCACGAGATCGAGTATACGCTGACCTTTGATTCTGCAAGTCTGAAGTGACTCCTCTAGTCACCTTCTTTGGCAAAAAGATAAACTTTACCGTACTGCCAAAGCCTCCCTCTATGAGGGAGGTGGCACGGCGTAAGCCGTGACGGAAGGAGTTACCTATGAAAATCACTCGCAACCAATTTCTGAAACTGATCCCCGCTACGGCGCTGACGCTGACCGGCTGCGGCAGCAAGGCTCAACCTGCCAATACGGAAAGTCTTGTTTTCTCCCATCATTACAAGCTGGACTATGCACAGCAGTTCACAGCGGACTGCTATGAGGGCGGCTATACCATGCTGACCATCGCGGAGTCGGATGCACGGTTCCTTGTTGTGCCGGAAGATGCTGCGGAGGTGGACGGTCTGCCTGCTGATGTGACTGTGCTGCGCCAGCCGGTGGAGAATATTTATCTGGTCTCCACCTCGGTGATGGATCTGCTTTTGCATCTGGACGCACTGGACAGCGTGGCCTTTTCCGGCACCAAGGCCGAGGGCTGGTATCTGCCCGCGGTGCAGCAGGCCATGGAAGAGGGAAAAATCGCGTATGCAGGCAAGTACAGCGCCCCGGATTACGAGCAGATCCTGGCAGCGGGCTGCCGCCTTGCCATTGAGAATACCATGATCCTGCACACGCCGGAGGTAAAGGAACAGCTGGAACACTTTGGCATCCCGGTGCTGGTGGAGCGTTCCAGCTACGAGAGCGACCCGCTGGCCCGCATGGAGTGGATCAAGCTTTACGGCATCCTGCTGGGCAGGGAAGAACAGGCCGAGCAGGTGTTTTCCGCGCAGGAGACAGCCGTTCAGCCCATCCTCTCGCAGGAACCCACGGGAAAAAGCTGCGCCTTCTTCTCGCTGACCACCAACAACCTTGCCACTGTGCGCAAGGGCAGTGACTATGTGGCCCGCATGATCGAAATGGCAGGCGGCAGCTATGTCTTTGCGGACCTGACGGACAATGGTAACAGCCTTGCTACCATGAACCTGCCGCTTGAGGACTTCTATGCAGGTGCAAAGGATGCCGATGTGCTCATCTACAACAGCGCCATCGAGGGCATGATCGCATCGGTGAGCCAGCTGACCGAGCGTTTTCCGCTGCTGAACGAATTCAAAGCGGTGAAGGAAGGGCAGGTGTGGTGCACCACCCAGAGCCTGTTCCAGCAGAGCATGGAGCTGGCAGACCTGATCGTGGATATGAACCGGGTGTTTACCAAGGGCACACCTGCCGCCAGTACCCTGAAATTCCTCACCCATGTGGATTAAAGAAGAAAAATTTTATAGAAAGGAAAGCCTATGACCCGTACCAGACGCCTTGCAGCCGCCTATATTGCCCTTGCGGCAGCCGTGGCTGTGCTTTTTGCGCTGAACCTGTTCTGGGGCAGCGTATCCCTTGCACCGGGTGCGGTGCTGACGGCGCTGCTGGGCAAGGGCGGCGATGCGCTTGCGGGGAACATCATCCTGCAGCTGCGCCTGCCCCGCGCGGTCATGGCGGCGCTGCTGGGGGCAGCCCTCAGCGCGGCAGGCTATCTGCTGCAGACTTTTTTTGCAAACCCCATTGCCGGGCCATTTGTTATGGGCGTTTCCAGCGGCGCAAAGCTGGCGGTGGCCCTGACCATGGTGGTGTTTCTGGACCGCGGGATGCTGACCAGCTCGGCCACGATGATCGCGGCTGCCTTTGCGGGTGCCATGGCTTCCATGGCCTTTGTGCTGGCGGTGGCCCGGCGGGTGCAGCGCATGAGCATTCTGGTCATCTGCGGTGTGATGATCGGCTATATCTGCTCCGCCATCACCGATATCGTGGTGGCCTTTGCGCAGGATTCTAACATCGTCAATCTGCACAACTGGTCGCAGGGCAGCTTTTCCGGCGTGACATGGGCCAATGTGCAGGCTGCGGCACTGGTGGTGCTGCCTGCGCTGGCGGCATCCTTTCTGCTTTCCAAGCCCATGGCCGCCTACCAGATGGGCGAATCATATGCCCGCAGCGTGGGCGTGAATGTCAAGCCTTTCTCGGCAGCGCTGGTGCTGCTATCCAGCCTGCTGGCGGCCTGCGTCACCGCCTTTGCGGGGCCGATCTCCTTTGTAGGCATCGCGGTGCCGCACCTTGTCAAGCAGCTGCTGGGCAGCGCAAAGCCGCTGTATGTGCTGCCGGGGTGCTGCTTGGGCGGTGCGGCTTTCTGCCTGTTCTGCGACCTGCTGGCCCGCAGTCTGTTCGCGCCCACGGAGCTGTCCATCAGCTCGGTCACGGCCGTGTTCGGCGCACCGGTGGTCATCTGGCTGCTGGTGCGGCGCAATTCAGAGCGGGAGGGCGCATGATGAACGAAAAAGCACTTTGCACTGCGCGGGAGCTTGCCATCGGCTACGGCAAGACACCGCTGCTCTCGAATATTTGCCTCGGGGTGCAGCCGGGCCAGATCCTGACTCTCATCGGCCCCAACGGCGCAGGCAAATCCACCTTACTGCGCACACTGGCGGGCCAGCTTGCCCCCATGGGCGGCACAGTGCTGCTGGCGGGGAAGGATCTTACTGCCTATACCGGAACGGAGCGGGCCAAAAAGCTGGCTCTCATGGCTCCCCACAGCCGCCGGATGGAGCTGACCACCTGCTTTGATTTTGTTTCGGCGGGGCGCTATCCCTACACCGGACGGCTGGGCATTTTGTCTGCCGAGGACAGGCAGCAGGTGCACAGAGCTTTGGAGCTGGTGGGTGCGGCGCAGCTGGCAGACCGGGATTTTAACCGCATCAGCGACGGCCAGCGCCAGCGCATCCTGCTGGCCCGGGCACTGTGCCAGCAGCCGGAAGTGATTCTGCTGGACGAGCCGACCTCTTTTCTGGATATCAAGGGCAAGATCGAGCTGCTCACCATTTTAAAGGAGCTGGCCCATACCGGTCAGCTGGCGGTGATCCTGAGCCTGCACGAGCTGGAATTGGCCGAAAAAATAGCGGACACGGTGGTGTGCGTTTCGCCCGGTGGTGTTTCCGGCGTGCTGACCCCGGAACAGGCGTTTCAGCCAGAAAACATCCGCACCCTGTACGGCCTGACCGAACAGCAGTACACGGCTCTGTTTGGCACATCGGAGACGGAAGCCGAAAAGGCACCCGCCGGAAAGCCGCAGTTTGAGCATTACGTCCGCAGCGGGCAGAAGCTGCTGCGCTGCGGCTATACCACCGGCACCTGTGCCGCGCTGGGGGCTGCCGGGGCGGCGCGTCTGCTGCTGACCGGCCGCGAACCGGAAACGGTGGCTCTGCGCACGCCCAAGGGCATTGTGGTGGAGGTGGCTCCCCTCTGGTGCCGCAGCACGGACACAGGTGCCGCATGTGCCATCCGCAAGGACGGCGGCGACGATGTGGATGTGACTACGGGCCTGCCGGTGATTGCATCGGTGGTGCTGGAACCGGATGCCCCCGGCGTGCGCATCTTTGGCGGAGAGGGGGTGGGCCGGGTGACGAAGCCCGGCCTTGACCAGCCCGTAGGCGAAGCCGCCATCAACCATGTGCCGCGCAGGATGATCGCCGAAGCGCTGGAACGGGAAGCTGAAAATGCTGCCTACACCGGCGGCTTTGCGGTGACCATCTCTGTGGAAGGCGGTGCCGAGACGGCAAAGCGCACCTTCAACCCGCACATCGGGGTGGAGGGCGGGCTTTCCATTCTGGGCACCAGCGGCATCGTGGAACCCATGAGCCAGCAGGCGATTCTGGATACCATCCAGCTGGAAATGAATCAGGCCGCACTGCGTGCAAAAAATGCCCCCGGCCTCCGGCGGCTGGTGCTGGCCCCCGGCAACTACGGGCTGGATTATCTGGCCTCCGCTCTGCCGCAGTTCGAGCGGTTCCCGGTGGTCAAAACTTCCAACTTCATCGGGGATACGCTGGATATGGCCGCCACGGCCAAATTTGAGGAAGTGCTTCTGGTAGGCCACGTGGGCAAGCTCTGCAAGCTGGCGGCAGGGGTCATGAACACCCACTCCCACACGGCGGATGGCCGCGCTGAAGTGTTTTGCGCCCATGCGGCGCTGTGCGGTGCCGCGCATGAGGTGTGCGCCGCCCTGATGGATGCAGCCACCACCGATGCCTGCCTTGACATTCTGGACGGCGTACAGCTGCGTGCACCGGTGCTGGAAAGCATCCTTGCCGCCATCCAGATGCATCTGGACCGACGGGCAGGCGGGGCCTTCCGGGTGGGCGCGGTGCTGTTCTCCAACCAGCACGGCCCGCTGGGCGAGACAAAAACGGCAAAGGAGCTGATGCAGGAATGGCAGAACTGAAAGGTACATTTTACGGTGTCAGCGTCGGCCCCGGCGACCCGGAGCTGATGACCCTGCAGGCTGTGCGGCTCATCCGGCAGTGCCCGGTGCTGGCCGCGCCGCAGACTGCTTCCGGCCAGATGCTGGCGCTGGACATCGCCCGCAGTGCGCTGGGAGAAGCGCTGGACGGCAAGACCATCGTCCCGCTGTACTTTGCCATGAGCCGTGACCCGGCTGCGCTGGCGGCTTCGCACGAAAAAGCAGCCGCCGCGGTGCGGCAGTATCTGGATGCCGGGCAGGACGTTGCCATGCTGAACATCGGTGATGTTTCCATCTATGCCACCTTTGGTTACCTGCAGGAGATCTTGCAGGCCGGGGGTTATGCCACCGCCATGGCGGCAGGCGTGCCCAGCTTTTGTGCGGCGGCGGCGCGGCTGAATGTGCCGCTGACCGGCGGCATGGATACGCCGCTTACCATTGCGCCCGGCGGCTGGACAGACCGCGTGCTGGAAATGCCCGGCACCAAGGTATTGATGAAAGCCGGCAGGCAATTGCCTGTCTTATTGGATACCCTGCAGCAGGCAGATAAGCTGAAAAAAAGCGCACTTGTGTGCAACTGCGGTCTGCCGGACGAGCGGGTCTACCCGGATCTTTCCCTTGAGCGGCCGCAGGAACAGGCCGGTTATTTTGCCACCGTTTTGGTAAAGGAGTAACGTTATGGTACATTTTGTTGGTGCAGGCCCCGGCGCACCGGACCTCATCACCCGGCGGGGCGCGGCCCTGCTTCAGAAAGCCGACTGCATCATCTATGCGGGCAGTCTGGTGAACCCGGCCCTGCTGGGCCTTGCAAAGGCAGACTGCGCCATTTATAACAGCGCTGAAATGACGCTGGAGCAGGTGCTGGATGTGATGCGGCAGATGGAAGCTGCGGGTAAGATCACCGTGCGCCTGCACACCGGCGACCCCTGCCTTTACGGTGCCATCCGGGAGCAGATGGATGTGCTGGACGCTGAGGGCATTCCCTACGATGATACCCCCGGTGTGTCCAGCTTCTGCGGTGCAGCGGCGGCACTGAACGCCGAGTACACCCTGCCCACCGTGAGCCAGACCGTCATCATCACCCGCATGGAGGGCCGCACCCCGGTGCCGGAAAAAGAAAAGCTGGCAAGCCTTGCCGCCCACGGGGCAACGATGGTCATTTTCCTATCCATCGGCCTTGTGGACAAAGTACAGCAGGCGCTTCTGGCAGGCGGTGCCTATACGCCGGATACCCCGGCAGCGGTGGTGTATAAGGCCACATGGCCGGAGGAAAAAACGGTGCGCTGCACCGTAGGTACGCTGGCGGAAAGCGTTCATGCAGCGGGCATCACCAAAACGGCGCTCATCGTGGCAGGCGGCTTTCTGGGCCGGAACTATGAGCGCAGCAAGCTCTACGACCCGGCCTTTACCACCGAGTTCCGCAAGGGGACAGACCAGTGACCCGCGCCTATCTGGCCTTTACGGCAAAGGGCCTTGCACTGGCCCAAAAACTGGCGGCGGCATATCCCGGCAGTGTGACCCGCTGCGGCCATGAAGCCGGGCAGGTGCACCTTGCCGATTGGACGGCCCGCCAGTTTGCCGGGAGCGATGCCCTTGTTTTTGTAGGTGCTGTGGGCATTGCGGTGCGGGCCATTGCGCCCCACTGCCAAAGCAAGGCGCAGGATCCTGCCGTTGTGGTGCTGGACGAGTGTGGCCGCTTTGCCGTGCCCATCCTCTCAGGCCACCTGGGCGGTGCCAACGACCTTGCCCGGGCGCTTGCCGCTGTGTGCGGTGCGGTGCCGGTGATCACCACAGCCACCGACGCAAACGGTGTGTTTGCGGTGGACGAGTGGGCAAAGCACCAGAACTGCACCGTGCTGGAGCCGGAGCGCATCAAGCTTGTCAGCGGTGCACTGCTGGCGGGCAAAACGGTGCAGTTTGCATCCGACTGGCCCATTGCGGGTGCACCGCCTGATGGGATCACGGCGGGAGATGCCCCGGACTTTGCCCTCACCCTCTGCCCGGCGGGGGATGCGCTGCATCTGGTGCCGCGCATCGGCGTGCTGGGCGTGGGCTGCAAACGCGGCACCAGCGCCGAAACGCTGGCCGAAGCCTTTGCAGCTTTCTGTGCCCAGAACCGCCTTGCGCCGCAATGCATCACGGCGGCGGCAAGCATCGACTTAAAACTAAACGAGGCGGGCCTGCTGACCTTCTGTAAGAGCCACAGCTGGCCGGTGCAGTTTTTCACAGCGGAACAGCTGCGTGCCGCCCCCGGCAGCTTTACGCCTTCGGCCTTTGTGCAGAGCGTTACCGGCGTGGACAATGTCTGTGAACGGTCGGCAGTGCTGGCCGCAGGCGGGACACTCGTTTTTCACAAATATGCCCATACCGGCGTGACCTTTGCGCTGGCCGTGCGGCCCTATGCCCCGGACTGGAGGTGGCAGAATGTTTGACCCGATGGAATTTGAGATCGACGAACCGGAAAAGGTAGTCTACGTGGTGGGCATTGGCCCCGGAGATGTTTACTACCTGACGCAGGAAGCCCAGAACGTTCTGGAACACGCAGATGCCATCTGCGGCTATAAACTTTATCTTGACCTGATCGAGCCGGAGTTCCCATGTGAGGAATATTATTCCACCGGCATGACCAAGGAGATCGACCGCTGCCGCTGGGCGCTGGAAA
>ERZ840517.4173-NODE-4173-length-10287-cov-3.675235_pt1 | contig 10287 bp, 8 predicted proteins | sample MGYA00519876_ERZ840517 | MGnify/ENA primary metagenome ERZ840517 (study PRJEB31850, sample SAMEA3708882) | human gut metagenome | biome: human gut; feature: human-associated habitat; material: faeces | place: China | collected 2014 ... | reverse complement strand
AGCGCTTCATCGACGAGAACCTGAACAAGTACTCCAACCTGACCACCGGCAAGGTATACTGGAATGTTCTGAACAAGGAGCGTGCCGGCGAGTACCTCGGCGAGACCGTGCAGGTTATTCCGCACATCACCAACGAGATCAAGTCCTTCATCTACTCGGTAGGCAAAAAGACCTCGGCTGACGTTGTTATCACCGAGATTGGCGGCACCACCGGTGATATTGAGTCTCAGCCGTTCCTCGAGGCGATCCGTCAGGTTGCTGCTGAGGTTGGCCGCCGCAACTGCCTGTTCATCCATGTAACGCTGGTTCCGTTCATCTCCGGCTCCAATGAGCCGAAGTCCAAGCCGACCCAGCACTCGGTTAAGGAGCTGCGCGGTCTGGGCATCTCTCCGGACATCATCGTAGCCCGCGTTGACCAGCCGATGGATGACGATATCAAGCGCAAGATTTCCATGTTCTGCACCGTGCCAGAGGACTGCGTAATCGAAAACCGCACCCTGCCGGTTCTGTATCAGGCACCGATGATGCTCGAGGAGAGCCATCTGTCCGACATCGTCTGCCGTGAGCTGTCCATCGGCGCAGGCAAGGGCGATATGACCGAGTGGCAGGAAATGCTCGAGCGCATTGCCGCCCGCAAGGACCATGTGAAGATCGCGCTGGTCGGCAAGTACGTCAAGCTGCACGACTCATACCTTTCGGTTGCAGAGGCGCTGCAGCACGGCGGCTACGAGACCGGCTGCTTCGTCGATATCGACTGGGTAGACTCCGAGGAGATCAACGACTCCACCGTGGACAAGCTGCTCGGTGAGGTTGACGGCATCATCCTGCCGGGCGGCTTCGGCGCACGCGGCGTGGAAGGCATGATTTGTGCGGCAAACTATGCGCGCACGCAGGGTATCCCCTACTTCGGCATCTGCCTCGGCATGCAGATCGCGGTTATGAGTTACGCACGCAACGTGCTCGGCTACGCGGATGCAAACTCCAGCGAGTTTGACCCGGATTCCACCCATCCGGTCATCGACCTGATGGAGAGCCAGCAGGGCATCTCCAAGAAGGGCGGCACGATGCGTCTGGGCGCTTATCCGTGCAAGATCCGTCCGAATACTATCATGGCATCGGCGTACGGCGAGGAAATGATTTCCGAGCGTCACCGCCACCGTTACGAGTTCAACAACAATTTCCGCGAGGAGATTGAAAATAAGGGCATGCAGATCACGGGCACCTCGCCGACCGGCGAGCTTGTGGAGACCGTTGAAATCCCGAACCATCCGTTCTATATCGGCGTACAGTTCCACCCCGAGTTCAAGTCCCGTCCCAACCGCGCTCATCCCCTGTTCAAGGCGTTCGTCGCGGCATCTCTGAAAAGGAGCCAGAACAACAATGCAGACTAACAAGAACTACGACAATCTCGAGCAGAGCTATCTGTTCTCCACCATCGCACGCAAGGTGCGTGAGTACTCCGAAGCACATCCGGAGGCTGATATCATCCGTCTGGGCATCGGCGACGTAACCCGTCCGCTGGTACCGGCTGTTATCGACGCACTGCACGCAGCCGTTGAGGATCAGGCCAAGCAGGAGACCTTCCACGGCTACGGCGATGAGCAGGGCTACGGCTTCCTGCACGAAGCACTGGTCGGCTACTACAAGACCCACGGCGTAGAGCTCGCCACCAATGAGATCTTCATCTCGGACGGCGCAAAGAGCGACCTCGGCAATATCCTCGACATTTTCGGTACCGACAACACTGTTCTGGTTCCGGACCCGGTTTACCCGGTTTACGTTGATACCAACGTTATGGCGGGCCGCAAGATCGTATTCGCTGACGCAAACAAGGCAAACGGCTTCCTGCCGCTGCCGGACGAGTCCGTTCAGTGCGACATCATCTATATCTGCTCTCCGAACAACCCGACCGGCGCTGCTTACGACCGCGCAGGTCTGAAGGCCTGGGTAGATTACGCAAACAAGCAGAACGCCGTTATCCTGTATGACGCAGCTTACGAGTGCTTCATCGAGGATGAGACTCTGCCGCGCTCCATCTACGAGATCGAAGGCGCTAAGTCCTGTGCAATCGAGTTCTGCTCCTTCTCCAAGATGGCAGGCTTCACCGGTACCCGCTGCGGCTGGACCGTTGTTCCGACCGCTCTGCTGGACGGCAAGCTGAACAAGATGTGGCTGCGCCGTCAGACTACCAAGTTCAACGGCGTTCCGTATATCGTACAGAAGGGCGCTGCTGCCTGCTTCACCGAGGAAGGCATGAAGCAGATCAAGGAGACCCTCGGCTACTACAAGCAGAACGCTAAGGTTCTCGCTGCGACCCTCGATGAGCTGGGTATCTGGTACACCGGCGGCAAGAGCAGCCCGTACCTGTGGCTCAAGTGCCCGAACGGCATGGATTCCTGGACCTTCTTCGACTACCTGCTTGAGAATGCCAACGTCGTTGGTACGCCGGGTGCAGGCTTTGGCAAGAACGGTGACGGTTTCTTCCGTCTGACCGCATTCGGCGATCAGGCACGCACCAAGGAAGCTGCTGAGCGTCTGAAGAAGCTGCTCCAGAAGTAAGTTTCCGCAATATCGCATAATCAAAGAGCTGTCCCGCGCGGACAGCTCTTTTTGTATAGTTGAGGTGATTCGATGGGCATTCTTTATGGTCACAGGTGCGTTTTATGCGGCGCGGATTTTCCGGTAACGGCCAGCCGCACGCTGCAGCTTTGTCCGGACTGTGCCGCCGCAGTTCGGCGGGAATACCGCTGCAATGAGGTCATCTCCATCGCCGGAGCGGACGGTACGATCGCTCCGCTGTATTACCGCGGCACAGTACGCAATGCCATGAAACGGTTCAAATTCAGCAGCGCCGCCTACTGTGCGGACTGGTTCGCGGCGCAAATGTCCGTGGCTCTCACGTCACAGCTGGAGGACTGGCAGCCTGATTTGATTACCTACATGCCGATTGGATTCCTGCACTACCGCAAGCGCGGGTACAATCAGGCGGAGCTGCTTGCAAAGCTGACGGCAAAGCCGCTTTCTCTTCCATGCGAAGCCACCTTGCGCAAGCGATGGTTTGTCGGCAAGCAGTCCGCGCAGAAGGATTACGCCGCGCGGCAGAGCAACGCGAAAGACGCCGTTCTGCCGAAGGGCGGCGTGGACTTGACCGGAAAATCCGTCGTGTTAGTCGATGATATTATCACCACCGGCGCAACGGCGGCGGCTGCCGTCAAAGCTCTGCGGGAGATGGGCGCAAGCCGCGTTTATGTCCTTGCAGCGACGGTTACACCGAGGAAATAACAAAAAAGACCGCGTAAGCGGTCTTTTTTGTTAGTCAACGTCTGCGGTATAGAGTTTATCGAAATTATCCAGCATAACGACCTTGACGCGGTATTCACCCAGTTCACCTTCCAGATTGCGCCAGTTTACATCGGTGTAGAATGTGCTGTCGCCCGTAAAATCTTTTATATCAATCGGCTGCATATCCTGCACTTTTCCGTTCCGATACAGCACAATATTGCCGCTGGCAGACTTAACATCCTCACTGCTGCAGTAAACTCTCACTTCTACTCCGCCGCTGACGGTGGTGGTCGGATTTTTTCCGCCGGTGCTGCTTATACCACCGTTGTTCCAATGCGCTGTCACACTCAGCCGGAGCCGCTGTTCCAAATCATATTCAGATGTAACCATAATATTGCGTGTCTCACCGCTCGTGCCTGTTAATGTCAAATAAACAGAAAACGTATCCACAAACGGCACGCTCAGTTTTCCGCTGTACCCGTTATTATCCTCCGCGTCGCACTCCCACGACTGGTCACCGCTGCGGACAACGAACTTTGCGGTTTCGCCATCCATCATGCTGCGCGGAACCGCGCTCACCGTCACAAGAAGGTTATCCGTGTTCTGCCGGTCTACGGTCACGTTCTCCGACCAGTCGGCTAAATCGCTGTTCTCAGCGCTCGTATTATCCGGATAGTAAATCGTACTCGGCCCGCTCTGCATCCGCAGCGTGTCGATCTGTTGCTGCATGGCGATCACACGCCACAGGCTGACCGCACTGCACACGACGCTGACGCACAGCAGTCCTGCCGCTGCAATCGCTGCGATTTTCCATTTGCGGTTTACGTTCTTCACCGACTGGCTGCCGTTCTCCGTCGGTATCTCTGCCGTGTCCTCCGTCTTAGGAACAAGCTCCGCATCCGGACGCAGCAGTGTATCCACCGGCACGCCGAACAGCCTGCTCAGTTCCATCAAGTTATCCATTGTGGGCACTGCCTGATCCGCCTCCCACTTGCTGACCGCCTGACGGCTGAGACCCAGCTTTTCGCCGAGCGCCTCCTGACTCATGCCCTGCTCTTTTCGCAGTACCGCGATTTTCTCACCTGTTGTCATCTCTGCCACCTGCCTTTCTTTTCTGTCTCCAGTGTGCCTGAAATGCCGCAAAAGCGCCACCAACCCATCGTTTCTTTTTGTCAACCGACGGTTGCGTACGTCTTTCCGGTTGCAAAAAAGTCCCGAAATATGCATTTCGGGACTTTGAGGCTATCTGGGAAAACACTTATGGGCATTACCACACAATTCAGCGGTGAGCGGTTGGCGAGTAAATTTTGCGTGCTGATGCGGCGCGGTTCCGCAGCAATACTTTGTGTATTGCAAGGGAACGCAACAAAATCAGCGCACAAAATTTCCGCCAAACGCCGCCGATGCAATCGTGTGGTATTGCCCCCAATTAGGCGTTGAAAAACTCCTCGTGGATAGCCTTAACAGCCTTCTCGCTGTCCTCCTCATTGATGAGGACAGAGATCTTGATCTCAGAGGTGGAGATCATACGGATGTTGATGCCGGCGCTTGCCAGAGCCTCGAACATCTTGGAAGCAACGCCGGTAGCGGAAGCCATGCCTGCACCAACAATAGAAACCTTTGCGACCTTGGTGTTGATGGAAATATCCTCGTAGCCGAGCATCTCCTTCGCGTCGCGCAGGATCTTCTCGACGCGCTCTGCATCGTCCTGACGGATGGTGAACGAGATGGACTTCTTGTTATCGCGGCCTACGGACTGGAGGATGATGTCGATGTTGACATTGTGCTTCGCCATCAGCGAGAATACCTTGAATGCAGTGCCCGGCGTATCGTCCAGATTGATGATCGCTACACGCGCGCAGTTATTATCACGGGCAACACCCGAAACCAGCAGTTTTTCCATATTAGAACCCTCCTTGACTTTGGTACCCGGATTGCGGGTAAAGCTCGAAACGACCTCAAGATCGACATTATACTTCTTTGCCATCTCAACCGAACGGTTGTGCAGCACCTGTGCACCCAGAGATGCCAGCTCCAGCATCTCATCATAGGTGATGGCGTCCAGCTTCTTGGCATCCTTTACGATGCGCGGATCGGCAGTGTAAACGCCGTCTACGTCGGTGTAAATCTGACACAGGTCCGCGCCGAGCGTTGCTGCAATGGCAACTGCGGTGGTGTCCGAGCCGCCGCGGCCGAGCGTGGTCACGTCGCCCATCTTGTTGATGCCCTGGAAACCTGCAACAATAACGATGCGGCCGTTATCCAGTTCTGCCTTGAGGCGATCGCCCGCGATGCGCTTGATGCGGGCATCCGAGTAATTGCTGTTGGTTTCCAGACCGATCTGCCAGCCGGTCAGGGATACGACCGGAAAGCCCAGCTTCTGGATGGCCATGGCCAGCAGCGACATGGAGATCATCTCGCCGGTGTTGAGCAGAACGTCCATCTCACGCTTGGACGGGCGCTCGTTGAGCTCTGCGGCCTTTTCGATCAGATCATCCGTGGTATCGCCCTGCGCGGATACAACTACAACAACCTGATTGCCTGCCTGTGCGGTCTTGGTAACAATGTCCGCAACATTCTTCAGTCGCTCGGTGTTGGCAACCGAAGTGCCGCCGAACTTTTGCACAATAAGACTCATACTAACTATGTTTCCTCCTTATATACACGGACGAGAGCACTCATCCGTCCCCTATTACAGTCGTTTTACGGTCGCACCAACCTCATCACAGCGCAGCTGCACGGCCTTCCAGTGCGGATACTGCTTCTCGCACAGCTCCTGTGCACGGGTGATGTAGTCGCGGTCGCCCTTGTAGACGATAGCCACGATGGACGGGCCTGCGCCGGAAATGAACGCGCCGAGCGCGCCCAGCTTCTTGGCCTCACGCACGATGTCCTCGCCGTTTTCGATCAGACCGAAACGGTACGGCTGGTGCAGACAGTCACCGGTTGCCGCGTCAAGGTTTTCCAGCTTGCCGGTGGTCAGGCTGCCCGCAAGCAGCGCTGCGCGCGCCAGATTGTAAACCGCATCGTGATGGTCGATGGTCTTTGGCAGCGCCGCACGCGCCTTTTCGGTGGACAGCTGGAAATCCGGAATGAATACCACGAAGTCGATCGCGCCGTGAACCGGCACACGAACGTGATGCACATGGCCGTTTTCGAGCAGCGCCACGCAGAAGCCGCCGAGGATCGCCGGTGTGGAGTTATCCGGGTGCCCCTCGATGGTAGCCGCCAGATCAATGACCGCGTTGCGGTCGAGCGGCTCACCGAGCAGCATGTTTGCACCCATGATACCCGCAACCGTGCACGCCGAGGACGAACCCAAACCGCGAGTCTGCGGGATAGCGCAGTCCTCAACGATGGTCAAACCGGAAAGCGGCTTGCCGCACTCGTCGTAGACGCGCTTCGCACACTGATAGATCAGGTTGCTCTCGTCCTGCGGAACATACTGACCGTTTTTATCCGAAATATCAATATGATCGTTCTCTGCGAGGTCGATCACGTTGTACAGCTCGAGCGCAATGCCGATGCTGTCATAGCCCGAGCCCATATTGGCGCTCGTAGCAGGAACGGTTACACGAACCATTGTATTTCTCTCCTTTACAGAATACGCATTGCCGCACGAACTTCACCGCGTGCGTTCAGCTTTTCGGCTGCGGCGTTCATCTCTGCGGTGGACAGCTTGCGGGTCTGAACCACGAATACGCCCTCAGCAGGCTCAGTCAGACTCTCAACCGGCAGCAGCTCCTCAACATCCTTCTGTGCACCCTTGAAGCGAACGTACCATGCACTCTGCAGGGTATCCAGCGGACGGAGCAGGTGCTTGGAGCCATCGCCCCAGAAGATACGGCGGCGTTTGTCCTTGTGCTCGATGCTGTCCAGCATATCGGCAACAACAGCGGAAGCGGTCGCCAGCTTGCCGGCGCCCTTGCCGTAGAACATAACCTCACCGGTCGCATTGCCGTCGATCATGATGGCGTTGAATACATCCTCAACAGCGGCCAGCGGGCTTTCCTTGTGGATGAGATGCGGTGCAACATAAGCGTAAGCGGTGCCGTTCTCGCAGCGGACCGAGCGGCCCAGCAGCTTGATAACGCAGCCCAGCTTGTCGGCGTTTGCTACGTCCTCGAGGGTGATCTTAGTGATGCCCTCGCAGGAAACCTGATCCGGATCGAACTTATCGCCGTAAGCAAGGTCGGACAGAATGCAGATCTTGCGGCAGGCGTCGTGACCCTCGATATCAGCGGTCGGGTCCTTCTCGGCATAGCCGTTGAGCTGTGCCTGCTTGAGCGCATCCGCAAAGGTAACACCGTTGTGGATCATCTGGGTGAGAATGTAGTTGGTCGTGCCGTTCAGGATGCCGCAGATCTCGTTGAACTCGTTGGCAGCCAGGCACTGCAGCATCGGACGGATGACCGGAATGCCGCCGCCGACGGATGCCTCGAACATGTAGTTTACGCCGTGCACCTCGGCAATCTTGAGCAGCTCCTCACCCTTGGTAGCAACCAGTTCCTTGTTGGAGGTGCATACGCTCTTGCCAGCCTCGAGGCAGCGCTTGGTGAACTGGTACGCAGCGCCCACGCCGCCCATTACCTCGGCAACGACCGTTACTTCGGGGTCGTTCTCGATGACGGAGAAATCGGTTACAAATTTATTGCCATACGGCAGAGAGGAAAAGTCGCGCAGGTCGAGGACATACTTTACCTCAACCGGCTCGCCAACGGTCTTGGCGATCTTGTCGGCGTTCATATCAAAAACCTCGTATACGCCCGAACCGACAGTGCCGTGTCCCATGATTGCTACTTTAATCATATGCTGATTTCCTTTCATCAGTTAAATTAGCGTTCTGTATACCGCCGGACGGTCATTCAGATGCCAGAATTTCCACTTTGCTGACGCCTTCCATTGCTTCTGCACGGTGCACAAGCTCTTCGGATGAGTATTTCATCTCACCGGTGCGGGCCGAAATAGTGACCGACGCCATTCCTCTCATCGGAATGGACTGGTTCACCGTCAGCAGGTTTGCACCCGAGCGTGCCATCAGTCCGAGAATGCTCGACAGAACACCCGGCTGATCGTGCAGCATGAAATGGTAGGTGACGATACGGTCGGTGGTTGCCTCAAAGAAAGGACGAACGCCGTCCTTATATTTATAATACGCACTGCGCGACAGACCGGCGATCTTTGCCGCTTCGCTTGCCGTAGCCGCCTTGCCCGAAGCGATGGCTTCATTCGCTTCGATCACGCGCTGAAATACCTCCGGCAGCAGGGTGCGCTCCACGAGATAATACTTTGGTTTTATCATGCGATGTCTGTCCTCCCTAAAAAGACACTTGTCTTTTTCACGCTCATCTATCATACCATATCCATCCACCGAGCGCAAGAGAATAACTGATAAATTTCCCTAAATTCCGACGAGTGTTTTGTTACTTCTGTCAAAAGCTCCCGCTTTTCCTGTGAAAAGTGTAAGTGGCTTTTTGCTTTATTTTGTGTTATACTATGTTTACATCTGTAAACAATCGGAGAGTTTTATTATGCATCAGAAAAACGAAAACGGAACCTTTACCTCAAAAATCGGCTTTGTGCTGGCGGCGGTCGGCTCTGCGGTCGGCATGGGCAACATCTGGATGTTCCCTTACCGCACCGGTCAATACGGCGGCGCGGCTTTTTTAATCCCCTACCTGCTGTTTATCGCACTGTTCGGCTATGTCGGCCTGTCCGGCGAGTTCGCCTTCGGCCGTATGACCGGCACAGGTCCGATCGGCTCGTATGAATTTGCGATGAAGTCCCGCGGTAAAAAGGGCGGCGCCATCCTCGGTACGATTCCGCTGCTCGGCTCGCTCGGTATTGCCATCGGCTACGCCATCATCGTCGGCTGGGTGCTGCGGAGCGCGTTCGGTGCACTGACCGGCTCGCTGATGAGCACCGAACCGGAGCAGTTCTTCACGGAAATGAGCAGCACGAATTTTTCCAGTGTGCCGTGGCACACCCTGGTTATCCTGCTGACGGCGGCTGTGCTGATCTTCGGCGTGTCCGGCGGCATTGAAAAGATCAACAAGGTGATGATGCCCGCATTCTTCATCCTGTTCATCATCATTGCTATCCGCGTAGCCTTCCTGCCGAATGCGATCGAAGGCTACAAATACCTGCTCGTACCGCAGTGGGAGTATCTGCTGAACCCGCGCACATGGATCATGGCGATGGGTCAGGCGTTCTTCTCGCTGTCGATCACCGGCTCGGGCATGATCATTTACGGCTCTTACCTGCCGAGAAATGAGGATGTTGTACATTCGTCGTGCATGACCGCTGTGCTCGACACCTGCGCCGCTATGCTGGCCGGCTTCGCCATCCTGCCGAGCGTGTTCGCGTTCGGTCTGGACCCGGCCTCCGGCCCCAAGCTGCTGTTCATCACCCTACCGCGTGTATTCCAGCAGATGCCGTTCGGCCGTCTGTTCGCGTTCTTCTTCTTTATTTCCGTGCTGTTCGCGGGCATTACCTCGCTGGCGAACATGCTGGAAGCAGTCTCTGAAGCCGCGCAGACGCGCCTCAAGCTGAGCCGAAAGGCCGCTGTCCTGCTGTCGTGCGGCGCCGCATTGGCGGTTGGCCTGTTTATCGAGCGCGATACGCTCATGGGTACGCTGATGGACGTTATCACCATTTACGTCGTGCCGATCGGTGCAATCCTCGGTGCGGTTATGGCGTACTGGGTGCTCGGCATTAACAAGATGGAGCAGGAGCTGATGAACGGCCGCAGCAAGCCGCTCAGCCGCGCGTTTGCGCCGCTTGCGAAATATGTGTATATCTTCCTTGCCGCACTCGTTGTATTCTTCAGCTTTATTATCCCGGGCGGTATTGGGTAAATCTGTGCTATAAAAAAGGACTTCCTGCGGGAAGTCCTTTCAGTCTGTCAAAAAAATATTATTTTAATTTTTACGCTTCGTGCGGCAGCACGTATAAAATAGAATTTGCGAAGCAAATTCATAAATTCCGGGAGCATGTATCTCGGAA
>ERZ840517.4171-NODE-4171-length-10288-cov-5.695300_pt1 | contig 10288 bp, 8 predicted proteins | sample MGYA00519876_ERZ840517 | MGnify/ENA primary metagenome ERZ840517 (study PRJEB31850, sample SAMEA3708882) | human gut metagenome | biome: human gut; feature: human-associated habitat; material: faeces | place: China | collected 2014 ... | reverse complement strand
CACATACTCAAAGGCATCCGACAGCCCGCACGCGTTGAGCACTTCCTCGATGCTATCCATGGGAGACGAGCTGGCAAGCGCCACACGGACGCCGCGGCGCGGCAGCTCTCGAATCGTATCAACGGCACCCGGGTTGATCAAAGCCTGATAGTCGCGCGGGCGCTTATGCGCCCACTCGTCCCAACGGGCCAACGCTTCCTCGCCAGTGAAATGCCCCCTACCGGCGCGCTCAAACCAATCGACCAGCATATGCAGGAAGAACTGATGTGAGGTGCCAACCTGCCCGTTTAGCTCCTCTTGGGTTAGATTCAGCCCAAGCTCCTTGGCAAACGCGGCGGTCTCCCCCAGGTAGTAATACTCGGTATCGACGATGACGCCATCCATGTCAAAGATAACGGCGTCGAACGGAAATGCAGACACGGCACCCTCCCTAACAAAAGGGCGCCCGCAAGCGGACGCCCGAACCATACACTATCGGCGATTCTAACCCAGCAGTTGGTCAAGTGCTACCGCGATACCGTCTTCGTTGTTGTTGGCGGTCACCATCTGGGCCACGGCCTTAACCTCATCGACGGCGTTGCCCATGGCAACACCGGTGCCGGCCCACTCAATCATGGACTTGTCGTTCTGGCCGTCGCCAAACGAGACGACCTCGCTGGCATCGATACCGAGCTTGGGCAGGGCACCCTCGAGCGCGCGGGCCTTGTCGATACCGGGCGCCGTGTACTCAAAGTACCAGTCGGCCGTAAACATGCCCGAAAGCGTCTGGGTAAAGGGCGCATACATCTCCTCGTAATGCGCCTGTAGGTAGGCCGGGTCGCCTGCCGTCAGCAGCTTGTCCACGGGATAAGCGTCCACAACCTCATGCAAGCTCTCGACCTCGCGGATCTTAAGGTCACACGCATCGCGCTCGTATTTGACGATGTTTTTCTGCGAGCCATCCGGCAGCGTAATCATGCAGCGGTACGAATCCTCGACATGCAGATCGCGACCGAGCGAAATCATAGGGATCACGTCAAAATTGCGCAGATGATCAATCAGGCGATGCAATTCGTCGGCAGGCATAGCCTGATCGAACAGCACCTCGTCGGTCTGAGCATCGACGACGTGCGCGCCATTAAAGGCAACTAGCAGACCATCATGGTTCTGAAGGTCGAGCTCCTGCGCCAAGGCATGCAGCCCCCATGCGGGACGACCCGAAGCCAAGATAAGCTTAATGCCCGACTCCTGCGCCGCGAGCAGTTTCTCGCGCGTACGCGGGCTGATGACCTTTTGGTCGTTGGTGAGCGTACCGTCGATATCCATTGCGATGGCTTTGATTGCCATATATGCCTCCCTGACATTGAACAACCTTGTCTGAGCCATCATACAGAACACCCACGGCGGCGTTGTTTGCAACGGGAAAAATGTCATATTGTCCCAAACATGAACGGCGCGCCTTCGACGATTGCGATGCCCGTCGAGGCGCCTCCCGATACATTCCATCCTATCCAAATAGCAAAGGGCCCGCATCCCAACGGATACGGGCCCTTGTCGGCTATGCGTTAGTTTTCGCAGCGAATCCTACTTGCGGTGAGCTCGGTAGAACTCGATGAGCGCCTGGGTCGAAGCGTCCTGTTCGGCCTTGGCGGCGTCGTCGTGGAAGGCCGGGGTGATCTGCTTGGCAAGCTGCTTGCCAAGCTCGACGCCCCACTGGTCGTAGGAGTCGATGCCCCAGACCGTGCCCTCGACAAACGTGATGTGCTCGTACAGGGCGATGAGCTCACCAAGCGCGAACGGGGTCAGCGTGTCGCCAAAAATCGAGGTCGTCGGACGGTTGCCCTCAAAGCAGCGGGCCGGGACGATCTGCTCGGGCGTGCCCTCGGCGCGCACCTCATCGGCCGTCTTGCCAAAGGCGAGCGCCTTGGTCTGGGCCAGGAAGTTGCCCAGGAACAGCTCGTGCACGTCCTGACCGCTGTCGGTCGCAGGGTTGGCGGTATTGGCAAAGGCGATGAAATCGGCCGGGACCACCACGGTGCCCTGGTGCAGCAGCTGGTAGAAGGCGTGCTGACCGTTGGTGCCGGGCTCGCCCCAGAAGATCTCGCCGGTATCGGAGGTCACAGCGCTGCCGTCCCAGCGGACATGCTTGCCGTTGGACTCCATGGTGAGCTGCTGCAGGTAGGCCGGGAAACGGTGCAGATACTGGCAGTACGGAAGCACGGCGTGGCTCTTGGAACCGAAGAAGTTGACGTACCAGACGTTGAACAAACCCATCAGCGCGACGGCATTGTTCTCGAGCGGCGTGTTGCAGAAGTACTCGTCGATGGCGTGGAAGCCCTCAAGGAACTGCTGGAAACGCTCGGGGCCGAGCACGACGATCAGCGACAGGCCCACGGCGGAGTCGACGGAGTAGCGGCCGCCGACCCAGTTCCAGAAACCAAAGGCGTTAGCCGGGTCGATACCGAAAGCCTCGACCTTCTCGAGTGCGGTGGAAACGGCGACGAAGTGCTTTGCCACAGCCTCGGCGTTCTGCTCATCGGAGCCATCGATGGCGCCCTGAGCCTTGAGCTGCTCGAGCATCCAGGTCTTGACCTCGCGGGCGTTGGTGAGGGTCTCGAGCGTGGTGAAGGTCTTAGAGACGATGATCACGAGCGTGGTCTCGGGATCCAAACCCTTGAGCTTCTCGGCCTGGTCGTTGGGGTCGATGTTGGAGATATAGCGGCAGTCGATACCGGCGTCGGCATAGGGACGCAGGGCCTCGTAAGCCATGACCGGGCCCAGATCGGAGCCGCCGATGCCGATGGACACCAGGTGCTCAATCTTCTTGCCGGTAACGCCCTTCCACTCACCGGAGCGCACGCGCTCGGCGAAGGCATACATGCGATCGAGGACCTCGTGCACGTCGGCGACGACATCCTGGCCGTCGACGATAAGCTGGCCTTTCTCGCTTGCCGGACGGCGCAGCGCGGTGTGCAGGACGGCGCGGTCCTCGGTGGTGTTGATGTGCTCGCCGGAGAACATGGCGTCGCGGCGCTCCTCGAGCTTCACCTCGCGGGCAAGATCGCACAGCAGCTTGACGGTCTCATCGGTCACCAGGTTCTTGGACAGATCGAAGTGAAGGTCGCCGGCGTCAAAGCTCAGCTTGTTCACGCGGTCGGCGTCAGCGGCGAACCAGGCCTTGAGGTCGATACCCTCGGCCTCGAGCTTCTCCTGATGAGCCTCGAGCGCCTTCCAAGCGGCGGTCGACGTAGCGTCGATAGGTGCGGCAACAGTTGCCATAAAGTCCTCCTCAGCATACGGGCGCAAGCCTCCATGCGCCCGGATAATCAGATAGTCCTATTCTAGCGCAGGTCAAGACTACAATCAGCGAGCGTTGCCAATCCGCCCCCCAACGGCAACCGACCAAAAAGGGACAGGTTTATTTTGGCAGGTCAAACGCTTTACCAACCAAAAATAACCTATCCCTTTATGGTAAATATTAGGCCGCGGCGCACACACTGCCGAGCAGCTCGCGCAAGGGCGAGCCGATACCCTCCAGCAGTTCGGGAGCGATGATGGCGAAAACGGGAACCTCGCCGGCACCCACAACGGCGGGCACCTTGCCCTCCGAGACAATGCATCCATAAGGGACAAAACCGTCTTCGCCGGCATCGAACGACGCCATGCGACGCGCGAGTTCGCGCGCAAAGCCAGCAGTATCGGCATCGCCAATCGCCAATACAAAGTCCACCCCTTCGTCGGTCGCCAGGGCCACGGCTTCGTCGATCAGCTCGTCTCCCCCGTCGCCCTCAACCGAGCCGCAGCGGAAAAGCACGCGCTCGAGCAGAGCTCGATCAAGCGAGCCGAGTGCCGCCGAGACAAGCTCATCACGCGTGTGCTTGTCGCCTCCCAGCACGACCAGTGCCTTAGTGCCGCCATAGTGGGCAACCAATCGCCCGCACCAGCGAGCCACATCCCCATCCGCAACCAAGCGTGTCGGCATACCAAACCCATAATTGACCATCTTTCCCACAGCCCTTCCGTGCGTATAGGCGGTATCGATTGTTAGGCTCATGCTACGAAGCAAGGTTTTCCGAGCTGTTTCGCACTCTTTAGAGCTGCGTTAAAAAACCCGATGCAGCCGCACGACCATACCTACCAAAAAGGGACAGGTTTTGACGATGTCCGGACGAGCGGGTATTATCGAACAAGTATTCGATAAGAACATGTGTTTGATGGGAGGACGCGTGGGACACGAGCGTCACACCTATATCTGCATCGACCTCAAGACGTTCTACGCCAGCGTCGAATGCGTCGACCGCGGTCTCGACCCGCTCACCACCAACCTGGTCGTTGCCGACGAATCGCGCGGGCGCACGACCATCTGCCTTGCCATCACACAGGCCATGAAAGACCTCGGAATCCATAACCGCTGCCGTCTGTTCGAGATTCCCGACGGTATCGACTACATCAAGGCCGTACCGCGCATGCAGCACTACATGGAGGTGTCGGCGCAAATCTACGGTATCTATCTGGAATTCGTCAGCCCACAGGACGTGCACGTCTACTCCATCGACGAATGCTTTATCGACGTGACGCCCTATCTGGACCTCTATCACACCGATGCCGAAGGGTTCGCCTGCATGCTGCGCGACGAGGTCCTCGCGCGCACCGGCATCACGGCCACCGTCGGTATCGGCCCCAACCTATTCCAGGCTAAGGTAGCGCTCGATATTACCGCAAAGCACGTACCCAGCCGCATCGGCATACTCGATAACGAAACCTTTCGCAAGGAGATCTGGCCGCATCGACCCATCACCGATATCTGGGGTATCGGCCCCGGTGTGGCAGCCCGGCTCGAAAAGTACGGCGTCTACGACCTGATGGGTGTCGCCGCGCTCGACGAAAACCTGCTTTACGATGAACTCGGCGTCAATGCCGAATATCTCATCGACCACGCCTTCGGGCGCGAGCCGACAACCATCGCCGATATCCAAGCGTATCGCCCGCAGGCAACCTCAACCACCACAGGACAGGTGCTCTCGAAGGGCTATGCCTACGAGCAGGCCTACACCGTCTTACGCGAGATGGTCGACAACGCCGTGCTGGACTTAGTCGATAAGCACGTGGTGTGCGACAGCATCTCGCTCTTTGTGGGCTACGCGAGCGAGCGCGCCGACATACGCCGACTCGATGCCAGCGGTACAGCGCAATATGTAGACGGATGCGGACACCTACGCTCGAGCACGTCAAGTATCGAGCCCACCGCAACCGCCGGCCCTGAGCTCGCACCCCGTGCGCCCAAGCCCGTCCAGCGCAATGACGAACGGCGCCGACTGGTACGTGAGGCGCAGGCAATCGATGGCATCTTTGTGGGAGAGCATGGCGGCAAACCGCGCGGTGGCTATGCCGCGCTCTTCGCGCACTCAAACGCTTCGCGAAAGCTGCCCGAGCGCACCAATTCGTTTAAGAAGATCATGGGCTATTTCGATGAGCTCTGGGCGCAGACTGTCGATCCCAAACGACCGGTCAAGCGCATCAACCTGGGATTTGGCAACCTCATGCCCGAGGAATTTACCACTATCGACCTGTTCAGCGATGTTAAGGCCGATGAGCGCGAGCGCGACCTGGCGCGCGCCGTCCTGGCCGTAAAGGGCAAGTACGGCAAGAACGCGCTCGTCAAGGGGCTGAGCTTTACCGCCGGCGCCACCGCACGCGAACGCAACGATCAGGTAGGAGGACACCGTGCCTAAGCCCCAACAACAGCCGATGCGGCCACCGACATCCTTTGAACGCCTAGCGGACCCCGAGGGAAGACGTCGCTCCGCCGACTCAAAGCTCACCGCCAACGGCGCCGTTCGCGCCGGCCGTGCCGCGCAGTTTATGCCCTTCGCCGCTCTCACGGGATACTACGAGCTCGTACGCAAGCAAGAAATCACTGTCGAGCCCAAATGCGAACTCACGGAAGAAAAAGCCCTCGAGCTTTCAAAAAAGCTCGAGGGCCTCAAACGTGGCGACTTGGTTCGTGTCACCTATTACGATACGTACGGCTATCGCGCTCGCACGGGCATCCTTGATGAAGTGCTCCCCGCGTTCAAGCTGCTCAAACTCAGGGATATCGCCATCAACTTCGACGATATCCAAGGCATCGAGCTGCGTGGTCGAGCCTAGCGACGAGAACGCTTGCGCAAGACGAGAGCAATGCCAAGCACTGCGGCAGCTGCAACCAGCAATCCCAAGACAAGCGTGAGGGTCGAGTCGCCAGCGTGAGGCAGCGAGCCGTCCTTCGGAGTCTTCTTGGTGGTCGTCGAAACGGTCGTCGTGGTGCTGCTCGACTGGTCATTGCCGCCCGTCTGGCTGCCACCAGGCTGATCGCCGCCACCCGGCTGCGAAGGATCGGTGGGTTCCGTCGGATCCGGAGTACCGGGATCAATCGGATTCTCCGAATTCTCCTTGCGCTGGATCCAAACCTGGCAGCCATAGAACGGGTTGGCAGTACCGAGGCACAGGCCCTGATCGGTAACGGCAAAGGTGCGCAGACCATGGTTGTACGGATCGTTAAAACCGTTAGTCGTCAGCGTCGTATAGTTCACGCCGTCCTCGGTCACATACATATCAAAGCCGCGCTCGGCATCGCGCAGGTAGTACATGCACGTAAGGACACTCTGCAGCTTCTTGAGGTTCTCCTCGCTCAGCAGCTTATCGAGCGCATCCTGAATATCGCCCGGCAGCTCGGTGCCATAGGCATCCTCGTACTGCTGCTTCAGGCTCTCATAGCTATCGAGCATGTCCTGATACTGGTCGGCAAAGGACTTGAAGTACGCGATCTCGCCATCGATCTTCTGGACATAAGCGGCGTCGTCCTCAACGTCCTGGGACATCGTCGCGGCCTGCTCGCAAAGGTCGCCCGCGGCATCCTCCAGCGCATCGCTCAGGTCGCCAAAGCCCTTAGCGACCTCGGTCTTCTCGTCATCGACCTCGACGGCCTCAGCCTTCTCGTCATCGACCTCGACGGCCTCGTTTGAATCATCGTCCGCAAGCGTGTTAGCGGGAACGATGGGGTCGTCAGGCGATTTCTTGTCGAGCAGGTGATCGAGCAGGTCCCTAAGGCGCTGAACCTGAGAGTTCCACTCCTCGGGCGTCATATCGATAATGTCGCCATTGGAGAACTGGCCGATCGGCTCAAGCAGGCTCGCGGTATCAAAGGTACCGATATACAGCTTGCCGTCGAACTTCTGCATGCGCCAAATGTACTGGTTCTCGTTTCGGCCAAAGCCCGAAGCCAGGCCGGAAATACCGCCCTTGGGGAACATGACGGTGGGATCGCCAACGACAAGATCCATGTCCTCGTTCTTGTCCATGCGATAGATGTTGACCGACTGCTCAAGATTGGCATTCACAAACGAGCAGTCAACGCCGCCCATGCCGCTCTTGCCGCCCTCTTCGGTGTTGGACTTGTTGAACAGGATGCGCTCGAGAGCAATCTCCTCGTCGTTGTATTCACCGATATAGAGGTAGTCGTTGTAGACGATGAGGTTGGCAGCACCAGAACGGGTGCGGGCAGGATCGATGCCAAAGCAGTACTTTGCACCGTCCCTCTCCTGATCGCCAACAACGGGAGTCCACGAATAGCTGCCGTCGGCGTTCTTGTCGCCACGGACCATGGCGAACGACTGCATGGAATTATCATCGGGAGCGTTCTCAGGCGTACCGGTGCAGATGGTCGCATAGAGATGGCCATTGTACGAGACCATATCCCAAATGGCGCCGCCGTAGATGCTGTCCTGATAGCGAATCGCCGGATAGCCAAACAGCGTGCCCGAGTTGGCAATCTCGGTGAAGCTGTCCTGGCCCTTCGACGGGTCAGACGACGTCAGGATTGTCGACACAAAGTTACCGGCCGCGTCTTTACCCACATTACTGATGACGAGCTGGCCATCATGGACGCACATGCCGCGGATACCGGTAGAAATGCCCTGCTTGTAGGCAGCACCGTAATCCTGCATGCTCGAAAGGCCCTGATAGACAACTTTGTACTTATCATTCTTAGGATCGATCTCATATACAGCAGGCAGGCCGCTTTTGCCGCCATTGGTCCTGACGCTGCCGCAGAAATAAAGCTTACCCTTATAGCTCACGGCATTGCGGAACAAAGGACCGACGCCGTTGAGCGATTCAGAGAGCAGCAGCTTGGTCTCACCGGTCTTGGTATTGATCTTGACCAGGATGCCGCCGCTGTCCTTGTCGGCCGTGCCGTCCTCCTTCTGCTGTCCATAGAAGAAGGTGCCGTTAAACATGGCCTCCAGCGTCAGGCGCATGGTTTCGGCATCAAAGGAATCACCCAGCGTGCCGTTCATGAGCGTCAGCGTGTTGCCCATCGCCGCATAGCAGGTGCCCACATAAAGCCAGTCACCATAGCTCACAGCCGCCCAAGTGTAGCTCTGGCCGCGATCGCCTTCGTTGTTGGCCGCGTTACCGTCGGCGCCCGGAACGGCAACGGCACCGCCACCCTGGTAGTCGACGATGCCATCCGGCTGCGACGTTCCTACCGTAGGATGCGAGAGCTTTTCAAAGGAATACCCATTTCCCGCATTTTAGGTAACGGCACCCGAAGCGTCTTCGGCATGCGCCGGCAGCGGCGATACCAAGATAGCGGCAAGCGCTGCCACCAAGCCAAGTGCTCCCACTCGTCTCATAAGGCTATAACCTCCCCTGTCCTAAAGCCCAGCTTTAGCATTCTTCATTTCTGTCCACGGTTAATTGCAATCTGAGCACAGCAATAATCAGCGTATAAATATACACCTGTAATTTTTTGGACGGGTTAATAGATGCTCGATTGGTAGCGAATTCCGCGCAAACCGTCACCAAACTCCACTTTTACCGCATCTAAAGGTTATTTTTTACGCAAATTTTTGGATGTCGATAGTCGCAATGAGCAGGAGGCCGGTATCCACCGGAGAGGGCAACGCCTACATTTTCATAACGTAATAGCCCGCGCCCCTCACCGCCGTCTCGAGTGTGTCGCGATCAACCGGGAGCTTCGAGCGTACGCGTGCTGTGTGGTCCGCATACGTCACCGTAGCCCACACGCCGTCCAGTGCATTGAGGGCATTGGCTACGTTCTGAGCGCAGCCGTCACAGCTCATGCCGCCGATGAGCAGCTCATCGCTATAGGGATAGTGGGACTCGTCGGTGTCTGCCACCACAACCTTCTTGGCTTTCTTGCCGCTCGCGCCATCACTGCAACAGCTCTTTCCATGCGTCGACGCCGCAATGCGACGCAGCCCAAAAAACATGCCGACGGCAATGACGGCCAGCACGATGAGATTCGCAGGGTTGAGCAAGTCACTCATGCGTTCCCCTTTCAAGTAGCCCTATCTAGATACCCCCATGGGGTGTTCCCATCTTAACCCAAAATCATGTCCGTTCGGTCAATTAGTTTCCCTCTTCAAACTTTTTAGTTGACCAAGGCTTACTTTCGTGTATAAGTTTTCCTAGGCTAACAGTTTAGATCCGTAAGGAGCGTCGTGACTCGAACCATAGACATCCCAACGTTTCAGGCGGCAGTCGTGCGCAACTGCTCCCCCACGCTCGCGGGCATCAAACCGGCATCGCTCTTTACCTATCCAGGAGTCTATGCCGATCAAGACGGCTCAAGCGTAACTGCGGCGATCGAGGATCGCCGAGCACGCCTGCTCAACGTTATCGCCCGGTGCAACCGCGAGCTTAATCCGTTCGGTATCCATCTGAGCGTTTTGGTCTGGCGCCCCTGCGGGGCGCTCGTATACGCATATCGGCCCAATAGCCTCGCCACTTACCTTGCTGACCCGCGCGCCAAAACGGCACTCGCCAAGAAGGGCTACGACACCGGCAACCTCTCGGCATGTCTTGTGCACCTGGCATCACGCATCACGCTCGCGAGCAATAACGCCGCGGAATGCGCCTGCGGCCAGACTCGATGCGCACTGGATCAGCAAGTCTGCTGCAACAACGACTGCGCCTGCGAATTTCCACACGAGATTGGCTACTTCCTGGGGTACCCCTGCGACGACGTATACGAGTTCATCGCTCAGCGTGGCGAGAACTACAAGATCTTTGGAGCCTGGAAGGTCTATACGAATGTCGAGCAGGCGCTTGCGACGTTTGATGCGTACCGTGCCTGCACCCAACACCTCACCTTTATCTATCAGCAGGGCTGCAGCTTGGCGCAACTTGCCCAGGCGACCCGATAGAACGTACAAACCGCGACCGCACGCCGCACAACCGAAAGGACTCAACATGAGCAAGATCGCCGTCGTCTACTGGAGCGGCACGGGCAACACCGAGGCCA
>ERZ840517.4169-NODE-4169-length-10293-cov-3.639773_pt1 | contig 10293 bp, 10 predicted proteins | sample MGYA00519876_ERZ840517 | MGnify/ENA primary metagenome ERZ840517 (study PRJEB31850, sample SAMEA3708882) | human gut metagenome | biome: human gut; feature: human-associated habitat; material: faeces | place: China | collected 2014 ... | reverse complement strand
CTCATCTAATATATCACAGTCGCTTGCGTTTGTCAAGCACTTTTTCAACTTTTTTGTTTCTTTTCAAGAAATTATTTCTATATTCGTAAAATTTCTCAAATTGTTTCTAAGTTGTCATTGTTGTGTTGCTGTTGTTTGCTGCAACGTTGAATATAATACCACTCCTTTCGCCAATTGTCAACCACTTTTTTCCTGTTTTTTTCAAAATCCTTCTTGTTTTTTTTCGACAAACAATTTATAATTTCCCCTAGAATGCAGGCATTCTTTTTTCGCATTTCAAATGAAAGGATTTTTATTATGAAGCAAAAAATAGTTTTCTTTGATATTGACGGCACGCTGATTACTGAAGATGGCAATCAAACACTCCCGGAGAGCACTGTCTATGCAATTCAGGAACTTCGCCGCCGCGGTCATCTGGCATTTATTAATTCCGGACGTACCTTATTTAATGTAATTGAGCAGCCATACATTCTTCGTATTGGCTTTGATGGCTATGTATGCGCCTGCGGTGCTCATATCTTATACCGCGGCAAACACCTTCTTACTGCTACAGTTCCTTCTGAGGCGCATGCTGCTGTTATTGATGCAGCCCGCCGTTATCATATGGAGCTTTTGCTTGAGGGACCAGATTATTTTTATTTTGATCTGTCCATACCTATGAATGCTTCCAGACAATCTCTCTATGACCGCTTCCCAAACCACAGAGAGAGTGTAGATATTCCAAATAAATGCTTTAACAAATTTGTTACCTGGGAAACGCCAGAAAGCGACACTGCTTCCTTTGTAAAGGCAGTATCTCCATGGTTTACTTACATTAATCGAGGCGGCGGATTCGGTGAATTTTGTATGCATGCCTACAGCAAGGCAACTGGCATTCAGTTTCTCGCAGACCGCTTCGGACTGTCACTAGATGACTGCTATGTAATTGGCGATTCTATGAATGATCTTCCAATGCTTGATTATGTACAGCACAGTATTTTAATGGGCAACGGAACTCCTTCTCTTCGCTCTCACGTTGAATATGTCACAACTGATATTCTCGATGACGGAATTGAAAATGCACTGGTATACTACAATCTTATCCCATGATAAAAGCCCGGAAGCAAAAACTTCCGGGCTGATCTTTTAAAGGAGCAATTTATCAAGCATGTTTCCATCCCAAAGAAGAATGTTCAGCTCATTTGCAAGCGTCACCGCATTCTTCGTAAAGCGGCTGTTCGTCATAACAACGCCTACCATACAATGATAAAAATCGCGTCCGCTATAAATTTCCTGCACAGCGCGCACCCCAACTGGATTAGTATAATATTTGCACTGAAATGCCCAGCGCACTCCATCCTTTTCTGCAAATATGTCAACGCCATAATCTCCTGTTGTTGGTGTCAGTTCTACATTCTCGTATCCTTTCGCCGTTAAAATCTGCGTACACAATACTTCAAATTCCAATCCATCCTGAACTGGCTGATATTTGCGGAATTTCCGGCGCAGAAAAAATCCAATTATAAGTACTGCAACAAATGCAGCAATAATCGCTGCCAAGTAAATATATTCTATTTTTATTCTGTCCACAAAACAACTTCTCCTGTCTGAAGTGTTTTCGAAACATCAATCAGGCGCTGGTTCTCAGAACCACGAAACTGAAGTGAAATATTTTTGCGTGCTTCAATAAAAGGACCATCCACGCAAACATCAATCAGCGATAAAATTTCCTTTGTTTCAGGACATTGCTCGCTCATCCATCCGCAAACGTCCTTTTCCCACACATAACCAGTATAACACCAAATATCCTTACCGGGACATTGCTTTTTAACCTTTCGAAGCAATTTTAACACTCCCGGCTGATTAGATGGATCAAGCGGCTCTCCTCCAAGCAGTGTAAGTCCTCTAACAACGCTGTTTTTTATTTTCTCTACAAGCGCATTCTCCACTGTTTCATCAAATAAATTGCCATAATTAAAATCCCACGCAATCTCATTAAAACAATTTTTGCAGTGATGACGGCATCCGCTCACAAAAAGCGTCATACGCACACCTGGGCCATTGGCAATGTCATATTCCTTAATTTCTGCATAATTCATATTGTGTTCTCCTTTTTCTGCAGCCGCCTATGATTTTTTGTCTTGCACTGGTACATTCTGTGATCTGCCTCGCGAATCATCGTATAAATATCACCCGGCATTTCACCAAATTCTACTACTCCATATGAAAAGCTGATGTGGCGCGCTTCTTCCTGCAGCATAAACACAATCGGATTCTTCCTTAAAAGCTCATCAAGCATCATTTCTATTTTAAGTTTACTGCGGTTAGACAGCACAATAAATTCATCACCTGCATATCTGTACAAAAACTCATTGTGGCTCAATGCGTTTTTCATCATCTTAGCAAATTGAAGCAGATATTGATCTCCACTTTCATGACCATACTTATCATTTACTTCCTTTAAGAAATCCAAATCAATAAATACAAGACATCCCTCTGCGTGATCGCTAAGATAACGCACTCCCTCAATCTCAAATGTAGCGCGATTACGACAGCCCGTAAGTGAATCTCTTGCCATCGTCTTTCTAAGACGCATAAGACGAAGCTCTTCCTGCGTCAAAGAACGCACCATAGCATTATAATTATTCTGTTCCTGCTCTAACACCTCAATATAGCGCTTGCTAATCTGCTCATACTCACTAGGATGTCTGGAATTTTGCATTTGCTCAGATGCCTTCATCATAAGGCTGTAGATCATGCTTGTACTTCCAGTAAACAGTTCTGATTCAGCAAGAAATTTTCCAATTTCAACTACATCCTGAAAACGATTCTTTAAAAGAAGAAGCTTCATAAATTCTGCAAAATATCTGATACAAAATGAAATTCCGCTCTGTGCTAACCCTGATGACTGCAGATTATGAATATAATGAACAAACTCATCTGCCACTTCTTCTGACTGCGGCTGCATATACAATTGCAGATAAAGACAGGTAAACTCTTTTTGAATGTCAAAAAATGATTTCTGATCATCAGGCACCTTCGTTTTAATCAGTTCCTCTAAGCCCTTCGCCGCATCAGCTGCATCATCAAGCTGTCCGAGTCCAATTTTAATATATACAAGACTGTCAAGGTACACAATTTCATTAATAGTATCACTATTCCAAAAATCCACCCCTTCTGCTGCCGGATCTTTTCTTGTAACGTCAATCATTTTTTCCAGATAATATAATGCCTCTTCAAACAGATCATTCTCTGTAAAAGCAACTACAATACTATTATAGGTAGATTTTAAATTCATTCTGTCTGCATAGCCAGTCTCCACATATTTAAGTCCATATTCCACAATTTTAGGCTGAAAACCAGTTACGAAATAAAGACGCATAAGCGCCAGATAATACAATGCCTGATCTGCCGAATTAGGACAGTCCTCCAACAGCTTCTGGCAAAGTTCAATCATAGGAAATACACACTCGCGGTAGCTGCAGGCAAAGATACCATAGCTGGTAAAATACGCGGCAAGACTATAATCTTCACGCCACTCTTTTGTCTTACTGCTCTGCAGATACTCCTGCTCTAAATCCTTTATACAATCAAATGCATCCTGTGTACTCCAGACACCAGATTTAATTTTACTCATTAACTCTTCTACATCAACCATTTCATCTTTCCCCATAAAAATACAGCTGCCTATCTAACACCTGTTACAGCGACAGCTTTTTCTCCAAAAGCCACGTTGTAAGAATCATAAAAAGTGCCAGCTCAACCAGATTAGCAAGTGCATATGGCCACGACTGCTGCAAAAGATAAATCAAATCAACTGTATCACGATATACCATCGGATGCAGATCTGTAATTACGCCTTGAATCTTTGACTCTGTATATATGCCAGCCACAAAAAGCGCAATCGTAACAACAAGCTTCAATCTGCTGTTTTGCAAAAGTGTTGCCGCCAGTGTAATGCAAAGATAAAGCATAGCCACTGTAGAAAACACAGAAAGCAGAAACGTAATAATACCAAACAGCGCCATTGATGCTACCTGTGCTGTATCGATTCCAAAATTTTTCATTACCTCTGAAATCACCTCACCCATGCTTTTATACACGGAATATTGATTTAAAAACAGTGAAAAATCAAGCCATCCCAGTGCACCAAGCGCTGCCGCAAGTATCACTCCAAGCACAAGAACAGTCAGCATCTTTGACAATATTATGGAAAGAGCGCTCACAGGCGTCATAAACACAAGATAGCTTGTCTTTGAATTAATTTCCCTATAATAATTAGTAATTGCAAAAATAAACACGGCAAAATAGCACACTACTGCATACAAAACAAGAATAGTTGACCATATGATTGCATAGTCCTGCGTCTTTCCGCGAAGTGCAATCAAAAAGCAAATCTGCAGCGCTGCCAGTCCTGCAAGCAAAACAAATAGTGCCGTTCTATTTTTGCGAAGCTCATACTTTGATAAACGAAACATTTTTCTGTCCTCCAAATGATCACATCACACAGTCGCTATAAACTTCTTTGTAAAGCTCTGTCATTGTTTTTCCGTGATGTTTTGTCAGCTCATCCACCTTGCCACACATGACAAGACCACCATTTTTCATAAATATAGCATCATCTGTCATGCGCTCTAAGTCATCGACAAGATGACTTGACACAAGAAACGTTTTCGTTGGAGAGCAATACTTTTGAATCGTTTCCAAAATCTGATCTCTCGCAATAATGTCAATGCCATTTAGCGGCTCATCAAGCATAATAAGACTTGCATCACGCGAAAGTGCGAGCGCTGCCTTACCCTTTGCCATCATACCAGAAGACATCTTTGAAATCTTCATCTTAGGTTCCAATGAAAATGTTGACAATAGCTGTTCATATACCTGCGGCTGAAAATCTTCATAAAAGTCTGCAAAATAATGACCGGCATCCTTCCATGTCATATATGAGTAAAAATACGATTCTGTCGGCATATAGACTGTCTTTGCCTTACTATTTTTACCAACTGACTCCCCCTCAAATAAAATCTTGCCGCTGCTTGGATGAATCAGCCCTGCCGCCATCTTCATAAACGTACTCTTTCCGCTTCCATTTGGACCAAGCAGCGCATAGACACGACCACGTTCAATCTGCAGATTCAAATTATCTACCGCTCTGTGTGAACCATATTTTTTCGTCAGCTCACTGCATTCAAGTATTGTTGCCATTAAAGTTCCTTTCTGTCCTCGTCTGACTCGCCTTCATTTATAATACTTTCTGGCTGTTCTTTTTGCTCTGTTTTTTCCTGTGTCATCTCCTGCTTTTCTTCCTCTGACCAAAGCTTTTCCTGCCGCGGCGTTATTTTTGACTTTTTGACATATTGCTCATCATATGCCATTAACATATCGTCTCTTTGATTATAGCGAAGTCCTCTCATTACAAGTCTTGTGATAACATCATAAATAACTGCAAAGAACGGTACACCGATAATCATGCCGACAAAGCCCCAAAGTCCGCCAAAGAATAAGATAGAAAACAATACCCAAAAGCTAGACAATCCTGTGGAATTACCAAGAATCTTCGGTCCAATAATATTTCCGTCAATCTGCTGAAGCACAATAACAAAGATCAAAAAATAAAATGCATGAAGCGGATTTTCCAGAAGCAGCCAAAGAGTCGATGGAACTGCACCAATGTACGGTCCGAAAAATGGAATTATATTTGTCACACCGACAACAACACTGACAAGAAGTGCTGACTTAATTCCCATCATATACGTTCCAATAAAACAGATCACTCCAATAATCAGTGAATCAACAAGCTTACCCATTAAAAAGCCGCTAAACATCTTATCGGCATAAATGATTTCATCCTCAATCAGTCTTGCCCATTTTTCCTTAAAAACACCGTAAAGAATCAGTCTGCCCTGCGCAAGAAAACGTTTTCGTCCTGCAAGCAGATAGATAGAAACGATCAATCCTAAAAATGCATTTTTTAAGAAACCAACAATATTTACTACCTGATTGCTAAGACCGTTGATTATAGTCTGAAGCATCGGTGTCAAATCTGTCTTTAACCATTCACGCAGACGTGTGGACAGCTCTGCATATAAACCATCCCAGCTTTGCTGCATAGTCGGATATTTTTCTAACATATCATGAAGCCACTTATTGCTGTTGTCAAGCTGATCTGGCAGCACACTGACAAGCGACAATATACTTGTTATCACCTGAGGAATTACAAGCATAAATAATGCAGTTACAATAGTAAGTGTTAAAAGCTCGCAAAATGTGATTGCCAGTGCAGATGCAATTCCCTGCGCATGTTTTACATGGGCACGCACTAAAAGCTTCCTTAATTCCTTCTCCCACCAGCGACATGTCGGCCTAAGCACATAGGCAATAACAAAGCCATAGATAAATGGCTCCAAAATGCCTATCAGATCATGAAAAAAGGCGCCAAATCCGCGGATTCGATAAAACAAAAAGAAGCAGACCATCCCGATCAGTAGGATGGCTACTCCCGTGACAGCGATTTTAAAGTATTTCTCATCTTCCTTCTTTCTAAGCACTAAATTCACCTCCAAATTTTCTGCTGTTATTGTACACTTTTACATGCGCAAAGTCAAGCAAAGCTGGAGGATATGAAGGCGGGTTAAAAAAATTAACCGCCCACTACTATTATAGTGGACGGCCAATGAAAAACCTATATTTAACTTTTGTCACAAATTTTATTTTTTCAGTTCTCTTCTTACTATCAGCACAATTGCTATTGCCATTATTCCTACGCCTGCTGTGACCATCATCATACCGATGCGTCCTGTTGGATCTTCGATACCGAGGATACGTCTTGGTGATTCTGGCGGTGTGGTGGGCTGCGGTGTGGTGGGCTGCGGTGCTGTTGTTTGTGGTGCTGTGGTTGGTGTTGTCTGACTTGGTGTCGTTGGTGCTGCCGGAGTCGTTGGCTGATATGGATTCGACTCTTCTTCCGGTGTTCTGCTCTCTGACGGCGTCGTTGACTCCGCTGGGCTTGTTGGCTCTGACGGTGTTGTCTCTTCTTCAGATGACGTACTCTCGTCTGGAGTTGTTTCTTCTGGACTTGTCTCTTCTGGTGTCGTTGAATTACTCTCGTGCGGATTGGTTGGTCCGTCCGGCTCATCCTCTTCTGGAATAGAATGCTTTGGAATAATACGGTTTTGGTAGATCAAATCGCCGTTTGCATCGCGTCCCGGAAGAAATACAAGTGACATAACTACTGGGCCATAGTCATCATAGGAACTTGGAACAATCAGGTACATACCAAATGGAATAGAAGAAATACTGCAGCATCCTGCCACATCTGTTGCCAGTGTATATGTTGGCTGAATGTCTTTCTCATCTATCCAGATCTTTAAGCGTCTGCTCAGTGCAACTAGCTCTTTTGCAGTCTTCACATCTGTCTTATAACCACAATCTTCGAAATCAGGCATAAACTTTAATGACTGTCCGTCTGGTGCCGTGATGCCGTCTGTGATCTGCTGAAGATGACACCCTCCATAGGAGTAGATTCGTCCTCCAATGTAATCTCCAATGAAACATCCTGCTCGTCTGCATTGACTGCTATAATCTGTGCGCATGATGTTACCAGCAGACATATTATCAATAACAGGCCCTGCAAATATCGCTTTACTTTCATACTTTTCATACCCTCTTGTCTCCTTCCTATTATCGCTTTCTCTTGCGGCTATGCAAGAGAACCCAGATCAACAGCACTACTAGAATCGGCACTGCTACGGCTGGTGCAACCAACTTTGGTTCTATCTGAATCGCATCCGCTGTTACGCGAATGGCACTTGCGCTTGCCTTTGTCTCTACGCGGTGTCCTCTAACTAGAAGACGATGCGTATTGATTCCATATGGTGTACAAGTGACCAGTGTACACAGGTCTTTGTCTTCTTCAATCTCCAGATCTGACAGATCATCCGGTTCTACAATCCGAATCTGATCTACCTCATATGTCAATGTTTCATCCAGAACACGAATTAAAAATTCATCGCCTACTACCAACTCATCCAAATTGGTAAAAAGCTTAGCAGAGGGCAAACCTCTGTGTCCTGATAATACGGCATGTGTTCCCGGTCCTCCAACTGGAAGCGATGAGCCTTCGATATGACCAACTGCAATCTGAAGGATACCTTCGTCTGTACCATGATAGATTGGAAGAGAAACCTTAATCTTTGGAATTTCTATGTATCCCAAAATTCCGTTGTCACTGACATCTAACAGTGATTCATATTCTTCTCGCTCTTCGTCTGTCATGATCCAGCGGTTTGACTTACTTTTGAGCTGTTCGTTATATTCGTAAGCATCATCCCACATGTGCTCATACTGCTTATCATCTACTTCAGCAACTGCCTGTGCATATGTGGCAATTGCTCTCGACTGATGCAGCGAGTTCCAATAATCGCTGACGGTCGGATACAGCAGTAAGGACAGACCTACCAAGAGAATCAACAGCAATAAGATGGTAGTCATATTTTTTTTGATCCACTTCATAAGCTCTCCTCACGGTTGTATCCGGATGCCTCAAGAGAGGCATCCGATTGCAACCTTGTTTGTTACTTTTTTTATCAACCCGGTAGGATACGAGGCGTTTCCGCGGCGAAATGGCTTTGTCGGCATCCCTTGTTTCAACACAGGATGCCTCGTAAAGCACATTTGCCTTAGTCACGCCTGGAAGGTTACAATTTCTTTCCTCTACCTATTTAACCCCGGATTTTCACGTTTACACTTTAATCGTATCAGATTATTTCTTCTTCAACTACGATTAGCGTGCGCTCATGCGCTTCTTGGTGATCAGAAGGATTGCTGCGCCAAGAACAAGGATAGAACCAACAACGTAGAAGATTGTGGTACCCATGCCACCGGTGGATGGAAGGTTGGAACCCTTATTATTTGCAATAGTAACTGTTGCTGTTCCAGCAGCCGCATTACCAGTTCCAGCTACACCATTTGCAGTTACATCAATGCTTACTAACTCAGAAACAGCACCATTACCGCTCTGTCCATTTGATGTATCAGCAGTGATTACAATCTCTACATCAGCAATGCTATTGTAACCAGCAAGTGGCTTAATCTCGTGGATATAATAAGTACCATCATCCAAACCTGCTACCTTGATAAGACCGTCTGTATCAGTCTTTAATTCAGTAGCTTCTGCTTCAGTTTCAGTCCAACCAGCAAGCTTTCCGTTAACTACCTGCGCATATTTCTTTACATCATTTTCTTTCTTATACAAATTAAAGGTAACGCCTTCCAACTTCTTATTGTCTGCTCCATCAACCTTATTTACATCTAATTCATATGTAAATACAATTACCTTATCAACAGGAGTCTGACCCTCTTCTGGTGTTCCATCGCCACTCTGATTTGGGTTGTTTGAATAAGTTAAATATACTTCATTTGTATTTCCAGGTTCTTTTTGTCCAACGCGAGCATTGGAATTTAAAACAGCTGTATACTCAACAATGATATACTGTCCTTCTTGTACTCCAGTTGCAGTTTCAGCACCTTTCGTATATTTAATTGTTTTTAAATCGTCGGTTGAAACTGTAATTGAAACTGTTTTATCCGTATTAACTACTATATTTGGTGTAAATCCCTCTGTAACTTGCATCTTATCAGTGCCTGCTTTATCTGATGCAACATAAACAGATATTGTGATTGGCCGATAAAATGCATTTGATAAAGTATCATGGAAAGTATACTTATATTTTGCATACTGGCTCATATCCGGTACAGTACCAATCAGCTTGAATGGAACTGCATCACCGATATTATAGTCAGCGGTATCATTATAACGCTCTCCATAACCATCAGTAGTATTATCTGTCTTTACATTTTCCTGAACTTTCTTTTCAACAGATGGCTTTTCTCCCTTAGGACTAGCTGTTACATTTCTAACAACCTGCATGATATATGCTGTATAACAATCATCTGCGCTAGTTAATGTATTGTTTTTATCCTTAACAAGATAATAACCTGCTTGTAAACCACTGATTGTATACTTACCATCAGCAAAACTACTTTCTACAGCACCTTGCAAATATGGAGCTACGCTCTTTGCAAACACTGCTGCCTGTGCTTCAGTTTCTAAAGTAGCGGCCTTATCACTTGCAGTTCCTAATGCAGTCTGTCCATCAGCACTAACACCATTACCCCACTGAATATCAGATAAGGTATTCTCGCTTAATGTACCTTTAAAAATCTGATATGCTTCATATGTATGACCAGTTTTACTGTTGTTAATTGTAATTGTGTAAGTACCGCTTGTTGTAGAACCTTCTTCTGTTGCAAATG
>ERZ840517.4163-NODE-4163-length-10307-cov-2.640070_pt1 | contig 10307 bp, 5 predicted proteins | sample MGYA00519876_ERZ840517 | MGnify/ENA primary metagenome ERZ840517 (study PRJEB31850, sample SAMEA3708882) | human gut metagenome | biome: human gut; feature: human-associated habitat; material: faeces | place: China | collected 2014 ... | reverse complement strand
AAAAAAGCAACCGGCAGAAATGGCATTGGCGGAAAAAGGAATGATTACTTTTGCGATCGGTATTCATGGAATCCCGCAAACTTTACCGGACGATTTGTATCCCAATCTAAGCAAAGGCGTACTGGATAACTATGCTTTTTACCATCTCGATGACAAGGACTGTTATTACTACCGCCGCGTCTATACAGGTTGTGTCCGTGCACTCGATTTTCTGTGCAGCCTGCCCGAATATGACGGAGAAAATTTAGGTGTCATCGGTGGTAGCCAGGGAGGAGCGTTAGCGATAGTAACTGCCGGACTCGATACACGTGTAAAAGCACTCGTAGCTTTCTACCCGGCTCTATGCGATCTGACCGGTTATCTTCATGGCCGTGCCGGAGGTTGGCCTGCCATGTTCGCCCCTCAAAATCAGAAATTGAACAATAAACCGGAAAAGGTAGCCACTTCCCGCTATTATGATGTGGTTAATTTTGCCCGTTTCATCAAAGCTCCCGGTTATTACTCATGGGGGTATAATGACCCTACTTGCCCTCCTACGTCAACCTATTCGGCCTACAATGTCATCACTGCTCCCAAACAGTTATTCATAGCCCACGACACGGGACATTGGCGTACCAAAGAGCAGGATATCATAACCAACAATTGGTTCTGTAAACAGTTGATTAAGTAATACTTTTCGTCTTAAAACAAAAAATACTACCGTAAAAACAAATATTGCACATCCACTTGTTTACATCCGTATACTTTTGTAGCGATGAATTAACACTCAACGTGGGTGTAGTTAAGAAAAACAATCTATATTAATAAACTAAAAGTAAACATGCAAAGAATGTCTAACCAAGTGAAAAACATGCGCGCCCTGCTGCTTATGTTATTTGCAGCCTTATCGCTCAGCGTTTCAGCGCAGACGTTTTCAATAACCGGTAATGTTAAAGACCGCGACAGGAGAACCCATCATCGGTGCATCTGTCGTAGAGAAAGGTAATACCACAAACGGTACAATTACCGACCTTGATGGTAATTTCACTCTAAAAACTTCTGCCAAAGCAACTCTTGTCATATCTTATATCGGTATGAAAACACAAGATGTAGCCTTAAAAGGACAAACCAAAATCGATGTAACTTTACACGATGATACCCAAGCGTTGGACGAAGTGGTTGTTATCGGTTATGGTACAGTACAGAAAAAAGACTTGACCGGTTCGGTAGCCTCTGTCAGTGCAAAACAGTTAGAATCGATTCCTGTTTCCAGTGCTTCTGAAGCGTTAACCGGAAAATTGGCAGGTGTTAGTATCACCACAACAGAAGGTTCTCCTGATGCCGATATTAAAATCCGTGTACGTGGTGGAGGTTCTCTTTCTCAAGATAACTCTCCGTTGTATATCGTCGACGGTTTTCCCGTAAACAGTATCAGTGATATCGCTCCCAGCGACATTCAATCCATTGACGTACTAAAAGATGCTTCCTCAACTGCCATTTACGGTTCACAAGGAGCCAACGGTGTTATTATAATCACTACCAAATCGGGTAAAGAGGGTAAAACTCAAGTAAACTTCGGAGCGTCTTACGGTTGGAAACAAGTAACCAAAATGACCAAAACGATGGATCCGTATAATTACGCATATTATCAATATGAAATGGGATCTACTTCTTATGGTAATTATGATGACCTTGAAATATGGAAATCCGTAGAAGGAAATGATTTTCAAGACCAGATATTTGGTAATACCGGAAACCAATTACAATATAATGTAAGTGTCAGCGGTGGTACGAAAGACACCAAATACTCCATCTCCTACGCCCGTAATGAAGAAAACAGTATCATGCGTAGCTCCGGATTTGCCAAAGATAATATTAATGCCAAAATTAATACCAAACTGAACAAATGGATTAAACTGGACTTTAATGCTCGTCTGACAAATACGAAAATCAACGGTCTGAGTGGTGGAGCCGACACGAATGAGTCGAATGCCGCCAATTCTATCGTTGCCAATTCCGTACGTTTCCGCCCCATCAACCCCATAGATTCATCAAACGACGATGATGATGAGAGTAATACAACCAGACAATACAATCCGCTTGAACGTCTGGATGCAACCTATAAAAAGAAATACGATTTCAAGCAAAATTATAATGCCGGATTGGACTGGACTCCTATTAAAGGACTGACTTTCCGTTCTGAATTCGGTTACGGATGGAGAAGAGTAGATACCGACCAGGTATGGGAATCGCCAGCCGTACAAAACTCATCATTGGGTGACAATGGTATGCCTCAGGTAGTATTGACCCGCGTAGTCAACAAAAACTGGAGAAATGCCAATACCGTGACTTATGACGGCAAATTATTCGAAGGACGCGACCGTATCAATGTCTTGTTAGGTCATGAAGTTCAAAGCAGTAGACAAGACCAGCACATCAATACAGCAACCGCATTTCCATCTACAATGACACGCGATGAAGTGCTTGCCAATATGGGAGCGGCAGGCACAACTCATCCTGTTCAAAGTACATTAGGAGCTGAAGATAACATGCTTTCATTCTTCGGACGTCTTAACTATACAATGATGGATAAATACTTACTGACCGTAACAATGCGTGCCGATGGTTCTGCAAAATTTGCCAAAGGTAACCGTTGGGGATATTTTCCATCCGCAGCAGTCGCATGGCGTATTATGGACGAAGACTTCATGGAAGGCAGCAGAGACTGGTTGTCCAACTTAAAACTCCGTCTTTCGTATGGTACAGCCGGTAATAACCGAATTGGATCAGGGTTGATGTATACAACATATTCCATGGCAGCAGCCACTTCAAAGGGGCCGTATTTCGATGAAAAGTTCAACTCGATGCTGGAACATGGTTCAACACTTTCTAACCCGGGCCTAAAATGGGAAACAACCATCACACGTAACCTCGGTTTTGATTTCGGCTTCTTAAACAATCGTATATCCGGTAGCATTGATGCTTATTGGAATTCGACAAAAGATCTATTGATGAAAACCGAAATACCTTCGAATACCGGTTACTCTTACCAATACCAGAACTTTGGTAAAACATCCAATAAGGGAGTCGAATTGCAAATGAATGCCATATTGGTACAAAACAAGAACTTCAATCTCGATTTCAACTTCAATATCGCATGGAATAAAAACCGTATTGACGAACTACCCATCGACAACCCATGGCAAAGCTCTAACTGGTCCGGATCAACTATATCCAAATATGAAGATTACCGCGTTGAAAAAGGAGGTAGCCTCGGTGAAATATGGGGATTTAAAACCAATGGTTATTACACGGCATACGATGCGGTTAACAACCCTAACGGAGAATTAGTTTGGGGTAGTGGCGGTTGGCAGCTACGAGATGGAATCAAAGACAATTCAACAACAATAACCGGAGGTAAATATTATCCGGGCGGTTTGAAAGTAGAATGTGACGAGAACGGTGATCCTATTAAGCAAAAATTAGGTAATACCATCGCCCCGATCAATGGAGGTTTCGGCATCTCCGGTAACTGGAAGAACTTCGACTTTACAGCATTCTTCAACTATTCCATCGGAAATAAAATCATCAATGGTACTAAACTCGCAACTGCTTTCCGCGCAGGTTCGGCACTTGGTTATAACTTGAATTCAGATTTCGATCTGAGCAATCGTTACACATGGATCGACCCGGCAAACGGCTTGAATATAGGAAATCCATCTAATAGCACCATCAATACTTATGGCGGCATAGACAATGTCATCACCCGCCTAAATGAACTAAACCAAGGTGCCAATATGTATCATCCTGCTGCTGTTACAACCATGCAACTGATTGATTATGCAGTAGAAAATGCTTCATTCCTGCGTGTAAACAATATCTCTATCGGATATACGCTACCTAAACAAATCGTTAAAAAAGCATGGATAGAAAACGTACGTATTTACCTGACCGGATATAACCTTTTCTGCTTTACCAAATATAGCGGTGCAGACCCGGAAGTAGATACTTCAAGTAAAAAGAATGCAATGTGCCCGGGAGTTGATTACGCAGCTTATCCGAAAAGCCGTTCTTTCGTAGGTGGTATCAATGTTACATTCTAACCCATTAACAGAAAACTAAAATGAAAAAGATATTTAAAACCTTATTAATTGGTGGTGTAGCCTTAAATATGATGACCTCATGTTCCGATTTTTTAGATCAACGTTCACCATCTGAATTAACAGAAGAAACTGTTTTCAACTCTATATATTATGCCAATAATGTATTGAACAAAGTATATGGTAGCCTAACCAACGACCAGACTTATTCACAGTATTTCGCCTTTGTATGGTGTTTGAATTCTGATTACGAATTAGTAGACGGTTTCGGTGCCGATGCAAGCAACACTTCCAGTGAGCGTGGTAATATGAACTATAATCAAAATCCAGGATGGGCCAACTTATCCAAGGCTTGGGATGCCATGTTCAGTGCAATCGAATACGCTAATATCGTAGTGGACGGCATAAACAATAGTGAACTGATCACTGCCGGTGGTTCTACACAGACAGAAGCAGAACGTATTAAAGCTGAAGCCCAAGTTCTTCGCGCCATGCTTTATCTTGATTTAATCCGCAACTTCGGTGATTTGCCTATGAAAATGGAATCATCAAAGCCTGATTTAAGTAATGCTTACTTGGCTAAGACAGACCGGGATGTTATTTTGGATTACCTGATAAACGATTTGGAAGATGCAGCCGAACATTTGTCATGGGCAGGCTCAGTGTCTACAGAACACGTCACTAAAGGATATGCACACTCTTTGTTAGCAAATATCGCTTTGACACGTGCGGGATGGGCCATTCGCGAGAGTGCTAAGGCTGGTTATGAAACAGCCCCCAACAGCGATGCGGCTTATCCGACACAACGTCCGGGAACTGAAGAACGCCAGAAATTATATGAATTAGCACTCAAACATTTGAATATAGTTATCGGTTCTGGTAAACATCAACTGAATCCATCTATTGAAAACCATTGGGATATGGTCAATAAACTCAAATTAGACGAAACATATCGTGAGAATATTTTTGAAATACCAATGGGACTGGGTAGATCGGGCGAATTAGGCTATACTGTCGGAGTACGTATCAATGGCGCTTCTTCTAAATACGGCGAAAAAGGTAATTCATCCGGCAAGATGAAAGTATGTGCCCCGTATTTCTGGTCATTTGACCACAATGACTTACGTCGTGACTTGACATGCGCACCTTATACACTAAAAGAAACCGATGGAAAAATGGTAGAAAGCTTCGACGGAAACAAACCTTTCGAAATCTATCTTGCAAAATGGGATATCCGTAAAATGAGTGAAGAATGGCGTACCGTGGCAATCAATACCGGTAATGCAAAATGGATGTCGGGAATTAACGTCACCAAAATGCGTTATCCTTATGTACTCTTGATGTATGCCGAAGTAATGAATGAACTCCATGGAGCAGATGTAACGGGAGAATGCGGTCTTACGGCACGCGAAGCTTTGAAAATGGTACACAGACGTGCATTCAGCGATGCCGACAAAGCTGCCGCCGAAACATACATAAATAACATCTCGGCCGATAAAGATGTATTCTTTGATGCTATCGTTCAAGAAAATGCATGGGAATTAGTAGGGGAAGGCTATCGTAAATACGACTTGATCCGTTGGAATCTCTTGAACGACAGAACAGAGAAAATGAAAGCTGATTATGAAAGACAATTATCGGAATATCCGGCTAAATTATATTTCAAATATAAAGAAGACGGTGGTACCATAGACATGTCTACAGTGCAGTGGTATGCGACAGCCGAAGAACAGGAAGAATTAAAGAACGATGAAACATATTCAAATAAAGCTTTCTGGGGAGCAGAATTAACAGATGCCACTCAAAAGAATCTATTGGATTATCTTCCTAAAATAAATGGCGGCTTAAATGCTTCAGTGAAGAATCGATATTTAATGCCTATCGCTTCTACAACAATTTCCGCATCAAACGGAACTCTGCACAATTCTTACGGATTTACGGATTAATCATTTAAAATCTAATGAATAAGATGAAACATATAATAAATAAAATCGTGGCAGGAGCTTTTATGCTCCTGACCACTGCAGGAATAATATCTTGTACGGATATCAACGAATGGGAGACGGACAGCCAGTACGATCGACTGTTCAGTCCCGGTAGTTTTAGTGTTAGCGCCACTACCACTACTGCTGAAGTTACCTGGAAAGCTACTCCCGGAACCAACTATTATATCATTGAAGTAAGTACGGATTCATTATACGGTAAAACAGAAGAATGTCGCGAAAATTCAATCGTATACGGAACAAATAAAGACATTAAGAAATCTCCTTATACCCTTGAAGACCTGAATAGTAACACCAAATACTATATCCGTATCATGGGATGTTCCGAAACAAAAGGAAACTCTCATTGGAATTATCTTGAGAAATTCTCTTTTCAAACAAAGAGTGAGAATATTTTCGAAACCGTAGGAAGCAAAGACAAAGGTGAAGACTTCATTACCTTACGATGGGATGCCACATTGGCTGTGACTCACCTTGAATATGCACAGGTGACCGGTATAGATGAAAATGGAAACTCTAAAACAATTGATCTCAGTAATGCAGAAGGTTCTGTTAAAATCTCAGAACTACAAGCATCTACCAGCTATCAGTTCACTATTTATAACGGTACCCACCCTCGTGGCACCCGCATAGTTTCTACAACTAATCCCACTCCAAGCGCCAATGTGAAGAAGTATCTCTACCAAGGTGACGCGCTTACTCAAGAAGATATAAATGCATTAGCATCTGAAGGTAGTGTAACCTACATTATGGAAGCCGGAATGGAGCTCGTTTGGGAAACACTTGATGAAATCACCGGTGAAATGGCAGCGATAGTAATTCCTGATGGATTATCTGTTACATTCTTTGGTGCATCCGGTGGAGAAAAGCCAACTATTAAATCGAATAAAACGATTGAAATAGACGGAAATCATAATTATATATCATTCGAAAACGTTGCTTTCATAAATACAGGAAGCACTTATTTGATTAACGAAGGAAACACATCCAGCTTGGAAACACTTTCTTTCACCGATTGTACATTCGATGATTATAGCCGTTCTATCATACGTTTAAAAGATAATGCTTCTATTAGCATTGATAATCTGATCATAGACAATTGTGTTATAACCAATCAGGGATCTGATAATTATGCCTGTTTCTATTGGAATAATGCTGCATACTCGATAGCTAATTTTATTATGAGTAATACAACTGTCAATACTGCGTTACATAACGTTATGGACTTCCGTAGTTCTAACACAACGAATATTGAAATTGAAAATTGTACTTTCTATAATGTAATAGGTGCTTCACGTTATTTCTTGGATTGCCAGAATATAGCTCCAACAATAAAGCTCACTAACTTGATTTTTGCAAAAGCCAATACGGCTGTCTTAGCTGAAGGTGTATGGACTTCTACATCAAGAGGAGTCAGAGCCAATTCTACCCCGACCATTTCGGGAGTATATTTCACAGCAGACTTTGTATTCGGCAGCAATGCTTTCAAACCCACGTATGAGTATAACAACACTTCCGAAAACTTATTTACGGATCCGGAAAGCGGTAACTTTACTATTAAAGATTCATCCTTTGATGGCAAGAATAGTGCCGGTGACCCACGTTGGTATATGAGTGCAGAATAATATTAGAAAAGCGTAAGTAAAAATCCTCTGATTAGTTATAGTCAGGGGATTTTTTTATTTATTTTCTTCATAGTCTTTTTTGTTACAATCCGGCAATATTCGTACATTGCGACAAAATCATAAAAAATCAGTTTATATGGAAGCCATTAAAGAACGATTTGAAAAAATACTCGACAGAATTGAAACATCCGGAAAATCTGCAACCGAATGGTTTGGCAAATATACCCATGAGCTATTAATGAACCCAGACAATTGGTGGGAAGCTTTAGCCGTGTGCAAATATGCATTAGATCGCAAAGAGAGCCAAAAAGAAACAGCCGATTTCTTCCGCCTGATATTTGAAGCCTACGATTGCAATGTAGAGGTAGACCTTAATGAAGAAGAATATGCTTTCTGGTGGGAAAAAGTACAGGAATCCTGTGACCGGGTAGGAGAATTTGACGGTGCGGGATGGACACAAAAAGGTTCCCAATACGCTGAAGCACGTTATGGACTACGTGATACCGGAAAATTATTGCCATACTATGAAAAAGCAGCCGGGATGGGAGACGAACATGCTCAAGCCACTGTTGCTTTCTGGAAATACATGGGGTATTATTGTCAGCCGGATCGGGAAGAAGGTAAACGTATCTTTGCCAAACTTACAACTCCGGAAGGTTTGCGCTGGAAAAAATTCTATCAGGCATGTATCGAGAATTACGCCGGTAATGAAGGGCAGGCACGACAACTTCGTCAGGAATTATTGGAAGTACTCTCCGAAAAAGACAGAATGCGTGCCCACATATACGCTGTCATAGGCGATGAACTCGACAACGATGAAACAAAAACTGCAGAGCAGGCGGAATATTACAAAAAAGCACTGGCTATTGTTCCGAACTTCTACGTCCAGAAAAGCTTAGGCACCCTGTATATGCGGAATCCGGAATTAGGAAAAAAGCCGGAAGAAGCATTCAAACTATGGGAAAGCGCCTGGAAATCCGGAGTATGGTCGGCTGCCAACTTCTTGGGATATTATTATCAAGACGCCCCCTGGACCAATATCCCCAAAGCAATTGAATGGCTGGAAAAAGGAATGCTTTATTGTGAATCATACAGTGCTTACGAACTTGCTTTAATCTATCTGTACAATGATGAATATCAAAATGTGGAACGTGGTTTATACTGTCTTGAACGTTGTGTAGAAGATAATTACGTACAAGGAGTCGAAAGCCTGGCAATGGTCTACTTCAATGGAGAGTTGGTAGAAGAAAATATCGGACGCGCCCATGAGTTGTTACAGAAAGCTGCCGAACTGGGTTCCGGAAGCGCTATATACCGCATCGGATGGATGTATGAACGCGGTTGCTTATCTGAAAATCCGGATTATGTAAAGGCATTGGAATACTATGAGAAAGCAGCCGCATTAGGAAATAATGACGGTTATTGCCGTGCAGCCCTCTATCTGGCTAATGGATATGCCGGAGTGACAGACGAAGCCAAGTCTAAAGAATATTACGAGAAAGCTGCTGCACAGGGTTCTGCCTATGCAATGGTGGAGTTGGGCTTTCTTCAAGAAAACGAACGGAATTACGAACAGGCCTTCGAACTGTTCAGCAAAGCCGCAGAACAGGAATATCCTTATGGCATGTATCGCACAGGCTTTTATTTAAGTGAAGGTATCTTGGGTGAAGCCAAACCCGAAGAGGGATTTGCATGGTATCTAAAAGCTGCCGAGGCGGGAGATACAGATGCGATGTTTGCAGTTGGCCGTTGCTACAAAAACGCTGTCGGAGTAGAGGAAGACCCCGACAAAGCACTCGAATGGTATCACAAAGGAGAAGAGAATAATGAACCCCGTTGTATTACAGAATTGGGATTGGCTTATGAAAACGGATACGGAGTAGAAGAAAATCCACACAAGGCCGTAGAATATATGACCCGAGCAGCCGAAACAAACTATGCATATGCCCAATTCAAAATGGGAGACTATTATTTCTACGGATATGGCCCATGCATGGAAGACAACAAGCAAGCAGTGGAATGGTATGAAAAGGCAGTTGCCAATAACAGTCCTATGGCTATGCTCCGGTTGGGAGAATACTATCTGTACGATTACGACAAACTCAACGAATCCGAAAAAGCATTCGTCTATTTCAGACAAGCAGCAGAACAAGAATTCTACAGTGAAGGAATAGGCATTTGTTACGAAATGGGTAGAAAATGAAACGGAAGCATTCAAATATTATACCCTCGCCGCAAATAATGGCAACACAATGAGCATGTATCGCACGGGGCTCTGCTACTATAACGGTGTAGGTGTCAAGCAAAATCTACAGGAAGCATTTCGCTGGTTCAACGATGCGGCCGGTCAGGAAAGTGTTCACGCTTACTACTACTTAGGAAAAATGTTAATGTACGGAGAGGGTTGCACACCCGATGCGGAAACCGGATTGCAATGGCTGTTGAAAGCCGCAGAAATGAATAGTGACAAAGCGCAATTCGAACTCGGTAATGCCTACCTAAGCGGTAACGGTGTAGAAGAAAACGATGAAATAGCCATGGAATGGTTCGAGAAAGCAGCAGAAAACGGCAACGAGAAAGCGTTGAAAATTACAGGAAGA
>ERZ840517.4162-NODE-4162-length-10307-cov-12.836617_pt1 | contig 10307 bp, 7 predicted proteins | sample MGYA00519876_ERZ840517 | MGnify/ENA primary metagenome ERZ840517 (study PRJEB31850, sample SAMEA3708882) | human gut metagenome | biome: human gut; feature: human-associated habitat; material: faeces | place: China | collected 2014 ... | reverse complement strand
GCTGCAATACTCTTATACGACATTGCTGTGTATTTCCCTCTTTTTTTTGAAAAAATGCAGCGAAAAAATTTTGCAAACGTTGTGCCAATTTTTTGACGGGAGTTTGGCCGGTATGCTTTAGGGCGGTTTGCGCAGATTTTGGCGATGGATATGTATTCGTCGAGCAGAACGTTTATGCGTTTTTAAGAAAAGAGAATGGAGGCACGCACCGTAAGGCAAGGTCTGACTCGGATGCAGGGATACATCGCCAGAGGGCGATGCAAAAATTTCATCCGAGGCGGGCCTTGCCCATCGGGCTCCCCCGCGGCGTAAATATCTTGAAACCATCTATCATTCGCGCCGCAAGGGGAAGGCATCGCCAGAGGGCGATGCAAAAATTTTATCCGAGGCGGGTCTTGCCCCCTCGGGCTCCCCCGCGGCGCAAATATCTTGAAACCATCTATCATTTGCGCTGCAAGGGGAAGGCTGAGAGAGTGCGCAGCGGCACAAAAGCCCTCCCGGCTGGGAGGGCTTTGCGATACCTTATGTTCTTCACCGTGCGGCGCGCATATGTACTGCCGCACCCGCCGCTCACAGGCCGGAACCGGCGAGGGGGACGGCGCGCTCCGTCTCGCCGACAGGGCGCACGGCGCAGCGGCCGGCGGTCAGATCGCGGACCTGCGCGGCAAAGGCCTCGCCGGCCTCCTCCGGCAGCAGAGCGCAGAGCGTCACGGCGGCGGCATACTGCGTCTCCTGCACGACGCCGCCGAGTGCGGCGACGGCCGCGCGCACCGGCTCATAGAGCGCGTAGGGCGTGCTGACCTCGCAGGCGAGCCAGCGGCGCACCTCCGAGATGCCGGCGTCGGAAAGCGCGTCGGCCGCAGCGGCGGTGTACGCCCGCAGCAGGCCGCCCGTGCCGAGCAGCACGCCGCCGAAATAGCGCGTGACGACGCAGACGGCATTCGTCACGCCCGCGCGGCGGAACACCTCCAGCATCGGGATGCCGGCTGTGCCCTGCGGCTCGCCGTCGTCGGAGTAGCGCTCGGTGCCGTCGCGCAGCAGATAGCACCAGCAGTTGTGCCGCGCGTCGTGATACTGCTTCTTGCACGCGGCGATGACCGCGCGCGCCTCCTCCTCGGAGCCGACCGGCTGCACGAGGCCCAGAAAGCGCGAGCGCTTGTCCACGTACTCCGACGCGCCGGATTTTGTGGGAATGCGGTAGCTGTCCATATTACCCCTCCTCGTCCGCGATGACGAACGGCTCGAGCCGCGGCCACTGCTCCGGGTGGATGATGACCTCGAGCGCGATGCCGTCGTCGCGGTAGTCGGTGCGCAGCACGGCGCAGTCGCGGTGCAGCGTCTCGAGCAGCGCGCCCTGCGCATACGGCAGCAGCAGCGTCACGTGATGGTCGGCCCGGCCGAGGATGGCGCGCACGCGCGCGGTCAGCTCCGCCGCGCCCTCGCCGCTGCGGGCCGAGATGCACACGATGTTCTCCCCGTGCGGCAGGATGCCGAGATAGGCGTCACACTTATTAAATACACGGATGCACGGCGTGTGCGCCGCGCCGAGCTGGTCGATGAGCCGGTCGACGACGGCGGCCTGCGCCTCCCACTCGGGGTTCGAGAGGTCGATCACGTGCAGCAGCACGTCGGCATACGTCAGCTCCTCGAGCGTGGCCTTGAACGCCTCGACCAGGTGCGTCGGCAGCTTGCGGATGAAGCCGACCGTGTCCGAGAGCAGCACCTCCTGCGCGGCGTCGATGCGCCAGCGGCGGGTCGTGGTGTCGAGCGTGTCGAACAGGCGGTCGTTGGCCGGAATGTCCGACCCTGTCAGGCAGTTGAGCAGCGTGGATTTTCCGGCGTTCGTGTAGCCGACGAGGGCCACGACCGGCAGGGCATTTTTCTCGCGGCGGCGGCGCTGCGTGCGGCGGATCTTGCGCACGTCCTCGAGTTCGGCCTGCAGCTTCTGGATCTTGCGGCGAATGTGGCGGCGGTCGGTCTCGAGCTGCGTTTCGCCCGGGCCGCGCGTGCCGATCGGCGACGAGCCGCCGGAGGCCGTCTGGCGTACAAGGTGCGTCCACATACCGGTCAGGCGCGGCAGCAGGTACTGGTACTGCGCCAGCTCCACCTGCAGCTGGCCCTCGCGCGTCTGGGCGCGCTGGGCAAAGATGTCGAGGATCAGGCCCGAGCGGTCGAGCACGCGCACGCCGAGCTCCTCCTCCAGCACGCGCATTTGCGACGGGGAGAGCTCGTTGTCAAACACCGCGAGGTCGCAGTCGTTGGCGAGAATGAGCTCTTTGAGCTCCGCCACCTTGCCCTCGCCGAGAAAGGTGCGCGGGTCGGGTGTGGGCTTGTTCTGCAGCAGCGTCACGACGGGCTGGCCGCCGGCCGTCTCCACGAGCGCGGCAAGCTCGGCAAGGGAAATGTCCGTCGAGCGCTCGCGTTCCTCCATACACGCCGCGGCGAGACCGGCCAGTGCGGCGCGTTCGATTTTCTGTTCGGTAGATTGCATAGGGGTCATCCTTTTGAAATGAATATTTATTGGGTTTCTGCTGGTTGCGCCCGAAACTGCGGGTATATCTTGTCACGCGTGACGTAGCAGCAAAGTAACGGGGCACCGTACCGTACCCAACCAGACCAGACCAGGTCTTACTGCGCAGTAGGAACGCACTGCACAGCATATCTTACCCTGTCTCTCTCAAAGAAAGCCAAGGGGAAAGAAAGCCGCTGTGGAAAACCGGAAAAATTGTGGAAAAGTCTGTGGAGAGATTGTGGAAAACCGGATTTGCGGCAGATGCGGCCGGTGCAGGTGCAGGCTTGCGGCTGGGCGCGTGGAGTGAGCGCCGGTGATCGGCGGACACGGTGTGGCCTGGTGCGCGTTTGCGGCTGGGTGCGTGATGGCGGTCGTGCGGTGCGGGAGATGCGTGCAGCGCAGGGCGCGCTGGCTGGCTTTCTCGCTGAGAGAAAAATTTCTTGACAAGTTATGCAAAAGCATACTAGACTGGAAGTGGGGCAAAGGCCGGGGATGTGCTGCCCGGTGGTGCCGGAGGACACGGACTTTCAAGCCTTCTCCTTGAGGGGAAGGCAGTGCATGATCCAGCTGCTCCGGCATGGTGAAAACATTGCCGAACGGCAATGTCTCCCCTGCATAAGGGGAGGTGGCACGGTGCTTTGCACCGTGACGGAGGGGTTGCAAATACCGGCCGCGGCACAAGACGAAACGCATCAATCCCTCAGTCAGCCTGACGGCTGACAGCTCCCTTTCCACAAGAGAGCCAGGGGGTGCGGGACGGTCACATGATGCAGCGCGTGCGGCGCTTGCTCCGTCCGGGCCATTCACGACGGGGACAGCGGTTCGGTGCTCTCGGCGGTATCCAGCACTGCCGGCGCAGCGAAGCGCTGCACGCCCCAGATGCCGACGAGGATGGCTGCCGAGGCAGCGGCGCTGACCCAGCCGAACGGCTCGCGCAGGAGGAGCACCCCGGCGAGCACGGACACAACGGTCGAGAAGTTGATGAGCGCCGCGGTGCGCGCGACGGGCAGCACCTCCAGCGCCCGGTTGAGCGCGAGGTAGGACAGCACCGAGGCCACGACGCTCAAAAACACGATGGCGAGCGCAAACGGCGCGTGCGTCATCGGCAGGACGACGGCGCTCAGATCGCGCCGGTGCTCGAGCACGGACAGCACAAAGAACGCGGCCGCGCCCATGCCGCACGTGATGTACGTGCGCTCAAAGGCGGTGAAGCTGCCGGCACAGGCGCGGCTGGCCACCATGTAGCCCGCGCCGGCAAAGACCGTGCCGAGCAGGACAAGAAAGCCGGGAAAACTCCCCGCGCCGATGCCGGTGGCATAGACGGCCAGCACGATCACCCCCGCTACGGACAAAACCGAGAACACGACCTGCCGCCACGTGGCCTTTTCGTGCAGAAAAACCGCCCCATAGATGAGCGAGCACAGCGGGATGAGCGCGACCATGACGCCGGAAAACGATGTGCTCGTGAGCTTGAGCCCATACTGCTCGCAGGGGAAGTAGAGCACGGGCTCGAACAGGCCGGCCAGCAGCACGGGCCAGAGCCTCCGGCCGCGCAGACGCACGGGGAAGCGCCCCGTCAGGCGCAGCAGATTCAGCAGCGCAAACGCCAGCGCGAAGCGCCAGAACAGCAGCACGAACGGCGTGCCGTAGTCCTGCGCGATACGCGAGGCGAGGAACGTGAAGCCCCAGATGAAATACGTGAACGCGGCGAGCCAGAACGCGCCCGCCGGCGAGAGGGTGCGGTGCAAGGGGATCAGCCTTCTTTCTCGGTGGTAAAGGTGAGGTTCACGCCGTCGGAGCGGCAGACGATCGTGCCGTTGCGGTCCGTGCGGTAGACGGTCACGTCCGCGTCGCGCAGGCGGCTGAGCGTGTCGTCGTGCGGGTGGCCGTACTCGTTGTCCGCGCCGCAGCTGATGACGGCGTACTTCGGCTGCGCCTCGTACAGCAGGCGGTAGCCCGTGGAGGTGCGGCTGCCGTGGTGGCCGGCCTTGATGACGTCGCAGCGGACGTTTTCGCCCGCGTCGAGCACGTCCGTCTCGCTCTCATACTCGGCGTCGCCGGTGAAGAGGAAGGCGTTGCTGCCGTAGTCCACGCGCAGGATGAGGCTCTGGTTGTTGACGTCGCTGTAGTGCTGCTGCGGGCCGAGGACGGTCACGGTCGCGCTGCCGAGGGCGAACGTGTCGCCCACGTCCGGCACGGTGATGGCGAGGTTCGCCGTCTCGGCCGCGCGCATGACGCGCTGAAACGCGCCGTTGCTGCTCGAGGTGACGGAGCTGTAGAGCGTGCGCACGGGGAAGGCCGCGATGACAGCCTTCATGCCGCCGCAGTGGTCGGCGTGCGCGTGCGTGCAGACGAGGTAGTCGATGGCGGTCACGCCCTGCTGCTTGAGGTAGGCCGTGATCTTGTTGGCCTGGTCGCCCTCGGCCGCGTCGATGAGCATGACCTGCCCGTCGCACTGCAGCAGCGTACAGTCGCCCTGACCGACGTCGAGATACGTCACGGTCAGCCCGTCGCCAGGCATGGGCGTGGCGGTCACCGTCGCGGTGACGCCGGGCGCGGCCGTGGCGTTGGGGTCGGCAGGGACATGGTCACGGCCGTAGCCGAGCCACGTGGCGAGGCCCGCGATGATGAGCGCGAGCACGAGGGTGATCAGATGGTTTTTGGCCTGCGAATTGCGGCCGCGATTGGGTTGGGACATAGGTCACATCTCCTGTTTGATGATAAAAGCGTGCGGCGCCGGATCGCGCTGCCTTCTCCTTGCGGGAGCGGCCGGATTGCGCTTCCTTCCCCTCAAGGGGAAGGCTGAAAAGGTGCGCACCGAATCGAGGGAAGGTTTTCTTGAACGCCGGTTTCGCGCCGGGAATGTCCGCGCGGCGGGCGGAAAACGCAAAAATGTCTGCGTAAGCGAATACGCAGACATTTTCTCATATCATGTGGGAAATTGCAACCCCACCACAGTCCGGACAATGGGACAGTGCGGGGGATCTCCGGTCGTTTTTTATCCGTTTTTGCGCCAGAGCTCCACGGCGCGGATGCGCGCGCGGGCGCGGGCCAGCGCCGCCTCAGGCGCGGAGACATTCATCTCCATGCCGCGGGTCTCAAGGTCCGATTCGGCACGGCGCAGCGCCGCCTCGGCGCGGGGCAGGTCAATATCCGGCGCGGGCTCGGCCGTGCGGGCGAGCACGGTCACGGTATTGGCCGCGACGTTCACGGTGCCGGGGCTCACGGCGCAGTAGTGCTCCGCACCGCCGGCCGTGTAGCGCACGACGCCGCTCACGAGCGCGCCGAGCAGCGGCGCATGGCCCGGCAGGACGCCGGCCTCGCCGTCGGCAAGGGGGAGCGTGACCTGCGCGGCCTGTGTGTCCACGGCCGCGCCGCCGGCCGTGACGATCTCCAGATGCAGTGTATCGGCCATGGCGTGCCTCACTGGAGCGCGTCGCGCTTGCGCAGCACGTCGTCGATCGAGCCGCAAAACAGGAATGCCTGCTCGGGAATGTCGTCGCACTCGCCGCCGAGGATGGCCTCAAAGCCGCGGATGGTCTCGTCGAGCGGGACGTACTTGCCGGCCATGCCGGTGAAGTTTTCCGCCACGTGGAACGGCTGCGACAAAAAGCGCTGGATGCGCCGCGCGCGGTTGACGGCGGCTTTGTCCTCCACACTCAGCTCGTCCATGCCGAGCACGGCGATGATGTCCTGCAGGTCCTTGTACTTTTGCAGCACGCGCTGTACGGCGCGCGCCGTGTCGTAGTGCCGGCGGCCGAGAATGTCCGGCTCGAGGATGCGCGACGTGGAGCCGAGCGGATCGACGGCCGGGTAGATGCCCAGCTCCGAAATGCTGCGGTCGAGCACGGTCGTGGCGTCGAGGTGGGCAAAGGTCGTGGCCGGGGCGGGGTCGGTCAGGTCGTCGGCGGGGACATAGATCGCCTGCACGCTCGTGACCGAGCCGTTGCGCGTGGACGTGATGCGCTCCTGCAGCTTGCCCATCTCGGTGGCGAGCGTGGGCTGATAGCCGACGGCGGAGGGCATACGGCCGAGCAGGGCCGACACCTCGCTGCCCGCCTGCGTGAAGCGGAAGATGTTGTCGATAAACAGCAGCACGTCCTGGCCGGACTCGTCGCGGAAGTTTTCCGCGATCGTCAGACCCGACAGCGGCACGCGCAGACGCGCGCCGGGCGGCTCGTTCATCTGGCCGAAGACGAGCGCGGTCTTGCTGATGACGCCGGACTCGTTCATCTCGTTCCAGAGGTCGTTGCCCTCGCGCGAGCGCTCGCCCACGCCGGCAAAGACGGAGTAGCCGCCGTGCTCGTAGGCGATGTTGCGGATCAGCTCCATGATGAGCACGGTCTTGCCGACGCCCGCGCCGCCGAACAGGCCGATCTTGCCGCCCTTGGCGTAGGGCGCGAGCAGGTCGACGACCTTGATGCCCGTCTCGAGCAGCTCGGTCGCGGGGGCGATGTCCGTAAAGGCCGGGGCCTCACGGTGGATGGGCAGATATTCCGTGGCGTGGACGGGGCCTTTGCCGTCGATCGGCTCGCCGATGACGTTGAACATACGGCCGAGCGTTGCCTCGCCGACGGGCATTTTCACGCTCGTGCCGGTGTCCACCGCGACGCAGCCGCGCTGCAGCCCGTCGGTGGAAAAGAGCGAGATGCAGCGCACCGCATTGTCGCCGAGCTGCTGCACCGCCTCCATGACGATGCGCCGGTCACCCGCGTGCACCTCGATGGCGTTGTTGATCTCCGGCAGCTTTCCGGCCGGGAACTGCACGTCCACCACCGGGCCGATGACCCTTTTGACGATACCGTTTTCCATACGTTCTCCCTTCGTGGGACGCGGCGCTGCCGCCGCGGTGTTAGTCCGATTTGTCCGATTTTTTCAGCGCGGCGCTGCCGCCGACGATCTCGGAGATCTCCGTCGTGATCGCGGCCTGACGCGCGCGGTTGAACTCTAGATTCAGGTCCTCGATGAGCTCCGCCGTCGAGTCCGTGGCGGCGGTCATCGCGGTCATGCGCGCGGCGTGCTCGCCCACGCGCGCTTCGAGCATCACGGCGTAGACCGTGTTGTTCAGGTACAGCTCGAGCACGTTGTCGAGCACGGTCTGCGCGTCCGGCACGAACAGATAGTTGTTGTTCGCGGCGGGTGCGCCGGCCTCCGGCGCGGCGGGCAGGAGCTGCCGGTGCGTCGGCGTCTGGTGCAGCACGGAGTCAAAGTGCTGGTAGACGAGGTGGATCTCGTCCGCCTCGCCGGTGCGGTAGAGGTTTTTGAGCTCCTCGGCGATCTCGAGCGCCTCGGCCATGGTGGGCGTGTCGCTCAGGTCGGAGAAGATCTGCCGCACGGGCAGGTCGGTGCCCGCGAGCACGTCGCGCCCCCAGCGGCCGCACACGATCACGGAGCAGGGGCGCGCCTCGGCGCGCACGAGCCCCTCGAGATGGCGCAGCAGCAGCTGGTTATACGCCCCACACAGCCCGCGGTTGCCCCAGAACACCACGTAGCACACGTGCCCGACGCGCCGCCGGGGCGTGAGATACGGGTGCTCAAAGCTCGCGTCGCCGGCGAGCAGGGCGTTGAGCACGGCCTGACTCTTGTCCGCGAACAGGCGCACGCCCGCAAGGCTCGTCTGCGTCTTGCGCAGCTTCGACACGGCGATCATTTTCATCGTGCGGGTGATCTGCTGCGTGCTGTTCACGCTGCGGATGCGCGCGCGGATCTTATGCAGGTTCGTCAAGGGGCGTCAACTCCTTTCTGCCGGCGGCGGGGATGATGGTTCATAGATTCTTCAGGGTCTCGGCTGAAAGCTCGCGCAGGCGCTCAAGCGCCTCGGGCGGCAGTTTTTTGCCGCTGTGCACAAGGTCGTGCAGCTCCGGATACGTCCGGTGGATGCGCGCGAGCAGGGCGTCCGCGTAGCGCGGCACGTCCTCGACGGCAATCGTGTCCGTGTACCCCTCGCCGGCGGCGAAGAGCACCGCGACCTGATCGGCCGCGTCCATGGGCGCGTACTGCGGCTGCTTCAGGAGCTCCGTCATGCGGCTGCCGCGCGCGAGCGTGTCGCGCGTGGCCTTGTCCAGATCGGAGCCGAACTGCGCGAACGACGCCAGCTCCCGGTACTGCGCCAGGTCCATGCGCAGCCGGCCGGCGACCTGCTTCATGGCGCCGAGCTGCGCCGCGCCGCCGACACGCGACACGGACAGGCCCACGTTGATGGCCGGGCGCACACCGGCGTGGAACAGATCCGTCTCGAGGAAGATCTGCCCGTCGGTGATGGAGATGACATTCGTCGGGATATAGGCCGAGATATCGCCCGCCTGCGTCTCGATGATGGGCAGGGCGGTCATGCTGCCGCCGCCGGCTTCCTCGCTCAGGCGCGCGGCGCGCTCGAGCAGGCGCGAGTGCAGATAAAACACGTCGCCGGGGTAGGCCTCGCGTCCGGGCGGACGCTGCAGCAGCAGGGAAATTTCACGGTAGGCCACGGCCTGCTTCGACAGGTCGTCGTAGACGATGAGCACGTCGCGCCCGCGGTACATGAAGTACTCGCCGATGGCGGCGCCCGCGTAGGGCGCGATGTAGAGCATGGGCGCGGTCTCGGACGCGTGCGCGCACACGACGGTGGTGTAGGCCATGGCGCCGCGGTCGCGCAGCTTCTGCACGACGCCCGCGACGGTCGATTCCTTCTGGCCGATGGCGACGTAGATGCACAGCACGCCGGTGTCCTTCTGGTTGAGGATGGCGTCGATGGCGATGGCGGTCTTGCCGGTCTGGCGGTCGCCGATGATGAGCTCGCGCTGGCCGCGGCCGATGGGCACGAGCGCGTCGATGGCCTTGATGCCGGTCTGCAGCGGGACGCTCACGCCCTTGCGCGCGATGACGCCGGGCGCGGGGCTCTCGATGGCGCGGCGCTCCGTCGTGCGGATGGGGCCGAGCCCGTCGATCGGGCGGCCGAGCGCATCCACGACGCGGCCGGTCATCTCCTCGCCCACGGGCACGGACATGATCTGCCCCGTGCGGCGCACGCGGTCGCCCTCCTGCAGGTGGCCGTAGGGCCCGAGCAGCACGACGCCGATGTCCTCGCGGCCGAGGTCCATGACCATGCCGCGCAGCGTGCCGTCAAAGGCCAGCAGCTCGCCGGCCATGACGTCGGCCAGGCCCCGGATGCGGCAGATGCCGTCCGACAGGCTCGTCACGACGCCGGACTGGAACACGTCGATGGCAACGTGCGTGTCCGCAAGCTTGGCGCGGATGCACGCGGTCAGGTCGGGCTGTTCGTCCGTGGTGTGCAGGACGCTGTTGGCCGCGTCCTGCTCGAGCAGGTCGAGCGCGTGGCGCAGCGTGCCGTCATAGTGCGTGTCGCCGATGCGCAGGCAGATGCCGCCGATCAGCTCCGGGCGCACGGTCGTCATGACGGTGACGTGGCCGTAGGCGCGCGTGAGTGTATCGGTCAGCGCGTCGAGCGCGGCGGCGCTCAGGGGTTCGGCCGATTCGACCGTCACGGTCAGGGTGCCGGTCTCGGCGAGGGCGAGCGCGTCGCTCGGCTGGGTGGTCAGGTGCTCACCGATGTGGGCGAGAAAGTTGTCAATGAGGTTTGCGCGCGCGGGTGCGAACGCGTCCTGCGCCAGCACGCCGGCGGCGGCGGCCGTGATGCGGCCGATGGCCGCGTCGCTCACGCGGTCCTCCATGTCGCTGCGCAGCTGCGCCTCGGTCTGCTGCGCGCTCCGGCGCACGGCTTCGGCCTCGCGCGCGGTCTCTTCGGCGGCGGCCGCGGTGTTGGCTTCGGCCTGACGCTGCGCGTCCGCAAGCTGGG
>ERZ840517.4159-NODE-4159-length-10310-cov-2.855778_pt1 | contig 10310 bp, 6 predicted proteins | sample MGYA00519876_ERZ840517 | MGnify/ENA primary metagenome ERZ840517 (study PRJEB31850, sample SAMEA3708882) | human gut metagenome | biome: human gut; feature: human-associated habitat; material: faeces | place: China | collected 2014 ... | reverse complement strand
GCACGGAGATGAGCTTCGTTCTAAGAGAAAATCTCTTAGTGATAAAATTGGTAGCCTTATGAAAGAAGGCAGAAAAGATGAAGCTGAAGCTATTAAAGCTGAAGTTAAAGCTATTAATGATGAGCTTGTTGTAAACGAAGAAAAAGAAGAAAAATTTGCAAGTGAAATCAAAGAAAGAATGATGAAAATTCCTAACATAATAGATCCATCAGTTCCAATCGGAAAAGACGATTCTGAAAATGTTGAAGTTCAAAGATTTGGAGAACCCAAAGTTCCAGATTATGAAATTCCATATCATGCAGATATTATAGAAAAATTAAACGGAATGGATAAAGAATCTGCAGGACGTACTAGTGGTGTTGGTTTCTATTATTTAATTGGAGACATTGCTAGACTTCATGAAGCAATGCTTGCATGTGCTAGAGATTACATGATTAATGCTGGTTTCACATATGCAATTCCACCATTCATGATTCGTAGTGATGTTGTTACAGGTGTTATGAGCTTTGAAGAAATGGATGCCATGATGTATAAAATAGAAGGCGAAGACCTATATTTAATAGGAACTTCAGAGCATTCAATGATTGGTAGATTTAAGGACCAAATTTTAAAGAAAGCGGATCTTCCAATTACAATGACATCTTATTCTCCATGTTTTAGAAAAGAAATTGGTTCACACGGCCTAGAAGAAAGAGGATTATACCGTGTTCATCAATTTGAAAAGCAAGAAATGATTGTTTTATGCGAACCAGAAGATTCAATGAACTGGTACAATAAAATGTGGAAGTTAAGTGTAAACTTATTCAGAAGTTGGAATGTTCCAGTCAGACAACTTGATTGTTGCAGTGGTGATTTAGCTGATTTAAAAGTAAAATCTTGCGATATTGAGGCATGGAGTCCAAGACAAAAAAAATACTTCGAAGTTTGTAGCTGTTCAACTTTAGGAGATGCTCAGGCACGTAGATTAGGGATTCGTGTAAAGGGTGAAAAAGGAAACTATTATCCTCACACTCTAAACAATACAGTAGTTGCTACTCCTAGAGGACTTATAGCAGTTATAGAAAATAACTACAACGAAGACGGAAGCATAACAGTTCCAGAAGTTTTACGTCCATACATGGGTGGAACAGAAATAATAAAACCTAAAAATAAATAATATTTTATATTAAAGAAAAGACTAATTTTAATTTTAAAAATAAGATCAAGCTCGCCTTTTGAGGAGTCCGTCAGGAGCTCCGACCAAAAGCGCCGTACCTTAATTTTTATAAATTAAATTTAGTCTTTTTCTAAAAATTTTTTTGAAATTTTCATTTACATTTCTGGCTTTTCTCCCATATACCTTGATTCTCCCCACTTTCCGTGATATAATCTTTGACGGTATCGTTTTATGTAACTTTAACATGACAATTGTCTATAAAGGAGGTTTAGTTTTATGAGTAACGTTACCGTAATTGTTGGTTTACAATGGGGAAACGAAGGTAAGGGGCGAATTGCCCATCACGTTTCTAGAGATTGCATCGCAATCCGTGCTACTGGCAGCAGCAGCGCAGGTCACACCGTAATGATAGGCGGTCAAAAGTTTACTCTGCACCTGCTCCCTGCAGCAATTGTCCTTCCATTCACCAAATGCATCATCGGTCCTGGCGTTGTAATAGATCTTCCAAGCCTAGCAACAGAGATTAGAACTCTACAAGCCATGGGCATAAAAGTCTCTCCTGAGCGTTTGATTATCAGCCCTCGGGCTCACATCATTCTGCCATACCACGTCAGCATGGATAAGATGCACGAGAAGTTAAAAGGTTCTAAGAAATTAGGCACTACCCTAAGTGGTGTCGGCCCTTGCTATTCTGACAAGGTTAACCGTGTCGGAATTAGAATGCAGGATTTTGCAGAGCTGAGTATCAAGGAACTCATGGAAAAAATTTCTCACAATCTCAAATTGGATAACGTTCTGCTGGAAGCATTTTCACCAGAAGACGCCATCAAGCAGCTTCATACGATTATTGATGAGAATATTCTGAGTTATAGGAGCCTTATTACTCCTTATATCCACGATGAACATTCTGTTGTAATTCCCGCCCTATGCAAAGGCAGTAAGATTGTAGTCGAGGGCTCGCAGTCTTTCTATTTGGATATCGATCAAGGTGATTACCCATATGTTACCTCTTCGAGTCCTAGCACTTCGGGAACCCTCGCAGCAGCTGGCATCGGTCCCATTTACGTTAATAACGTATTGGGCGTTGCGAAAGCCTATTGTTCACGTGTTGGAGAAGGGCCTTTTAATACCGAAGAGTTTGGTACTACTGCCAGAGTTATTCGTGAACTCGGTCATGAGTATAGTGCATACGGAAAGGCTCGGAGATGTGGCTGGCTTGATTTGGTTCGCTTAAGAAATGCCGTTATTGTTGATGGCATTACTGAACTTTGCCTAATGCACATGGACACTCTCGGTAAGATTGGCCAAAAGCTCGGCGAAATAAAAGTGTGTACCTCGTACCTCTTAAACGATAAAAACAGCTGCTGGCCTATGACCGTCGACTATTTTCCTATGGACACAGAAAACTGTGAACCCATATACAAGAGTTTCGTTGGCGGCTGGAACACTTCTGGTTGCACTTCTTACGCCTCTCTCCCCAAAGCAGCTAAAGAGTTTGTGGAGTATGTGGAGGAATACACCGGAGTCCCAGTAAAGTACATCGGTATTGGGCCTGATGTACGCAACACCATTGTCCGATAACTAAGTATCGTTGCATAAAACCATACCAAGGAGTGAGCACACATGTGCCCACTCCTGCATTTTTTATGTCTTATTATATACATTATTCCTCTAAATGGCTAATAGCCTTATTGTTTTTACTCCTTTGTTATGTTATAATTTATAGTGTTATATGGCTCTAAAAGCCTACATTTTAATATTTTAGAAAGGAATAATTCAGCTCTTTAAGTTGATTATAAAAAATTATGATAGTAAAAAATCCAAAATTCGAAATATCTGCTGTAAAACCATCTCAATATCCTCATAATGATTTGCCTCAAATTGTTTTAGTTGGAAAATCTAATGTTGGAAAATCAAGTTTTATAAATACAATGTTAAATAGAAAGAAATTAGCAAGAACAAGCTCGGAACCTGGCAAAACAAGGCAAATAAATTTTTACAATGTAGACGAAAAATTTTATTTTGTTGATTTACCTGGATATGGCTACAGTAAGATGTCAAAACAAGAGCAAGTTAAAGTTGGAAACTTTATTGAAGAATACTTGTCAAAATGTAAAAAAATCTCATTAATAGTTTTTTTAATAGATATTCGTCATTCACCAACAGAAAATGATAGATTAATGTACCAATATATTATAAACACAAACTCACCTTGCCTAATCATCGCAAGTAAGGCTGATAAAATAGCCGTCACAAAGGTTTCTGGAGTTTTAGAAGATTTACAACAAGAATTAAATCCATTAAAAGATTTAACATTCTTGCCATTTTCCGCAGAAAGAAAAATATACAGTGAAGATGTGTGGAATTATATTGAAAATTATATTTAGATTTTTTGGATAATTATTATGAATTAAGGTTAGTATATTTTATTTATAATATTAATCTTATTTTTATTTGAATAAATCTGAGAAAAAATGCATTTTTTGTTGAATTTTGTCGAATTCCGTGATATAATACAGCAATATTAACTCCTCTTTGAGGAGATTTCGAAAGGGGATTTTTTATGTCATTGAATCTTTGTACTCCTCGTAGGGCCAGAATGGCAATGTTTGAAGATTCAGCGCATCGGGATGTCGCTTTTGCCACAATTGGAGACAAATACGTTAACGTACTTGTCCAAAGGGTTGAAGGCAACGCAAAGGCACTTCTCGTCTCTTTGACCGGTAGTTTTCACTATGATTCTCTGGTCAAGAAAGCCATTGAGGATATGGGCGGTTCTTGGATGCCTGCCATCGAATAAGCAACCTCATGTTGCCAATACGGTAACTTAGCCTCAATGTACTCCCTTCTCCCCTGCCGGATGCATTTGCATTTCGGCGGGGGATTTTTTTATTTCCAAATAAATTATTTCCTATACAAACTTTTATTACAAAAAAACTAATTTCAATTTTAAAAATGAGGTCAAGCTCGCCTTTTAATGAGTCCAAAATAGCTCCAATCATGAGCACTGTGCCGTAATTTTTATAAATTGAAATTAGTCTTTTTTTATATTATTTTGTTATTAATTCTATTCTCTTTTCCACATTAGCTTTACCCAAAACATGCATTATTTCATACAAGTCTGGAGTGTTTCTTCTTCTTGTTATTGCAACTCTTAGCACTGTACTAATATCTCCAACATGGCCTGGCCATTTTTCTGGCTCTTTCTTGTATTCTTTAACTTCTCTTGCATATCCTAACTCTTCAGCCATGTCTTTCATCTTTCCAAACCAAGTTTGTTGGTCATCTGCTTCATCATAATATTTTGACATATATAAATTTAAAATCTTTTTTATTTCTTCTTTATCATTTATCTTGTCAAATTCGTATTCATCATTGCTTGCAAAAAATTTATCATCATACATGTATTCTATGCAATGTTTAACATCTGACCATTTTGCAATATCTCTACGAGGTTTAGCTTTGCCACGTTCAATGTTTAGAACTTTAATAGAATATTCTTTGTTGTTTAAAAGTTCTAATAATTCATTGTCGTAAGTCTCAGCCCATTCATGAGCCTCATTATAAACCTTCTCGGCTGTATATTTAGATATAACATTTTTTCCTATGTCTAAAAGCTTAACCATATCGAATAAAGCTCCACTAACACTCATCTTTGTTAATTGGAAATCAAATTCTTTTATTGATTTATCTGGATTTTGCTTTCTCCAAATTTCGAAATTTGAATTTGCAATGTTTAGCAAATATTCCTTTACAGCCTCAACTGGAATACCAATCTCTTTGTAGTAATTTGCTGATGCCTCTGGGTCTTTTCTCTTACTTATCTTTCTCTTATTTCCATTATCATTTTTAAGTATTGTTGCAGTGTGTGCATATTTAGGAGCCTTAAATCCTAACATTTGGAATAATTGAACATGAATTGGAACAGAAGATAACCATTCGTCTCCTCTTATTACATGTGTTGTATGCATTAAGTGGTCATCTATTGCATGTGCAAAATGGTAAGTTGGAAGTCCATCAGCCTTAATTATTACTATATCTTGGTCATTTTCTGGGAATATAACATTTCCCTTTATAACATCATGAACCTTAATCTTCCTCTCTTCGCTTCCATTTGATCTTAAGCGAATTATATAATGCTCACCATTCTTTATTTTTTCTGCTGCTTCTTCAACAGTCAAATTTCTATACTTAGCCCAAACTCCATAATATCCAGGTTTAACACCAGCAATCTCTTGAGTTTTTCTCATTTCTTCAAGCTCTTCTGCAGTAGCAAAACATGGGTATGCCTTTCCCTGCTCTAGCAAATATTTAGCATAAGCCTGATAAATCTCTTTTCTCATAGATTGTCTATAAGGTCCATATTCTCCATGCCAAGTTGTTTCTGTATCCATTCCCTCATCAGGAAGAACATCAAAATATTTTAAAGAATCAATTATATCTTTAATTCCATTTTCAACTTCTCTTTTTTGGTCTGTATCCTCAACTCTCATAAAGAACACTCCATTAGTTTTATCTGCAATAGTTCTTGCAAGTAAAGCTTGGTAAATAGTTCCAATGTGAACAGAACCAGTTGGGCTAGGTCCAATTCTTACAACCATAGCACCTTCAGGTAAATCTCTCTCAGGATATTTTTCTTCGTAAAACTCTATTGGTTTTGCATCCGGAAAAATTAAATTTGCTAAATCCTTATAATCCATAATCTTACTCCTTTTATTTTTATTAAAAGAAGCTTTCAAGGCTTTTACTTTAAAAGCTTCTTTTCTAATTTTCCTAGTTCACCCTATTAAACTTCCATTATTATTGGTAATATCATTGGGTCTCTCTTTGTTTTTTGGAATATATAGTCTCTTAAATCATCTTTTAATGTTGATTTTATTGTTGACCAATCTGTTATATGTCTTTGTTCAAATCCTGCAACTTCTTGTTTTATCACGTTTTTAACGTCTTCCATTAAGTTTTCAGATTCTCTTACATAAACGAATCCACGTGAAATAACATCTGGTCCAGATACTATTTCACCTGTTGATGAATCCATTGTTAATACTATAACAATTAATCCATCTTGAGATAAATGTTGTCTGTCTCTTAATACAATGTTTCCAACGTCTCCAACACCTAATCCGTCTACTAAAACTTTTCCTGATGGTACTGATGTTGTGAATTTTGCTTCGTCTTTATTTAACTCTAATATTCTACCATTGTGTGTTATGAATATGTTTTGTGCAGGTATTCCCAGTTCTTTAGCAGTTTCTGCATGTGACATTAATTGTCTATACTCACCGTGAACTGGTATGAAGTATTGTGGTCTTGCCAAAGATAATATCAATTTTTGCTCTTCTTGGCAAGCATGTCCAGATACGTGAACATCAGCTAATGCACTGTATACAACTTCTGCACCAATCTTCATTAAATCATCTATAACTTTAGAAACCAGCTTCTCATTTCCTGGTATTGCATTTGCAGAAATTATTACTAAATCATTTGGTGTAATAGTAACCTTTTTATGCTCTCCTGCTGCCATTCTTGTTAAGGCTGACATTGTTTCTCCTTGGCTACCTGTTGTAATTATTACTAATTGCTCGTCATTGTAATTACGTATTAAATCGATATCTATGAAAATATCTTCTGGAGCATTTATATAACCTAGAGCTCTTGCGTTTTCAATCATATTTATCATGCTTCTACCACAAACCGCAATCTTTCTGCCATATTTAACAGCCGAATCCACAATTTGTTGAACCCTGTGGACATTTGATGCGAAAGTTGCTACAACAATTCTTTTTTTACAGTTCATAAACAATTTGTCGAAAACTGCTCCAACAGACTTTTCTGACATTGTAAATCCTTTTCTCTCAGAGTTTGTACTATCAGACATAAGTGCCAATATTCCCTTATTTCCAAGTTCTGCAATTCTACCTAAGTCCATTGGCTTTCCATCGATTGGAGTATAATCTATTTTAAAATCTCCAGTGTGAAGTATTGTTCCTGCAGTAGTAGTAATTGCAAGCATTACAGAGTCTGGAATGCTATGACAACTTCTAATAAACTCTACCGAGAACTTTCCTAATTTAATAGTTTGACCTGCATCAACTTCTACAAGCTTTGTAGACCTTAATAAATGATGCTCTTCTAGCTTCCCTTTAATCAATCCACAAGTTAATTTTGTCGCATAAATTGGCATATTAATTTGTTGTAATACATATGGAATTGATCCAATGTGATCCTCGTGTCCGTGAGTAATTACCATTCCTCTAACCTTTTCCTTATTTTTTACCAAATAAGTAACATCTGGAATTACTAAATCTATTCCAAGCATATCATCTGTTGGGAACTCAAGTCCACAATCAACAACTATAATATCATCTTCATACTCGAAAACTGTAATATTCTTTCCAATCTCTTCTATACCGCCTAATGGAATTATTTTTATTGATGGTTTCTTAAATCTAAAATCTTCTCTCTTGGTAATTGACCTTTCGCTTCTCTTTGCAATTGCTCTTTCTGGTCTTTTTGCTATTGCTCTATTCTCTATCTTAACAAGACCTCCTTCATGTCTTCTTGTTTTTACAAGCTTTGTATTCTCATTTTCTTGGCTTGTTATATTTTTTTCTAATATTTCGTTACTTTCTGCAGAAGCATTCTCATTTCTGTTTTCTCTACTTCTACGTGGTCTTCTACTTCCTTTTGTATTTTCTGCTGTCTCTGTTGTAGTTCTTCTAGTACTATTTCTACTTGTGCCTTCTCTTCTATTGTAATTTCTATGGCGTCCTTCTCTTCTCTTTACGCCAGTATCAGAAACATTGTTTTCAGTTCCAACGTTTCCATCTTTATTTAAATTCTCATCTGTCATTAAAAAAAATCTCCTTCTTTCATAGTCTTTATATGTTGTTACTCTCATACTTTTAACTTGATCCGTACATAAAATTTCTAAATTTATATATTTTATGGGAATACGAAAAATACATATATCTATTATCTCTTAGATATATTATTTTAAACATCCTATAACCCTACTATACAAAAAAATTCCGCCCTAACGTATAGTAATATATAATAAAATCAAATCTCTTCTTTACCTTTTTCAGGTAACAACTGTTTACAATTATACCCTAAATTTAAGAAATTGTCAAATTTTACTTGACAACTCTTTTCTATTTTGATATTATATTAATTGCTTGTTAATAAGCATCTTAAATATCCTTATTAGTAGATAATTTAAAATGCAGGTATAGTTTAGTGGTAAAACATAACCTTGCCAAGGTTAAGTTACGGGTCCGATTCCCGTTACCTGCTCCATAAAATTTGTAATATGTAATTACATTAGATTTCCAATAACATTGGAAATCTATTTTTATTTATCCAATTACTATATACAAAACCTTAATTTAATGATAGTATTTAGTCATACTAAAAATGTGAGGTGCAAATATGAAGAAAAATATTCTTTTTTCTATATTACTACTATTACTTGTAGTTTTTAACATATTTATTGGTCTCAAACTATGGTCAGCAATAGAAGATAATGACGATTTTGCTCCATATACTGAGAAAAACTTCGATGTAGCATATATTATAAGTTCTGATATTCTCAGTCCATCACAGTTAAAAAATGAGGTAACTCCTATCGCACAAAATTATGAAAAGAACGTAAAATTAACAAGTCTTGATTATCATTTAGAAAATAAAAATTCAGGATTGGTAATATTAGAATTTTATAAATCTTTTCCAGGGAAAAATAAGGCTTGTACCATAGAAATGAAATTAGATATTGCTACTAAGAAAATTTATAATATTACTTATAGAAAAGGACATGGCAAACGCATTGGTGGGCAAGAAAATGAAATTGTTAATACTTTAGATACTGATGTTTTATCTTATTTAACTGATGAAAATATCGAAGTTACAATATTGAATTATGGAGTATATAGTCGAAGCTTTTCCGTAGACGAACTTGAAAGAATGAAATAAATAATATTTCTTAAAGATTATTCTATAAAATTACATATATAAGTTTCTAGTCTATAGCTGGCAAATTTTATTTTAAAACCACTTGCCAAACATAAAAATCTATGCTATACTAGTTAAGTATTGAATAAATACAGCATATATTACCAATAAAAATAAATTTAACATTGCTTAAATTTATTATAAATGAAGTCTGGTTTCTATTTTATTATTGGTAATATTTACACTTTTAAAGCATATATTATATTAATATGGCACCTTAGCCAAGTGGTAAGGCAGAAGTCTGCAAAACTTTCATCCTCAGTTCGATTCTGAGAGGTGCCTCCAAAAATAAAAGAGAAAATGTTGGAATATAAACGTTTTCTCTTTTTTATATGTTTCAGGCTAAAATTAAATACCTTCAGGAAATAAAAATATTATATTAAAACATATCGTAAATTTATTTGTAAACTTTACAATGTTTGCTTGTTTTTTTTAGAAAAATGTTGTAATATAATTATCATAGAAGATGCGATAAAAGCAGATGTGAGTGTTACCTTTAATTCCTCAACTATAGTTGAGAGATTGGAGGTGGTGTTTATATGTTAGATTTTTTAATGTTCTTAATAATAGGATTTATGATTTCAATAACTATAAACGTTGCCTTATTAAGTATTATATACATAATACTATCAAATAAGCAACAAAAAAATACACCACATACGCTTTCGCAGAGCTAGTGGTGTATACTTAATCTTTTAGGTAACACTCATTATTTGTGTTCTCATTTTCTATCTATATTATACACATATTTTTATAGAAAGTCAAACATTTTATATAGAATTACTGTGTTTATTCTATGCTATGCAAAAGGAGAATAACTATGATTATACTTTTAGATGCAATGGGTGGAGATAATGCACCCGACGCTAATATTAAAGGAGCTGTTGCAGCAATAAATCAAATTAATGCTGAATTATGGCTTATTGGAAAAGAAGAAGTAATTAAAGCAAAATTAAAGGAATTTTATAACAAAACAGCCGAGGAAATTTCTCCAAGACTAAAAATTTATAATGCTACAGAAACAATAGAAATGGAAGATACCCCTACACTTGCAATTAAACACAAGAAAGATTCTTCTATGGTTGTTGGTTTCAATCTTTTAAAAGAAGGAAAAGGTGACGTATTTATTTCAGCTGGCAACTCT
>ERZ840517.4118-NODE-4118-length-10394-cov-5.248477_pt1 | contig 10394 bp, 8 predicted proteins | sample MGYA00519876_ERZ840517 | MGnify/ENA primary metagenome ERZ840517 (study PRJEB31850, sample SAMEA3708882) | human gut metagenome | biome: human gut; feature: human-associated habitat; material: faeces | place: China | collected 2014 ... | reverse complement strand
AAAGCACTGTCAGATGGAACACTTGAAATTGTAGGGCAGGATGCAGATTATAGCATCTATGTGGCAAAAAGCAGTGATGGAGGCGGAAGCTGGGAGACAACACCGCTTGAAGATATCTCTTACAGTAATGTCGCAGTCGCAGAGGATGGAACAGTTGCGTTTCTTGATTACACAGAAAACGGATTATGCCCGGCTACAATTGTGGACGCAGACGGAAGCACACATACATTTTCCATTGAAATGCCAGCAGAAGATGCCTTTGTATCAGTTGCAGCATTTGACAGTAACAAACAGCTGATCGTGCGCGATACATTGGGCGGTTTGTATGGAATTGACTGTACAGATGGAAGCAAAACAGTGACATTTGAAATCGATGAGGATACCTATATTCCTTATTTTGATGTGGTTGGAACGAATTGCTATATCGTCACAAGTGACAAGGTGCTTTGCTATGACACGACAACCGGAAAAGAGACGGACGAGCTGACCGCATTGACTGAGCAGATCTGTTCAGATGATAACCTCGTTTATCGAAATCCCGATACCGGACTTCCGGTGACGTTTGCAAAAGCGGAGAATGATAACAGTATTATTTTTGCAGATTATAAAGGAATTTTCCACTATACAACAGGTGGAGCAGTTGTGGAGGAGCTGGTACAGGGCGAGCAGACTGCATTGAGCAACAGCGGTGCGATTTTTTACGGAGTGTATGTGCAGGATGAGACGCATCTTTTTGTGGCAGGAAATAACGGAATGGAGGGTGCACTCTACAGCTACACCTACGATGCAGACGCGTCTGCCAACCTGAATCAGGAACTCAATATTTATGCATTGCAGGATTCCGATACGCTGCGTCAGGCGGTCATTATTTTCCGTCAGGAGTATGCAGATATTTATGTAAACCTTGAAATTGGCATGACGGATGATAATGGAGTGACGTTAGAGGACGCATTGAAGACGTTGAGCACGGATATCCTGGCAGGAAATGGACCGGATGTGCTTATCTTAGATGGAATGCCGGTGGACAGCTATGTGGAAAAAGGAATTTTAACAGATATCAGTGATGTTGTGGATGAGGTAAAGGCTTCGGATGGACTTGTGGATTCCATTGTGAAAGACAGCACAAAGGATGGAAAGATATATGCGATTCCGACACGTTTCTTAGTATCATTTATCACGTCAGATCAGCAGACGGTAGATGCAGGAAAGTCCACGCAGGCACTTGCAGACCGCATCGAAACCCTGGCAAAAGACAAAAGTACGACTTATGTGGTACAGCAGAAGATGGCGGAAGAGTTACTGCTTGATTTTTACAATGTAGATTCCAAAAACTGGGTAAAAGAGGACGGAAGTCTGGATGAAACGAAAGTTTCCGATTATCTGACACAGGTGAAACGTATTTATGATGTGGATGATCACAGCGATATTGAATCCTATGGCAATTTTTTTGAGAGCGGAATGTGCGATGGATACCGTTATGGAACATTAGACAGCATGGATTTATTTGCAGAGAGATGTAAAGTAGAATTTGGAACCATTGCAGATGTCGAGGATTTCCAGTTGATGTTGAGCGCCGGTACGACGGACGGAGCGGTTTATGGGGTGTTGTCGAATGGTGGAACTTCTTCTTATGTCCCATTTTTACAGGCAGGTGTGGTATCTGGAGGCAATGAGGATGCAGGGAAAGCGTTTGTGAAAACATTGCTCGGCAAAGAGGCAGGAGCTTCCAGCAACGGAATCCCGGTGAATGAGGCAGCTTTAAAGGATCAGATCAATGCATTGATGGGACGGACGGAAACAAGCATGGCATTTAACAGGGATGGAAGCGACAAAATCTATACGATTGAATACCGCTCCATGACACAGGAGGAAGCAGATGCGATTTTAGCGCAGCTGGAAGCAGTGGAGCAGTCAGCACTCACAGACCGTACGATCCAGAATCTTGTGATTGAACAGGGAACAAGCTATGTAAAAGGAGAGCAGAACCTCGAAGAAACGGTAAATGAGATCACGAAGAAAGTGAATCTGTATCTTGCAGAGCAGCAGTAAAAAAGGAAGAGGATGGGAGATTGCAGCAGGCTATGAGAAAGGCATGAGGATGAAAAAACATAAAATCAGAAAAAAGCGAAATCCCGGCTGGTATTTTCTGTTGCCCGAATTTCTGGGAGTATCGGTGTTTGGACTGATCCCATTTGCAGATGTGGTGCGGCGCTCTTTTTTCCAGACCGTGGATGGCAGTTTCGTCGGGATCAGTAACTACGTGCAGGTGATAAAAAATGATGCGTTTAATCTTGCAGCGAAAAATACACTGCGTTTTGTGGTCACCTGTATTCCATGCCTGTTGCTATTATCGCTGATCCTGGCAATGCTGTTGCAGCAGGTTTTGATTTTGGCAGAGAAAAAGAAAAAACATCGGAATGTGACGATGGAACAGTTTTACCGGGGCAGTGCAGCGGCACTTAAAAGTATGTATCTGCTTCCGATGGCAATCCCGGCGGCAAGTGTGGTCGTACTGTGGAAGATTCTTTTTGACAGCCACGGATTTGTGAACAGTGCGATCCATGCGCTGTCAGGAATGAGCGGAATCGGGCAGATTTTAAACGTTTTGTCGGTGCAGGAGGTAGACTGGATGAACACCGATGCCGCATTTGGAATCCTCGTATTCAGCTATGTCTGGAAATATTTAGGATACGATATTGTGCTCTGGATGGCGGGGCTTTCTGCAATCCCGCAGGGGATTTATGAGGCGGCAGATATGGACGGAGCCGGAAAATGGAAAACGTTTTTCTATATCACACTTCCGAATCTCCGCCCGGTGGCATTTACCGTTGTCATTTTGTCGGTTTTAAATTCATTTAAGGCGTTCCGGGAGGTTTACATGGCAGCGGGCAGCTATCCACAGGAAAATATTTATCTGTTGCAGCATGTGTTCAACAACTGGTTCAAGACGCTCTCGGTGGATAAGATGGCGGCGGCATCTGTGATGCTCGCGTTTGTAATTGCGGTGTTTGTGCTGTTACTTGAGCGAAGCTGGGAGCGGGAAGGATAATGAACAGGAGACAGCAGATAAAAAGGAAGATGTACAATATAAATACAGAAAGAAGAATCTCATGAAGAGAATAATAATAACAGGAATACTGATTCTGGCGGCAGGCTTGTGTCTTGCTCCGGTTCTCTTTCTGCTTGTCGGCACTTTTATGGGAAACCATGAAATCTATACGTGCATCGCACCTGCACTCGGAAAGGGAGATGGGCTTGCTATCTGGCATCTTCTGCCACAATACCCGACGTTGCAGAATGTTGTGGAGCTTCTTTTCGATTCACCAGAATATTTTCAGATGTTCTGGAACTCGATTTTTTACACGGGGGCAATTCTGGCAGGGCAGATGCTTTTTGGCATGCCGGCAGCGTGGGGGCTGGCGCGGTATTCTTTCCGCGGAAGAAAAACAGTTTACCGGCTGTTCATTCTCGTGATGATGATGCCGTTTCAGGTCACGATGTTGTCGCAGTATCTGGTGTTAAACCGTCTGGGAATGCTGGACAGACCGCAGGCAGTCGTTTTGCCCGGAATTTTTGCAACGTTTTCCGTCTTTATTATGTACCGCTTTTTCCGTGGAATACCGGAAAATGTCATGGAGGCGGCACGTATGGACGGGGCGGGAGAATTCCAGATTTTTTTGCGGATCGGCATACCGCTTGGAAGTCCGGGCATCCTGTCGGCACTGGTATTTTCGTTTTTGGACTGTTTTAGCATGTTAGAGCAGCCGATGACGTTTTTGAAAACAAAAAGTCTCTGGCCGTTGTCACTTTTTCTGCCGGAGATCACGAGCCAGAACGCAGGATTTTCACTCTGTGCATCACTGGTGACGATCCTGCCCGCAATGTTTGTTTTTCTGGCAGGACAGGACTATCTGGAGCAGGGAATTGCGATGGCGGGAGCGAAGGAATAGTGCAGGAGCAGAATGTAATTGAGAATATGAAAAATATAAGAAAAAACAAAAATTCGGAAAATGAAATAGCAGTAACCGGAAAATCGGGAATTTTCTGGTTAAAAGGGCTGGCTGGTTTACTTGCGGTCATGCTGGTTTTCACGATTGCATCGCGGGTGGTGGCATCCATCACTGTCCCACAGGTAACGGCATCAGCTCCGTCACCCGGAAAGATCGAGCACACGGTTATGGCATCGGGAACCGTGGAGGCAGGCGGCGAGAAAGCGATTGTCACAGAGGAAGGAATTCTGGTTGCACAGGTCAATGTGCATACGGGAGAAAGCATCGGGGAAGGAGAAACTCTTTTTGCACTTGATATGGACAGTCTGGAAGATCAGATTTATGAGCTGCAGAACCAGATCAAAAAGCTTCAGCTTGAAAATGATTCCCTGAAGAAAAATAAAGCGCAGGCAGACGCAAAGCAGCAGCTGGAGTTAAAGCGTGCGCAGGAAGATTATGAGGAAACGATAGCGAAGAATACAGTTTCCGATGGGAAGGCAAATGAGGCATTGCAGAAAGCGGCGGATGCGAAAAGTCAGGCAGAGAAGGAATTAAACAGTGCGAAGGATGCACTCGCACAGGCGGAGAAGGAGCTGAATGCAGTCAAAGAGGAACTGCAAAATGTGAAGGATGCAGCTGCGGCAGAGCAAAGTAAAAATACCGCAGATCAGACAGGCGAAGCAGAAAAGAAAGATACAAATTCAACCATAACACAGAAGCTCCAGCAGTTAGAAGAAGCTGTGCAGGAAAAGCAGAACACATACGACACAATTCAGGCAAAAGTTACTGAAAAGCAGGCGGCACTTGACTCTGCCAGCGTCGCATTAGAGGAGAAGCAGGAACAGCTGGAATCCAATACAAGTACTGCAGAGGATGCAAAGAAAGCCGCAGAGCGTGCGGTAGAAGATGCAGGTCTGTCTGCAGACATCGATCACACGCAGGAAATCAACGCCATTTCTTTAGAGCAGTTCCAGAAACAGTTAGAAAAGCTGAAAACCCTAAAGCAGCAGAACGGAGAGATAACTGCACCATCCTCCGGGATTATTACAAAAGTATGTGTGGAAACCGGGCAGAAAACAACAGACACGGCGGCAGTTGTCATGAGCGATGAGCAGAGTGGACTTTTTTTTACTACGACAACGGACAGCAAAAACAGGGAATATCTCTCAGTGGGAGATAATGCAACGATTACCGGTGTCGGTAAGGAAACGTCTGATTGCAGCATTGTTTCCTTGGAAACATCGAAAGACGGAAGCAGCATAAAAGTGTTAATTGCTATGCAGGGGGATGATTTCTTGCCGGGTGAGAGCGCACAGATGACTGCCACAAGAAAATCGGAAAGCTATGATTACCTTGTGCCGGTTACAGCCGTTTGGCAGGAAAATAGCAAAGCGTATGTGTTACTCTTAGAGACGGAAAATACAGTGCTCGGAGAGCAGTATATCGCGAGGAAGGCGGAAGTGCAGATTTTAGATAAAAACAGCAGTTATGCAGCGGTAAGCGGAAACTCACTGAGTGCGGACTGCCAGATCATCACAGATTCTGATCGGACGGTTGGAAACGGGGATGTTGTGCGGATGACGGAGTAAGGACAGAACAATGAAAAAAATAAGTTACAGAAAAAGGATCGCAAGTCTGGCTTTTGGATTATTTGGAGCTGTATTTTTGGTATTTGCATGCGTTTATCATAATAAAACAGAGGATTTTTCCAATATCATCACAATCCAGTCTGGGGAAGACAAGTTTACCCAGAGCGAAATAGCGTCAATCCGGCAGGATACGGCATCCGCAGAGACATTCACAGCGTGGACAGAGCAGAAAAATCAGACAGTTCGTGCTACGATAAACGAACGGAGCAGCAACGCGGATATTTTGTTACTCTGTGGAGATTCCCACTCCGTCCTTCCGTGGGGAAAAAATCTGCCGGAAAGCGACACAGAGGGCTGCATCCTAGGTGCATCCTTAGCGGAGCAGTTGTTTGGTGGAACAGAGGTGGAAGGACAGCAGATCCTATACAACGGAAGAGAGCTTACTGTGCGCGGTATTGTAAAAGAACCACAAAATATAATGCTATGTCAGAGCGCTGCAAACGATGAGACAGCTTCCGGAACACAAACTGGAAGCAACGGAAACCAGCAGACAGGCTCATCAGAAAATAATCAACAGGAAATCTGCTATGACAAAATCAGTCTGCTCTATACAGACAAGTCGAAAGCGATTAACAGGACTGCGGCAGAATTTATCAGCAGATATGGATTAGACGGTCAGATCCTTCATTACGAATACAAACGAAATCTAAGCTGGTTTACAGACTTGATTCCGGGAAAATGGTCCGACTTTTCCGGTTGGAAGGAGAATTTGAAAACACTGCAGAGTGATGAAAAAATATTAAAGCAGTGCGAGAAGAGCACGGTCGAAAGCCTTTATTTGGAATGGATCTGGAAAAGAAACAATTGTTTCCTGATGTGTCTGGTTATGGCAGAGTTGTTATAATAGCTCCAGAGGTGGTATATAAGTGAGAGGTGCACTGAAACTTGTAATTTGAAATACGTTATGTTAGTATAAATTACGTCAGTGAACATTTCTCACTGATACAGTTTTTAAATAACAGTATATTTTAAAAGTAAGACTCCGGAGGTTATCAGATACATGAGACATTGATATTTTTCTAATTCAATGATGGAAAAACTGGCAGAGATCAAAGATGGCACAGTTTTTAAATCAGGTTACAGACAGATGTAATCTTTTTTTGGGTTACAAAAAAGAAGATCGGTCAACTGATTACGAATTAGAAAAAAAGGAGATATCTCATGAAAAAATTAAAATTTGATAGTTATGATGGAGTCTGTTTTTTGAATGGACTTGTCTTTTTTGCGCCGGTTGCGTTGCTGGTAAGAACGCAGGCTGGTGTGTCAGAACACGTATTTTTCCTCCTTCAGGCATTATTGTCTGGCGTGATTTTTCTGGGGGAAATTCCAACAGGATTTATAACAGATAAAATTGGATACCGGAAATCACTGATTTTGGCGCAGGTGTTATTGCTTGGTGCGAGAAGTTTATTGCTTGCAGCCTTTGTGAGCCGGTCACTTGCACTGTTCGTCGTGGAGGCAGTTGTAGAGGGAATTGCGGCGTGCTTTACCTCCGGGACGGGAAGCGCGTATTTGTACGCTCTGTATGGAGAAAACGGATATCTTGCAAAAACGGCACACGCAGGAAATTTCGGAACAGCAGGTTTTATCATCAGTACAGTCGCGTATGCCGGGATTTATAAAATAAGCGGTATGGAAGGTTTACTGATTACAACTGTAGTCATGGATGTTATAGCGGTTGTGTGCTCGTTCTACCTGAGAAGTGAAAGCAGTAAAGCGGTAATTGCAGACAGGAAGGAAGTGCAGATTTTAGCGATATTTAAAAACAAAAAAGCATTTCTGTTTGTGATTTCGCTGGCGATTTTCAGTATCGCATGGCTTCTGATCAACTTCTTTTATGTGGTAAAACTTGAAAACTGCGGTTTGCCGGTAGAATGGATGTCATTGATCATTTTGAGCTATTCAGCCGTACAGATGCTGGCAGAACCCATTTTAGGAAAATTGTCTGACGGAAAAAACGGAAAGTCCGGCAGGGGAAAACTGCCCGCAGTTACAGCTGCCGCAGCAGGGGTGGCATTTCTTTTTTTTGGAGTGGTAAAATTCAGGGCAGCCGTACTGCTTCTAATGCTGATATTGCCGTTGCTTTTAAATCTTCCAGAATACCTGCTGATGGATCTGGAAAATCAGTTTGTGGACGAAGCGGAGTGTGGCAGCCAGCGTGCGGCAACGCTGTCTGTGCTTAATATGGGCGTGAATCTGGTGGAGATTCTGACGCTGTCAGCCTCAGCATTTTTGACGAAAATCGGAATCCAGTGGTGCTTTGTGTTTGTGGGATGCTTTCTGATGGCGATAGCGCTTCTATTTGCCAGAATACAAAAATAGAAGGAGCGAAAACCGCTTCCTCCTATCAAAATGATCCGTAATTTTACCACAGACCTAATACGTGTTGCATCAGCAAACTCATACAGGTAATACCGATCCAGCAGCTGAATCCAAGAAGCAAAGGTTTGGCTCCTGTTTTCACTAATTTCACAATATTGGTATTCAGACCAATTGCACTCATGGCAAGAACGATGAAAAACTTGCTCAAAGTTTTTAGCGGATTGAAAACAGCTGCAGGAACACCGAAGTTCACTGCTATTGTTGTAATAATGGATGCAATTATAAAATAGAGAATGAACATTGGAAAAATCTTTTTAAAATCCACTTTATTATGATCCGTTTGTTCCCTTCTGGTTCGAAGAAAAGCAAGGACAAGCGTGATCGGGATAATTGCCAGTGTTCTTGTAAGTTTTACGGTGACAGCTTTATCCAAAGTCGCCGAACCAAGGTTGTACATGGAATCCCAGGTGGAGGCAGCAGCGGTAACGGAAGAGGTGTCATTCACAGCAGTTCCGGCAAAAATACCGAAAGCTTCTCCGTTTGTCTGGGAAAAACCGAGAACGGTGCCAAGCATAGGAAAAAATAAAGCGGCAAGCATATTGAAAAAGAAAATGACAGAAATTGATTGTGCAACTTCCTCGTCATCAGCGTCAATGACAGGAGCAGTAGCTGCAATTGCGGAGCCTCCGCAGATCGAGGAACCTACACCGATGAGTGTGGAGATTTTTCCGGGAACATGAAGGATTTTATGTAATACCCAGGCAACAACAAGGGATGTTGTGATCGTTGCAAGAATGATTGGAAGCGATTGTTTTCCTGTCTGCAGGATGACAGAGAGATTCATTCCAAAACCAAGTAAAATAACAGCATATTGCAGGATCTTTTTGGACACAAATGTGATGCCGCTCTGCAGAGCAGATTTATCTCTGACCAATAATGTAATGACCATTCCTAGGAGGATCGCAAAGACAGGACCACCTACAATTGGGAAAAATTTTCCTAAAATCCAGCTTGGAATCGCAATCATCAGGCATAACAGCACACCTTTCCAGTTTTTCTTAATAAAATTCATATTCATAACCTCACTAAAAATATTTTGATTCTTACGGGTTCCTATGATAGCATAAACACATAGAGATGAAAAGTAACAAGCCAAAATAAAAGGAGCAGTTATGCAGGAAAAAGGAAAGAAAAAAATCATAGATAATGCGGGAGCATTGCAGAAAAAATACGCATGGAAATCAGAGAAACAAAAAAAGAAACCGGCAGCAGTCTGTCCGTATGCAAAAAAATGTGGCGGCTGTGATTATCAGGGAATGTCCTACGAACAACAGCTGCAGGAAAAACAAACCTATGTGCGCAAAAACATTGGGGATTACTGTAAAGTCCTGCCGATCATCGGAATGGAAAATCCGTATCATTACAGAAATAAAGTGCACGCAGTGTTTGATGTGGAGCGCAGGGGAAAACATGCAAACGGAGGCAGACGTACCGCAGGAAACGGACATGCAAAGGCAGCACCGGGCGGCGTGATCTCCGGTGTATACAAGGCCGGAACCCATGAGGTCATCAACATTGATTCCTGTGAGATTGAGGATGAGCTTTCAAGCGCTATCATCCGCGATATCAGAGGACTTTTACATTCGTTTAAAATAAAAACTTATGATGAGGACACCGGATACGGTCTGCTCCGGCACGTTCTCGTGCGCCGTGGTTTTCACAGCGGCGAGGTAATGGTAGTGCTGGTGCTCGGTTCTCCGATTCTTCCATCCAAAAACAATTTTGTGAAAGCATTGCGGAAGCTTCATCCTGAAATAACTACAGTTGTGGTTAACATAAATGATAAACAGACCAGCATGGTTCTCGGAGAAAAGGAAACTGTTATTTATGGAAAAGGCTATATTGAGGATACGCTCTGTGGCTGTACATTCCGTATTTCGCCAAAATCATTTTATCAGGTGAATCCGGTACAGACAGAGATCCTTTATAACAAAGCAATCACATATGCGGGACTGACCGGAAAAGAGAAAGTGATCGATGCATATTGTGGAACCGGAACGATCGGTCTGATCGCTGCGTCCCAGGCAAAAGAAGTGATCGGCGTGGAGTTAAACCGTGATGCTGTGAAGGATGCGGTCATCAATGCAAAACGGAACAATATCAAAAATGAACAGTTCTACAATGCAGATGCCGGAAAATTTATGGTAGAGCTGGCAGAGCAGAACGAAAAAGTGGATGTTGTTTTCATGGATCCACCGAGAGCGGGAAGCGATGAGGCATTTTTATCTTCAGTAGTAAAACTTGCACCGAAAAAAGTGGTCTACGTGTCATGCAACCCGGAGACACTTGCGAGAGATTTAAAATATCTCACAAGACATGGGTATCAGGCTGTCGAGTGCCAGCCTTGCGACATGTTTCCGTTCACGAAACATGT
>ERZ840517.4113-NODE-4113-length-10420-cov-8.808008_pt1 | contig 10420 bp, 9 predicted proteins | sample MGYA00519876_ERZ840517 | MGnify/ENA primary metagenome ERZ840517 (study PRJEB31850, sample SAMEA3708882) | human gut metagenome | biome: human gut; feature: human-associated habitat; material: faeces | place: China | collected 2014 ... | reverse complement strand
GGTGAACCCTAAAATCGTGCTCAGCGTGTTTGCGGCAAAGTTCCGCGCGCTGTAATGCAAAAAGAAAAACCGGAAGAGCATTGTGCCCTTCCGGTTTTTAGCATCATGATTTTTATTCAATAGTGGGGTCATCGTAGATGGGCTGATATTTAAAGGTGGCCGTTTTTCCGCCCAGTTTCAGCTCAACCGTAAAAACGCCTCTGACATTGAGGGAAGTCGTATTCACCGGGCCAAGGTCAATATAGATAGGAAAAGTTTTACGATCACCTTTGGCAACGGTTACGGAAGAAACATACTTGAAACCGGTTCCGGCGCTGTTCAGGCCAAAATTGCCCAGACTGCACACTTTCAGACCAGATTCGGTAGTACCATTATGTTTGCAGGTAAAATTACTGGTAGAAATCGTAACGGAAGAAGTTGTGTTATAGGAGTTATCAATAGAAAGACCGGTGTAAAGATAATTATGCCGCCATCCGTCCGATTCGTAAGTAGTACGGGAGACCCAAGTGCCAGTCAGCGGCCCCATATCCACATAGGTGCTGCCCAATGTAGCAAAAGTACCGGTGTCAATGGTGGGCAGGGTCGGGTTGCCGGGGGTTGCACCATAACCTTCGCCGCAGCCAACCAGCATACTGCCGGCGGCAGCGACCAGTGCGGCGGCACCGGTGGTCTTTAAAAAAGTACGGCGGGTGATCAGTTCAGACATAAAAATCTCTCCTTTGATTGCAGGAAATCATAAAATACAAAAGCGGATGCAAACAGAAACTCCCTCCGGCGCTTGCGGTACACCGGAGGGAGTTTCTGTTTGGGGTATTGCTTTGGTGTGAGGAGGAATCATGTGCGGAAAGACGGTTGCGGCCCCGCCTCCCCGCAAGGTATAGTATACCCGATTTTAAGTGAAAAGTCATTACATTTTTGTGAAAAAACATCCCACAATGAACTTTTTACAAAATTCCCCCAATGAAAAAAACCAAACAGCGCGGTGTACAAAAATTCTGGTATTCCAGAATGACATAAACTGCCAATTTCACTATAGCAGACAAGACCGCAGGTGTCAATTAAAATGTCGGCTTTTTGGCGGAAAGACGAAAAAATGTGGCAAAAAACTGTAAAATCGGCACAGGGTCAGCCCTTGGCAAGCTCGGCGGCGTGAAGCTTGCCATGCTCCACATAGTGGGCGGCGTTGTGCAGGTTGGCCTTGACCTGTGCGGGGCTCACCTGCTTGATGACCCTTGCGGGCACGCCCACGGCTACCGAGCCGTCCGGGATGACCATGCCCTCCGGCACCAGCGCACCCGCGCCGATGATGCAGTTTTTGCCCACGACACAGTGGTTGAGCAGGGTGGCGTGCATTCCGATGAGGCTGCCATCCCCTACCGTGCACCCGTGCACCAGCGCGCTGTGGCCCACAGTGACGTTCCTGCCCAGCGTCACGGCCCCGCCCACATCGCAGTGCAGCACGGCGTTGTCCTGCACGTTGGAGTTCTCGCCGATGATAAGCTGGCCGTCGTCGCCGCGCAGCACAGCACCGTACCACACCGTGGAACCGGCTTTCAGGATCACATCGCCCTGCACGGTGGCGTTGGGCGCAACGAACGCAGCCCCCTCATTGCGGGGAACTTTTCCACAAAAGGACAGAAACATTGTTAAAAACCGCCTTTCTCTCTTTCTCTTTTGGCTGGTTTATGGTATTCTTTAAAGTAGTATAGCAAGCCAGAGCCTTTCCGGCAAGTAGGAGCTGTTTCAAAACAAAAATTTTTGCCGTGCGTCGGCAAGCAGATACAAGGGGGCACGCTCATGTTCAAAAACACCATCTTCCGCCGCATGACGGCGCTGGTGCTCACGCTGGCACTGGCCGCTGCTGCTGCACTGCCGGGCCTTGCGGTATATCCCATGCCCATCCAGACCGCCAGCGAGACCGAGGCGGTGTACCTGTTCAACGCCGACACCGGCAAGACCATCCTGAACCAGAATGCTGACCAGCAGCAGTATGTTGCCAGCCTGACCAAGCTCATGACGGCCCTGCTGCTGCTGGAAAGCGGCAAGGATCTGAACGGTGAAGTGACCGTGCCCACCGCGCTGACCCAGGAGTTCCGGGACATCCAGAACGCCAACGGCACCACCATGGGCCTGCGCATCGGCGAGACGGTGCGCCGCATCGACCTGCTGAACGCCATGCTCATCGTCAGCGCCAACGACGCCGCCAGCGTCATTGCCTACGATGTGGGCGGCAGCGTGCTGGATTTCGTCAAGCAGATGAACGCCCGTGCCCAGGAGCTGGGCTGCACCGGCACGAACTTTACCTGTGCCCACGGCCTGTTTGACTACGGCAACGTGTCCACCGCGCAGGATCTGGCAAAGATCGCCGCCGCCTGTGCGGCAAACCAGACCTTTGCACAGGTGGCGGGCACCGCCAGCTATGTCCTGCCGGCCACGAACCTCCGCAAGGCTGAGCACACCATCAGCAGCTCCAACAGCCTGATGAACAGCGAGAGCGCCAACTACCGGGAGTATGTCCGGTGGGTCAAGGGCGGCTTTACCACGCTGGCAGGCCGCTGCATCGTGGCCTTTGCGGAAAAGGACGGCCACACCTACGGGCTGGTGATCCTTGGCTGCGATACGCCGGACCACCTCTTTGCCGAGTGCGATGATCTGTTCGACTGGGCCTTTGCCAGCTTTGCCGACCGCCCGCTGGTGGACACCCAGACCGTGCTGACCACCGTAGACCTGACCAAGTGCCGCACCGAACCGGCGGTGGCGCTGTATGCCGCTGCGCCGGTCAGCGGCTATGGCCACGCGGATGATATCGTTACCTACTCCTTCGACCTGCCGGAGAGCATTGCGGCCACCGTCAAGAGCGGCAGTGTGGTGGGTACAGCCACCGTGTATCTGGACGGCGATGAAGTGGGCACGGTGGACCTTGTGACCCACAAGGAGTATGTCTCCGATTTCCGCACCGACACCAAAGCCACAGCGCTTCTGCTGTGTGCACTGCTGTTCATCCTCGCTGCATTAACAGCGGTCACTCTTGCCGCGGGCGGTGGCTCGCTGAACCTTAAAAGGAGAAAGCACCGCAGATAAAGTGCATGGGCTTGACAATTTTGGAAAATAAGCTATACTGAAAATACAAAGGCGCTGGCCCACAAACGGCTAGTTCCTTACCATACGAGTCAAAAAGAAAAATGACCGGTCGTGTTGGGGAACAAGAGGCGGTCATTTTTTCTTTTTGTCATCACTGTGAGAAACAGTCCATGTAATTTCAAACGTAACGTAGATTGCTCCGCCGAGAAGCGTGAGCAGAAGCACGACCTGTTCAAACGTCATGGTGCATCCCCCCTTTCTGCCCTTGGGCAAAACCGGGGGTGCGAAAGATCCAAAGAAAAAATCGCCTTGCCCGGCGCGCCTAGGTGCCGGTAAGGAACAGCCGCCTGCGTTTTGGGACACAGCGCCTTCGTACCGCAAATGCGGCAATTACAGAATATCACAGCAAACTGCAAAAAACAATAAAGAACAGCGAAAAAGCGGCGCTCAGTGCCTTGCAACAGGCTCTGAGCGCCGCTTCTTTTGTGCTTATTGGTTGAGGAACTTGATAAAGTGGTAAGATTCCACGATCTGGAAATACTTGATGATGCGCGGGTACAGGGGTTCGGCCTTTTCGCCGAACTGCTGCTTCATGCAGTCAGCAAGCTGTGCAACGGTCTTCTGGCCGTCGATCAGCGGCCAGAGATAGCTGCCGGTCTCGTCCAGATGCACCTGTGTGGTGCGCGGTTTATGGAACACTTTTTGCGCGATCGTATTGAACACACCGGTGTTCTCCACCTCAAGGGTGATAAGGCCGGTGGCTTCGTCTGTGTGCCAGCGCAGGGTTTCCGCCCGCTGCGGAATGAGGTCCAGATAGTTGATGGACTGCTTTTTCTTACTCATCAGTTCTTCTTTTTCTTCATGGAGAAGGCCAGCAGGCATGCGATCATCACGATCATCAGGACCACGCCGCCAATGTTGCCCAGATCAATGCTCAGGGCAGTGCTGATGCCGAACACGGCAAACACAGCCAGCAGGATGCCCACAAGGCCCTCGCCTGCGATCATACCGGCACAGAACAGGGTGCCGCGGGTGGTCTGCTCTTCCTTGAGCTTCGCGTCAACATTCTTGCGGCTGTCCATGAACCAGCGCACAACACCGCCGATCATGATGGAGGTGTTCAGGTAGATGGGCAGGTACAGGCCGATGGCGAACGGCATCACGGGGATGCGCAGGACCTCCAGAGCAATGGCAAGGAACACACCGGTGAACACCAGGTTCCAGGGCAGGTTGCCGCCCATGATGCCCTCGACGATCATCTTCATCAGGGTAGCCTGCGGTGCGGGGACCTCGGCACCGCCGTAGCCCCATGCGCTGTCCAGCAGGTACAGCACACCGCCGATGGCCAGACCGGCGGCAACAACGCCGATCAGCTCGCCGATCTGCTGCTTGACCGGGGTCGCGCCCAGCAGGTAGCCGGTCTTCAGGTCCTGAGAGGTATCTGCAGCAATGGCAGCGCAGATGCAGATGACAGATGCGATGGCCATGGAGCCGATCATGCCCTCGATGCCAACGTTGCCGGTGGCCTTCAGGATCATGGTAGCGATCAGCAGGGTGGCAATGGTCATGCCGGAGACCGGGTTGTTGGAGCTGCCGATCATGCCGACCATACGTGCAGAGACGGTGGAGAAGAAGAAGCCGAAGATGACGATCAGCAGAGCACCCAGCGGGCTGACGGGGATTGCCGGAGCCAGCCAGATGATGAGGATGATGAGCAGGATGCCGCCCAGAATAAAGGGCATGGGCAGGTCCTTCTCGGTGCGGGAGGTGCCGGAAGCACTGCCGCCCTTCATGCTCTTCATGGCATCACGGAAGGTGGATGCGATCAGAGGCAGGCTCTTGATCAGCGAGATGATACCGCCGGTAGCGATAGCGCCTGCGCCGATATACTTGACGTAGTTGGACCAGATAGCGTCTGCACCGCCTGCTGCATACAGATCAGCAATGGTGGTGCCGGCTGCTGCCGGGTACAGGGAGATGTTTGCGCCGAACAGGCAGATCAGCGGGATAATGACCATCCAGCCCACCAGAGAACCGGTGAACATGTAGGAAGCGGTCTTGGGGCCGACGATGTAGCCCACGCCCAGCAGAGCGGGGTACACTTCCATGCCCAGAGCACCCTTGAAGGAGCTGAAGGCCACGGCAATGTCGGCGGGGATCATCTTCAGGCCATCGACGATGAACTTGAAGATGGCTGCCAGACCCATGCCGGAGAACACGGTAGAGGCGTTTGCACCGCCCTCTTCACCGGCCAGCAGAACGTCTGCACAGGCGGTGCCTTCCGGGTACAGCAGGGTGGCGTGTTCCTTGACGATCAGGGCGTTGCGCAGGGGCACCATGAACAGAACACCCAGAATGCCGCCGCACAGGGCGATCAGGGTGATCTCCAGGATGCTGGGCTTGTCGCACAGGCCCTCTTTTGCCCACAGGAACAGTGCGGGCATGGTGAAGATGGCACCGGCGGCCAGGCTCTCGCCTGCGGAACCGATGGTCTGCACCATGTTGCTCTCCAGAATGGAGTTCTTCTTGAGCAGGACGCGGATCACGCCCATGGAAATGACTGCTGCCGGGATAGAGGCAGAAACAGTCATGCCGACGCGCAGGCCCAGATAGGCATTTGCAGCGCCGAAGACCACAGACAGGATGATGCCCATGATCACAGAGGTCGCCGTCATTTCTGCGGTGATCTTTTCCGCAGGAATATACGGCTTGAAGGATTCTTGATCTTTCATGTTTGCTCTCCTTGCGACAGCACAAGCGCCTTGTCTTTGGGGCAGGGCGCTTGTGCTGTCTGTTTTCCTATTTCCTAAAACACGCGCATCCTGTCCAACAAAGGATACGCTGGCACATACTCTATTATACTAAAGTATGGCTGAATTGGCAACTGGAAATGTACACAACAAATTCACAAAAAGTTCGTGAATTCAAGCGTTTTGCGGAAAAATCGAGCAAAAATGTGCAAAGAAACTCCATGCAGACTTAAAACTGTCTGCGTGGAGCGTACAGTTCTATAAAACTCAGACGGCCCCGTAGATGCCGTGCACCGATACTTCGCCGGTAAAAACGTGCACTTCGCCGCTGTCGGTGCGCACCACCAGACGGCCCTCTTCGTCCACATCGACGGCTTCGCCTGCACCCTGCCCGCCGTCCGGCAGGTCAAAAGTGACCCGGCGGCCCAGATTGACGCAGGCGGCCTTGTATTCCTCCCGGAAGGGTGCAAAGCCATCGCGGGCAAACACATACATGTTGCGGTCAAAGCCAAAGTCGGTCAGGCCCTCGGCCAGCCATGCGGGGTCGGTGGAAAGATCCACCTTTGCGCCCTGCAGCGCCAGCGAGGTGCCGTTGGGCAGACCGGCGGCATCAAAGTAGCTCTGCGGCTGGGCCAGATTGATGCCGATGCCGCACAAAATGCCCCGGCCCTGCTGCTGGTAGCCGTAGCTCACGCCCTCGCACAGGATGCCCACGATCTTTTTGCCGTTGAGCAGAAGGTCGTTGGGCCACTTGATCTGGCAGTCCACGCCGTAGCGCAGCTTGAGCTGGGTGCGCACGGCAAGGCTTGCCAGCAGCGGCAGGGTGGCAGGCTGGGCCAGCGGTTCCCGGATTGCTGCTGTATAATACAGGGCCTTGCCCTCGGCGTTCACCCAGCTGCGGCCAAGGCGGCCGCGGCCTGCGGTCTGGTTCTCGGTATACACCGCACCCACCGGGCCGAACTCCTCAAAATGTTCCTTCACGTAAGCGTTGGTGCTGCCGCATTCCGGCAGATAGCGCACCTCATTGATGCTCATTGTTTGGGTACCTCTTTATGTTCATAGGCGGTCACTTTGCCTTCGTCCAGCGTCAGGATGCCGTAGGTGTCCGGCCCGGTGTAACACCGGCCGCAGGAGCCGGGGTTGAACAGGAACACCCCGCTGCGGGTCTCTGCATGGGGGATGTGGGTGTGGCCGAACAGCGCCACCTCGGCACCCCGGGCAGATGCGGCATCTGCCAGCGTATCCAGATCGTATTTCACACCGTACATATGACCGTGAGTGTAAAAGATCACCACGCCGTCAAAGGCGGCAAGGCCGTCGGTGGGTTCCAGTGCGCCGTAATCGCAGTTGCCCGCCACCGAGTAGGCCCGCAGCTTGGGGCACAGCGTCAGAGCCAGTTCCAGATCCCGCAGGCCGTCGCCCAGAAAGATCAGGGCATCGATGCTTTTGCTCTCTTTCATCAGCACGCGCTCAATGGCGGCACGTCCGCCGTGGCTGTCGCTCAAAACCAGAAGCTTTGTCACAAAAGGGGTCCTCCTCTATTACCATTTACCTGAGATGCTGTCATTCACCAGCCTGCTGGCCCTGTTGCAATACCAGCAGCTGCTTGTACACTTCGCTTTTAGAATAAGGTGTGCCCTGTGCCGCCGCCTTGGCTGCGGCGGTGGGGCCAAAGCCCTGCCCGGTCAGCTCCAGCGCCCGATGCGCTGCCTGCTCCAGCGTCAGCTCCTGCTCCGGGTCGGCGGTCTCCGGCGCACCGGCCATCACCAGCACATACTCGCCGCGCGGCTCGTTGGTCTTGTAGTGCTCCACCGCCTCGCCGAGGGTAGTCTTCCAGATATCCTCGTGCAGCTTTGTCAGCTCCCGGCACAGGGTGATGCTACGGTCGGCACCGAAGGCATTGGCCAGATCGTCCAGCGTGGTGCGCAGCTTGTGGGGCGCTTCGTAAAAGATGGTGGTGCGCTTTTCCTGCAAAAGCTCAGCAAGGCGTTCCTTTTTCTGCTTGCGGTTCACGGGCAGAAAGCCCTCGAACACCCAGCGGGAGGTGTCCTGCCCGGACACGGCCAGCGCTGTGACGCAGGCGGAAGCTGCCGGTACTGGCACTACCTTGATGCCCCGGGCCAGTGCGTCCCGCACGATCACCTCGCCCGGGTCGGAGACGCAGGGCATGCCCGCATCACTGCACAGGGCACAGCTCTCGCCTGCCTCGATGCGGCGCAGGATGCCCTCGCCCTTCTGCAGGGCGTGCTCATAGTAGCTGACCATGGGCTTTTTCAGGCCCAGAAAGTTCAGCAGCTTCATGGTCACACGGGTGTCCTCGGCGGCAATAAAGTCTGCCGCGCCAAAGGTGGCCGCTACGCGCGGCGGCATATCGTCCAGATTGCCGATGGGCGTTGCCACGATATAAAGAGTTCCTGCCATAGTTTACCTCCCATATAACGCCGCACCGGCGCTGATCAACACATCCGGCTCCACCCGCAGGCCGGTCTTGCGGTTCTTCTGCGCTTCCACAAGGAAGAGCCATGGCGCGCCGTCCGCCTTGTTCTTTACAAAGGCCAGCCGCTTCGGCTCCAGCCGGTTGGCCCGCAGCACCGCCAGCACCTCCGCCAGCCGTTCCGGCCGGTGGCACAGCGCAAAACGCCCGCCGTCCTTCAAAAGGCGGAACGCACACTGGCACACATCGTCCAGTGTGCAGGTGTTCTCGTGCCGGGCAAGGGCGTGGGCTGCGTTTTGGCTTTGGGGCCCATCCGTGAAATAGGGCGGATTGCACGCACACACGTCAAAACTGCCCTCGCCCTGCCGGAAAGCGCGCAGGTCGGCACAGACAGGCTCAATGTGCCCGATGTCCTGCTCCTGTACCGCAGCGGAAAGCAGAGCGCTGCCCTCGGGCTGCAGCTCCAGCCCCATGCAGGGGCCGCGGTGGCCGCGGTCGTGCCATTCCAGCGCCACGATGCCGCAGCCGGAGCACAGGTCTGCGGCCTTCTGGGCGCGCTTTGGCTCACAGAAACGGGCCAGCAGCAGCGCGTCGGAGCCAAAACGATGCTCCGGCGAGCAATAAACCATAGTTCTATTATACAAGACTTCGGTAGAATGTTCCATAGATAAGTGTGCCGTACCCTCTCAAAAAAATGCGTGGAATTGCTCGGGGAATTTGTGCGAATTACTGCAAAACAAAAAAGCAGCAGACCTGCTTTGGACAGGCCTGCTGCTTTTGATGCGTTTTTTGTGCAGCTGCTAAAATTATTCAGCAGTGATAGCACCGGTGGGGCAAGCACCCTCGCAAGCGCCGCAGTCGATGCAAGCGTCTGCATTCACAGAAGCAACACCATCAACGGTGATAGCGCCAACCGGGCAAGCGCCCTCGCAAGCGCCGCAGCCAACACATGCGTCAGAAACCTTGTGTGCCATAATAAACTCTCCTTTTTATCTCCGTGCCCGAAGTATTGTATGAAGAGTCATGTATGGCACGGCTGTGCATGTCTCTCCGGAAATCATATCCTTGCCTGCATTTTAACAAAGCAGGTGAGAAAAGGCAAGACTAACCGTGACCCGAAAAACACAAAAGTCTGTTTTTTGTTGGGTTGCACAAAAGCACAGGCTAACTTATGGCCAAATTTGCAGGAGTTTTTTGGCAAAAATCACGAAGAGCAGTTAGTTTTGGCAGACTAACTCCTCAGAACCTCCGGCGCGTCCCTCACTCCTTTTCGGCAGCGCGCTTCCGGGCGCAGCCGCCGCCCGCGCAGCGCTTTTCGCCATCGTCGGAGGAAGCCACCACCGGGGCCGGGTTGCGCACGCCGGAGTAATCGTCGTCCGGGTCCGGGCGGCGGGGCGCACGCTTGCCGCCGCTGATATATTCGCACACACCCACCTTATAGTAACGGGGCGAAAGGCTCTCGGTGCCGCAGCGCACCCGCAGGTAGCCGGAAACCGGGTTCACCTCCAGCACGGTGCCAAGACCGTCCGGCGTGCGCACGGTGCTGCCCACCATGGGCATGATGCTGTTCAGGTACTCGTAGGCGCTTTCCTCGTAGGCAAGGCAGCACATCAGCCGGCCGCAGGCACCGCTGATCTTGGTGGGGTTCAGCGAAAGGCCCTGCTCTTTTGCCATCTTGATGGAGACGGGCTGGAAGTCCTTTAAAAAGCGGCTGCAGCAGAAGGGCTGGCCGCAGATGCCAAGGCCGCCGATCATCTTGCTCTCGTCCCGCACGCCGATCTGGCGCAGCTCGATGCGGGTGTGGAAGATACCGGCCAGATCCTTGACCAGCTCGCGGAAGTCCACGCGGCCATCGGCGGTAAAGTAGAACATGATCTTGGAGCGGTCTAGGGTATACTCGGCCTCCACAAGCTTCATTTCCAGGCCGTGGCGGGCAATGCATTCCTGACAGGTGCGGTAGGCGCGCTTTTCGTCCTCACGGTTCTGGCGCATCCGGCGGATATCCACGCTGTCGGCCATGCGGGTAATGGGCTTGAGGGCCTTGGGCACTGCCGCATCGGCGATCTCCCTCACGCCCTGCACCACCTCGCCGCACTCAACGCCGCGGGCGGTCTCCACGATCACGTATTCGCCGGTTTTGATGTCGGCCCCGGCG
>ERZ840517.4109-NODE-4109-length-10423-cov-5.358507_pt1 | contig 10423 bp, 7 predicted proteins | sample MGYA00519876_ERZ840517 | MGnify/ENA primary metagenome ERZ840517 (study PRJEB31850, sample SAMEA3708882) | human gut metagenome | biome: human gut; feature: human-associated habitat; material: faeces | place: China | collected 2014 ... | reverse complement strand
TCTTTTGTCATATATTTATTTGCATGATAAAACACTTGTCGATACATTGTAATATCAATATCTTTCACATCTAATTTTGCGATCTTCCCTTCTTCAATATCCTTTTCTACAACAAATAATGGGAGATAAGAAAGCCCTTTTCCTGTCTTTAGCATCTTCTTGATAAACGCGGTATCACTGCATTCAAGTACTGGCGATAATGTCTGTTTATGCAGAGCTAATTCCTGTTCTAATGCCTGTCTGTAGTTTGCATTTCGTTCTGTTAGATAAAACGGTGCATTTAAGATTTCCTCAACCTCTATATTCTTTTTCCCTGCTAACTTATAATTTGGTGCAGACACAAAGATCACAGGCTCCGCTTTTTCCATGACTTTCACCCAGTTTTTATTCCATCTTGGCGCATCCAGAATATAAATGACATCGAGTTCATTGTGTTCCATCTTCTGGATCAGGCGTTCTGGAGAACCAATCGTGATCTGAATTCTAACCTGTGGATGTTCTTCCCGAAACCGCTGTACGATTTCCTGCAATTTGACAGTGCAGAGTGATTCGATCGTTCCGATATGTAATGGATTTTTTAACTCTGCAGTATCATTCATTGCATCTTTTGCCTTGTGCATTTCATCAATGATCTTATTTGCATGTATTAAAAATTCTTTTCCTTTCGGTGTGAGTATCACTTTTTTTCCTGTACGGTCAAATAACCGCACTCCCAATTCTGTCTCTAATTGACGGATCTGTACTGTCACGGCAGATTGCGAATAACCTAGTAATTCTGCGGTTTTTGAGAAATTCTTCACTTGTGCTATCTGCATAAATGTCTGTATCTGACGGAATTCCATTTTTTCTCCTTTGTACTATTATGAATAATTTTCAATGTTATTATTAAATCTATGAATTTGATTCATCTATATGTGGATGATACAATACAAACATAAAGACGTCAAACATTTTTTGTGCACATTAAACAAACTACGATGATATGTGATTATGCTTTTAGAGGAGTAATTAAAAATGGAAAAGAAAAAATTTAAACTTGGTCTGGTACCAAAACTCATTATTGCCATCATTATTGGTATCCTGTTTGGACAGTTCCTTCCAACTGGATTCTGCCGCTTTGTTGTAACACTGTCTGGATTCTTCAGTACCTACTTAAAATTCATCATTCCACTGATGATCCTTGCTTATGTAACCATGGGAATCGCTGATCTGTCACAGGGTGCTGGACAGCTGCTTTTAATTACCGTTGCTCTTGCTTATGGTTCAACTTTACTTGCTGGTACAGCTTCTTACCTTGTATCATCCAATCTGTTCCCACACTTTATGACTTCTGGGGCATTAGATCAGATTGCTGCGACTGCTGATGCGTCACTGAAACCTTATTTTTCACTGACGATCACACCGCTGTTTGATACATTATCTGCTGTTGTTCTTGCTTTCATTTTAGGATTATGCTTATCCACAATGAAAAGTAAAGAGATCGGAAACAGCCTTTACAACGGAATGAGCGATTTCTCAACGATCATCGATAAAGTCCTGCACAAAACGATCATTCCTTTATTGCCATTATATATCTGCGGTACATTTACTGATATGACGAAATCAGGAAAAACATTTGCAATCCTTGGAATCTTATGGAAAGTATTCCTTGTAGTGATCATCATGCACTTTGTATGTATCACGATCCAGTTTATAATTGCAGGTTCTGTCAGCAAAAAGAATCCACTCTCTCTTATTAAAAATCAGGTTCCTGGTTATACTACAGCTTTAGGAACTCAGTCTTCTGCTGCTACAATTCCTGTCAATCTGGAATGTGCAAAGAATGACGGTGTCAGTGCTCAGATCCGTAACTTTGTAGTGCCTCTTTGTGCCAATATCCACATGGCAGGTTCTATGATCACGATCACAGCATGTGCAACTGCTGTATGTTTGATGAATCAGTTACCGATCAGCCTTGCAACTGTTATTCCATTTATTATGACACTTGGTGTTGCAATGGTCGCTTCTCCTGGAGCTCCAGGTGGATCTATCATGACTGCATTGCCTTTCCTTTACATGGTATTTGGTACAACAGCAGGAGATACAAACGGACCAATCTGTGCTTTAATGGTTGCACTTTATATCACACAGGATTCTTTCGGAACTGCATGTAACATTTCCGGAGATAATGCGATTGGAATCGTCGTAGATTCTATTTACAAGAAATTTATTTTAAAAGAAGATACAGTGGAGGCTTAATTTATGTCTTTTATCAGTGCATTTGATGTTATGGGACCAAATATGATCGGTCCTTCAAGCTCCCACACAGCTGGGGCTGCAAGGATTGCATTTCTCGCAAGAAAAATGTTAAATAGTACACTGAAAAAAGTTCAGTTTACACTCTATGGATCTTTTGCAAAAACCTATCATGGACACGGAACGGATCGTGCCTTATTAGGTGGAATCATGGGATTTGGAACCGATGATATGAGAATCCGTGATTCTTTCGAGATTGCAAAAGACATTGGACTTGATTTCTCTTTTGTACCAAATGAAATAGAAACTGATGTCCATCCAAATACAGTGGATATCTTAATGACAAATGAAAACGGAGATCGCATCTTGATCCGTGGGGAATCTTTAGGCGGTGGAAAAGCCAGAATTTGCCGTATCAATGATGTAGAAGTTGATTTTACCGGGGAATACAGTACCTTGATCGTGATCCAGAAAGATAAACCTGGCGTTGTTACTTATATCACAAAATGTCTGAGTGATCAGGATGTTAATATCGCTTTTATGCGTCTTTTCAGAGAATCTAAAGGAAATACAGCTTATTCTATCGTTGAATCCGATGGTCTTCTTCCTGAAAACATCGCAGAGGAGATTAGGAAAAGCCCAAATGTCTCAGATGTTATGATCATTCAGCTGTAGAAAGGAGACTGAAATATTATGGATTTTAAAAACGCAAATGAATTGCTTGATTTATGTAAAAAACATGATCTTCCAATCTCCGAAGTGATGAGACAGCGTGAGATCGTAGAAGGGGAAAAAGAAGCTGATACGGTTCATAATGCAATGGCAAGAGTTCTTGAGATCATGAAAAATGCTGCTTTTACTCCGATCAAAGAACCGGTTCGTTCCATGGGTGGACTGATCGGTGGCGAGGCAAAGAAGATTGCTTCCCGGTATCATTCTGGAATTGGAATCTGTGGTGATCTGTTAGAAAAAAGTATGATCTATGCGATGGCGACTCTTGAGACGAATGCATCCATGGGGTTGATCGTAGCATCCCCAACCGCAGGGTCTGCCGGAATCGTTCCTGGACTTTTACTTGGGCTTCAGGAAGTTCATAAATTAGATGATGAACAGATCATTCAGGCACTGTTTAATGCCAGTGCGATCGGATATCTTGCTATGAGAAATGCAACGGTTGCAGGTGCTGTCGGCGGATGTCAGGCGGAAGTCGGTGTTGCTTCTTCGATGGCTGCTTCTGCCACTGTCGAACTGCTTGGCGGTAATCCAAAACAATGTCTTGGAGCTGCCTCTACCGTTTTAATGAATATGTTAGGTCTTGTTTGTGACCCCGTTGGCGGGTTGGTGGAATATCCATGCCAGAACCGTAATGCCGCAGGTGTTGCAAATGCGATCATCGCAGCTGAGATTTCTTTATCTGGAATCCATCAGCTCATCCCGTTTGACGAAATGTTAAACGCAATGTATATCGTTGGTAAACGACTGCCAGCTGAACTAAGAGAAACCGCCCAGGGAGGCTGCGCTGCAACTCCTTCTGCATGTGCTGCATGCGGAGGTTGTGCGTAAAAATTCCTTCAGAACACATTTTTAAATAGTAGGTAATAAATCAATCTCTTTTTTGCCTCTTTTGGGCGTTTTCATATATTGGTATCTAAAAGAGTGTCTGCATCACTTAATGATGCAGACACTCTTTATTTACTATATCTTAAGCATCCGATATCCAATACCTATATGTGTCTGTATATACTGCATGCCATCTTTATCTGGCTGTAATTTCTTCCGTAATGTTGCCATAAACACTCTAAGTGATGCAACATCATTTTCCAGTGAACTGCCCCAGATCTGTTGCGTAATATAAGTGTGAGTCAATACTTTTCCAACATTATGAGACAGCAAACATAATAATTTATATTCGATTGGTGTTAAATGCAATTCTTTATCTTTTAAATATGTAGATCCTGCTGTATAGTCGATCTTTAACTCTCCATTTACAAAGACTGCTTGTTCTTGTTCCTCGCCTGACTGGATCAATGCTAATCGGCGCTGTGTAACCCTGATCCTTGCAAGCAGTTCATCAACTGAAAATGGTTTTGTGATATAATCATCTGCTCCTGCATCCAGTGCTTCTATTTTATCTACATCTTCACTTCTTGCACTGATAACGATAATTGGTACGTTAGACCATGTTCTTACTTTTTTGATCACATCCACGCCTTCCATATCAGGCAATCCAAGATCTAATAAAATGATCTCTGGTTTATGAGAAGATGCTTCTAAAATAGCTGAACTTCCATTTTCTGCTGTAATATATTTATAATCATGTGTTTTTAATGTTGTCACGATCAGATTACGGATTGGCCGGTCATCCTCCACGACTAAAATTAATGCTTTATTCATTTAATGTAACCTCACTTAATGGCAGTGTAAAAGAAAAAATACAACCATGTGGTATATTGTCCTCCAACACCAGTTTCCCGTTATGCACCTCTATGATCGAACGGCAAAGTGCCAAACCTAAACCAAGACTTCGATGGCTGTCTGCGATCGTATTTTTCCCTGTATAAAACATTTCAAATATATGCGGCTTCATTTCATCACAAATTCCAGGGCCGTTATCTTCTACTTGAATCTTTGCTTTTCCATTTTCATTCATGGCACAAATGCGGATTGTAGATCCTTTCGGTGTATATTTAATTGCATTATCGACCAGATTGATCAACACTTGCAGGATCAGCCGCACATCCATATGTGCAAGTATCAATTCATCGCATTCTGTAACGATCTGATACTCTTCATGTTTCCTGCTGATATGCCGTAATGATTCCGCGATCACCTCATCTAATAATTGATCTGTAAATTTCAGTTTTAATCTTCCATCATTTAATCTTGTGATCGATAATAAATTTTCGACGATATTGATCAGCCATTCTGAATCATCATAAATATCTGTATAAATCTGATGTTTTGTTATATCATCAAGACGTTCTCCACTATTTAACAGCATGTCTGCATTCCCAGAAATGGAACAAAGTGGTGTCCTTAGATCATGTGAGATCGCACGAAGCAGATCTGCTCTTAACTGTTCATTTTTGGCAAGAACGGAGATTTTTTCTTTCTCCATGATATTCTTTTTATTTTCCATGGCAAGTGCACATTCATTGATCACAGAAAGTAAGATACTATATTCGAAGGAATCTAATGTATATTCGTCAACTGGTATTGCGATCACACCATACACATTATCCTCAATACAAATGGCAAGGTATAGACACTGTGCATCTTTAAAACGTTCGGTCGTTGCTCCAGCACGCTGCTTGTTTTCATACACCCATTTTGCAATCTCCTGCTCCCTGCTTGTCAATAAATCTTCTATCTGTTCTTTCTTTTTATTCGAAAATATATGTGGTGCTGACAATTCATCGCCTTCCACAACATATGCTACAATACTGCGGTCTAATAATTTGATAAGCTGTGTACATGTAATACTTAAAATATCCGTATCGTTTTTTTCTTTTTGAAGTAATCGGTCTGTGTCAAATAAAATCTGTGTACGAAATGCAGATTGTGCTGAAAGCCTTGCATGTGTTTTTAATTTTGCTGCAAGTGTTCCAGTAATGACAGAAGATATTAACATGATCACAAAAGTTACCGGATATCCAACTGCATACGTCTGAAATGACATTCTTGGTTCCGTAAGGAAAAAGCAGAACAAAAATACACTTAAGACAGAACCTCCAATGCTGTATAAATATCCATCTGTAAGGATTGACGTTAATAAAACACCCAAAATATAAATTGTAACGATGTTTGTATCTGTAAATTGAAGTTTCTGGATGAATAGACCGATCAACGTACAAACTGCAAATATAAATAATGTCAATAAACTGTCTTTCATCGTAGGCTTTCCTACATAAACCGCTCCATGCGGTTTTCGATAATTATCTAAGTTCATCGCATCTGGAATAATGTGGATATCAATATCAGGAACAGCCTCGATCAACTTCTCTGTTAATGTCTGTTTGCTGAAAAAGTGATTTCTCTTTGCACTGCTTTGTCCGATCACGATTTTTGTGACATTTGATAAATGTGCATATTCCGCGATCTGTACCGGAACATTTTCCCCATGTGTCATTACGATTTCCGCACCAGATTCCTTTGCAAATTGTACATGAGCTTCCAGTCTTCTTTTGTCCGATTCTCTTTCTCTTTTTCCTGTCTGTACATACAATGCCGTAAAACGTGCCCGCATATCTCTTGCCATTTTTGCTGCTGTACGTATGATCTTTTCATTCGATGGTGAAGAAGAAAGACAAACAAGAATGTGTTCGTTTTCTTTGTTCAGCTGTACAAATTCTCCTGTGCTCATCTTGGCCCCCTTTCCTTATCGGATGCATTATATCACGATTGTCAATAATAATCCATAAACACATCAATCATCGTCATCATCTTGCTCCCTGTCAATTACTTTCCGATTTTCTCCAAGAAAATAATTAACTTTTTTCAAAAAGAATAACACAAATGCAAACATCAGTATTACCGCCAATGCTAAAATGAAATCTGACATAAGCTCTCACCTCTTTTTCATGACATCAGATACAAAAACACTTTTTGATCGCTTTATATTCTCCTAATACCAATAATGTAACATCTTCCTTAAAACAAGTATCCGCAGATATCGCCATACTTACTTTTCCATCATCTTTTACTGCCATAATGTTAATATCATATTTTTTTCTAATATCAAGTTTTCCCACTGTCTTTCCGATCCATTCCTTCGGAACCTCTACCTCAAAGATCGCATGTGAGGCATCGACTTCCATATAATCAAGAATATGATCATCGGTATAACGGATCGTTGCCCATTTTGCCACCATTTTTTCTGGATAAACTACCTTATCGGCTCCATTTCGTAAGAGGAATTTTTCCTGTACATCTCGTTCAGCTCTGGAAATAACCATTTTGCCTCCAAGTTCTTTTAACAGACAGGTGGTTTCCAACGAATTTTGAAAATTCCCACCGATCGTAACAAAACAGATATCATAATTTGCAATCCCCAGAGATTTTAAAAATTCCTCATTCGTACTGTCCCCGATCTGTGCATTCGTAACATATGGAAGTGCATCATTCACTCTTTCCTCATCCAGATCAACTGCCATGATCTCATGTCCAAGCTGACTTGACTGTATCGCTATATGTTTTCCAAAACGTCCAAGTCCGATCAATAAAATATTCTTCATCATCAATTCCCTCTTTCTTTTATCCCACTATGATCTTATCAAGTGGTAGTCTTGCTTTTCGTTTATTTTTATCTGAAAATACTGCATAGATCAGCGTCAAACCGCCAACACGTCCCAGATACATCAGTATGATCAAAATGATCTGTGACAGAATATGAAGTTTTGGTGTGATTCCTAATGTCAAACCTACGGTTCCAACTGCAGACGCTGCTTCAAACAGACAGCTTGAAAGCGGCAGTCCCTCATACACACTAATCGTCATTCCGCCTGCAAAAAATAAGATAAAATACATCATTGCGATCGTTGCTGCATTTTTTATCACACCCACATCGATTCTTCTTCCAAATGCTGTCACATCATCACAACTTTGAAAGGTCGCCAGTACATTTAAAAGTAACAGAGCAAATGTTGTTGTTTTCATACCTCCTGCTGTAGAACTTGGTGAACCTCCGATCAACATCAATAAAATCATCATTGCCTTTGATGCTCCTGTCAGCATCGAAAGATCTGTCGTATTAAATCCTGCAGTTCTCGGTGTCACAGCTTGAAACAATGATGCAAGCAACCGGTGAATCCCTGATAGATTTCCATAATCCTGAAAGAAAAAGAAAACAGCTGGTAACAAGATCAGACATAATGTTGTAGTTAGAATAACCTTACTCTGCATATGGTAATGCTTAAAATGAAATTTATGGAGATAAATGTCTTCCCATGTAAAAAATCCAATTCCACCAATGATGATCAGTAACATGATCACAATGTTGATCACTGGATTTACCGCATATGATGTCAATGATACAAATGGATGCCATTTTGTTCCAAGAAGATCAAATCCTGCATTACAAAAGGCTGATACAGAATGAAAGATCGACATCCAGATTCCCCGTAATCCAAAATCATGACAGAAAACAGGCATCATGAATAACGCACCGATCAATTCGATCAATAAAGTTCCTTTTAAAATAAAACTCATCAATCGAACGATACCCCCTACTTTCGGTGCAGAGATCGCATTTTGCATCGTACTTCGCTGCAGGATCGATATTTTTCTTCCTGATAATATAAATACGGCTGTTGCTGTTGTTATAACTCCCAGACCTCCGATCTGTATCAGAAACATGATCACTGTCTGTCCAAAAGCAGACCAGTAACTTCCAGTATCCACGACTGCAAGCCCTGTCACACATACTGCAGAAGTTGACGTAAATAATGCTTTGTGAAATGGTGTTATGATTGCTTGAGCTGATGAAATTGGCAGCATCAGGATCAATGCTCCAAAAAGGATCACTCCTGCGAACCCTAATATGATCACCTGAAATGATGTTAAATGTCTTTTTTTATGAATCTTCCATGGCATATATGATCTTACCTCTTTTTCAAATTATTTTATGACCTTTTAATCTTATCATCATTATATCTTTTATGATAAAAAGATAGTGTAAGGATATGTTCTCTTGTATTAAGATTGTATAAAGAAAAAAGGAGCATAATATGATTTCAAGAAAGAATCCTGCTTTACAGGATTCTCCGCCTGCGGCGGGTCGCTTCTGCCTCTGGGATTTCGTAAAAATATCTGTAAAATATAAAATCCATGAGAACACGATTTTTTGGTTTGTTGTTCTCATGGATTTTATTGTTTCTTATTTTTTCAAGTATTCTTCAATCACACATTCATGCTTCTTTTCTTTTTTACTATAATTAATTTCCACAAGCAAAATATTACCTGCATATTTTTGAATAGAATCTGGATATTTTTTATCCTTAATCTGTTGCAATGCACTAACAGCACTCTTATTCCACTTCAATTCCACAACAAGTGCCGGATAATCATTTCGATATTCTGTTTTTGGAATAAACACAAAATCTGCGAACCCACGTCCTGTAGGAAATTCCCTGACCGGTTTAAAATAATACTGCATTGCACTCAAATAAGCTAATGCCAATACACTGCTGAGTGAATTTTCATTGTTATATTGAATTGCTGAAACATATTCCTCATGGATCTTCTCAATCTGAGCTGCAACTATTTCTCCATCCATATCCAAAGTTGCATCCAGTAAATCCTCTGATTCTTGCTGAAATTTCAGCATTTCATTCCATTCTTTTCTTTTTGTTGCACGAATCAGTTCTTGTCTTATCTCTTCATTCGGTACAAATGCCATCCTATTAACACTTGAATATGCTAAGTATCCCATATGAATCAAATATGTTAAAACGTCATCTTTATTTACAATATTCTCAACGTCATTTTGGAATGACCCAACATCTACTTCAACAGATGCTCCCGACACCATTTCAATAATTGCGGTCTTCAATCCATCAAAATCCATATTGATCAATGGAACAATCGAATCATAAGAAGCTGTTCCTGACCAATAACTTTGGAAGCTTCCATCCGCCATCAAATTTACAACTACATTGGGATTATAGACATGATATTTTCCTAACTGATATCCATCATACCAACGCTTGACTTCTGTAAAATCCTTCTTATATGTCTCACAAAGTGCTTTTACTTCATCTTCTGTAAAACCGATGTAAGAAGCTAAACATCCTGCATTCAACATGGAATATTCTCGGAAATTGTTAAGTGCTGATTGTGTTTTTTCTTTCTTGATCGGCAAGATGCCTGTAAGATAAGCAAGTTGAATATATTTCGTTGGTTCTGTTCCCTTAAACATACCTCTTAGGAATCGGATATACTCATCCTGCACCTTTTTGTTCGCTGATTCATCTCTGATCAGCACATCCCATTCATCAATGATAATGATAAATTTCTGTCCTGTCTTATCCTTAACCAGAGAAAGTGCATCTGGCAAAGATACCACTTCTTGACGTAAAATCTCTGGATAAACTTCACGCAATTCATCCAACACAACTCTTGTTATATATGGCACAACATTATCCGCATCTTCGCAATTTATCAAAAACCATTGTACATCAATATGAATCAC
>ERZ840517.4090-NODE-4090-length-10454-cov-7.850659_pt1 | contig 10454 bp, 9 predicted proteins | sample MGYA00519876_ERZ840517 | MGnify/ENA primary metagenome ERZ840517 (study PRJEB31850, sample SAMEA3708882) | human gut metagenome | biome: human gut; feature: human-associated habitat; material: faeces | place: China | collected 2014 ... | reverse complement strand
CATTTTTTCCGTGAGCATTCCTCAGTTTTATATTTAAAATTTTCTATTTTTCACTCCAATCAAACGGATATGATATCAAATATATAACCCTTAAGGTGGCAATTTACACACAAAAATTTCTAAGACAGTGAGTTGTAACTTTTTCTGTTCAAAAAATAAAACTAAAACTGAAAATATATTGCAAAATTCACCAAATTATAATAGAATATAAAGCATAAATGGATAAATAATAAAGAAAAAATAAATTATATATCACAAAATGTAAAAAAATTTTTTTGAATCACTTTCTAAAAAAGACAAAAAATACTAAGGACAAGTAGTAAAATGATGCTATAAAAGTTTAAGAGGTGGTAAGGATGTTTCAAAATATAAATGAAAGCACAATAGACAATCAAAATTATAAAGAAGATAAAAAAGAAAAAAAGAAAACAGATATATTTGCAAATGTATTTTCGATAAAAAACATACCAATATATGTGGTGTCATTAATGATATCAATGGTAGGGCTAACAGGAGAACTTTCACCATTTAGTATAAGTATGCTAGGAGCATGTATATCAAATTCAGTTCCATTGCTAGGGATAGTTGCATTTGCAATTGTTGGTAATGCAATAAAATTTGGAATAAGTGGAGCATTAGCATATATATTAACGGCATTGGTATTAATAGTAACAATGTACATAATAAAACCAAAATATAATGATGATGAAAGAAATGAAAAAGTCAATTTAGCTAAAAACATATTTATATCAACACTTATAATTCAATTAGCAAAAGTTGGAATGTCAGGATTTACTTTATATGATGTTTTATCAATAATATGTTTTTCAATAATAGCAATTGTATTTTATAAAATATTTGTAAATTCTATAATAGTATTTAGGGATTTTGGAGAAACAAAAGCATTTTCTATTGAAGAAATTTTAGGAGCAAGTTTAATGCTTGCAATTTCAGTAGGAGCATTTGGAGATTTAAGTGTTTTAGGTTTTTCAATTAGAAATATTTTAAGTATATTAATAGTTTTGATTTTAGGATGGAAAAATGGTGTATTAGTTGGAACAACGGCAGGTGTTACAATAGGAGTTACACTTGGTGTTATAACATCATCAGAACCAATAATGGTTGCAGCATATGCAATTTCTGGAATGATTGCAGGGGTATTGAATAAATTTGGTAAATTAGGTGTAATAATAGGATTTTGCTTGGGAAATATTGTTTTGGCATATGTTTCTAATGGATATACAGTTGAATTGATTCATTTTAAAGAAATTTTAATTGCATCAATTGGTTTATTGGCAGTACCAAAATCAATACAGATAAATATTAAGGAGTTTGTTGGAAATTCTAAGTTGTTACCTGTATTTCCGGATAGAGCTTTAAATAAGAGTAAAGAAACTGCTGAGAGATTGAATAATGTTTCTGATACAATTCAGGAAATGGCTAAAACATACAAGACACGAGAAACGGAGATAGAAAAAGTACCGGTTCAATCTAATAAAGAAATATTTATTTCAGAATTGTTAGATAATTTAAGTGGATATGAAGATAATATGTTATATGATGATATTTCTAAAACAGATGGACCGATAGTTGATGAAATATTTAAAGTATTAGTAGATAAACAAGAAATAACAAGAGAGTCATTGTTAGAGATTTTTGCAAAATGTAATAGTTATATAGTTGGTTTTGACGATAAAAAAATAAGCGGATTTTTGGAAGAAAATATTGCTCAAATGGTAAGAGTTATTAATATGTCATATAAAATTAGTAAGTCAAATTTTGTATGGCAAAAGAAATTTGAAGAAAATAAGAAAAATATAGAAACACAGTTACAAGGTGTGTCTAGAGCAATTTCAAATATTGCAGAAAATATAGAAAAAAATATAAAAAATGAAGAACAATTTACTAATCAGAAAAAACAAATTGTAGAATTGTTAAAGCAAAAAGATATAGAAATTCAGGAGATTTCTATACAAATAGAAGATAGATTTTTAGTTGAAATCTATATGGAAAAATCAAATATAACTGATATTGATTATATAGAAAAAATACTTACAGAAGTTTTAAAAGAGAAAATAGTTTTAAATCAAGAGGCAAGTATTGGGACAAGACTTAATTTCTTATCAGATGACAAATTTGTTATGGCAATTGGAAATTCAGAAACTACAAAAACTAATAGTAGAATTTCTGGAGATAGTTTTTTAAGTATAAAATTAAAAGATGGAAAATATTTGGTTGCGTTAAGTGATGGTATGGGTTCTGGTGAGGAGGCTAGACAAAGCAGTAATAAGGCATTAAAAATGTTGGAAAATTTATTACTTTCAGGTTTTGATAAAAAGACTTCACTAGAATTGATTAATTCAAGTTTGATTAATCAAAATGAGGAGATTTTTGCAACATTGGATATTGCTATTATTGATTTGTATAAGGGAAATGTGGAATTGATTAAAAGTGGTGCTTGTCCGACTTATATTAAGTCTAAAAATAGTGTGCAGGTTATTAAGGCTAATTCTCTTCCTGCTGGTATTATTAATGAGTCTAGTTTGCAGTCTTTTGATAGGGATATTTCTTCTGGTGAGATTTTACTTATGTGCTCAGATGGTATTTTGGATTCTAATGTTGAGTATAAAAATAAGGAGTTGTGGGTTAAGTATTTGCTTGAAGATATTGAGACTAATAATACTAAAAAGATTGCTGATTTGGTTTTGAATGAGGCTATTGATAATGGTTACGGAACTGCTAAAGATGATATGAGTGTAGTAGTTTGCAAATTTTTGGATAAAACATAAAAACAATATGAAATTTATCATATTGTTTTTTTAAATACCTTGAAAATACCCCAATTATATGATATATTTTATGAAGAAAAAATAGAGGAGGGCAAACATGAGTAGAGGAAGAAGATATGATTCAGAACCAAAATTAAACATGAAAAAAGTATTTGCAGTTGCGATTGCAATAGTAGTAATAATCATGTTTATATTTATAATAAAAGGATTATTAAGCAAAGATACAACATCAGGAAAAATAACAACAAAAAATTACTTTGCATCATATAAAGACAATAAATGGGGGGTAATAGATTCAACAGGAAACAATGTAATAGACCCATCATATAAAGAAATGATAGTAGTACCAAATTCAAAATCAGGTGTATTTATTTGCACATATGATGTAAATTATGATACAGGTGATTACAAAACAAAAGTATTAAATGACAAAAATCAAGAAATATTTACACAATATGATAAGGTTGAAGCTATACAAAATCAAGATAAAGATGGAAATTTATGGTATGAAAAAAGTGTACTTAAAGTACAAAAAGATGGTAAATTTGGTTTGATAGATTTGACTGGAAATGAAATAATACCAATTGAGTATGATGAAATATCAGTAATACCAGAAATAGAAAATTCATTTAAGGTAAAAAAAGACAGTAAATATGGAATTGTAGATGGTGACGGTAAAACAGTTGTACAAGCTCAATATGCAGACATAGATGTATTAGGAAAAGATAATAAATCAGGATTTATTGTAAAAAATGATAGTGGAAAATATGGAATTGTAGATTATTCAAATACACAAATTTTAGAGGCTAAATATGATTCAATTGAAAAAGTTTATGGAAATGATATGTATGTTGTTACAATTTCAGGAAAACAAAAAGTTGTAAATAAAGCAGGAGAAGATGTTTTAACAACTGGATTTGATTCAATTAAACAAATATTAGCAAATCAAGAAAATGCTGTAATATTTATGAAATCAGATAAATGTGGTGTGATGAATACAAATGGAGAAGTTCTAATAGATGCTCAATATGATAGCTTGAAGGAAACAAAAGTTGGTATGTTTATAGCAAGTAAAGATGGCAAATATGGAATAATAAATAGCAATAAAGAAGAAAAATTACCATTTGAATATTCTTCAATAACTTTTAATGAAAAGGCTGATTTATATGTTGCAGAAGATAGTAATTTTAATGCTAAGATTTTAAATAGTAATTTAGATGAAAAAGCATCTGGAATTTTATCAGAGTTAAATGAAAGTAAAGGCTATTTAAAATTAAGAGTTGATAATAGTTATAAATATTATAATTTTAAATTTGAAGAGAAACAAGAATCTGATATTTTTACATCTAGAACATTATTTTTAAGTAAAAAAGATGGAAAATATGGTTTTGTTGATAAAGCTGGAAAAGTTGTTGTTGATTATATTTATGATGATGCTATGGAACAAAATGATTATGGATTTGCAGCTGTTAAAAAAGACGGAAAATGGGGAAGTATCGATGGTAAAGGAAATGTCGTACAAGAACCAACTTATAATTTAGATGATTATTTATTAATTGATTTTATAGGAAGATGGCATTTGGGTAGTGATATTAATATGAATTATTATAATCAATTGTAGTAAAAATTATATAACAAATGATACATATGATGCAAAATTCGAAATTACTTAAATAGTGTAATGTGATTTTTGTTAAAGAGAAGGGAACGGAATAAAAAATGGAACTAAAGACAAACTACCAATATACATATTTTATACATCCTTTTGTTGTAAAGGAGAGTAAATATCAAAAATATTTATTAAGTTTAATAAGAGATAAAAGATTTTCATTAAGAGTATTTCAAAAAAATAAAGATTTAGATTTGTATAATTATTTTTCACCTAAAACACGAGAATATCTTTTTACAAGTTTTTCGCATTCTGGTACAAAATTAGAAAGATTAAAAGAATTGCCTGATGATACAAAATCAGCGGTTTTGAGTAAATATCCATGTACAATTTTTGAATATAAATTAAAAGAAGATATACAGGGAAAAGCAGAAGAAAAAGGGATATTTTTTAATGTCAGAAAAATAGAGGTTATATGCTTTAATACAGGAATATGTTTTTTTACAATGAAAACAAATATTGAAGAAAGCAATAGTTTTTCAGATGTATTGAATTTTAATTATAAATTTAGAGAGATAAACCAGGAAACTGCTTTAAATAATTATGATAAAATATATTTGCAAACAAGTACTTTTGATAATGTTAATAAGCTAACAGAATTTATTAAAGGAATTACTGGCTCTGATTTGGAAACAATGAAACTTGATATAGATACTCAAAAATTTTTGACATATTCATATGTGTGCATAGATAGAGAAGCTTGGAATGTAAATAAAAAGTTTGAAAATATAGAGTATAATTTTAATAAATATGCAAATTTTTTACCAGCGGATAATTCAGTGGATTTAGATAAGAGTAAAGCTACTCAATTTTCTGAATGGAAATATGCTAAGTTTGGTTTTACAAAACAAGGTGTGGTTTTATTTACTTCTAGTAGTGATATAAATAATTTTACTGAATTACCAGATAAGTTTGAAAATGAGTATTTTTATACATATATTTTAAATTTGTATAAAAAGATTTATTTGAAAAAGTTGGAGGTTGAATTTAAAAAAGCTTCGAATTTGAAAAGTGCTAGAAAAAAATTTATAGAGTTTACTAGAAATATTTGGATTTTAGATGTTACTGAAGATGAGGTTGGCTCAAAAATAAATTACATTTTGGGTAAAACTTTTGAGTTGGATAGGTTGTATAGTGAGATTAAGACTAAATATGATGTTCTATATAAAGAACTAAATATTGAGAATAATTCTAAAATTATGTTGGTTGTTGCTGGAATTTTGGTGGTTTCTCTTGTATTTAATGTTTTAAATTATATACAACTTATAAAATAGAGTTTAATAATTATAAAAAAATTTTAAAAAAGGAAAAATTTATGAAAGTTACTTGTGGTATTGATATTATTGAAATAGATAGAATAAAAGAAAGTATAGAAAATGTTGGGGACAGATTTCTAGATAGAGTATTTACAAAAAAAGAAATAGAATATTGTGAATCACGAAAAGCACAAAAATATCAACATTATGCAGGTAGATTTGCTGCTAAAGAAGCAGCATTTAAAGCTATTTCTAAAATTTTAGATGATAAATATTCAGTTTGTTGGAAAGATTTTGAGATTGTTAATGATAAACAAGGAAGACCTCAAATAAATCTGCTTAATGTTGATACAGATAAAATTCAAGGTATTGATGTAAGTATTTCACATTGTAAATCATATGCTACAGCTAATGTTGTGGTAGTATTGTTGTAAAAGATATATGTTTACAGATTGTAAAAAAATGTAATGAAAAGGTGTTATAGAAAATGGGATTAATTGATAGTCACAGTCATCTAAATGACGAGAAATTTGATGGAGATAGAGAAAAAGTAATTAAAGAAATTTGTGAATCTGGAGTAACAAATTTTATTACTGCTGGTTATAGTGTAGATAGTTCAAAAAAAGCTTTAGAAATAGCAAAAAATTATGATTTTATTTACACAACAGCGGGGATTTCGCCTAATGATATTCCACAATCTGAAGATGAATTGTGGAAACAATTAGCTGAAATTGAGAAAATAGCTAAAGAGAACAGTAGAAAAGTGTGTGCAATAGGAGAGATAGGACTTGATTATTATTGGAATACTGAAAATAAGGAATTACAAAAAATAGCTTTTATTGAACAAATAAAAATAGCTAATAAACTTAATTTACCTATTGTTATTCATACAAGAGAAGCTGTTATGGATACATTGCAAATTTTAAAAGAAAATAAAGTTGAGAAAACTGGAGTTTTTCATTGTTGTCCTCAAAATAGAGAGTTAATAAAAGAAGGGTTAAAACTTGGGTTTTATATTTCATTTGCTGGTCCAATTACTTTCAAAAATTCTAAAAATGCAGTAGAAATGATAAAATTGGTTCCAAATGATAGAATCTTAATAGAAACAGATAGTCCATATCTTGCACCTGAACCTGTTAGAGGAACACGAAATACTCCTTCTAATGTAAGATTTGTCGCACAAAAAATTGCTGATGTAAAAGGTTTAACTTTGGAAGAGGTTGAAAAAATTACATATGAAAATACAAAAAATGTCCTTTTGGGGACGGTTCTTAAAAGGACATTTTTCCCAAATTTGTAATTGCCTCTAAACATTGATATATTAAGCATATTTAAAAATGTCCTCTTTAAAGACGATGTCCCAAAAAGAACCGTCCCCAAAAGGACATTTTTGTTTATCTAATGTTTCTTAATGCTTCAATTCTGTCTTCTGTGCTTGGGTGTGTTGACCAAAGTGAAGAAGATTTTCTTTTGCCTTTTTCTCCATTTTTCTTAAATGGACTAATAATATACATATTTGCGGTAGCAGAGTTTGCACTTTGTAATTCATTTGGGTCACTTTCTAATTTTTCTAATGCAGAAATTAAACCATCAGGATTACGAGTGAATTCAACAGCAGTGCTGTCTGCTAAAAATTCTCTTTTTCTTGAAAGAGCAAGTTGCATTAAAGTACCAAAAATAGGTGATAATATTAAACAGATTAAGCCTAATAGCATTAATATGCCATTTGCTTTGCTGTCACTGTCTCTATCTTTTGTACCACCCCAAAATAGAACTCTTGAGAACATATCTGATAGCATTACAATAAGTCCTACAAATACTGAAACGACAGCACTTAGTCGTATATCATAATTTTTTATATGGCTCATTTCATGTGCTATAACTCCTTCTAATTCGTAGTAATTTAATTTTTCTAATAGTCCGGTTGTAACACAAATTATTGCATGTTCAGGATTTCTTCCTGTTGCAAATGCATTTGGTTGAGCATCTTCTACAACATATAAATCAGGTTTTTTGGGTAGATCAGCTGTTACCATTAGAGCATCTAAAATATTAATAAGTTTTAAATCTTCTTCTTTTGTTGCTGGTCTTGCATGACAAGATGCTAAAACGATTTTATCACTGTAATAGTAAGAGCCCCAGGCACTTGCTATAGAAAATATTAATGCAATTACTATTGATAAACCGCCTAAATCTAAGGCATTACAGATGTAATATACGATTAATGTTATTACAAGTATAAATATTGAAATTATTAGTCCTGATTCGAATTTATTTTTTTTACTAGCTTCAAACATATAAATCTCCTTTTCATGATATTTAATTATATTTATAAAATTAATTAAATATATATTTGTTTTAATGAAAAATACAAAAAAGGGGAGTCGATATGACAACCCCTTAAATTTAATTATGCATTTTTTCCAAAATCAACTTTTACATTTTTTCTAGCTTCATCACTTTCAGCTGTGAATAATTCACGAGGTGTGAAATTAAACATTCCAGCAATTATGTTAGAAGGGAAAAGTTGTAATTTTTGGTTGTACATTGTAACACTGTCATTATAGAATTGTCTAGAAAAAGAAATTTTATTTTCTGTATTTCTTAATTCCTCAGATAATTCAGAAAAGTTTTGGTTTGCTTTTAAATCTGGATAATTTTCAGAAACAGCCATAATTGTTTTTAATGCACCTGAAAGTTGATTGTCTAATTCGGCTTTTTCAGCAACTGTTCCAGCGTTTGCCCAAGAAGTTCTTAATTGTGTTACTTTTTCAAGTGTTTCAGATTCGTGTGCTGCATATCCTTTTACTGTTTCAACAAAGTTAGGAATTAAATCAAATCTTCTTTGTAATTGTACATCAATTTGGCTCCATGCATTGTCTACTTTTACTTTTGCAGATACTAATCCGTTATACATTGCTATTATTGCAATTACAATTATTACTATTATTGCTAATACAATCCATCCCATAGTTTTTGCCTCCTTTTTTTATTATATACAATTTGTAAATTGATAATAACATAAATTAAGTTTTTTAACAAGAGATTTTTAACAAATTTTTTTAAACTATAGACTCTATAAGTTTAATATTATATAATGGGTTCACCTCTCTTTAGAAAGGAGGTGAACATCTAATGACATCTTTTGATCTTATTTGGCTATTAATTCAAGAATTACTAAAAAGTAAAAATGAAGAAAGCCAAAGTAACAAACAAAAAGATTAATTATTTAATCTAGGAGTGGTCTAGCCAACCACTTCTTTTTTAATAAAAAAAAAGATATGTGTAGCCAGCACATATCGAACATCTTTTAAATCTTTTGATCTCTTAACTTATAAGCTGTATATAGTATATAATAATTTTTTTAAAATGTCAATTACTTTTAGTAAAAATATACTATATGAATTATTATATGTATAAAAGATAAAAATATCCAAAAAAAATTTGTACTATTTTCAATGGTTACGGCATATACTATAATGAACCACTTGGAATTCAAGGCTTGTACGAATTTGACAAAAATAAGAAAATATAGTATAATTATAAGCGATGCCAAAAGGAGGTATTAAAAATTTATGAAAAAAGAAGAAAAAGCTTCAATTTCTATAATGAAAATCATATGTGTTAGTATAATCTTAATATTAATTTCAGGAATAGGGGTAATGGCAGTAAACACAAACTTGAAAGATATTAAAATTGTACTACAAAATGGATATGAATTAACAGTATTAACATCAAAAGAAACTGTTGATGAAATATTAAATGAAAACAATATTGTATTAGATGAGAATCAAAAAACAATACCAGAAGCTAATGAAGAAGTAGCAGCAGGAGCTGTTATAAAAATAGTAGATAAATCATATAACGAAGTTCAAATAGCAAAAGTTTCTGAAGAAGGTGTACAAACAACATTAGATGAACTATTAAATAGTTATGCACCAATTACAGAAAAAGTAGTAACAGAACAAGTTGAAATACCTTATGAAACAATAACAAAAAATGTAGCAGGAACAAGCACAGACACAAAAAATAAAGTGTTACAACAAGGAAAAAACGGATTAAAAGAAGTAACATACAAAATTAAATATCAAAATGAAGTAGAAATTGAAAAAACACAGTTATCTGAAAAGGTAATTACAGAACCTGTAAACAAAATAGTACAGGTAAATAAAGTAACATCAAGAGCAGGAACAACAACAAGAGCTGCATCAACTACAGCAGCTACAACAACAGCAACAGCTGGAACACAAGTATATAAAATAACAGCATATTGTCCATGTGCAAAATGTTGTGGAAAGGCAACAGGAAGAACAGCAATGGGAACTCATGCAACAGCTGGTAGAACAGTTGCAGCATCTGCAAAATTTGCATTTGGTACAAAATTAAATATTAATGGTCATGTATATACTGTTGAAGACAGAGGTGGCGCTATTAATGGAAATAAAATTGATATATTTGTAAATTCTCATGCCGAAGCTTTAGCTTGGGGTGTAAGATATTTACCAGTAAGTGTTGCTCAATAATAACATATGATTTATAGGAACTCTATTTCTAGAGTTCTTTTTGTTGGCTTAAAATGTCCCCAAAAGAACCGTCATTATAGTTCAGTAAAGAAATTTCTTGAAATACCTGTGAATGATATTTTTCATATTTTCTCAGGTTCCCTACATAACGTTAACAAATTTTAATGTAAATACTCAAACAATACCCGAATACAGGACCCTTTTGAGTATTTACTTA
>ERZ840517.4084-NODE-4084-length-10467-cov-3.341817_pt1 | contig 10467 bp, 10 predicted proteins | sample MGYA00519876_ERZ840517 | MGnify/ENA primary metagenome ERZ840517 (study PRJEB31850, sample SAMEA3708882) | human gut metagenome | biome: human gut; feature: human-associated habitat; material: faeces | place: China | collected 2014 ... | reverse complement strand
TAATGGTCAAGGCCACCAATAGAATAATCAGTAACAAGACAAACTGCATCTTCGCCGTACTTCTTGCACAGACGTGCATATGTATAGCTTTTTCCCGTGCCGCTTTCGCCCACTAAATAGTGTACTCGGACGGTGCGGAACTGCGGTGTTTGATCATACAGCCTCTTGATGTACTCATCACGAATGAGTTTATCATAACGCCGATATGAAAAACTTATCTCATAAATTTCTGCTGGTGTTTTGCCTTCGTCCAGTAATGCTTCAATCTTCTCAAGATCTGTACGCTCGCCTTGTGCTCCTTGAATCTCGCCATGCTGCTTAGTATAAAGGACCTTCTCGCCCTTCTCTGCGTACTTGCCTTCCTTATGGATATAGTCCAGCGCATCCTCTTTCTTTCCTTTAGTCGCCTCGAAATGACTGCCAGCGGCATACGCACCGATGATTTTGGAAAAACGCATGGACGTTTTATCCTCCAGAACCATATGAACATGATGCAGGCCCTCTGCGGAGACGCAATAGGCCCATGCTCCTGTACGAGTATCGCTTTCGGCTATCCACTCCTCACACAGTCGAAGACACACTTCCTCTGGCGTACCCGGATAACCGTGGTCAGCTGGATTATCGAAAGTCACAAACCACGATTTTGTAACAATATCCTTGTACCGTTTATCGTATTTCGCGTCTTTACGACCTTTCACCGAGTAAATTCTCCTTCTCTGATGGCCTGTACGCACTCGATGTAGTCAGCCGTTGCTTGATAGCAGCCATCTTCTTCTTTGTAAACCCTCAGGCCTTCAAAGCGTACCAGAAACAGCGTTCCTTCTTCGACGTACATATCTCGCTCGCCTACAACGTAAACAGACATGAGCGCCATGCCCAGCTTTGGAATAGCAACCTCATAGAGTACACCCTGTACACCATGCACCGGACATACAAGCGCACTAGATGCTAACAGGACTTGATACGACCCCATCATATCTTCAATCATGTCAAAACCTCCTTTCCTCGTAATGGTCGGTGGGGGCGCACTGGCTGTACGCCCCTCTTCACCGACAAGTATGGCTTTATACGATAACGCCATACTGCTTGACGCAGAGTACCTTTTCAGCACCTTCGCCCTGCTCCTCCAGCTTCAGGATGTAGTCCTCCGCTGCCATATAGCCGCTCTTTACCGCCTCAAAGTGGCTGCCAACGGCATAGCTTTCTGCGAGCTTCGAGAGACGCATCGCGTTCTTGTCCTGCACTACCATGTGGACGTGCGGAACGCCTTCTGCGCTCAGGCAAAATGCCCACACACCCGTGCGAGAGTCATGACCCTCGGTCCACTCGCGGCACAGCTTATCGCATACCTCAATAGGCGTGCCGGTGTAACCGTGCTCTTCCGGACGGATGAGCGTCGCCATGAACGACTTAGCAACGACGCTCTGCTTCTCGGTATCCATGAAATTCTCAATGTTTTTCATTTAAAATCAACCTTTCTAATATATGTTTTGAATGATGTACTGGTTTTTACTGACCATCTGCAAGACGGATAGCCTTGGCACGACCTGCGACAAAGGGCTTGCCGTCCTTAAAATAGACATAAATATCCAGATCGTCGAAGTCTACCAAAACCATGCCCTTCTCAGAGCACTCGACCGTCTGCTGACCCAGCACCTTAACGGTCAAGGTCTGCATACCTGCGGCCGGGCACGCTACGCAATAGCGCGTGCCATCGCGCTTCGAGGTCCTTACGCCCTCTTCATACGCCATGGTGGGCTGCGTGCGGCACAGCACCAGCGGCGAACCTACAGTCTTTGCTGCGTCGATTTTGAGATCGCTGACTTTAAGCATAAAATCTTCCTCCTTTAGGGATATTCACCCGGGTTTCATATCTTTTTGTATCTTCTTATCGAGCGGCCTTTCGATGGTTTAAGTATAGCACGCTCCCTTTTTTTGCACCTGTATTATTTTTGACTTTTGGCATTTTTCATTTTCGGAAAGGTTTGACTTTCGAGAAATCTTTCTTTATACTGCAGCTAGGAGGTGATACTTGTGTATCAAAAACTTAGTTTCTTTCCATCAGAAATGATCTTTTATGAGTTCGATGGTTCCTATATAGAGCACGTTCGATATGATCCTTTTTTGCTCTCTGAATCTGAGCCGAAGCCTGGCACCGACAGCTTATTTCCGGGTCAAACTCGCCCTTTTGCTTTCGAGCTGCATACGGCTATTGCCCGGTATGAAGCAGTTATTGATGAAGCAGCTGCTATTGCTACGGCTTGTATGAAAAATCTGAATCTGATATTGCCTACTACCTATGCAATCGCAGATGTTATCTTATCTTCTAAAAACTTTGGAAGTATTATCGCTGCAAAGTACAATTTGTTTTATGTCAAGCATTATCTTGCCTCTTTGGATGGCAAGTACAAATCTTTCCCTGACAAGTACTTGAGTTTTTTAGATCACATTCTTCAGACTACCGGTACAATTTTCACGTACCAACCATACAGCATGGCTTTTTCCTTTGAATATGATAGTGCTATTCCCGTATATGCTTTTTCTATTCCCGTAGATGCCATCGATACGCCCGTTTTTAAGACTGGCGCATATAACGTCCGCGCTGATCCGGCTCCTCCAAAAGATCATTTTAGTGATGAGGATATTTCTGCACTATTTCCTTTTCCAAAATATGCAGAGCCGCAGCCTGCTCAGCCTATTGTCGCTTACACGACTTATAAGGAAAAGAAAGGGAAAAATGGGGAAACGGAAAAAAAGGTTATCCACCCCATTTCTGCACGACTTTATCCAGTGGAAAATCTTTGGCAGTACATTCGTGCTACGTTAGACTATAGCGCTAGGCATTGTATCCGTCTTCGTCAATGCATCCGTTGTGGCCGATATTACACCACATCTGATGCTCAGTACTGTGGAGATCATTGTAAACATGTTGCCAAAAAGAAGATCAAAAAGTATCTTCCTATGGCTGATGAAATTTCCCAACGCATCAAAAGTATGCTTACCTCTCGCATCGAAGGATTTAAGCCCGCATCTGGCAACTGGGATCAGTACTATAAGGATTATCAAGCTTTATATGACTTTCGAGCGGATAATACCGAGAAACGTCATTTATACAGCAAAAATCAGTATTGCAAAGACGATTACTTCGAGTGGCTCGAGGAGCAGCATAAGGCAAATTTGCTTCACCCAGAAAATAGTTCTCTAAAAAAAACAAAAAATAATTCTTAACCTTTCGCCTCCGTCTGTGGCACACGCCGTGCCATGCGTCAAGACCGCAAAAAAACCACCGCACAAACGACTTGTGCGGTGGTTTTTTTGCGCGAGTGGCTCTTACGAGCCAGTCTTGACCCAGAACCCGGCGCGTTTGCAAACGAAATTAAGCCGTACTCGGAACGAGCACGGCAAAGCCCAATATCAATTATGGAGGTGTCCTTTCTCATGAAACAGACAATCAAAACCAGCCGCACAGCGGGATACTTAGAAAAGATGTTTCGTTCTCTTAACGACCATTATTTTAACAATCAGATTGAAGAACCCATTATCACTATCCAATCTACACCACGCGCATACGGTCATGTTACCGTTTCTAAAGCATGGCATAAAAGCAACGGAGACCAACGCCACGAATTAAACCTCGACGCGGGCACGCTTGACCGCCCGATCGAGGACGTAACCGCTACTCTGCTGCATGAGATGGTTCACCTTTACCACCTGCAAACCGGCGTTCAGGATTGCAGCCGCGGCGGCACTTACCACAACCAAAAATTCAAGGCCACCGCCGAGGCATGCGACCTTCGCATCGAGTACGACCCGCGCATTGGCTGGTCAATCACCTTTCCGACTGAGGCGTTGATTGATTTTATCGTTACCCAAGGCTGGGAAGATATCCGCATGGGCCGTATGGACGGTTGCATTTCTGGCCGTCCCGGACGCGGAACCAGCTCCGGCACCGGCGAACCGCCAAAGCCCAAGAAGCCCAGCAGCACCCGCAAATATATCTGTCCTAACTGTAAAATGTCGGTGCGTGCAACGCGCAAGGTCAACATTTTGTGCGGCGATTGCCTGTTGAAAATGGAACTCTCCGAGTAACCGCAAAGTTGAAAGTGCACATTCAAGAACGATTTTGAATGTGCACTTTCAAAAATTTTTTCTTGTAGAAATCTGTCAATCGCGGTACAATATAGAAAACTAAGCCTTTTTTTCAAGGAAGTAAAATCGAAAGGACGATTAATTTGAACAAACGCACTATGTTTATGATTGGTGCAGTAAGTGCTGCACTGCTTACGAGCGCTGGCGCTGTTGACGCGAAACCCACTTCTCATAGCGTTTATGTTGACGGCAAGCAGGTCAACTGCGCTGCATACGCAATCAATGGAAATAACTACTTCAAACTGAGAGATTTGGCGGCCATGGTTAATGGAACCGAGAAGCAGTTTGAAGTTACATGGAATGAAAATCAGAAAGCCATCAACCTTCTTTCCAACAAGCCTTACACCACCGTCGGTGGCGAAATGGGAGCCGTTCCCGCAGGTGCCAAAGATGCCAAGGTAACATCTTCTGTTATTTACAAAGACGGCAAGAAGGAAAACTACGCTGCATATAACATCAATGAGAACAACTACTTCAAACTGAGAGATATCGCAGAAGCCTTCAATATTGGTGTCAAGTGGGATGCGACGAATCAGAGAGTGGATGTCCTGACCAATGTGGGATACGGAGAAGAGGATACAGGTAATACTACGAAGCCTGAGAAACCCTCCGAACCCACGACTCCGACCACCCCGAGTAATCCATCAAACTCAAACACAGACTCTGATGGCTGGACCATCCTCCGCGATTATCGTCAGGCAGGCGATTCTGGCATTCGTAGTGCCAACATGGGTGGCAGCTCGTCTCTGAAGTGTTATTACTATCCGTCATACGGAAAGTATAGCGCACAGTATCAGAACCTTCTTGATACGTGCGGAGAAGAAATTATTACACGGACCATTAAATACTACACTTTCTGCAGCCAAACCGGTGAAGAAGACAATCTGAGTGGCTTCCCGGTGGAAATTGATGTAGTGGATAATCGAGTTTCTCCCAACCGTTGGTGGAATGCTGCCACAGTTTATATCGATGCAGGTCTTGGAGAGTTCCAGCTGAAGATGCCTAAAAGTATCTACGATAAGATCCAATCCGGAGAGCAGGTTCTGACTGTAGCTGGAACCGCCATCGAAACTACTAGTCAGAGGACCGTCATCAATGGTAATACCTATGAAATTCTTAGCAGTGGTATTACGGCTAGTGATGTCAGAGAGAGTAATTCCACAAGAATGGGTATCAGATTGGATCTGTGCCGCTAAATAAAATTCTATCAGTTTAAAAGGCTTGAATGTTACCTTGAGTAATAATTCGAGCCTTTTTTCTTATTTATAAGGATGTGTGTAATTAAAATGATTGCATGTAGGAGGCACTGCTCCGCAGAATTTAATCAGTGCGTTAATATAACATTATCTCTTTATGAGAGAAAGGAGTGTTTTGCTTGAAATTTCTTCATAAAAAGAATTCGAAAAAAGGAGCTATCCCAAACGGATAACTCCTTACTTTCTGTAAAGCCATTTTGTTCATATGTGGTGTCAAATTGGTGTCAAACCAATCCCACAATGCCCAAAAGTGACGGTATATCTAGACTTTTTAGTCCAGCGGCTTCATTGTCGGGAACAGCAGCACATCGCGGATAGATGCAGCGTCGGTCAGGAACATAACCAGACGGTCGATGCCCATGCCCATGCCGCCCGTGGGAGGCATACCGTATTCCAGAGCGTTGATGAAATCCTCGTCCATCATGCCAGCTTCCTCGTCGCCTGCGGCGCGCAGAGCAACCTGACGCTCAAAGCGCTCCTTCTGGTCGATCGGATCGTTCAGCTCGGAGAATGCATTGCACAGCTCGCGGCCGTAAACAAAGCACTCGAAGCGCTCGGTCAGACGCGGGTCGGACGGCTTGCGCTTTGCCAGCGGAGAAATCTCAACCGGGTAATCGGTGATGAAGGTCGGCTGCATGAGGTTCTCCTCAACGTACTCGTCATAGCACAGGCTCATCAGGTCGCCCCAGCTCTCCTTGCCCTTTTCGATTTCAAGGCCCTTGGCCTTAACGGCTTCGAGCGCCTCCTCCGGAGAGAGTGCCATAAAGTCGATGCCGGCATACTCCTTGACAGCCTCGGCCATGGTCATGCGCTTCCAGCCCTTGGTGAAGTCGATCTCGGTGCCCTGGTACATCACCTTGGTGCCGCCCAGAACCTTTTCGCAGACATGGATTACCATGTCCTCGGTAATATCCATCATGCCGTGGTAATCGGTGTATGCCTGATACAGCTCGATGGTGGTGAACTCCGGATTGTGCTTGGTGTCCATGCCCTCGTTGCGGAAAATACGGCCGATCTCGTATACGCGCTCCAGACCGCCTACGATCAGGCGCTTGAGGTGCAGCTCGGTCGCAATACGCAGATACATATCAATATCCAGCGCGTTGTGATGGGTGATGAACGGACGAGCCGCAGCACCGCCCGGAATGGTGTTCAGACACGGGGTCTCAACCTCCATAAAGCCGCGGGAATCCATAAAGTTGCGGATCTCGCGCACGATAGCGGAGCGCTTCTCAAAGGTATCGCGTACCTCCGGGTTGACGATCAGGTCAACATAGCGCTGACGGTAACGCATATCGGTGTCCTTCAGACCGTGCCACTTCTCCGGCAGCGGTGCAAGGTTTTTGGAGAGCAGCGTCAGTTCGGTTACGGAAACCGAAATCTCACCCTTCTGGGTACGGAATACCTCGCCCTCGATACCGATGATATCGCCGATATCGAACTTCTTGTAGCCCTTGTATACGTCCTCGCCTACGTTGTCGCGCTTGATGTAAAGCTGCAGACGGCCGTAGCGGTCGCGCATATCCGAGAAGGAAGCCTTGCCCATGATGCGCTTGGACATCATACGGCCTGCCAGACGAACGGTCTTGCCCTCCAGCTCGTCAAAATGCTCGTGAATATCGGTGGTATAGTGATCGCGCTCAAAGCGCACCTGCTGGAACGGATCCTTGCCCGCAGCCTGCAGCTCTGCCAGCTTTTCGCGGCGAATGCGCTTCAGCTCGTGCAGTTCCTCTGCGGTCTGCTCATGCTGATCCTGCGCCTGATGCTGTTCTGCCATATCTTCCCCATCTTTCATATAGATTTACATTTAACGTCCGTTAGGACGAATCGAATTACTTCTCGATCTTGATGATCTCGTACTTTACGATGCCGATCGGTGCCTCGACCTCAACAACATCGCCGACCTTCTTGCCCAGCATAGCCTTGCCGAACGGAGACTCATCAGAGATCTTACCGTCCATCGGATCGGCCTCCTGAGAGCCGACGAAGTGGTACTCCTCTTCCTCGTCCTCCTCAAGATCCTTAACAATAAAGCGGCAGCCGGGAGAAACCTCGTCTGCAGCGTAGCTGTCGCCGGTTACAACGACTGCGTGCTTGATGATCTCCTCAAGCTCGGCAATGCGGGAATACAGCTTGCCCTGCTCGTTCTTGGCTTCATCATACTCGGCGTTCTCGGACAGGTCGCCGAAGGAGCGTGCTTCCTTCAGCTGCTCTGCAACCTCATCCGCACGGGTAGTTTTCAGATATTCCAGTTCGTCCTTATATGCGTCCAGACTTTCCTGTGTCAGTTTAATTTCTTTTGCCATGTTTGCAAACCCTTCTTACTCAGTGTCATCGGCTTTCGAGCCGTACAGTACACTATATTATAAATTAAGCACCAATGCCATGTCAAGCGATTCGACCATTTTCTGTCCGATTTTCTGCCGGAGTGCTCGATTATCCCACAGTTTCCATCGCTTTTTGAAGCTGCGGATCGGTTTCCGGCGTCAGGAAGAAAAAGTTCTGCGTCTGCTCATCGGTCAGCTTCACCTCAATATCCGGCGCAATGCCGACATCCGCAAGGCTTTTGCCCTTGGGCGTAAAGTATTCTTCGACAGACAGATTGACCGCCGAGCCGTCGCTCAGCTGGTAGGTGCGCTGAGCACGTCCCTTGCCGGTGGTGTGCGTGCCGACGAGTGTTGCGCGGTCGTACTCCTGCAGCGCCGCCGCGAAAAATTCTGCTGCCGAAATGCTCTGGTCGTCAATGAGCACCGCGATTGGCAGGTCAATATGGTCTGCATCCGAGGTGTAAACGGTCTCCGAGCCGTTTTTCATGCGCAGCGTCATAATGGTGCCCTCGCCGAGCAGCGGATCGAGTGCCGCGCTCATCTCCTTGACACGGCCGCCGCCGTTGTGGCGCACGTCAATGACAAGCGACTGTGCGCCGCTGTCGGTCAGCAACTGCAGCGCCGTCTTGAACTGATCGGCACAGCCGTCGTGGAAATTCTCGATGCGGATGTAGCCGATTTTATCATTCAGCATTTTGCCCCATGCCATCTTCTGCGTGACAACGGCACGCTGCATGGTCAGCTCCTTGGCGGAGCCGTCTGCCTTCTTGACCGTGACGGTCACATCGGTCCCCTCTTTGCCGGAAATCGCGCTGATAACCGCGCTCGAGCCGTCCTTTTCGGTCGTCAGATCTCCCGTACCGAGAATGTAATCGCCCTTTTCGATGCCGGCCTTCGCCGCAGGCGAATCATCGTACACGAGCGTAACGCGAATACTCGTCTCGGTGCTCGTCACCGAAACGCCGATGCCGCAGCCCTTGCCCTCACCGCTCATGCGGTAGGCTTCGTAGTTTTCCGCCGGAATATACGACGACCACTTGTCTCCCAGACCGGTAATATAGCCTGCCGCAGCGTAATCCGCAACATTATCCGCGTCCAGTTCACCAACGTACTTGTCCGACACCAACCGGTCGATCTCACGCAGCTTTTTCCCGACCTCGTTGGTGTTCCAGCCGGTGGAAATCAGGCAGATGACTGCCGTTATCGCGCCTGCCGCAGCACACATGGTCAGCGCTATCCGCAGAGAGACCTGTCTCTCCCGCAGTTTTTTCATGGTTTGTCCTCCTCCACGAGAAAAGGGAGAGCGTTACACTCTCCCCTTTTATGTAATTGCGTTAGTTGAAGTAACTCATCGGGTTCTGCGTCGAACCGTTTACATACACCTCAAAGTGCAGATGCGGACCGGTCGAGTTGCCGGTAGAGCCTACCAAACCGATGGTCTGACCGGCGGTTACCGTCTGGCCAACCGAAACATGGATGGCAGACTGATGGCCGTAAGCCGTCATGACGCCGCCGCCGTGATTGATAACGGTATAGTTGCCGTAGCCGGAAACCCAGCCTGCGGTAGTAACCGTGCCGGATGCGGCTGCCACGATCGGCGTACCGGTCGGCGCCGGAATATCCTCGCCCTTGTGGAACTTGCGGGTACCGAAGATTGGATGTACACGCCAGCCATAGGCACTCGAATTATTGGTGTAACCCGGAAGCGGCCAGGTGAACGTGCCGCTGTAACGGGTCGCGCCGCTGCTGGTCGTGGTGGTCGTGCTCGAGGACGAGCTGCCGCCCTTCTTCTTAGCGGCTGCGGCCGCTGCTGCTGCCGCCGCAGCTTCCTTGCGGGACTGCTCTGCGATCTGGTTACTTACGGTGTCCATCTCGCTGGTGATGCGCTCGTACTCCGCCTTCTGCTCCTTCTGGTAGGATTCCAGACTTTTTTGCAGCGCCTTCTGCTGCTCCTCGCTGGATTTCAGCTCCTCAGCCTTGTACTTCAGGTTTTCCTGATACTGTACCTGCTCGTCCTGCGTCTGCTGCAGGTCGTCGCGCTTCTGCTGAATATCCTCCTTGGCAGCGGTGTACTCCGCTACGATCTTCTTGTTGTCGTCCATAATCGCGGAAACGATCTCCAGACGGCTGAGCAGATCAGAGAAGTTGGATGCGTTCAGCAGGACCTCCAGATAGCTGGTCTCGCCCTGCTCATACGTCGTGCGGACAGTCTCAGAAAAACGCTCCTTCTTGCTGTCAAGCGCCTTGATCGCAGCATCCAGTTCGGTCGTCTTGACGTCGATCTGGTCCTGCAGGCGGTCGATGTACGCCGTTACGGTCGTAATCTCCTCCTTGGTGAGCTTGATCTCCTTCTGCAGTGCGGCGCGGGTCTTTTCGACCTCGTTCACCTGACCTGCCAGACTGTCAAGCTCCGCCTTGACCGATGCCTTCTGATCCTCCAGATCGGACAGCTTGCTTTTCAGTTCCTTACTGCTCACCGCACCGGCATAAACCAGACCGGAGGCAATCATCGAGAACACCATCGCTGCGACCAGGATGCCCGCAATAATGCAGGAAATCAGGCGCACGGTTTTCTTTTTCATCATATTGAAACATTCGCTCCTTTATGCAGTCGTTATACATCCATAAACTTGCGGATACTCGTTACCGAGCCGCCGATTCCGAACAGTGCGGCTGCACCTGCGTACACGCCCAGCACCCACCAGCGCAGCACGTCGAACGAGAGCAGATGGAAC
>ERZ840517.4075-NODE-4075-length-10483-cov-2.871787_pt1 | contig 10483 bp, 9 predicted proteins | sample MGYA00519876_ERZ840517 | MGnify/ENA primary metagenome ERZ840517 (study PRJEB31850, sample SAMEA3708882) | human gut metagenome | biome: human gut; feature: human-associated habitat; material: faeces | place: China | collected 2014 ... | reverse complement strand
GGCATCTACTATTCTCTGCCCGCTTTTTAGTATAACAATTCCTGGATATTTTACCTCTCCAATTATATGTATTGTTATCTCTTCGTTTTCTTCGTCTTCTGTTTCCTCTTCATTTTCCGTTGTAACAGCCAATGTATCGTCATATGTATAAACGTTTTTCGATTCTTTATAAAAGTATAACCCAATTACAACAATAGCAATAACTATGGCTATACCTATAATTATTTTTGTTTTTAAGTTTAAGCTTTCCATGTTGCTTCCTTTCTTTAGAAAAATTCTTTTTAACCATTACTTTAAAATTTACCTATATACCCATTGAAAAATCATGTATTTTAATGTATTATATACATACATTTTACAAAGGAGATATCATGCAATTTTTTCATAAGTTTAAGAAGATTACTTTTTTATTTTTTATTTTATTAACATTAAATACTAATTTAATATATGCTGAAAGTATAAATGGTTCTGCTACTGGTGCTAATGCAAGTGTTTCTAGCACTAGTACTAATATAAATTCAGCCACAGACGTAGATTCTTCAGATACTTCTAGCAATAACAGCTCTACTGACGCTTCAATTCCTAGTACATATTCGCCTGCGTGTATTTTGATGGATCAAAATTCTGGTAAGATTTTATATAGCAAGAATGCAAATACTAAAATGTATCCAGCAAGTACCACTAAGATTATGACCGCAATTTTAACTCTTGAGAATTGTAAACTAGATGAAGTTGCGACAGCTAGCCACAACGCAGTATATTCTATTCCATATAGTTATTCAGTTGCTACTATTCAAGAAGGTGAAGAACTTACTATTGAACAGCTTTTGAATGTTTTGCTTATTCCTTCTGCAAATGATGCTGCAGTTGTTTTAGCTGAACACATTGCAGGTTCTGTTGAGGCTTTTGCAGATATGATGAATAATAAAGCCGTAGAAATTGGTTGTAAGAATACACATTTCGTAAATCCTAATGGAATTCATAATGAAGACCATTATTCAACTGCTTACGACTTGGCTTTAATGGGCCAATATGCAATGAAGTTCGATGTTTTTAGAAGCATCGTTTCTAAAACTTCATACGCATTACCTGCTACTGCCAAATATGATAAGGAAGATAGATTATTTAACACAACAAATGATTTAATTAAGAAGAATTACAGCTCTTCTCCAAGAAATTACTATTATGAATATGCTACTGGTGCTAAGACTGGTTACACAGATGCAGCAAAGAGTTGTATAGTTGCCACAGCCACAAAAAATGATGTTTCTTTAATTGCTGTTGTTTTGCATGACAGCACAACTGATGAAGGTTTGAGCCAAAGAGCTTTAGACTGTAAGGCATTGTTTGAATATGGTTTTAACAATTATTCTGAAAAAACTATTGTAAATAAGACTGATGTTGCTAAACAGATTGCTGTTGAAAATGCTACTAAAGAAACTGAAAATTTGGATTTATTATATAAAGATAGTTTGGAAGGATTAATACCAAATAATGTTGATATTTCAACATATACGCCAAACATAAAACTTTCTGATAATATATCTGCTCCTATTTTTGAGGGCACAAAACTTGGAACTGCTACATTTGACATAGATGGTTTTAGTTATACATGTGACTTAGTTGCATCTCATACTGTATATAAATCTAACTACACAAAAACATTAATGGAACTTGCATTATTAATAATTTTCTTATTTATATTTGCGAAATTCTTACATTTTATAAATAATAGAAAAAATAATAACAGGACCAATAATTATAAAAAATCTAAAAACTCTAAAAATATTAGAAGCAAAAATTCAAGAAATTCTAAAAATAGAAAATATGCTAGTAACACTAAAAGCTCAAAAGCCGTAGTCAAAGCTAAAAATTCAAAACCTGCAAAAAGAACTTCTACTAAAACTCTTTTTAAACATCTTGGCATCTTTAATCATAAAGACTATGAAAAAAGTTATATTGATGACTTTTATCCAAAATATTAAAGCACAGAAAAATAGGGCTATGTACCCTATTTTTTCTATGCTTTTATAAAACTTATCCTATATTATTTGGTTGTGTTTGTTGTAGCTTCATCTTCACTGCTTGTTGTTGATGGAAATAACTCATTAACTAGAGCTTTTGTTTTTCTTTCGTTTGCAATGTATAATGAAACTCCATTGCACATTTCTACATCTCCTGGAACCATTCCAGTTTTTATATTATCTGCATTAAACTTAACTGCATATGGAACATATGCTTTAATTTCATTGAAGTCTAGGTTTGTTTTTACATTTTCTGACATTATGTCTATTACCTGTTTTAGCTTGAATATATTCTGTGGTTTTAATGTTTGCTTTAATGTTGCAATTATAAACTCTCTTTGAGTTCTCATTCTTCCCAAATCTTGTTGTCCGTAAGAACTTGGGTATGTAGAGCCATCATTGTTATGTCTAAAACGCAATAATTGTTCTGCTTTTGCTCCGTCAATTAACTGTTCTCCAGCCTTTAAATCTATATATAAATTTTGGTCTGTATCTTCAGTGTAATGCATGTCTATTGGTACATTAAATGTAACCCCTCCAATAGCATCAACTAATTTTATTAATGCTTTTGTATCTATAATTACATAATTTTCTAGATTTAAACCTGTTAGTGCATTTATTCTATCTATTGCCTCTGGTATGTTTGTACCACTTCTAAATACAGTATTTATCTTGTAACTTGCAAGATAATTTTGCGTTGCTGTATTTCTATTTCTCCTTCCAACATATGTATCTCTTGGAATTGACATTAGTGAGGCTTCCTGCGTCTTTGGATTGTATGAAGCTACCATTATTGTATCTGCTAACTTATAATCGTCTACACCGCTCTCCCCCATTATTAGAAGTTGTATAGGCTCTAAGTTTTGCAATTTTTCAGTATCTTCGCCAAGTATAGTTGCCAATGCTCCTGTTAAGCCACCGCCATTTTGATATATTTTATATCCGAAAAGTGTTCCGGCTAATATTATTGCTAATAATAAAATTGTTACTACAACCCTTTTTACTTTTCTAACAGTTTTTACTTTCTTCTTAGCCTTAACTGGCTCTTGTTTTTTTATTCTCATATTTGGTTGTTTTTGTTTAACTTGTTTATCGTTATTTTTCTTATTGTTCTCTTCTGGCATGGCATGTCTGCCACGAGACTTTTCATCAGTCTTTTTATTTCTACTCAATAGTATCACTCCCACATAACTTTATGATTAACAGTATAGCAAATATACGGAAAAATAGCAATAGAAATTGAAGATTTTCAATTGATATAAAAAAATAAAAAAGTAGATGTTAGTCTTAAATTAACATCTATTTTTTTATGTTTTATTTAAATAACAAATTTAATATTATATTGTTGTTATATAGCATTTCCCCTAAGCTTGATTTTGCTATTGCTGTAACTACTGCATTGTTTGCCCAAATTACGCTTGTTAGTGATATTACCGCAAGAACTGCATATACAATAACTATTCCCTCTATTGCTCCATATGCTAATCCACCTAGTTTATCTACTTGCTTTATTACTGGAAGGTCTGTTAGTATTTTTGCAAATAGACTTATTAATACTAGTATTACTCTTACTGCTAAAAATATTACAATGCCTGAGCCTATATTTACTATTGTTATTGTTGTGTTGTCTATTACATTGGCTTTTACTTCGTCTGTTGCATTTTCTATTTCTTTGTTTATGTTATCCATTATTGTTGATGGAACGTTTTCTTCTGTATTTTCTGTTTCAACACCTAATGTTGCACTTAATGTTGTTCTTATGTTATCGTCTATTACGGTATTCTCTATTACTGCATTAGCAACTGGTTTATACAAAACAAATGCTACAACTATTGCTATTATAAATGAAAGTAACTTTATTAAACTTCCTGTTAGTCCTTTTTTATATCCTAAAAATATGAATAGTAAAACTACGGCTATTATTATTAAATCTACTATTATCCCCATACTTTCTCCTCCTTTTATAACTTAATAAGTTCAATCTTATTTCTATAAATTATTCCTGCCACTTCATCTGAAATGACTATTTTTCTAACCTCTTGATTTGATGTGTATTTTTTTATTAGCCATCCATTTGTATCAACAAAGTGTATTTCAGAGCCTAGATTTAAAGCAATTTTGCTACCACAGCAATACATCTCTTTAATTACACCCTCAAATTTATATGTATTTTCTTTTTGAGTTGTAGAATTTATTATTTTTATTGCTGTGTTTGTTGTAAATAGACTAGCGTTTTCTTCCACATTTTTTACAATATTGTTATCTAGCTCAATGCTGTAATATGTTATTTTTTCTTGGTCTGTATTTATGTCTGTAATTTTTGTATCTACATTATCTTTTATAACATGAATTTCGTTATCATATTCACACACCAGCTTGTTTTTATTTTGATATTTTATGTTTAATACTAGGCTATTTAATGGTGCATTATATGTATACACTATTGCCTCTGTTGGATTTTCTTTTGCTTTAGCAATTGATAATATTTTTATGTTAGATTGTATAAGTGTTCCACTCGTATTTACTTCTGCAATTCCAACATATTTGTTGTCTTCTGAAATACTTGCATCAACCGCAATAGTACTTGACATATAATATTTAAACATTTCATTTCCAGAATCATCTAGTAATAACACAACAGATTTGTAAGCTGTACCTTTTAATATTATAGTAGAATATCCACTAGAGTTTACACTTATTCGAGAAATATTACCCTCTAAAGTTTTCTCCCATCTTATGTTGTTATCTTTTAATAGATATATCTTTGAAGAGTCTTGCTCTGCTATTATTAAATATTTTCCATTACCAGTCGTAATTGGATTTGTAATTTGTATATTATTTTCTGCCTCAATTTTGCCAGATGAATTGTAAGTTGTTAATGTATTATCTTTTAAGATTGCAATGTATTTTGAATATGCAAATATGTTGCTATTATCATAGTTTTCTAATGTTATGCTTTTTAAATTATCTTGTTCTATAGATTTATTTAAAATATTTGCGTCCATAAATGCCCTAAAATTTTCGTTTGCAGCATACACTAGATATATTACTAATATCAAACAAATAATTACAAGTAGAATTCCTACTCCTATTATTTTTTTCTTATTTATTGTTTTAACTTCATCTTGGTTAAAATATAACAAATTTATATCTTTTTTACTGTCTCCAGAATCTTTCGTTTTAGGTTTCATTCTTTGAATTCCTTCCTTCATTTTTCCTATATAATTTATATCAGTTTTTAGCATTTTTTGCAATACTATTGACCTTTTTTAGTATTGTTATTATTTGAATTATTCCTATAACTCCAAACAATGGATACAGTATTTCTACTAATTTTCCAAAACCTATGTATGCTATTGGAATTTCTGCCAAACACATGGCAAAAGTTATTGTTTTATATTTTCTTCTGTCTTTTATGTTTTCAGCTACTCCATAACCAGATGAAATTGCAGATGTTAAAATTGCAGTTATTATTGCAACCGAATATATCATTTTTTCTATTGGATGGCACTCGTCTAATATTGTAAGTACTGGTATTTCTACCTTTGAAATATTTACGGCTGATAGAGTTAACATTTGATATATTGCTATAATTAATACGAAAAATATTACTGCCGACACCAATGTTATTATTTTATTTTCTCTTTTATTTTTTATATTTGTTGCAAGCAATACTATTATTGGGATTAGTGTTATACTGTTATAACTAGTATATAAAATGGCACTAAGTATTGATTTTCCAAGTTTTTGCGTATTAGTATTTAAATTATTTATTAAATTTATTATTGGATAATTTTTTATACTTATTGCTATAATTATTACAACCATTATTGGTACAACTATTAAATTTAATTTTATAATTCCATCCATATTTTTCATTAGCAAAAAATATGTAATAATTGCATTTATGCTTGCAGTGATAATTATTGGAATTTTAAACTCTTGTTTAAAAAATGTGCAAAACCCTGCACACATTATCCAAAATGAGACTAATAAAAATGCATTTATAACATTTTCTAATATTATTTTCACCTTACTACTATTACTTATTTTTTCTAAAAATTCATTGTTACTTTTTATTTGCAATTTTTTTGTTATTGCTATAGTGCTGTATATTATTACTCCTGTAAGTGTTGCCGAAACTATTGCTCCAATAATTCCAAATTTTCCATATTGTCCGAAAAAAATATATATTTCTTTACCTGACGCAAATCCAGCACCGATTATGGTACCTATTATAACAGAAACAGCTTTTACAATATTCATAAATTTAATCCTTTATTAATTATTCAAAGTAATATGAGATTTAAAGCAAGCCTAATTATTGAAAAATTTACATTATTCTATCCACAAGTTACACACATTACTTCTCTTTAAATTTATGAAAGGATTTTTGTTTTATTACTTGTCTAAAAAAATGACGGATAAGTTTTTACCTACCCGCCTAATATATTTTATTTTCTTCTTCTTATTTGCCATACAACAATTCCTAAAATGATTATTGCAACCGGAACTGCAATTATTATTGTTCTAATAATTTTATCTTGTTGTACTGTTGCTGTATATGTTGCAACTCCTGTATCTTTTCTAATTGTAATGTTATCTTCTCTATCTGTTAAATAAGATACTGAATTTATTACTAAATCTCTGTTGTTATAGAAGTTTATTGCAACTACTTGGCTACTGTTTCCAGAGCTACTATTTAATGTAACATACCAGTCACTTGCAAACATACTATTTGCAACTAATATTAATTTTGATGTTTTTTCATCATTTATTTTCTTTGTAATAGCTGATGCAATTGGCTCTCCGCCACTCAATAATTTGTCATTTTGTGTTACTGATGACGATGTTATTGATGAATCTGTTCTTAAGAATGCTGTGCTAGATGCTGTTACTAAATTTTCTACTGTAACGCCTAGGTTCTCTAGCTCTTCACTATCTTTAAAGTTTATAATTCCACCACCTAATATTGCAACATTTCCGCTTGATGCAATGTCTTTTGTAATTTTAGATGCACTGCTTACAGTTGGTAATACTAAGTTTGTGTAACCTACTATTTTACTTGTGTTTTGCTCAAACATTGTACCATTAGAAATTGATGCACCATATACATCTAATATTGCTTGGAAATTTGTTAAGTCTTTATTATCTTTATTTGGATCTTCCAAAATCATTAAGTTTCCGCCATTGTTAATGTATTCTAATATTAAGTCTTTTTCAAATTCTGTAAAATCTTCCTTTAAAGATGTAATTACTAAAACATTACAATCATCTGGTACTTTTGCATTTACTAATAAATCTAAGTCTTCAACATCATTTGCTTCATTTTTTAACAATTCTCTTGCTACTTGATAATAATTTGAATCTTCTGCATGTGTTGTAGAAAAATATATCTTTGGATTTGTTTCTAAGTTTACATCCAAAATTGCATTTGTCATTTTTTGCTCTGTTACATCATATTGTTGATATGTTGTATTATCATATGCATAAAAATCATTTGCTGAAACTATTTTGTCTCTGTTATTTGCTTCTACAATTACAACAGCACTTGTTATAGAAGTTCCTAAGCTATATTTTTCTTGTAAATCTGGTCTTTGTGAAGCATCTGTTAATTCCTCGTAAGTTATATTTGAATTTTTTTGGCAATATAATTTAGCATAGTTTATTGCTTCTGGATAATTTGACATTTGATATAATGTGATTTTTGTTGGTGATTTTACACTGCTAATTTTATCAATTGATTCTTGTGATAAAGAAAACAATTTATTTCCAGTTAAATCTATATCTGCAATGTCTTGCTTTTCTACAATAACATTTATAGCAACAACTACAGCAATTATTATGATTATTAATAATAATGTAAGCGTTGTATTAGCTAGCCAACTTGCTTTTTTTCTTGGCTTTTTTTGTTTTGTATCTTTTTTGTTTTCATCTTTTATTTTTTCTTTCACAACAAATTCCTCCTTACTTTACTAATTTTCTTCTTTTGATAACAACCATTGTTAATGCAACAAACATGGCTGTTATTGAAATTAAACTAATTGTTTCTGTTATTGGGAACACTCCTGTTGCAAAAGGATAGAATTTTTCTATTAATGATATTGCTGTTAATTTAGTTGAAATACTTGGTGCAAGCCATGCAAGTACAAATATTGCTATTGTTGAAACAGCTGCTATTATTTGGTTTTCTGTCAAGCTAGAAATAAACATTCCTAAGCTTATGTATGCCATTGATGTTATTAAAAATCCAAACATTGTAACAAGTACTGTTGGAATATCTGGTGTTTTAAAATAGCATATAATTCCAAAATAAATTAATGTAAATAATTCTGTAATTGCAATTACAACAAGAGCTGCTAAAAATTTACCAAGCACAATTGCTACTGCACTTCTTGGTGCTGTCATTAATATTTGCTCTGTTCCATTTTTTCTTTCTTCTGCGAATGTCCTCATTGTAAGAAGTGGTATTAAGAATATTACAATATACATTACTGAATAGAAAAATACATATTGATATGTTACAGCACCTTGGCTTATTGTTGTTATGTAAAATATAAAACTGAATATCGCTAAAAATAATCCTATAAACACATATCCAATTGGTGAATAGAAATAGCTTTTAAGCTCTTTTTTCATTACTGCCCACATTATTTTTCTCCTCCTTTTTTAGTTTCTTTTGTCTTTTCTTTTTTATTCTCTGATTTTAGTTGTCTTTTTATTTTAGATTGCTCTTTTTCTTGTTTATTGTCTACTTTTTCTGCTTTTGCTTTACCCTTTTCTTCTTTTTTGGCTTCTTTCTTAGCTTTTTTATTTTCTGCCTTTTCTTCTTTTTGAGCCTTTTTACTCTCTTCTTTTAGCTCTTTTTCATGCTCTTTTGCTTTTTCGGCAGCTTCTGCTTCAGCCCTTCTTTTCTTTGTATTTTCATCTATTATTGTAATAAATGCATCTTCCAAAGATTTTTCAGCAGATTTTAGTTCGAATATTGTTATATCCTTCTTTGGTAGAACATCAAACAATTTCTTGCGTAAATCAAACTCTGTGCTAGACTTAAGCATATATTGTTTTGTTCCATCATCATTATCTTTAACGCATTTACACTCTGTAATTTCTGGTATATCATTTTGAAGAGCCTTCATGTTATTTCTTTTATCTTCAACAGTAAGCATAATAACATTTTGTTTTTCTGTCTCTTTTTCAAGATTTGCTGGTGTATCAACTGCTACTATTTTCCCTTTATTAATTATAATTACTTTTTCGCAAATTTGACTTACCTCTGATAGAATATGTGAGCTTAATATTACAGTATGTTTCTTGCCTAATCTTTTTATTAATTGTCTTATTTCTGTAATTTGCTTTGGGTCTAGTCCTACTGTTGGTTCATCTAAAATTACTATTTTAGGGTCTCCAACTAGTGCTCCCGCAAGACTTACTCTTTGTTTGTACCCTCTAGATAAATTCTTAATAAGTCTATTTGCTACATCCTCTATTCCCGTTTCTCTTAGAACATTTGTAACACGTTCCTTTTTTTCTTTGTGTGGAACTCTTTTTAATTCTGCCATATATGTAACAAATTCTTTTACAGTTAAATCTGTATACAATGGTACTCCCTCTGGCATATAACCAATTTGCTGTTTTGCTTTTATAGGTTGCTTAGATGCATCAAAACCATTTACAATAATAGTTCCATCTGTTGGCTCTATAAAACCAGTAATCATGTTCATAGTTGTACTTTTGCCAGCACCGTTAGGTCCTAGAAAACCAACTACTTCTCCATCGTTAACAGTAAAACTTATATTATCTACTGCAACAAAGTTTCCATACTTTTTTGTGACATTCTTAACTTCTATCACGTCGTTTTCCTCCAATCTATTATTTCCCTAAGTTTTTACCACTTTATATTATCACTAGAAACTTATTCATGCAACTATTTTTGTGCAATTCACATAGAATTCACATTTTCTTTGGTTTTTGTTATAAAAATAACTATATGTATTGTATTTACATAAAAAATTTGATATTATATTGTATATTAAATTATTGATTGAAAAGTAATATTTTATAAATATACGTTTTATTTGAACGGGAAAGGATTGAAATTTATGAATAGTAAACAACGTGCATATTTAAGAGGCCTTGCAAACACTATGCCAGCAATTTTTCAGGTTGGCAAAAATGGAATTTCTGAAAATTTTATTAAACAAATAGACGATGCTTTAGAGGCTAGAGAATTAATAAAATTAAATGTCTTGGCAACTTCACCTGAAGATATTTCTGAAGTTGCAGAAGGAATTGCAAATTCAACAAACTCTGAATTAATACAAACAATGGGAAATAAAATTACACTATTTAGAGCAAGAAAGAAAAATTCAAAAATTAATTTACCTAAATAAAAGTTAAATTTATTATTTTTATAAAAAAAGTTATAAATAAAGAATTAATATATCATCTTTATTTAT